>Ga0163144_10010136_pt1 | contig 20136 bp, 16 predicted proteins | sample OliLak19BULKMAT1_FD_123175 | JGI IMG/M metagenome (GOLD analysis project Ga0163144, IMG submission 123175) | Freshwater microbial mat bacterial communities from Lake Vanda, McMurdo Dry Valleys, Antarctica - Oligotrophic Lake LV.19.BULKMAT1 | ecosystem: Environmental > Aquatic > Freshwater >... | reverse complement strand
GTGACGATCGCGCGACGCGACTACCGCGACGTCGGCGGGACGTTCGATCGCGTGCTCTCCGTGGAGATGCTCGAGCAGGTCGGGCTCGCGCGCCTGCCCGGGTTCTTCGCCGAGGTGGCGCGCCGGCTGCGGCCTGGCGGCCGCGCCGTGATCCAGACGATCACGATGCCGGACGATCGCGCGGACGCATACCGCGACGGCGTCGACTGGATGCAGACCTACGTGTTCCCCGGCACCGAGATCCCGAGCCTGCGCGCGATCCGAGCCGCGAGCGCCGCCGCCGGACTGACGATCGCGTCCGTCGACGACATCGGCGAGGCCTACGCACCGACCTTGCGCGCGTGGCGTGAGCGGTTCACCGCGCGTCACGCCGAGGTCCGCGCGCTCGGCTTCGACGAGCCGTTCGTCCGCGCCTGGCGGCTCTACCTCGCGTTCTCCGAGGCCGCGTTCGCCGCCCGCACGCTCGGCGTGGCGCAGCTCGTGCTCACACGTTAGCCTCGACGTATGCGGATCGTCGTCGCGGTGATCGTCATGCTGCTCGCGCATCACGCGTCGGCGGAGGCGAAGTGCAAGCAGAAGGGCAAGATCCTGCTCCGCATCGAGCAGGCGCCGCTGCCCGGCTTCGAGGACAGCGTGCCCAACACCGAGCTCCGAATCTTCGCGACCGGCGCGTGGAGCCGCGTCGAGGAGATGCCCGACGGCCAGGAGCCGGCGTCGCACAGCGGCTGCCTCTCGAAGGCGCACCTCAAGGAGCTCAAGCGCACGCTCGCCAGGGCGAAGTTCGAGCTCGACACCGCCGGGATGGGCACCTGCAAGGCGATCTCGACGATCGAGAAGACCTACGCGTCGCCGAGCCGCAAGCAGCAGGTCACGACCGCGAGCCCGTGCGGCACGCCGATGGACACCTGGACCGCGAACCTGGCCGCGTGCGGCGAGGCTGCCGAGGAGAAGCCCAAGCCGACGCAAGCGCGCGCGATCTGCCGCGGCCTGGAGTCGGACCCCTAGCTACCGCCGCTTGCGCACGCCGTCGAGGATCACGGAGATCAGCGCGAGCGGGACCTGATCGATCCGGCCGACGTCCTCGCCGCTGAGGACCGCGAAGGTGAGGCGCTCGACGGCGCCGACGACGGTGAGCGCGCTGACCCGCGGGTCGGTGGTCTCGAGCAGGCCGAAGTCGCGCGCGATCACGCTGAGGCGCACCGAGCGGCTCGCGACCTCGTCGGCGAGCGCGCGGACCGGGCGCCGCGCGCCGGACGCCGGCGACCGGCACTCCTGGAGGTAGAGCCGCACGTGATCGGCGTGGTTGCGCGCGGAGGTCGCGAGCTCGGCCGCCATGCCGAGGTAGATCGCGGGCAGCTCCGCCGGATCGGTGACGCCGGCGAGGCGCTCCTCGGCGTGGCTCATCGTGGTGCGGATCGCGTCGCCGAGCGGGCCGAGCAGGGTCTCGACCAGCTCGACCTGGTCCTTGAAGTAGCGGTAGAAGCTGCCCTTCGCGCTCCCGGCGCGCTCGACGATCTGGTCGACGGTGACGGCGCCGAGGCCGTGCTCGAGGTACAGGGCGAGCGCCGCGTCACACAGCTGCTCGATCCGCTGGCGGCGGTTCGCGTCACGCTTGCCACCGACCACGCCGGGCCGCGCGGTGGGCAGGTTGGGCGGTCGGTGGCCGCGGTCGATCTTCGCCGTTGACATGGAGGAATGGCTGGATAGAATTAGCGACTAGATAGTCATTGTTTCACACGAGAGGCCGCAAATGCTTGGAATTCCAATTGGTCTCGCGCTCGTCAACGCCACGGAATGGGCCGTCCACAAGTACATCCTGCACGGCCTCGGCAAGAATCCGAAGAGCTACTGGAAGTTTCACTGGCACGAGCACCACAAGTCGACGCGCCAGAACGGCGGCGTCGATGACGCCTACCGCAAGGGCATCTTCAAGTGGAACGCCCAGACCAAGGAGGCCGTGGCGCTGATCGCCGGCGGGCTCGCGGTCGCGCCGCTGCTCCCGGTCGCGCCGTTCTTCGTGGGCGCCGTCTGGTACGGCGCGGCGAACTACTACCTCAAGCATCGGCGCGCCCACCTCGATCCGGCGTGGGCGCGCCAGCACCTGCCGTGGCACTACGACCACCACATGGGCCCGAACCAGCACGCGAACTGGTGCGTGACGCGGCCGTGGATGGACCTCGTCATGGGGACGCGCGAGCCGTACGTGGGCACCGAGCGCGACGCGCGTGATCAGGAGAAGCGCGCGGCCCGGGCGGCGCGCGTCGAGGCGATCGCCGCGTAGAAAGAGTATGCTCGCCGCGTGATCGGCGAGGTGCTCGACGAGACCTACCGGGTGGTCGAGCGCCTCGGCGCCGGCGCGATGGGCGAGGTCTACCTCGTCGAGCACGTCCACATCGGGCGCCGCGAGGCGATCAAGGTGTTGCGCCCCGAGATGGCGGCGGATCCGCGGCTCGCGCAGCGGTTTCGCCGCGAGGCGCGCGCGATCAACCGGCTGCGCCACCCGAACATCATCGGCATCTACGACTTCGGTCAGCTGCCCGACGGGCGGCTGTACCTCACGATGGAGTACGCGGGCGGCGAGGCGTGCGACGTGCTGCTGCGCCGCGAGGGCCGGTTCGAGCTCGGGCGCTCGCTCCACATCCTCCACCAGCTCGCGCTCGCGATCGATCACGCGCACAGCCACGACGTCGTGCACCGCGATCTCAAGCCGAACAACCTCGTGCTCTGCGAGGAGCGCGGCCGGGCCGACGTGGTCAAGGTGCTCGACTTCGGCCTCGCCAAGGTCGTCGACGCCGGCGGCACCGGCGACGAGCTCACGCTGCGCGGCGAGCTGTTCGGCACGCCCGAGTACATGGCGCCCGAGCGGATGGCCGGCGGCCCCGATGATCCGCGCAGCGATCTCTACGCGATCGGCTGCATCGCGACCGAGCTGCTCAGCGGCAAGCCGCCGTTCCTCGGCCCGCGCCCGCTGGTGATGGCGCAGCACATGCAATCGGTGCCGCCGCCGGTGTCGCGCGCGGCGCCGGGCGTGCCCGGCGTGCTCGACGTGATCATCCAGCAGCTGCTCGCGAAGGACGTCGCCGAGCGGATCCAGAGCGCGAAGCAGCTCGCCTCGGCGTTCGAGCACGTGCCCGGATTCCCGCGCAAGAAGGCGCTGCCGCGGACCGGCGTGCTGACGTCGTCGTCGGGGAACTGGGTCGAGGGCAGCCTCAAGCCCAACGTCGAGGTCCACGACGAGATCACGTTCCAGGAGAAGGGCCGCGCGCCGAAGCAGATCGGCTACATGGACACCGCGTCGTCCGGCACCGACGAGGTCCGCGACGAGATCTTCGGCGCGCTGCTCGAGCTCGCGCAGCAGACGGTGGAGCAGTGCGGCGGCGACGAGGCGCTGTCGATCGCGCTCGCGCTCGTGCACGGCGTGCGCGACGACCGCGCGCGGATCCTCGGCGAGCGCCAGCAGCTCGAGGAACGCCAGGCCCGCGCGCTGCAGACCGCGCGCGAGCGCGAGGGCTCGCTGCGGTTCGCGATCGCCGAGCTGCGGTTCGAGCGCCAGAAGGCGTCGCACGACGTCGTCGCCGATCTCGACTACCAGATCACCGCCCTCGACAACCGGGTCAAGGAGCTGACCAAGGATCTCCACAAGCAGCTCGAGGAGCTCGACGAGCGCGGCATCGAGCTCGCTGCGTCCGAGCACGACCTCGAGTCGCACTGGCTGAAGGTGCATCGCCGGCTCCGCGCCGCGCTCGACGGTCGCCTCACCTCGCTGGGACCGGCGGCCGGCACGATCAGCGCGCGGTTCACCGCCGTCGGCACCGCCGTCGAGGAGATGCTCGCGCTCGGCAACGCGGGCAGCTGATCACGGGCGCTCCCAGATCAGCGTCCAGCGCCACCGCTTCGGCGGGGCGGTGACGGGCGCGGTGCTGGTCCGCTCGACGCGGTAGATCATCCCGTACGAGCTCGGGTACTGGGGCATGCACGCCACCCAGCTCGGCAGCGCGGTGCAGATCGCGCTCTGCTGCACGCCCCACTGGTGCGCGGTGAACGGGCCGGGGATGAACCCGGCGGGCGCGCCGTCGGCCCACATCAAGGTGCCCGGCCCGCCGTCGGCGCCGCACGCGGTCTCGTCGACGCCGGTGCAGTCGTGGACGCGCTGCGAGGTGACGATGCCGCCGGCGCAGTAGGGGTAGAGCGCGGCGAACAGCTGGCCGGTGACGTCGGTGGGCAGCGGCGCGGTGGTGTCGCCGACGTCGCCGAACGCGGCGCGCTGGACGTCGAGGCGGAACCGCCCGACGCTGCGGACGCGCTGGCCGTCGGGGCCGCGATCGGGCCGGATGATCGTGATCCGGTAGTGGTCCGGGATGAACCGCGTGTGCGGCACGCGGATCGCGATCGCGGTGTCGGTCCAGCTCACGATGTCGGCGAACCGGCTGACCGTGGGACCCACGCAGCCCGCCTCGCTCTCGAGCTCGACCTGGCCCTGCGCCTCGCCGAAGTTCTGGCCGTGGAGGAAGATCGTCGGCGCGCGCACGTCGGGATCGAAGCCGAGCTCGCCGGTGTCGCGAAACCCGGGGTGAACGACGAGCGGCGTCCCGCTGTCATCGACGACCACGTCCTCGTCGTCGACGTTCACCACCGGCAGCGCGCGGCACCACGCGACGATGCTCTGGTAGACCCGGTCGCCGTAGAACGGCTGCGTCACGTACGCCTCGCCGTCGGTGACGTAGCCCGGGTGCAGCTCGTACGGGTTGTCCACCCACGCGCTGCCGGCCGCGCCCTCGGGCAACGCCTCGAGCGTCTCGCACGCCGGCGCGACGGTGATCACGCCGGTGTCGCCGTGGCCCTCGCGGCGCGACTCGCGCTGCGGACCGAGGTACGACGTCTGGTCGTACCAGGCGACGGTGCGCGAGAACAGCCGATCGGCGAGCACCACGCACGCGTCGGCGCGGCGCGCGAGCTCGTCGGCGACCTCGCCGGTGGGCGTCGCCAGCGACTCGGTCACCGGCACCGGCCAGCGCAGCCCCTGCGCGGGATCGTCGAACGTCTTGCCCGGGTCGTAGTCGAGCACCGTCGGCGCGTCCTCGCACCACGCCGTGGCGTGCGCCTGGTGGAAGTAGCCCTGCAGCGTGTGGCGATCGCGACCGGCGCGATCGCCGGCGCTCGGCTGATCCCAGCCCGTCGCCACCATCGGCAGCGCGGCGAACGGATCCTCGCCGTCGATCGGCGCCGGCTCGGTGTACGAGGCGGGCACCTGATCGAGGTACGCGCTGCCCTGCTGGCTGCCCATCACCGGCGGCAGCGTGGTGCCGTCGGCGAGATCGTGGCCGCCGGGCACGAGCTTGCCCTGGTGCTCGGTCCACAGGAACACCTTGCCGAACGCGGCGAAGTCCACGCCGATGAACCGCCCGGCGAGGCCGGCCTCCCAGCTCATCGTCCCCGACGCGACGCGATCGAGCAGCTTGTACAGGTTGGGCTTGAGCGGATCGTTCATCGCGATCGCCATCGAGGCGTTGGTCGCCCACTGGCCCCAGCAGTCGATCGTCTCGTCGTTCTCGGTGGCCTGCGTCACCGCGGCGTCGAACATCGCCTGGCCGTCGACCGGCAGCCCGAGCACGCCGTGCGTGCCGTCGGGGTTGGGGCCGAACGTGCGCGCCACGTCGGCCCATCCGGCGCGCGAGCACACCATCATGTTCTCGAGCTGGTGGTGCACGTCGATCGGCGCGTCGTCGTACGAGTACTCCGCGCCGAACGCGCCGTCGTACGCGTCCTGCAGGCGGTAGTCGCCCACCGCCGCGACCTTGTCCGTGCCCTCGAAGTAGCTCACCGGGATCGCGACGTCGTCACCGACGTTGTCCTCCATCTGCGGCGAGCACAGCGCGTCGGGCGCCCAGGTGTCCTCGGGATCGACCATCGAGAACAGCGCCTCGGCGCCGTGGATCAGGCCCGAGTACAGGCCCACCGCCTGGACCGCGCGCAGCGGGCGCGTGGGGTCGTACTCGGGCGAGCCGTAGCGGCTCCACATGTGGCCCGACGACCACCGGTCCTGGAGGAAGTGCTGCGCGTAGCCCTCGTACGCGAGCGCCTCGAGCTCGGCCTCGCGGATCATCGCCTCGATCGGCGCGACCTCGGCGTCGAGGCCGTTGCGGACCAGCGTGGCCCGCAGCGCGCCGGCCTGGGCGCCGAGCGCGAGCGCGATCGCGTGCAGGCGCTGGTACATCTTCGTCGGCTGCTCGCCAAAGTGCGACGAGTTGAGCGCGGCGCCGAGCCACTCGGAGTAGACGTGGCAGTCGACCGACGTCGGGTCGCTCTCGGGCACCGCCGGGCACAGCACGTTGCGGTTGAGCCAGTCGTACATCGTGTAGCTGAAGTCGGCGACGCCGGCGAACCGCGCCGGGTGCGGGATCCGGCGCTCGATCAGCGGCGAGTCGGGGTTGTCGTCGGCCTCGAGCGCGTCGGCGGCGTCGCGGACCTGCGGGTTCCACACCGAGGCGTTGAGATCGAGCACGCGCGGCAACGCGTCGGCGTAGAGCTGCAGGTTCCAACCGAGCTGGAGCATCGCGATGTGGGACAGCTCGGCGTGCTCGTTGCCGGAGTCGAGCATCGCCGGATCGACGTCGGCGCCGAACACGAGCGAGGTGTACGCCGCGTCGCTCGGCCCGTAGTACATCGAGGTCCAGTGGAGCTCGCCGTTGACGGTGGGGTAGCCCTTGGTGTCCCAGCCGGCGCAGGCGAGCGCGAGCACGGCGACCGCGAGGCGGCGCGTCACGGCGACACCTCCTCGGCGGGATAGCGGCAAGGCGCGTCGTCATCCATGTAGACGCGGTGGAAGGCGTCGAACGCGGCGTCCTCGCCGGCCTCGCCGCCGAGCCGGACGAATTCCGCCACGCACGGGGCGGGGCAGCGATCGGCGCCGACGCTGCACGCCGCCAGGTTCTCGCCAGGCTCCCAGCACGCCATCACCTGCACGAAGCACTTGCCCCACTGGGCGCGCGGGCTGTCGTCCGCGGGGTTGCCGTAGATCGTGAAGTCGATGTGGTGGGAGGTGCCGCCGAGGATCGGGACGCACTGGTCCGTGCATTCCGCCTGGTGGTCCGGCCCGGGCGGGTGCCAGGGCTCGTCGAGCGTCGGGGTGAAGCCGTCGTCACCGCCGCAGGCGGCCAGGACGGCGAACGAGATCGCGAGGATGCAGCGCATGCGGGGACAGAGCCCGGCGCGGCGGAATCGATCACTGCTCTTTTCTGGTGATCGATTTTCCTGGAGGCGGCTCTGGGGTGGGCATGGAGGCAACGATGAAGCGACTCGGAATGTTCATGGCCGCGACCGCGGCGTTCACCACGATCGGCTGCGGCCAAGGCGACGGCGTCACGCCGGGCGAAGACTGGGCGCTCGACCTCCACGTCGAGCTCCAGGACGGCGCGCAGGGACAGGTCGACGTCGTCGAGCCCGTCAGCGGGATCGACGCGACCTGCGAGGACGACTGCACCTATGGCGTGAACGCGGACCAGACCGCGACGCTCACGCCGGTGCCGTTCGGCGACGCGGTGTTCGTCGGCTGGTCGGGCGACTGCACCGGTAGCGGCGCGGTCGACAAGGTGGCCGCGGCCGACGAGACCGTCGACTGCACCGCGACGTTCGCCGCGGCGGGCGCGGACGATCCGCCGCGCGAGGGCATCCTCGTGGCCAACCGCTACAGCTGCACCGGCACCCCGGCGCCCGGGTTCGACTGCAACGTCGCGCCCGGCACCTCGGTCAACGTCAACGCGCCCAGCGCGGCGCTCGACGCGGCGCTGCTGACCGCGAACCCGTCCTGCTACTACTACGTCGACGTCAGCGACTTCTCGAGCGAGGACCACGGCGTCGTGTCGTTCTCGACCACGCAGATCTCGGCGACCGCGACGTGGGGCGGCGGCTACTACAACTTCACCGGGCTCGGGTACGCGCCGTTCGCCACGCCCGGCGAGCCCCTGACCATCACCACCTCGGGCGGCACCGTCGAGATCGACTCGCCGCCGGCGATCACGCTGGCCGACGACCCCACCGACGGGCTGACCATCGAGACCACCGGCGACGCCGACACGATCCGCCTGCTCGCGTTCGGCTACGACGCCGACGACAACTCGTTCGGCGTGCTGTGCCGGTTCCCGTTCGAGCTCTCCGCGCCCGTCTCCAACCCCGACTTCGCCAGCGCGATCGCCCTCGCCGGCGGCGGCGCGTACCCGGACCAGGTGTTCGCGGGTGTCTCGAACCAGGCCGAGATCAACGGCTGGGACGAAGAGCCTCGCGTCGGCGAGGCCGTGCGCTGGTTCCAGCTCGACGGCGCCACGCTCGAGGCGATGGGCGAGCTGCAGCAGCCCTAGCGGACGACGTCGACGAGGCCGCGCAGCATCTCGAAGGTCAGGCCCCACACGGTCTGGCCTTCGAACCTCCAGCAGTCGAGCTGGAGGGGCAACGGGCCGAGCTCGTACTCGTACTTGCCGTCGAGCTCGCCGCGCGCGGCGCGATCGAGCGGGAACCAGAACGAGGCGACGGCCTCGTGGTTGAGCGTGACCGGCGCGTCGTCCGCGAGGTGGAAGACGTACGGCGTGATCGTCATCGGCAGGATCTTGCCCTTGGCGATCGCGCGCGTCGCGGCGAGGCGGCCGAGCAGCGCGGCGCCGCCGAGCTCGAGGCCGACCTCCTCGCGGGTCTCGCGGATCGCGGTGGCGAGCAGGTCGGCGTCGCCCTCGTCGGCGCGACCGCCTGGCATCGAGACGTGGCCGCTCCAGCGATCGCCGGGGTGCTCGGCGCGCTGGATCAGCAGGACCTCGGGCGTCCCCCGATCGAAGCGCAGGATCGCGGCCACCGCGGCGCGGCTGCGCACCAGCAGGTCGGACGGATCACGCGGCGCGTGCTCCGCGAGGCGCGCCGTGAACCGCGCCAGGTTCATGGCTCGGGGTACACGGTCCAGCGCTTGACCGGCACGCCCTCGCGCAGGGCCTTCGATTCGTAGCGGACGTCGTCGACGACGCCGCCGGTGTGGCCGATGAACTCGGCGACGCCGGGCGCGTTCCAGGTCGCGCGCGACATCGCCACCTGCCACGCCTCGGCCATCGCCTGGAGCTTGGCCGCGACGTTCACGGTGCCGCCGAAGTAGTCGATGTTCGCGTTGAGCCGCACCGCGATGCACGGGCCGGTGTTCAGCGAGATCCGCAGCCGCGCGGGCGTGTCCTTGCGCGTCGGCGGGAACGTGTCGTGGATCTCCTTGGAGGCGCGCACGGCGTCGAGCGGGTCGTTGAACGCGCCCATCGCGGCGTCGCCGATCGTCTTGACCACCGCGCCGCGGTGCTTGGCGATGATCGCGAACAGCTCGTCGAAGTGCTTCTTGACCTCGACGAACGCGCCCGGGTCGCCGCGCACGGCGTACAGCGCCGTCGAGCCGACCATGTCGGTGAACAGGATCGTCTGCTCGCCGACCGACAGCTGGACCTCGGCCCCGAGGTACTCCTCGCTGAACAGATCGCGGAACTCCTGGAAGCTGAGCAGGCGCCCGGGCCGCAGTGCCGAGTCGGACCACTGCGGCGACTCGATCACGTAGGTGACCGGCTGGTCGGTGTCGTTGACCAGCCGCAGCGTCGGCGTCGGCACGATCGCGAGCTCGCGCGGCGGATCGCTCGCCTTCCAGGTCACGGCGTCGGACTCCGCCGCCTCGGTGGCGTCGAGGTAGCCGTACGCCTTTTCGCCCTGGAGGCGCATCCGCCACCGGCCGCGCGCGAGCGTGGGCTCGACCACGGCCTCCTCGCCGGGCCGGACCTGCCGCTGCAGCCGGATGTGGTCCTTCCTCGACGGCTCGGCCGAGCAGAACGCGCGCCGCTCGATCGCGCGGATCGACGGGTGGACGTGGAACGTGATCTCGACGGCGTCGCCGGAGCCGAAGTCGATCGCGCACAGCCCGCACTCGCCGGTGGTCGGGATCGCGTCGGCCTTGGTCGACTCGACGATCGGGGCCCGGCAGTGCGGGCACACGACGTCCCAGCTGAGCTGGAGCAGCCCCGCGCGCGTCGCGTGGAGGAACACCGACAGGACCCGATCCTCGTCGGCGTCCCAGGCGCGGGCGCGTTCGCGGACCTGGATCCGCGCGAGGTCCTGGTCGTCGCCGGTGCGGACCCAGCGCACCAGTTCGTCGACGATCGCGCGATCGCAGCCGCCCTCGACCAGCCCGGCGCGGATCTTGTCGAGCCGCGACCGCGCGTCGTCGGCGAGCTCGAGCGGCGTGGTGAGCAACGCGGTCGGACGCGACGCCTTGATCTCCTTCGCGATCGACGGCAAGAGCCTGCGGTAGCCCTTCTCCAGCGACGGGAACCCGAAGCGGATCGCCGCCGCGCCGATCCGGCCGCGCGGCACGAACCCGAAGTACATCGACAGCCGCGAGCTCCCGCTGGCGTCGCGCTCGACCCGCTGGACGGCGTGGAGCAGCTTCATGAACCCGCGGTCGTAGACGCGGGTGTTGGCGAGCCACTGGCCGGCGACCCAGTCCCACGGCTCTTCCCACCACTCGTGGCGGACGCCGCCGTTGCGCGAGCTGCCGATCAGCTTGCCGTCGCGCGGCACGAACGTCATCTCGGCGGTGCCGAGGGCGCGGTTCATCCGCGACGTGTCGGCGATCAGCTTCCACAGATCGTCGGGCGCCGCCGCGACGTCGTAGTGCCACAGGTACTCGATCGATGGACGCGCCACGCCGTGGTGCTCCGGCCACGGGTGGAGCCGGTGCCATTCGTCGAGCGAGTAGGGCGATCGGTCGGCCATCGTGAGTGCTACCGTAGCGCGGTGCGGCGCACCCATTATCGCTCCTGTACGCTCTGCGAGGCCACCTGTGGCGTCGCGATCGAGGTCGAGGGCGACCGCGTGATCGCGATCCGCGGCGACGAGGCCGACCCGTTCAGCCAGGGTTACATCTGCCCCAAGGCCACCGCGCTGGCCGATCTGCACGAGGATCCCGACCGCCTGAGCCACCCGATGGTGCGCGCGGGCGACACCTGGCGCGAGGTCGGCTGGGACGAGGCGCTGGCGCTGGTCGCGCGCCGGATCGACGAGACCCGCGCCGCGCACGGCCCCGACTCGATCGGCGTCTATCAGGGCAACCCGGTCGCGCACAACCTCGGCCTGCTGACGTTCGGCCAGCTGTTCTTGCGCAAGCTCGGCACCAAGAACTGCTTCTCGGCGACGTCGGTGGACCAGCTGCCGCACATGCTCGCCTCGCATCATCTGTACGGCGACGGCATCTTCATGCCGGTCCCGGACGTCGATCGCACCGACTACTTCCTGTGCTTCGGCGGCAATCCGCTCGTCTCCAACGGCAGCATCATGACCGCGCCGGACATGAAGCGCCGGCTCAAGGCGATCCGCGCGCGCGGCGGCAAGGTCGTGGTCGTGGATCCGCGGCGCAGCGAGACCGCCGAGGTCGCGGATCGCCACGTGTTCGTGCGGCCCGGCACCGACGCGCTGCTGCTGCTGTCGATGCTGCACGTGATCTTCGCCGAGCGGCTGCAGCGCCCGGGTCGCGTCGGCGCGTTCGTCGACGGGATCGACGAGCTCGATCGCGTTGCTGCGGAGTTTGCGCCTGCCACGACCGCGGCGGCGACCGGCGTGCCCGCCGAGCTCGTGCAGACGCTCGCGCGCGAGTTCGCGGCGGCCAAGGGCGTCGCGTATGGCCGCATGGGCGTGTGCGTCCAGGAGTTCGGCGGCCTCGCGACCTGGCTGATCAACGCGCTCAACCTCGTGTGCGGCCGGCTCGACGAGGTCGGCGGCTCGATGTTCACCACGCCGGCGATCGATCTGCGCATGGCGGGCAAGCTGATCGGCTACGAGTCCGGCGTCGGCCGCTGGAAGTCGCGGGTCCGCGGCCTGCCGGAGTTCAGCGGCGAGCTGCCGGTGGTCGCGCTCGCCGAGGAGATCGACACGCCCGGCCCCGGCCAGATCCGCGCGTTGATCACGTGCGCCGGCAACCCGGTGCTGTCGACGCCGAACGGCCCGCGCCTCGATCGCGCGCTGACCAAGCTCGACTTCATGGTCTCGATCGACATCTACCTCAACGAGACCACGCGCCACGCCGACGTGATCCTGCCGCCGACCTCGCCGCTCGAGCGCTCCCACTACGACGTCGCGCTCGCCGCGTTCGCGGTGCGCAACGTCGCGAAGTACTCGCCGCCGATGTTCGAGCGCGGGCCCGATCAGCGCCACGACTGGGAGATCTGCGCCGATCTCTACACCCGGCTCGCGATGCCGATGCGCAAGCTCGTCGGCCGGTTCGCGCGGCCGCTGTTCCTCAAGCTCGGGCCCGAGGCGCTGGTCGAGCTGCTCCTGCGCGCCGGCCCCCACCCGCTGACGCTGCGCAAGCTCAAGGACGCGCCGCACGGTCTCGATCTCGGACCGCTCGAGCCGAGGCTGCCCGCGCTGCTCCGGTCGCCCGGCAAGCGGATCGCGATCGCGCCCGCCGCGTACCTCGCGGATCTGCCGAGGCTGCGCGCGCGCCTGCTCGAGTGGACCCGCGGCGCGTCCGACCTCGTGCTGATCGGCCGCCGCCAGCTCCGCAGCAACAACTCGTGGTGCCACAACAGCGCGCGGCTCGTGAAGGGCAAGCCGCGCTGCACGCTGCTGATCCACCCGCGGGACGCGGCGGCGCGCGGCCTCGCCGAGGGCGACACCGTGCGGCTGCAGTCGCGCGCCGGCGGCGTCGACGTGCCGGTCGAGATCTCCGACGAGATCATGCCCGGCGTCGTCAGCCTCCCGCACGGCTGGGGTCACGACAAGGCGGGCGCGCGGCTGCGCGTCGCGGCCGCCGTCCCGGGCGCCTCCGCCAACGACGTCACCGACGAGACGTTCTTCGACGTCCTCAGCGGCAACGCCGCGCTCTCGGGGGTGACCGTCGAGGTCAAGCGAGTCGCCGCCGAGCAGGTGGCCTGACATCGCCGTCATGGGTCGGGACGGCCGCGCGCGCGCAAGTGCGCGACGCGGGCCGCGCTCGCGCTGGCACGACCCGTGCTGTGCTCCGCCGCATGATCCTGACCCGTCGCCAGCGCCTCCTGGGCACGCTCGTCCTCGCCGCCGGTGCCGCGGCGTCGATCGCCACGTCGCAGGTGTCGTGGGACCTCACCGAGTACCGCGAGCTCGAGCCCGTGCTGCTCGACGAGACCACGCCTGCCGTCGGCTACGCGGTCCACGTCGAGTACACCGGCGACATCGGGCTGCCCGAGGGCAACATCAGCCTCACGCTCAGCGTCGAGAAGGAGCCGGCGAACCCCGCGACGGCGTCTCTCCACGCCTCGATCGTCGACGACGCCACCGGTGAGCTCGTCGGCGAGCAGGACTTCGTCTACGACACGACGGCGCCCGGCCCGCAGGGCCTGTGGGTGTCAGCGGACGCGTGGAGTGGCTGCACCGACGGCTGCAGCCGGGACTTCACGATCTGGGTCGAGCGGACCGACGTCGTCGACGGCTCGGACTGGGCGCAGGTCCAGCTCACCGGCGGCATCGAGGCCTACCTCGTCGAGTACGGTGAGGGTGAGCCGCCTGGGGGCGCGTCGCTGACCCTCGAGGTCACGCCGCTGCCGGGATCCCCGTGAACGACCGCCGCGCGATCGCGACCCGCGCGCTCCTGACCGCGCCGGCGATCCTCGCGATCGCCGTGCTCGTCCTCAACGATCACGTGCTCAAGGCGCGGTTCGGTGGGTGGTGGACCGGCAAGCTGTCCGACGTCGCGGGCCTCGCGGTGTTTCCGCTGCTGATCGGCGCGGCGATCGAGCTGTCGACCGGCCGCAGCGTGGGGCGGCGAGGCGTGGCGATCGCGGCGGCGAGCACCGGCGCGGTGTTCGCGGCGATCAAGCTGTGGGCGCCGGCGGCCGCGCTCTACCGCGGCGGCCTCGCGACGCTGCAGTGGCCGTTCCGCGCGCTCGGCGCGATCGAGCGTGGCGACGCGCTGCCCGCGGCCGGTCACGTCCAGCTCACGATGGATCCGACGGATCTGCTCGCGCTGCCCGCGCTCGGGATCGCCGTGTGGCTCGCGGGCCGGACCTGCCGCGCGCTGGATCCAGGTCAACCACGTTATTGACACCTCGTTCGTCGCGCCCGGCGGTAGCCGCGGTTTGAGCGGAGTCCAGGTTCCTCCCGACCGCTGGGCCGAGTCGATCGAGTTCCGCGTGGGCACGCCCCCAAACGCGGTTTGTGACCGCTTCACACAAGGCGTATGCTTGGAGCGGTGACATTCCGAGTGCTCATCGAACAAGACGAAGAGGGTGGTTTCGTCGCCACTTGTCCCACCCTTCCCGGGTGCGTATCGGAAGGGTCAACGCGAGAGGAAGCCCGCATCAACATTCAGGATGCGATCTCCGCTTATCTGGCGAGCCTGCAGAAGCACGGCGAAGCTATTCCCCCACAAATTGAAGAAGAGTTGGTCGAAGTCTCGGTGTGAACCTGCCTAAAGCAGCGCCACAAATTCATCAACCGTGAGACCCGCCTCACGCGTGTCATGAAGGCAGCCTGCGAGCGCTAGCAATAGCTGTCAAGATCTATTGCAGGCTAGCTCACGACGTCCGCCGCGCGGACGACCTCGAGCATCGCCTCGGGCGTGGGCGCCTCCGCCAGCCGATCGAACATGATCTCGTCGCGGACCAGGCGCGCGACGCGCATCAGGGCGCGCGACTGCTCGATCGGCATCTCCGCGGGCGTGAGGATCAGGAACACGAACCTCACCGGATCGCCGTCGCGGCGCCAGCGCATCGGCGTGGCGAGGCGGGCGATCGCGACGAGCGTGCGCGGCAGCCCGGGGAGGCGGGCGTGCGGGATCGCGATCTCGTAGCCGAGCGCGGTGGAGCTCTGCGCCTCGCGCCGGAGCACGGCGCGCATCGCGACGTCCGGCTTCACCTCGGGCGAGCTGCGCGCGATGTCGTCGACCAGCTTGCGGATCGCGGCGTCGCGATTGCCCAGCTCGACGTCGATCTCGACGGCGCCCTGCGCCACGTGATCGGCGAGGTTCCAGACCCGGACCTCCTCGAACTCGTCGTGGATCTCGCCGACCAGCTCCTCGAGCACGTCCTCGAGCGTGATCAACCCGATCGGCGCGCCGCCGCCCGTGACCAGCGCGATCCCCGTCCGGTGGCGCTGCATCTGGCGGAGCACCACGTCGAGCGGCGCCTCGGCGTCCACCTTGATCAGCTCGCGGCGCGCCTCGAGGAGCGGGGCGTCTCCGAGCGCCACGTCCTTGATGTGGACGTAGCCGATCACCTCACTCTCCTGGGTCAGGAGGTAGCGCGACAGCCGGCGCGCGCCGATCGTCTCCATCGCCTCGGCGCGCGTGGCGGTCACCGGGATCGCCTCGGCGCGGCCGATCGGCACCATCACCGCGGCGGCGCTGAGGCTGGTGAAGTCGAGCGCGTTCTCGAGCAGCAGGCTGCGATCCAGCGACACCTCGCCCTGGCGGTAGGCCTCGGTGACGACGATCCGGATCTCCTCGACCGACAGCGACGGCTCCTCGTGCGCGCCGGGCGGCAGCCCGACCAGCAGGAGCACGAGGTTGGCGATCCCGTTGAGCGCCTTGAGCGGCAGCACGAAGATCGTGTGGAACACGCGCATCGGCAGCACCGACCACAGGAGCGCGCGCTCCGGCACCTGGATCGCCGCCGCCTTCGGGACCTGCTCGCCGAGCACGATGTGGAGCGTCGTGATCACCGTGAACGCGACCGCGATCGCAGCGCCGTGCGACCACTCGCCCAGCGTCGGCGCGAGCAGCGCCGCGAGCGTCGGCTCGGCGAGCCAGCCCAGGGCGATCGACGCGATCGTGATCCCGAGCTGGCACGCGCTCAGGTACTCGTTCATCCGCTCGTGCATCTTCAGCGCGTGCGCGGCGTTGCGCACCTTCTGCTCGGCGAGCTCCTCGAGACGGGTCGGGCGGATCTTGACCAGGGCGAACTCGAACAGCACGAACCACGCGTTGGCGATCAGCAGCACCAGCGATATCAGCAGGCCGGCGGTCACGGACATGGCCGAACCTTACGCGACCTTCCGCGATCTCGCTCAGTGGTCGAGCCAGCCTCGCACCAGCGCCGCCTCGCTGACCACGGTGTAGACCGGCGGGTCGCTGGACAGGGCGTCGAACAGCTCGGTGTCGACGCCCTCGGTCCACAGCGAGACCTCGTAGCCGAGGCTGTCGTAGATGCGCCGGTCGGCGCTGGCGGTGAACCGCGGGTACACGTCGACGACGTCGAGCGCGACGCCCGTGAAGTCGTCGAGCGTGTGGCTGTAGTGCAGCGGCTCCGGGACCGAGAACGCGGCCGCGAGGCGCACCTGGGTGAGGCCGTCGCGCGCCGCGCCCGGCCAGCGCGGGCTCGCGGTCAGCGCGCGCAGCAGGTCGGGCTCGAACGAGTCGAACAGCACGCCGAGCGGCTGCGCGACGTCGAGCGCGGCGTCGCGGATGACGTCGTACGCGTCGAGCGCGCAGTCGGCGAACGCTCGGCGCTCGTCGGCGGTGTGGCGGGTGCCGCCGTCGTCGACGGCGCGCTTGAGCTCGATCATCACGTGGAAGCGATCGCCGTGCGCGGCGCCCGGCCCGTGCGCGCGGACGTACCCGGCGACGCGATCCACGGCCTCGGAGGCGTCGGGCCAGCCGTCGCCGTCGAGATCGTGCGCGAACACGCAGCGGTCCTCGGCGCGGACCCAGCTCAGGTCGACCTCCATCCCGTCGAGGACCGCGGGGCCGAGCGCGAGCGAGTCGTCGAGCGCGGACAGCGTGTCGTCGTCGTCCTGATCGCGCGGCGCCACGCAGTTGGCGTTGTGGCAGATCAGCGCGATCTGCGACGGGCGGTCGCACGCGACCAGCCCGAGCAGCGCGAGGCTAGCGGCGCGCATACTCGAAGCGCACGAACAGGCCGAGGTCGTAGTTCTCGAAGAACACGCGCCCCGGCGACCAGCTCACCCACTCGGTGGCGATCCCGCCGCCGTGCTTGACCACGAACATCCCCAGCTCGACCCCGAAGCTCGCGCGCAGCGAGCCGCCGGGAGACGGCAGCGGCGCGGTCACGCCCGCGATCACCTGCTCCTGCCACGTCGTCCCGCCGGTGATCGCGATCGCGGTCGAGCGCACGCCGCCGAACCATCGCCACGGCGTGCAGCCGAGGCGCGTGCCCGCGACGAGATCGCCGTCGTGCTGGCCGTCGATCGCGACCAGCGGATCGAGCGCCGCGGTCACGTCGACGCGGCCGAGCTCCAGCCCGCCGACGATCCGCAGCGGGTGCACGCCGAGCTCCGCGCGACCCTCGAGGCCTGCGTGCCACGGCGGATCCGCGGCGGCGGGCGAGGCGAGCAGCGCGAGCAGCAGCGGCGCTACGCGACGAGGATCTGGCCGGCGCGCGCGACCTCGCGGCGCTGCCGACGGACGCGGACGTGGTCGAGGCAAAGCACCGCGCACGTTACTACGCTGCCGACGGCGATGGCGCCGAATGCGACGTGCGTGAGCTCGAGCGCGGCGAGCGCGACGACGACGATCACGACGAAGTCGCGGCGGACGACGTGCGGCAGCACCTGGCCGAGCCAGCGCAGCACGACGTGGCGCGGCTGCGCGGGCGGCACCGGGCGGAGCCGCATCGTGCCCGGCGCGTCGCCCGGCACCAGCTCGAACTTGCCGACGTAGTCCTGGCTGTTGCCCGAGCCGATCAGCACGATGATGTTGTAGTAGACGCAGTAGATCGAGATCACCGACGCGACGACGCCGACGCCGAGCGCGATCATCCAGCCGTCGACCGCGAGCGCGAGGTGGCTATCGTTGGCGCGGCCCCACCACAGGTGGCAGTGCCAGCCCAGCGCCGCGAGCTGCGCGACCGTCGAGGCCTCGTCGACGATCGTGTCGAGCCAGCTGCCCAGCTTCGACGACATCAGCTTGAGCCGCGCGACCTCACCGTCGACGCAGTCGACGTAGGTGGCGGCGAGGATCAGCAGCGCGCCGAGGACGGCGTGGTTGCGCTCCCCGTCGACCGTGAGCCAGACGCCGAGCGCGACGAGGATCGCGGTGACGTAGGTGACCTGGTTGGGCGTGATCGGCGTCTTGACCGCGAGCCGGGTCAGGCCGCGCGACACCGGCCGGAACATCCACCTCGTCAGCCAGTTGTCCTGCGGCTTGTGGATGATCTGGAACAGGAAGCGCTCGGCGGCGCGGCGCTCGACCTTCGAGGTCACCGGGTGGCGCGCGATCGCGCCGTGCTCGACGGCGCCTGCGCCGTCGGCCAGCCACTCCTCCGCGATCGCGAGGTCGCTGGCGCCGGCGGCGAGCCCGGCCACGATCGCGTCCGCGTGCCCGGCGCGACCGATCAGCGCACCGGCGGGGCGTCCGTCCGGCGTCACCGCCACGGCGCGCGCGTTGCCGACCAGCCCGCTCACCAGCGGCGTGTGCACGAGCTGATCGAGCGTGCGGATCACGAGCAGATCACCGCCAAGCCCGTCGTGCCACCACGCGGCGATCGCGGCGCGATCCTCCGGGCGCTCGACCACGAGCACGCGGATCGCGCCGGCGCGGGTCGCCACCCGACGCGCACGCTCGCGCAGCGTCAGGCCCGCCACGCGCATGTCCGCGGCCGGACCATCGGCGAGGACGATGGCGTGCAGCAGGACGTCGGACATCCAGCCTAGCCAAAGCAACCTCGGGGCCACGCGCAAGGTCACGTGTTCAGTGGTGTCAGGTGGCGAACACATGACGGGAATCGGGCGAAACCATCACGTGCGTCGGGTCGAGTGGTGAAACTTCGACAGCGCGCGTCGTCAAGTGCCTGATCCCTGGGCGAGGCGAGCCAGCACGAGCGTTGCAAACCGCTCGGCTGGATTATGAAGGCTGTCATCCTCGCCGCTGGCTGCGCGACTCGGCTTCGCCCCCACACCGACGATCTGCCCAAGACGCTCCTGCCGGTGGCGGGCGTCCCGATCCTGCGGCGCACGATCACCAGCCTGGCCCGGCTCGGGTTCGACCAGTTCGTGATCGGCACGGGCTACCTCGAGCACCTCGTGCAGGAGGCCGTGGCGAGCTGGTTCCCGGCCGGGAACACGCCGGGGCTCGACATCCAGTTCGTGACCAACCCGGTGTTCCGGACCACGAACAACGCCTACTCGCTGTCGCTGCTGCGCCCGCTGGTCGAGGGTCATCCGTTCCTCCTGATCGACGGCGACGTGGTGTTCGATCCCACCGTCGTCGAGCAGCTGCTCGAGCGCGGCCCGGACTGCCTGTCGGTCCGCTCGGTCGGCGGCATCGGCCTCGAAGAGGTCAAGGTCACCGCCGACGGCGAGGACAAGATCCGGGAGATCGGCAAGCACGTCGCGGTCCGCTCCGCGATGGGCGAGTCGGTCGGCATCGAGCTGTTCTCCGCCGACAACTCGCGCCGGCTGTTCGCCGCGCTCGACCGCCGCGTCCACCAGCAGGGCCTGGTGAACGAGTACTACGAGGCGGCGTTCCAGGAGATCATCGATCAGGGCGCGCCGCTGTACGGCGTGGACATCGGCACGCGCTACGCGACCGAGATCGATACGTACGAGGACCTGTGCGCCGCCAACCAGCGGATGTCGCAGGAACTCGAACGCATCAACGTCGGCGTCGGCAAGCAAGGCAAGACGCGCCAGCGCTTTTCGCTGGGTGGCCGCGGCGGCGCTTGGGCAGGCATGGAGGTTTCGGTCAATTCGTTGATTGAAGACCTGCTCTGGCCGATCCAGGACGTGACCCGCACCATTGCCGCCGTGGCGAAGGGCGACCTCAGCCAGACCATGAGCCTGGAAGTGGAGGGCAGGCCACTGGAGGGCGCTTTCCTGCGCTCGGCCACCATCGTCAACACGATGATCGAACAGCTCAGCGTCTTCAGCTCCGAGGTGACGCGCGTCGCGCGCGAAGTCGGAACCGAAGGCAAGCTGGGCGGCCAGGCCAAGGTGAAGGGCGTCAGCGGCGTCTGGCGCGAGCTGACCGAGTCGGTGAACCAGATGGCGAGCAACCTGACCGGCCAAGTGCGAAACATTTCAGAAGTGACCATCGCCGTGGCCAACGGCGACCTGTCCAGAAAAATCACCGCAGACGTGCGTGGCGAGATCCTGCAGCTGAAGGAAACCATCAACACCATGGTGGAGCAGCTGCGCTCCTTTGCC
>Ga0163144_10010135_pt1 | contig 20137 bp, 15 predicted proteins | sample OliLak19BULKMAT1_FD_123175 | JGI IMG/M metagenome (GOLD analysis project Ga0163144, IMG submission 123175) | Freshwater microbial mat bacterial communities from Lake Vanda, McMurdo Dry Valleys, Antarctica - Oligotrophic Lake LV.19.BULKMAT1 | ecosystem: Environmental > Aquatic > Freshwater >... | reverse complement strand
TTGAAGACTGCGGTGGCATTGGCCGAACCGCTCATGCTGTTTTTTATCGCCGGCTTTGTCGGCGTGATTTTCATCGGGATGGTCATCCCGATCTTCTCCCTGCAAGACCACATCAAATGAGCCCGCCCCCTCTTAATCCTCATCGTAATCCTTCTCGTAATCGCCCGTGCGCGAGAGCGGAGAGGATTAGGATTATGAACCAAGACACACGCCTGTTTGTCCCATGAAAATCAAACTGACCCTTGCTCCTCACCTTCGTCGTTCACAGCAACGCGCTTTCACTCTCGTCGAACTCCTCCTCGTGCTCGTCATCCTCGGCGTGCTCGCGGCCATCGTCGTTCCGAAATTCGCCGGCCGCACCGAGCAGGCGCGGCAGACGGCGGCGCAATCGCAGATCGCCACGTTCAGCACCGCGCTTGATGCCTACGAGGTGGATACCGGCTCGTATCCCAAGGGCAAGAACGGGCTGAACGCGCTCATCCAGCAGCCGTCTGACGCGCAGAACTGGAAAGGGCCCTACATGAAGAGCGAGAGCGGCATCCCCAACGATCCGTGGGGCCATCCCTACACCTACGAATGTCCCGGCAAAAACAACCGCAACTCCTACGACATCTCCTCGATGGGGGCGGACGGTCGGGTCGGCACTGAAGATGACGTCAGCAACTGGCAATCGAAGAAGTGATCCCGTGCCACGCCGCGCGTTCACCCTGATTGAACTCATCATCGTGATGGGACTGCTCGCCATTGTCATCTCGGTCGGGATGCCTTCGCTACAGGGATTCTTTCATGGACGCACGCTCGATTCCGAAGCGCGCCGCCTGCTCACGCTCACGCGCCACGGCCAGAGCCGCGCGGTCTCGGAGGGCATTCCGATGATCCTCTGGGTCGATGCGAGCGAAGGCACCTACGGCTTGCAGGCACAGGCCGGTTATCTCGACGACGACAAGCGCGCCAACGAATACGGTCTGGGCGAAGGACTGCAAATCGAAGCCTTCGCTCCGCCCCTCAACTCCGTCACTTCAACCGGCACGCAGGCGAATCGTTCCGCGCAGAAGGCCGGCGGGCTGCCCATGATTCGTTTCACGCCCGACGGTTTCATTGCCGACAGCAGCCCGGAGCATGTCGAGATTCGAGATACCCGCGGCTCCGCCGTCTGGATCGCCCGCAGCGGCAACCGCCTGAGTTATGAAATTCAAACTGCTCCAACGTCACGCTAGACGCGCCCGCGCCGCGTTCACGCTGGCCGAGGTGCTGGCGGCGCTGGCGTTCATGGCCATCGTCATCCCGGTGGCCATCGAGGGCATGCGCACGGCGAACCTCGCCGGGCAGGTGGGCCAGCGCAAAGCGATCGCGGGCCGCGTCGCGGATCGCGTGCTCAACGAATGGCTCATCGGCCAGTCGCAGACGGCGTCGCAGAACGGCACCGTCCAGGAGGGCGCGCTGCAATTCCGCTGGTCGATCCGCGTGCAGACGTGGAATCAGGATTCCATGCGCGTCGCGACGGTGAAGGTTGATTACACGGTGCAGGGCAATTCCTACGACGTGCAGATGAGCACGCTGCTGAGCAACGCCACCCGATGACCGCGCACCGAACATTCCGCACAGACGCCAGCGGCTTCACGCTGCTGGAATTGCTGCTGGCCGTCGCCGCGTTCGCGTTGGTGCTGGCGGCCATCAACGGCGTCTTCTACGGCGCGTTGAAGCTGCGGAACAAGGCCGTCGCGGGCTTCGACGAATCGCTTCCGTTGCAACAGACGCTCACCATCCTCAAGCGCGACCTCGCGAACATCGTCGTGCCCGGCGGCACGCTCTCCGGCACGTTGCAGACCTCGGCCAACAGCGGGATGAATTCCAGCGCCAGCAGCAGCTCAAGCAGTTCCACGAGTTCCAGCAGCAGCGGCATCAATGCCTCGACACTGGTGAACAACGGAATGGTCCTTGGGCAAAGCAGCCCGACCCTGTACACCGCTACGGCCAGCCTTGATGAAACATCCCCCTTCGCCGAGGTGCAGAAGGTTTCCTATCAACTCGTTTCCTCGACGAATCTTTCCTCCACCGGCCGCGATCTTGTTCGCTCCGTCACGCGGAATCTTCTGCCCACCTTGCAGGCTCAGGCGGTGAAACAGTCTTTGCTCACGGGCGTGCAGTCGATCACGTTTCAGTTCCACGACGGCACGCAATGGCGCGATGCGTGGGACTCGACCACCGCGGACTCCCCACGCCTGCCCCACGCCATCAAGGTGCAGTTGCAGATGGCCGCCGAACTCAGCGCCCGAACCCTGCCGACGCCGGTGGAACTGGTGGTGCCCCTGCTCGTGGATGGCGGCTCGAACACGACTTCACAAAGCTCGAGCCAATGAAGACGCGCCGCCTTCACAACCTGGTAGGGCGACGCTCCTGCGGAGCCGTAACTTCCACTTTTGATCACGGCTCGGCAGGAGCCTCGACCCACCGCAGTGAGGACGGCTCGATTCTGATCATCGTGCTGTGGGTGGCCTTCGGCTTGGTGGCGCTGGCACTCTATTTTGCCCATTCGATGTCGATGGAACTGCGCGCCGCGGACAACCGGAACGCCGACCTCGAAGCCGAGCAGGCCATCGCCGGTGCGGCGCGCTACGTCAGCAACGTGCTCGCGACCGTGAAGGAACTGGGCGTCCTGCCTGACTTGATGAACTACAAGTCCGAGGCCGTGCCGGTGGGCGAGGCGACCTTCTGGATCATCGGCCGCAGCGACAAGCAGACCTCCGTCGATCAACCATCCTTCGGCCTGGTGGATGAAGGCGGGAAGCTCAATCTCAACGCCGGCTGGCTCACCACCGACCAGATGCTTTACCTGCCGCGCATCACGGCGGAACTCGCCGCAGCGATTATTGACTGGCGCGACACGGACGAAGACATCTCGCAGAGCGGCGCCGAAAACGAAACCTACCAGCGCCTCACGCCTCCCTACCGCTGCAAGAACGGGCCGTTTGAAACCACCGAAGAACTTCGTCTCGTCCATGGCGCGGATCTTGATCTCCTCTACGGCGATGATGCCAATCTCAACGGCGCGCTCGACATGAACGAGAACGATGGCGACACCGCCCCGCCTTCCGACAACCGCGATGGGCGCGTGGATTCCGGGCTGCTCGAACACTTCACCGCCTTCAGCCTTATTTCCACCAACGGCACGAACGTGAACAATGAGCAGCAGCTTTCCGGTTTGCTGCAAACCGCCTTCGGCGCGGATCGGGCCAATCAAATCCTCGGCCCACTTCGCGCGAGATTGAACGCCCAGCCGCCGCAGCTATTCCGTAGCCTGCTCGAGTTCTACATCGCCAGCAGGATGACCGCGACCGAGTTCTCGCAGATCGAGAGCAACATCGTGACTATCACCACGCAGACCAACTGGTTCAACGTGAACGTAAACACCGCGTCGGAAGCAGTGTTGGCCTGCGTGCCCGGCATCGGCACGGACAACGCCCCGTCGCTGGTCAGCTATCGCCGCTCCAATCCCAGCCAGATCAACGCCGTGTCCTGGGTGAAGGACGTGCTTCAGGGCGACAGCCTCACCCAAGCCGCACCCTACCTGACCGGTCGCTCGTATCAATTCACCGCGGACATCGCCGCCGTGGGACACCACGGGCGCGGCTACAAGCGCGTGAAGTTTGTCTTCGACACCAGCGCCGGCGCACCGCGCATCATTTACCGGCAGGATCTCACCCATCTGGGTTGGGCACTGGGCAAACGCGGACGCGAACAACTCCTGACGGCCAACACTCTCCGATGATCAAGATTCTTAAAAAGAGGCGCAACCCGTCCACCGTGCTAGGCCTGGCGCTCGACGGCAGCCGTATCGAGGGCGCGCTGCTTCGGCGCACGAACGGACACTTGCAGGTGCTGAAGACCTTTGTGACAACGCTCGCGCTCAAGCCGCTAACCAACGACCCTGAGCTGGTCGGACGCGAGATTCGCAATCATCTGGAACAAGCGGGCATTCGCGAACGGCGCTGCGTCGTCTGCCTGCCGTTGAGTTGGGCGCTCACCAGCACGACGAAGATTCCCGATCTGCCCGAGGCGGATGTCGCGAGCTTCCTCGAGATCGAGGCCGAGCGCGGCTTCCCCTATTCGCCGGAGATGCTGTCGCTCTCCGTCTCGCGCTACCGGAATGCCGCCGGCGAGCAGTTCGCCACGCTGGTGGGTGTGCCGCGCAATTACATCGATCCGCTCGAGAAATGCCTGCGCGCCGCGCAACTGAAGCCGCAGAGTTTCAACCTCGGCATCGCCGCGTTGCAGGCACCGGAGAAGGAGTCCTCCTCCGGCGTGCTCGCGGTGGCGGCGAATGAGAACCACGTCGATTTGCAGGTGACGAGCAGCGGCGGCGTGCTGGCGCTGCGCTCGGTGGAGAATGTGCTGGAGACCGAAGACTCCAAGCGCACCCTCATCTCGGGCGCGCTCGCCCGCGAAATCCGCGTCACGCTCGGGCAGATGCCCGAGGAATTCCGCCGCCTCGTGCGCAAGGTGCGGATGTACGGCGGTGGCGATCTGGCGCAGGAACTGGCCTCGCGCGCCGAAAGCCTCGGCGTGCAGGTTGAGGAAGTCCGGGCCTACGCGGCAGATGAATTTCGCAGCCAGCTTCCCGCCGGCACGGCAGTTTCGCCCGCGACCAGCCTGGCCGCACGCTGGCTGACGGGCGCGAAGTCGTGCTTCGAATTCCTTCCGCCCAAGGTGAGTGCGTTGCAGCGACTCACGGCTCGGTTCTCCTCCCGCAAATTGGGTTGGATCGGCGGAGCAGCGGCAGCAGCGGCTTTGATCGTGGGCGCGGCGGTGTTGTTCCAACACTGGCAGCTCTCGAGCTACCAGTCGGTCTGGTCGAAGATGGAATCGAGGGTGAAGGATCTCGAATTTCAGCAGGCGCAAATCCGCCGCTTCCGTCCGTGGTTCGATGAATCGTTTCACAACCTGAGCATCCTGCGCCGGATTACGGAGGCGTTCCCGGCGGACGGCATGGTCACGGCCAAGACGGTCGAGATTCGCGATCAATCGCTGGTGACCTGCACCGGTGTCGCGCGCGACAACCAGGCGTTTCTCAGGATGCTGGATCAATTGCGCGCCACGAAACAGATCGGCAGCGTCCAGGTGGATCAGGTGCGCGGCAAGACGCCGATGCAGTTCACGGTAAACTTTCAGTGGGGTGAAAAATCCAATGAAAATTGAGAACCGCCAGAAGTTCCTGCTCATCGGCGCCATCGTCGTGGTCTCACTGCTCGTGGCGGACAAGATCATCGTCGGGCCGCTGGTGTCGGGCTGGAAGGAGCGCACCGTCCGCATCGCGGAGCTGAAGAGGTCCATTGCGCAGGGCAAACAAATCCTCCAGCGCGAGGACACCATCCGGAACCGCTGGGACAACATGCGCACGAACACGTTGCCCGACGACGTGTCGCTGGCTGAGAACCAGGTGCTGCGCGCGTTCGACGACTGGTCGCGCGACAGTCGCATCAGCATCTCCGGCATCAAGCCGCAGTGGAAGCGAACGACAGATGATTACATGACGCTCGAATGTCGCGCCGATGCCTCCGGCACCATCGAGGCGCTCACCCGCTTCCTCTACAATCTCGAGAAGGATCATCTCGCCTTGAAGGTCGAAGCGGTGGAAATTAGCTCACGGGATAACGACGGCCAGCAGCTCACGCTTGCGCTGCAGGTCAGCGGCCTCTTGCTCAACCCGCTGGTCCAATGAAACGACGTTTCGCCCACATCACGCTGGCTCTGTGCATGACGGGAATTCTCGCCGCCACGGCGGAAGAGACGAACGCGCCAGCCGCCGTCCTCAGCACCAACAGCCCTGCGCTGAACAACCTCGTCGAGACGGTGGGAGTGACCAACTCCGCTGCGCTGACGAACACGCCGGCGACGAACCTCGTCGTGAGTTCATCGTCAGGCGAAGCGGGTCCAAACGTCCTGACCACGGCGAATTCCGACCAGCCTTCAGCGCCCGCCAATGGGTTCGACCTCCGCTCGTTCCGCATCATCTACGAGCGGAACATTTTTAATCCGAACCGTTCGCCGCGTTCCTCCGGTGCGCCGCCGGTCACGCGGCGCGAGACGGAGCGGCGGCCCGTTGTGCGCACGGAATCCTTCGCCCTCGTTGGCACGATGAGCTACGAGAAGGGCAGCTACGCGTTCTTCGACGGGAGCAGCTCGCAGTATCGCAAGGTGATCCAGCCCGACGAGGCGATTGCCGGCTTCAAGGTCACCGCCGTGACTCCGAAGTGCGTGACGCTCGAACACGAGGGCAAGAGCATCGAGTTGTGCGTCGGCATGCAGATGAGCAAGACCGACGAAGAGAAGGACTGGCGGATGCAGGAACGAAGCGAGCCTGCGTCGTCTTCCAGCAATTCGAGTTCGTCCTCGACGGCTTCCAGCGGCGGTGCTGGCGCCGATGAAGTGCTGCGCCGCTTGATGGAGAAACGCGCACAGGAAGGCGGCCCGGTTGAAGCGGCCACGCCTCCCGCACCGACGATTGAGATTCCGCCACCGCCCGTTACGGAACAGTCGACGCCGGCCCTCAACCCGGCAGAAGAAGAGATTTTGCGAAAATTACAGCAACGACGTGAGCAGGAGAACCAACGATGAAAACGACGAACCTACTTTCCCTGGCCGGCCTGATGTTCAGCCTGGCCTTCACCGCAGCGGCCCAGGACGCCCAGGAAAAAAAGCAGCCTGCTGCGCCTGAGGCAAAGCCAGCCGTCGTGCCAGAGGCGGCACCCGCGTCGGCCACGACGAACGAGCCGGTGCGCCGCGTGAACAGCGACACCGAGGCGGGCTTGCGCTTGAATTTCCGCGGCGTGCCGCTGGACATGGTGTTGAGCTACCTAAGCGATGCCGCCGGGTTCATCATCGTGATGGAAGGCGAGCCGCGCGGCAAAGTGGATGTCTGGAGCAATCAGCCACTGACCAAGGACGAGGCGGTGGATCTGTTGAACACCATCTTGAACAAGAACGGTTACGCCGCCATCCGCAACGGGCGCACGCTGAAGATCGTCAGCCGCGACGACGCGAAGACCAAGGACATTCCCGTGCGCATGGGTTCGGACCCGGCGTTGATTCCCAAGACCGAGGAGATGATCACGCAGGTCGTCCCGGTGCGCTACGCCAACGCCACGCAGCTCACGAAAGATCTCCAGCCGTTGATGCCCACTTACGCCATCATGACGGCCAACGAGAGCGGTAACGCGCTCGTCATCACTGACACGCAGACCAGCGTCCGGCGCATGGTCGAAATCGTGAAGGCGCTCGACACCTCCATTGCCAGCGTTTCCACCATCAAGGTGTTTCCCCTGCGCTACGCGGATGCGAAAACCCTTGCTGACGCGGTGAAGGAGTTGTTCGCGCCGCCCACACAGCAGAGCAACAATAACGACCGGCGCAGCCGCTTTTTCAGCCAGTTTGGTGGTGGCGGCAATCCTTTCGGCGGCGGAGGATCAGGTGGAGGCGCCCCCGGCGGCAGCTCCAGCAGTGGCAGCGGTGGCGGTGCCAACACCAAGGTGGTGGCGCTGGCCGATGAGCGGGCCAATTCACTCGTGGTCAGCGCGCCCGACGATACGATTCCCACCATCGAAAAGCTGGTCGCGGAGATGGACGTAAGCGTGACCGACGCGACCGAGTTGCGCGTTTTCCGGCTGCGTAACGCCGACCCCGCGGAGATGGCAGACTTGTTTGGGCAGCTCTTCCCGGATGAAACCACGCAGAACAGAAACGGAAACAATCAGCAGAACCCATTCGGATTCCGCTTCGGCGGCGACGGGGGAGGGCGCGGCGGACGCAACGGGAGCCAGGCCGACACCAGCGAACGCGCGAAGAAGGTCGGGCAGGTCAAAGCGGTGGCTGATCTGCGGACATCTTCGCTCATCATCAGCGCCTCGACCGAGATGATGCCGCAGATTGCGCAGATGGTGGAGCAGTTGGATTCCGATGCCTCGCGCAAGCAGAAGGTCTTCGTTTACTCGCTGGAGAATGCCGACGTGCTGCAGGTCGAGCAGATCGTGCGCGGCATGTTCGAGCGCACGAGCACGACCGGTAACCGCAATAATCAAAACCAGAACAGCGCTCTCAGCACGCGCAGCCAGCAGAACGCGCAGCAGCAGGGGCAGAACACCGGCGGAACCACCGGCTTTGGCGGCGGCGGCGGTGGTGGTGGCGGCGGCACCGGACGTTGATCCGGGGTTTCAGCGACACAACGCAACAACATCTATCAGGGATACATGAACATTAAGCACACGCGGTTTGGCCCGGGTTGGATGGGTGTCACGGCATTGATGCTGTGCGCCGCGCTTTCGCTGCACGCGCAGCAACGTGGCAACACCGGCAATACCGGCAATACCGGCAATCGCTCGCAAGGTGTGCAGCGCAATACCGGCGGCGGCGGGAACAGCCTCGGCGGCGGCGGGGGCAGCAGCGGCTCCCGCAGCTACACCGCGCCCGGCACGATCGGCGAGGCCATCGTTACCAGCGATCCGGAGACGCGCCGGCTCATCGTCATCACCGACGACGAGACCAGCCAGTACATCAGCCAGGTGATCACGAACCTCGACCGGCCCAAGCCGCAAGTCTTGATCAAGGTGGTGTTCCTCGAAGTCACCTACAACGAAGGCTCCGACATCGGCATCGAGGGCAGCATCAGCAAGAAGATCGACACCACGGTCTCGGGCATGTTCACCAACGCCTTTGGCCTCGGCCAGCAGGGCGTGCTGCCGGTGCCGCCGGGCGCGGGGCTTTACCAGTTTCTAGGGAATGACTTTAACGCGACCATCCGCGCCATCGCCCAGGCGGGCAAGACGGAGGTGCTGTCGCGGCCGTCCGTGCTGGCGCGCAACAACCAGCAGGCGATCATCACGGTCGGCCAGGAACTGCCCTTCATCACCAGCTCGCGCTTCGACGCGCTCGGCAACCAGATCAACACCATCCAGTATTCAGACATTGGCATCATCCTTCGCGTCACCCCGTTCATCACCTCCGATGGCATGGTGGAGATGATCATTCAGCCGGAAATTTCGAACCTCACCGATCAAACCGTCCCCATCTCTGGCGGCAACAATCCTGTCAGCGCGCCCGTGATCGCCAAGCGATCGGCGGACACCGTGGTCGTCACGCCCGACGCCCAGACCGTCATCATCGGCGGTCTGATGGAGAACAAGAAACTTACCTCCGTGTCGAAGATTCCGTTCCTCTCCGACATTCCCCTGCTCGGCAACCTGTTCAAGCGGACGATCAAGTCCAGCGTCAAGACCGAGCTGATGATCTTTCTCACGCCTTACATTGTGGCCACCCCGACCCAACTGGCCGGCCTGTCCGCACTCGAACGCACCAGGTCCATGACCGCGACCAACTCGTTCTCCCAACAGGAATTGAACCGCTTCCTTGACCAGTTGCCGGACAAGACGGACGCCAGGAGCGGCAAGGACCGTAAATAGCCCGCCATGCCGCAGTTCGTCGCCAGACTCATCCGCCGCCAGCAGCTCATTTACGTGACGCTGGCCGCGGTGTGGGCGCTGATCCTGGTGTGGCAAATTGTGGAGCATCGGCGCGTCCGGGGCGATGCGCGCAAGGCGCTGATTACCCGCTCGGAGGACATCACGACCACCTTGGAACTGGTCATCCGCTCGCAGCGTCGCTTCGGCAGCTTCGTTTCCCAGGAACGCCTGGAATCCGCGCTGACGGCATTGGTGAAGTTCGGCGAACTTTCATCCATCGCCCTGCTGAACGCCTCCAATGAAGTGGTAGCCTCAGCTGGGCCGCCCTTGGAGTTGGGCAATCGCGAAAAGTTGCGCCCCGGCGAACAATGGGGCGACCACTTCGTCACGGTGATGAGCCTTGTGGATTTTGGCTTCAGCACCGAGGGGACAGAAACAAACCGTCCCACCATCGTCATGCCTCGACGCGATCCGTCCGCACCGCCGCGCGAAGAGGACCGCGACCGCCAGCGACCACCGCCACCACCCACGAATGGAGAGGCTGGTCCCCCGAACTTCTTTCCCAGACCCGAGCGTGGATCAACCAACCGATCCGAACGCGAGGGCCGGGGTGGACGCCCCCCTTTCCGCATGGACGAGAAGGAATACCAGACTCTGCTGGAAAGCCGCGGCTTGCACGGCCTCGTCATCGGACTCTCCACGGACACGATGCGCAGCGTGACGATCCAGGACATCTGGATGCGCAGCGTGATCGCCATCTTCGCCAGCGTCGCCGTGTTGGGCCTCGGGTTGGCGTGGAGGAATCTGGCCAAGTCTTCCGAGCTTCAGGTGCGCCTTGTTCGCGCCAGCGAATTAAACACGCACCTCAAGGGCATGAACCTCGCCGCCGCCGGCCTCGCCCACGAGACGCGCAATCCACTCAACATCATCCGCGGCCTCGCCCAGATGATTTCCAAGGAGCAGGACGCCACGACCGAGGTTCGGCGCAAATCGCGCGAGATCATCGACGAGACCGATCGCGTCACCGCGCAGTTGAACGAGTTCATCAACTACTCCCGCCCGCGCGAGGTGCGCCGCGCCGCCGTGCCGCTGACCACCGTGGTCAACGAGGTCATCCGCGCCTTGAGCTACGATCTCGAGGAGAAATGCATCCACATCCAGAAGCCCGAGGATCTGCCGGTCATCGAGGCGGACGAACAGTTGCTGCGGCAGACGCTCTTCAATCTTCTGCTCAACGCCGTGCAGGCCGTGGAGCGTGGCGGTGACATCGAGGTCGCCGCCTGGAAAGACAACGGCCATGACGTGACCCTGGAGATTCGCGACAATGGTCCCGGAGTGACGCCCGAGAACCGCACGGAGATTTTCAAGCCGTATTTCACCACCCACCAGAAGGGCACCGGACTCGGCCTGGCCGTCGTGCAGCAGATCGTGCTGGCTCACGGCTGGGACATCGAATGCCTTCCCAACGAACCGCGGGGCGCTATCTTTCGAGTCAGCCATATCAAACCCGTGGCGAAAACTTGAACGATGCCGCCGGAATCCACGAAGGCTGAAGCCAGCGCCAAGCGCATCCTGATCGTCGACGACGATCCGGGCCAGCGCAGCCTGCTCCACTCGTTCCTCAAGGGCCAGGGCTTCCAGACCGTTGCTGTTTCCTCGGGCGAAGAGGCGCTTGAAGCGCTGCGCCGCGCCGACTTTACCATGATGGTTTCCGACGTGCGGATGCCGGGATGGTCGGGACTGGAGACGCTGCGCCGGGCGCGGCTGGAAAATCGCATGCTGCCCGTGCTGCTCGTGACCGCCTACGCCGACGTGCGCGAGGCCGTGGGCGCGATGCGTGATGGCGCAGTGAATTACCTGAGCAAACCCATCGACCTCGATGAACTGCTCATCTCCGTCCGCCAGGCCACCGGCCTCGCTGGAACCAGCACCGCTCCCGTCTACGAGGAGCGTGAATTGCCGCCCAGCGTGATCGCGAGCAGTCCCCTGACCCAGGCGCTCTTTCGTGATGCAGCGCTGGTGGCCGCATCCGACAGCCGCATCCTCATCACTGGCGAGAGTGGCGTGGGCAAGGAAGTTCTGGCCGACGTGATTCACGCGTGGAGCGACCGCGCGCGCGGCCCGCTGGTGAAGGTGAATTGCGCCGCCATCCCCGAACCCCTGCTGGAAAGCGAACTGTTCGGCCACGAGAAAGGCTCGTTCACCGGCGCGCACGCTTTGCGCATCGGCCGCTTCGAGCAGGCGAACGGAGGCACCATCTTCCTCGACGAAATCTCCGAGATGTCGCCCAAACTCCAGGCCAAGATTCTGCGAGTCACGCAGGATGGCAGCGTGCAGCGCATCGGCTCCAACGCGGACGTGCAGACCAACGCCCGCATTCTCGCCGCCAGCAATCGCAACCTCGAGGACGAGGTCAAGGCCGGTCGCTTCCGTGAGGATCTGTTCTACCGGCTGAACGTCGTCGAGTTGAACATTCCGCCGCTGCGAGAGCGACCGGAAGACATCCTCCCGCTTACGACGAGCTTTTTAAACAAATTCAGCGAGAGCCGGGCACGACTCTCTCCGTCCGCCACCGAATGTCTACAACGCTACAACTGGCCCGGCAACGTGCGCGAGCTGCGCAACGCCATGGAGCGCGCCGTGCTCCTTTCACGCGGCGAGTTGATCCTGCCTGAGCATCTTCCGGCGCGTGTCCGCGCCAGCGCGCAGCAACCATCATCCTTCGAACCGTTGGAAGCGCGCCGACTGGAGGAGATGGAGCGCCAGGCGATTCTCCAGTCGCTGCGCAAGCACGACTTCAATCGTACCGAGACCGCCATTGAACTGGGCATCAGCCGGCGCGCATTGCTCTACAAAATCCAGCGGATGCGCGAACTGGGCCTCGAAGTCGATGCGCCGCGCGGATGACCGCAAAAACCGCGGCCAACGTGAGTCGACTTTGGCCGCGACTCGGGAGTTGCTTTAGAAGGGCAAGACTGTTAGAGCACATGCAGTTCTTCGAGAGCGGGTGTGGTTCAATGGTAGAATGTGGCCTTCCCAAGGCTGAGACGAGGGTTCGATTCCCTTCACCCGCTCCACTTCTGTTCCGCCGGTTCCAACTTCACCGAACACCACGCTACCAGCGTTTTCCGCGAGGCTGCACGAGAAGAGGAGCATGCCCTGCAGCACCATGGCGAACTGGCCCGCGCCGGTCGCGCACGCGATGCCGACGCCCGCGCCGGCCGGCACGGCCAAGGTGATGCCTTGAAGCGCCGGGCGTTCCGGATTGTAAGCGAAGGAGACTTTCTCGAACGCCACCTCTGCCTAGTTGCGCCGGTTCTGCGTTGCCTCAAGCGCCAGAGGAAATTTGAGCCCACTCACGTCGGCTGCCAGGCGCTCGCGGATCAAGGCGGGGACAGGAGCGTCACCTTCAATCGCACAAAACGCTGCGCGGGCGTGCCTGGTCCCGGTGGAATCTGGAAGCGCGCCGTTTCCGTGATGCCATTGCCGTCGTCGATGGCACCAAGTTCCACGGCCAGCGCGGGACCGGTCTGCCACATGTTCAAGCTGCCTGCCACCTCGACTTCGTAGAGCAGATCCGTCGGCGGCAGGCGACGCGTGTAGCGGATGACGTAGCCATCCTGCCCCGGCGCCACCGTCTTAATGCTTCCGGTGAATTCGCCGCCACCATCGGCGAGCTTCGGCGGGCGATTGTGCGCGTATTCCAGCAGATTGCGCCGGCCATCCGCATCCGGGTCCGCGTCTGCCCCGCTGATCAAGGGCGGCGACATTTCGCCAGGCGTGAAGTTCGCGGCGCGCCATTGGTTCCAATACGAGGGGACTTCGACATCCATGAGCGTGATGCCCGCGGAACTCTGCGTGAGCACGGTGTAGCCGGCGTTGGTCGCCAGCGTGAGCACGAGGGATTCAATCCCTTCCAGGATTCCGTCGTTCACCGCCACGATGAAGCGCGTGATGGAATTCGTCCCGGCGGGAATGACGGCGTTCGTGGTGAATGGCGTGAAGTCATTCGTCGAGGCGGTGCCTGCCCAGCGGAAAAAAACGGTGAGGTTGGAAGCCGTGCTGCCGGTGCGGCTGATCACGAACGCGCCGGCGCTGGAACCGTCTTCCGCCGAAACGCCTGACCCCGTGACGGAGACGCCCTGCTCGTCATCCACGAGCGTGACCGTGGCCACCGCCGCGAGCGGATCGACGCGATAGGCTGCGAGGATGGTCAGCGAGAGCAGGATGGTTTCATTGGTCTCGAACGTGGAATCGTTGCGTGGATAAACGACGAGGTTAGTCGCCCATACGCCGACAGGCAGCGTGACCGAGATCCCCAGGTTCGTGTAATCCGTGCCGCTGGTGGCGGAGCCGCCGCTGGTGAAGTTGATCGTGAGCGAAGTGTTGGTGTCGCGGTCGCGCGAGATTCTGAACGTGCCGGTGTCCGCGCCCGGCTCTGAAGCCCAGGCATCGATGGCGTCCACGCGGACGATGGGCAGCGCGTTGCTGTGGTCGTCGTCCACAATGGTGATGCTGGCCAGGCTGGGGCTGCCGAGACGGGCGCCGGGTGAGGGCAGGAGCTTGATCGTCACCATTTCATTTGTTTCATCCGTCACGTCATCCACCGGCGTCACGATGAGGTCCACGGAGTTCGTGCCGGCGGGGATTTCAACCGTCGTGGGCAACGGCGCGTAATCCGCCGGGGAGCTGGCCGAGCCGAGGATTTGCAGAAAAACCGTCTGCGGCGACGCCGTCGCACCGGAGCGCGTGATGCGGAAGGTCGCGGTGCCCAAGCCCGTTTCATTGGCCGTCGCATCGGGAGTTGCGATGGTGAGCGCGCCGGAGGTGTCATCATCCATGATGGTGTAGGTGTGAGTGCTTCGGACATCGAGGACGGCGTTGGTGGGATTGCTCAGGGTGATGAGGATCGTTTCGTTCGCCTCGGAGTTAGTGTCGTTGACGGTGGAAATGTTAATGGTCCGGTTCACCTCGTTGGTCGGGAAGACCAGCACGCCGGAGGCGAGCGTGTAATCGACACCGCCGCCCGTCGCGCTACCTCCGGTGACGCTGTAATTGACGCTGGCGTTGGCGGCGAGATTGGTGGAAAGCCGGAGGCTGATTTGCGCCGAGGTGTCGCTCTCCGGGCCCTGGCTGCTTGCCGCGCTGAAGCCGATGGCCGCGCCGCCGCCGGCCAGAGCGTCGTTGTCGCTGATGGTCACGGCCACGGGCGCGAGCGTCCCGACGACATAGTTCGGGTCTGGCAGAATGGACACCAGCACGCGCTCGGTGACTTCGGTGAAGTTGTCATCCAGTGGCGTGACCGTGACGACCACCGCAGTGACGCCCGCGGCGAAAACAACTGAGCCGGGGAGCGCGACGTAATCCGCATCGGGCACCGCCTCGCCGGTAACGCGATAGAACACGGTGAGATCATTTGAGGATGGCGCGGTGCGCGTGAACAGGAACGCGCCGGTGTTTGCTCCCGGCTCGGAAGCAGCGGCGTCGCTGGCCGAGAGGGTCACCGTGGAGATTTCGTTGTCTTGAATCACCACCGTCGCGGTGCCCGGATTGCCCACATTGTAGGCCGCGGAGGAGAGGACGGAGAGGACGACGTTTTCATCGCCTTCCAGAAGAGAGTCGTTGATGGGCGTGATGATGAGCGAAACGCTGGGTCGGCCCGCAGGGATGGTGACGGAGCCGGAGAGCGCGGTGTAATCGACGCCATTGGACGCACCGCCGGTGAGCAAATAGTTGACCACGAGATTGGCGGCGAAGCTGCCGATGCGGTTGAAGACCACCGTGCCGTTGTTGCTGCTCTCGGAGGCGATGTTGTCAGTCGCGACCACGGTGACGGTCACGGGATCATCGTCGAGAATGGTCACGGTCGCGTTGGAACTGCTGCCGTTCACGGTGTAGGCGGCGCCGGCGAGCAGGGTGACGGTGACCGTCTCGTTGATTTCGACCTCGGCGTCGTCAAGAGCGTTGAAGGCGACGGTGGCGGAATTCTGCCCGGCAGGAATCGACACCACGCCGGACATCGCCGTGTAGTCCACGCCGGGCGTCGCGCTGCCGGAGATGCGGTACTGCACGAGAAGTTCGTTCGCCACGTTGCCACCGCGTGAGAAGAGAAACACGCCGGGGTCACTGCCGCTTTCCGTGGCGATGTTGTCGCCGAGGGGACCGTTCGAGTTGTTCACGATGACCCCAACCGTCGGCTTCACATAAGCCTCGTCGTCATTCAGCACGAGCGACACCTCCGCCGACGGGACGAGCACGTAACTGGCATTCTCGATCATGGTCAGCGTGATGATCTCCGGGCCTTCGCTGGTGAAATCGGCGACGGGCGTGAACGTGAGGTCAATGTTCGTCGTGCCGGCGGGGAAGTAGACGCGCAAGGGCGAGCCGGTGGGCGCGGGGTTCATCGTGTAATCCGTGCTGAAGCTGGCGCTGCCGGTGCGATTCAGGCGCACTTCGAGCGCGGCGTTGGTATTGCCGCGGCGGGTGATGCGGATCGCGCCAGGGTTCAGGCCGGCTTCGCCCATGTTCGGGTCGAGAAGACTGAAACCGAAGGCGGGCAATTCTGCTGCGGCGAAGTCGAGGTTCACCGCGTTCGGACTCACGGTAATGGGATTGCTCCAGCCCGAGGCGGAGAGCGTGTAGCCATACTTGATGGCCGTGAGCGTGTGGTTGCCAGCGGCCAGGCCGGGCACGATGTAGTAACCATCGCTGTCGGTGTAGGCGCCGCGATAGCTGCTGCCGCTTTGATTGTTACTCACCCGCGCACCTTCGATCGGAACGCCGTTCAACGTGATTCGCCCGCTGGCGCGGAAGGTCGAAGGGCTGCCCGCCGTGATCAACACCGCCCGGGTGTTCACGCCGCCCTTCATGTCGCTCACCGTGCAGCGCACGACATAATTGCCGGCGGCGCCCCAAGCCTTCGAGGTGGTGGGCGAATTGGGGCCGAAGGTGAGATCGCCGAAGTCCCAGGCGTACGCGAGCGTGTCGTCCTCCGGATCGCTGGCGACGGCGGTGAAGTTCACGGCGACGCCAGTGGCGACATTGGTGCGATCGACGATGACGAGGTTCGTTGGCGCGTTGTTGCCGGGGAAGTTCCCGAGGTTCACCACCACGTCGATCCAGTTCTCCGGCAGCGAACCGTCTCCGCGCGCGATGGGCGTCATGTGTATCCCAGAGGGCACGTCGGAGTAGGTGCGGCCGATGACGACGGCGCTGTCGTCCTTGCTGCTGTTGCCGGTGGGCGTGCCAGGCGTGGTGTCGAGGAGGTGGGTGCCGCTGCCGCTGTTGGTCACACCGTTGTTCCAGGCGTCCCAGTTGAGCATGACGCCGTTGAGGAACCAGGAGTTGGCGTACTTGCGCCTGAACTCCGCCCAGTAGTTGCGGTCGTAGTCCTTCCGGATCTTCAGAGCGTAACTCTGTCCCGGCGTGAGCGACGCCACGTCGAAGGTGAACACCCGGTAGGTGCCGCTCGTGCTCACGGTCTGCACATTAAAGTCCTGCATCCAGTCGAGCGTGTTTTTGAACGCGGCATTAAACTGGCCGAGGCTGCTGCTCGATCCCATCACGTCGTACGGATTGCCGTACTCAACGTGGCTGCCGTGGCTGCTGATGCCGTCGCCGAGGCCGGTCCAATAGTTGGCGTGCCACACGCCGTAGTTGTGGCCGAGTTCGTGAATCATCGTGCCGGTGCTGTTGCTCAACATCCAGCAGCCTTTGCCGCGCACGTAGGCTTTGCCGCCGTAGCCGTAGCCGGTGCAATTGCCGGGGCTGGGGAAGCGAACGATGTCGAGATTGTAGTTGTCCGGGTCGTAACCGTAGCGGCGCGAGATTTCCCGGGCGTCGCTGAGGATGAAGCCGTCGCCGTTCTCGCAGTACCAGGCCTTGGGCTGGGGCAACACCATCAGCGGCGTGACGTCGGTGACGAGCCAGGTGGTGTTGTAGGAAGTCTCGGCATACCAGGCGCTCGAAGCATCCATCAACGAATAAGCAGCCGCCTCGGTGATCGCCTCGGTCGGATCATCAGGATAGGTGACGCGCATGAAGAGCACGCTGCGCGGGCCTTGCGTCCAGCCGTCGTGGGCGATGGGTTGATTGTCGCCGTCGCCGCCGATGCCGCCATCCGCGGCGAGACGCTGACTCAAGGCTGCGAGATGGCCCGCGCCACAGAATTTCTCCACCCGTCCGGCGACCTCGCCGAACGCGGGTGTGCCGTGGGTCTTTGCATCGAGCCCGGATACGGGACAATGGCCGGTCGGATCGAGGCCGGCGGATTCGCTGAGGGTGAGCGCGCGAATGGGTTCCTCGTGAACCGCCAGCGAGGAACCGATGGCGATGCCCCAAAAATTTTCACGCTCGCGGGTCGTCTGGCTTTCGCGGCGGCCGTAAACGTAGGCGTCGTAGCGACGGCGATTGAGCAGAACCTCCCTGGTGATCTCGCGGCGCGATGCGCCGGGGTAATCGGCAACGAGCACGCCGAAGAAACCTTTGCCGCTCACGCGCTCTTCCAACTGCTTCTGCACTTCCGCAGGCAATTGCCGGCGCACATGGTCCGGTACCGCCAGCTCAAGCGCCGCCTTGGGATCGGTCTTGATCAGCTTCTCCAGAAACGCGCGCCTCTCGACGGCGATCGCCACGCCCTGCTGCACCATATTTTGCCGGTCAGGTGCGGGAGTTTCTGCGAAGCGTTTAGTCCACGCGCTGAAGGCAGCGGTTGTGCCGAGGCTTGGCGCTGGTGTCATGCTGGCTGAAGGCAGCGGCTGGGTTGACACGGGAGAGGCAACGGTTGCGACCCTGATCGCCGTCCGGGTACGGGGCGAGGGTTTGGTCTGCAACAGCCAGAGCAAAGCAACGACGGCCAAAATGAACAGGCCGACACGAAGAGTAGTTCGCATAAACAGTGAATTGGGAGCGGTTACCTGACCGGGAGCTTAGGGAAAGGTCAGATGGATAACAGTCAAATAGCCGGGGGGCGAGCAGCATTTGTCATCTTGAAGGCAGGCCGAAAGACCGGATTTCTGCTCCTGACGCAACTGAATGTCAAAACTCGGCAAAGAGCCTGCTTAGCCCCAAGTGTGTATTTGGATTACTACGGACTGAAAGAGCCGCCGTTCAGCATTACGCCGAACCCAAGGTTCCTTTTTTACAGCGCCAAGCATCGGGAGGCGCTGAATCACCTGCTTTATGGCATTCGCGAGCGGAAAGGGTTCGTCCAGCTTACCGGCGAGGTCGGCGCGGGAAAGAGCACTCTTTGCCGGGCACTGTTGGAACAACTAGGCAATAATTACTCTACTGCCCTCATCCTGAACCCAGCCCTCGACGCCGACCAACTCGTCAAATCCATCGCCTTGGAGTTCGGTCTGGATGTCCGCGGGATGGACAAGCTGGAGACGCTGGAGGAGATCAATCTTTTCCTCCTGCGCCAGCTCGAACAAGGCAAGGAAGTGGTCCTGATCATCGACGAGGCGCAAAACCTTTCCAACGAGTTGCTCGAGCAGGTCCGGCTACTGTCCAATCTTGAGACAGACGATCGGAAACTTGTCCAGATCGTGCTCATGGGACAGCCCGAATTGCGCGATCGACTTAATGATCCCGCCGTGCGCCAGCTCCGGCAGCGGATCACCGTGCGCTATCATTTAACCCCGTTAAAACGGCCCGAGATCAACCATTACGTCCAGCACCGGCTGAGCGTTTCCGGGGCGCGGGCGGGAATTTATTTCACCGGCCCGGCCTTGTGGCGGGTATTTTGCTATTCCAAAGGCATACCGCGTTTGATCAATGCGGTGTGTGACAAATGTCTGCTGGCAGGATTCGTCCAGCAACGCGGTCGCATCGACTACAAACTGGTCGGCACCGCCATCCGTGAACTCGAAGGGAATATCGATATATGAGCCTGATCAACGACGCACTGAAACGCGCCACTCAAACGCAACCGCCCGGCAGCACGCCTCCGGCCATCATCAAAGAGCCGATGCTGCCGGCCAACCCCGCGCAGAGCGCACCCGGCCTGCCCGTGTACTTCGTGCCGGTGCTGCTCTTCGTGATTTCCGGCGCGTGCTTCTTCCTGTGGAAGGGCTGGCAGGGCACCGGCCAGAACCAGGTGGCCTCCAATACCATCATCGCCAAGGCCCGCGAACCCATCGCGCTGCCCGAGGTCGCGCCCGAGGAAAACATCGCCATTCCTGCCAACCGGGTTTTCTCCGTCGAAGATGATCCAGCTCCGGCACCCGCTGTGGTCACGCCGCCCGCTCCAGTGGAGGAACCGGCAAAACCCGCCGCTCCGTCCTACCGGTTGCAGGGCATTTTCTACCGCCCAAGCAACCCTTCCGCCGTGGTGAACAACAAGACCGTCTTCCTCGGTGATTCCGTCGGCGGCTCGCGCGTCAAGGCCATCGACCGTCAGTCGGTCACTCTGGAGCACGATGGCGCGACCCAAGTGCTGACCTTGCCCTGACGGGTCTTGACCCGCGCCGGCTGAGCGGCTAGATCCGCGACCGCCTTCCACTCGTCGCTGCGCGTGGCCGGCGTTGCATGAATTCCCTCGCCGCCATCCTCCGACGTTCTCCCGTCACCGCACGGGTGGCGCCCTTCGTCGTCTTCATCGTCATCACCTTTGCGCAGGACTGGTTTGGCGCGGCGGGCCGTTACTGGCTTTACCTCGCCAAAACTCTCGTCGGCGCGTGGATGCT
>Ga0163144_10010134_pt1 | contig 20137 bp, 14 predicted proteins | sample OliLak19BULKMAT1_FD_123175 | JGI IMG/M metagenome (GOLD analysis project Ga0163144, IMG submission 123175) | Freshwater microbial mat bacterial communities from Lake Vanda, McMurdo Dry Valleys, Antarctica - Oligotrophic Lake LV.19.BULKMAT1 | ecosystem: Environmental > Aquatic > Freshwater >... | reverse complement strand
CGGCTTCGACAAACGGACGCAGCTTGAACGTCCTCGCCGATGAGCCGCTGCAACTGCAGCTACGCCGGGCTGCGGCGACGCCCGAAGGTCGCGAACGACTGCGCGAGCGAGTCAATGTCGAGCCTCGGCTCGCTCACCATGCGCAGAAGCAAGGACGCAAGGCGCGCTACCTCGGCCTGCGCAACAACCTCTTCGACGCCCGTCGTCACGCCGCGGTGCTCAACCTTGAAGTGGCGCATGCGCGTCTTGCAGCCTGAATCGAACCGTTCGTCGCTCTAGCGAAACAAGTTTGCCGAATGGCAGGTCCCTCGTGGATTCCACTGGTAGGAGGCTTGGTCGGCGCAATTTCCATTTGGACATCACCGATTGAGCACCTTCGACCTTGGTTCTGGTTGGCTTTTGTGCTGGACGCTGGAACTCTGCCCGGCCTTGCTTTCACGGTCTGGTCATATCACCGTCGACGATCTGCAAACCGCGCGAGCCGTGGGTGAAATGGTGACTGCCCCTGCGATCTCGGGCCCTGGGGTGTTGAGCGTTCTGCACCCAGCGAGCGCCATCGAGACCGCGAAAACAATGCAGCGAGGCACCATGGCCACCTGTCAGGTTGACCAAGTTGTGCCTCAGACCGCAACAACGAGTGGTGGCAGCTCGTAGGCTGTCGCGCGCGACTGGCAGCCTCGGGTACAGGCCGGTAATTCGTTGAACGTCGCGCCCTGGCCGATGTCCGACCGCTGAGCGACTACGGCAGCTCGGGTTCTTCGTTGTCGGTGCGGCTGGAGCGATCCAGATCGACGATCTTGGATTCGCCCACGTAGGGCATGGTTTCGTAGCGCGTGATGCGGCCGACTTTGCGCACGATTTCGGCCATGCGCTCGGTTTCCGATTGAATGACGGAGATCGCCCGATCGAGCTGCGGATCGCTGGAAATCGCGCGCTTGAGGTACTCGGCGTAGCCCATGATGCTCGTGAGCGGTTGGTTCAGCTCGTGCGCCGCGGCCCCCGCCAGCTCGGCGATGGCCGACTGCTTTTCGTGCTGGGCCAGTTCGTACTGGGCGCGAGCGAGGCGACCCTCCATCGCCAGCTTCTCGCGGATGTCGGTGAAGATGCCCAGTGTGCCCACGGGCTTGGTGCCGTCCATCACGAAGCTGGCCGACAAGGTGACCGTCAACAGCTCGCCGCTCTTGGTCAGCATGTCGACGCGATGGTCTTCGAGTCGACCCTTGCCGCCGTACTCGTTGCCACGAATGCGCCGCATGATGTCCCGGGCCACACCGCCCGGGTAGAGCCGTTCGACGTTGAGTCGCCCCAGGACTTCGCCCTGTTCGTAGCCAAACAAGCGCGACGCCGCACGGTTGAACAACAGCACGTTGCCGCGCAAATCGGCTGAAACGATGCTGTCCACCGAACTCTCGATCACCCGCTCGAGGAATTCCTTGGTTTGCGCGAGTTCGTGCGCCAGCTCGCGCTCGCGCGTCACGTCGCGCATCGTGGCCAAGACCGCGTCCGTTTCGCGCACGACCAACGAGAAGTTGACGCACGCCAGGCGCGACGGTCCCGCACCTGGATTCAACGGAAAATCGACGCCGACGGGGTAGCGTCCCTCGGGAAAGCCCGCGATCACTTCCTTGGCCAAGCGACCGGCCGATCGGGCGACGAGTTGATCGAGAGTCATGCCGACCAGTGCGCTGGCGCTGATGCCGGTGAGCAGTGCGGCCGTGGGGTTGGCGAACAGCACGACGCCGGCGCGATCCATGACCAACATGGCGTCGGCAGAACTCTCGAAGAAATCGAGGTAGCGCCCCAGCTCGCGCATCCGTCTGGCGTGCCCGATGCTCTCGTCCTTGAGGCGGCTCAAGATGTGGGCGTTGTTCAGCGAGATGGCCGTGGCGTTGGCGACCGCTTCGGCCTGGAGCAGATCGAAATCAGAGAAGCGGACGCGACTGCGGCCTTTGAGGCAGAGCACGGCCAGCGGGCCCTTCTCGCCGATGATCGGCAACAGGGCCATCGACACGAAATCGATTGGACCTTCCTCGCGCAGCACGTCGTGCAGCAGCGGACTCGAACTCACCTCGTCGATGACCAATGGGCTACCGCTGTCGAGCACCTGACGAATCTCGGGATACTTCTCGAGCTCGATCGGCAGGTTGCGGATCTCGGCGTCGTCACTCGTGGCGACCACGCTGCCCGAGCCGGCGACATCTCCGAGCAGGACGATGCTGCCGCGGTCGACGTGGAGCAGGGCCGCAAGTCGGGACACGACCAGGAACAAGATGTCGTGGATGTCGTGCTCGGTAGCCAGCGAGCGCGTCAGGGCCACCAAGGCAGTGAGGCCGTGTTCCGTGCCATGCCCGACGTCACCGCAAGGTGACTTCGGGTCCACGGGCTCACCAGTACTGGCCATCGGATGATGTTTATCACACAACGTCGCTGGTTTCTGGGCAACCACTTGGCCGTGCGTTTCGAACCGCGAGCTTTCTGCTTCGCCGTGGGTTGCGACCGGGTCGCGAGCCCGCATCCGGGATTGGCGCTTCCGCAGGGGCGAGCTATACAAGCAGCCGAGCGCCCGGTGGGCGCACCTTCCGGATTTTTCGATGGCTTGGTCACCGGGTGAAGGAGAACGCGGCGGGGGCAAATTGGCCCCCTCGAGCTCCTCGGCCCCGGAGCCTCGATCAGGAACTCCCTCTTTGGACTCGGCTTCTTTGGACTCGGCTTCTTTGGACTCGGCAAGTTCTCCCATCTCCTCGGTCGTCGTCGATCCGATCGCGCAGGTCCCCGATTCGATCGCCCCACCCCCGCCCAGTCGGGTCCAGCGGCCCCAAAAGCGCCGTACGGCCGAGTCCACGCTCGTCCTACGCACCCGGCAGCTGGATGGGCTGCGCGCCGAGGTACGCCGCCGTCAGGCAGCCTTCCAGCGGCGTCGCTACAGCTCACTCATCGTCTGGGGTCTTGCAGGCGGAGCCGCCGTCCTCGCAGGCGCTCTCTTGGCGCGTGGTTGGGAGGACGACCGGCCAGCAGGGGCAAGTCCGAGCGTCTTGAGCTCCGCTCGGGCGGCGCCCGTCGAGGGCGCGCGCGCGAACCGCCCGCCTGACGGCAGCCTTCCTGCAAGCGCTGCGAATCCCTCGGCGAATCCCTCGGCGGAGCCCGCGGCGGGGAGCAGCGCTGCTTCGGCAGCTTCGTCCACGTTGCCGGCCACCAAGGCCGGCGCCGCCAAGGCCGCCGCCAGCAAGCGCGCCGCCGCCAAACGCCCGCTTTCACTCGACGAACTACCCACGAAGTAAGGGTCGTGCCTCGTCCAATCGCCGTCTTGCGTTCACCTTGGGGCCTGACGCTCGTCTACAACCTGCTCGTCATCCTGTTCGGCGCTTACGTGCGCATCAGCAAATCGGGTGACGGTTGCGGTCAACATTGGCCCACCTGCCACGGCGAGGTGATTCACCTGCCGCGCAAGATCGAGACGGTGATCGAGCTGACGCATCGTCTCACCTCCGGGCTCAGCTTGATCTTGGTGTTGGGTCTGGCGGTGCTGACGCTCCGTAGGCATGCGCCGGGCCACCCGGCGCGCGCGGCCGCTCGCTGGGCGATGGTCTTCATCGTGAGCGAAGCCTTGGTCGGCGCGGCCATCGTGCTGCTTCGATTGGTGGGTGAGGACAGCTCGCTCGCCCGCGCGGCAGTGATGGCCGTGCATTTGATCAATACCTGCCTGCTCACGTTCGCGCTGCTCTTGGCGGCAATCAGTAGCGGTCGTTCCCCCGCACCAGACTTCCGTTTTGCCGATCGTCGGATGCGCTGGGCATGGTGGGGAGCCGCGCTGCTGCTTTTGATTTCGGCCGCGGGCGCCGTCACGGCGCTGGGCGACACACTCTTTCCGGTAACGGACCACGCGACAGTCGCGCGAAATGCCAGCACGGCATCGGCGCATTTCTTGGAGCGCGTGCGCGGTTTTCATCCGCTCTTGGCTGCCGCAGGCGCCGTCTTCTTGGTCTGGGCCTCATCGCGCCTGGGCACCAGCGCAGGCGCTCGTCAGGCTGTCGTCGGGTTGGTCTATCTGCAAGTCGCGCTGGGGCTGGTGAATGTGTGGCTGTCGGCGCCCGGCTGGATGCAGGTCGTCCACCTGGGGGTCGCCAACCTGCTTTGGCTGGCCTGGTCCTGGCTGCTGCTCGAGACTGCCGAAGGCCCCAAGCTCGGTTAGAGTCGAGAGGCATGACTTCGACCGACGTCGCCGAGCTGGCCGAACAGAGATTCGAAAGCACCATCGACGAGCTCACGGGTTACCTCGAGTACCCGGCCATTAGCTGCGACCCGGCGCACGCTGCCGACGTCGGGCGGTTGGCCCAGCGCATCGCCAGCGATCTGACCAGCTTGGGTTTTTTGGCCCAGGTGCGCAGCCTCGAAGGCGCGCTGCCGCTGGTTGCGGCCAGCCGGAAATGCGGACGACCGGGCGCGCCGACGTTGCTGATTTACGGGCATTTGGATCTCCAGCCGGTGCGCGGCGAGGCCTGGAGCACGCCGCCGCATCGCGCCACGCGTAAATCGAGTCGCGACGGCGAGCGGCTCTACGCGCGAGGCGCAGCCGACGACATGGGTGGGTGGGTTTCCCATCTCGCCGCGGTGCGGGCCTGGCTCGAGGTCACGGGCGATCTGCCGCTCGACATCCGCTTTTTGATCGAAGGCGAAGAAGAGATCGGCTCTCCGAACCTCGAACGCTACATGGACGCCTTCCCGGAAGACTTTTCGGCCGACGTCATGGTGCTCACCGATTGCGAAAATCCATCGGTCGATCTGCCCGGCCTCACCACCTCGCTCCGCGGGCTCTACGAGGTCGACGTCGTGTGCGAGGCGCTTTCTTCCGACGTGCATTCGGGTTTGTGGGGCAACATGGCGCCCGACGTGAGTACGGCACTCAGCAAATTTTTGGCGCGGCTTGTCGACGACCAGGGCCGTCCCGTCTTTGGTTTGTGCGAGGTTTCCGAGGCCTTTCGTGCGGGACTCGAGCACATTCCACTCGACGCCGAGGTCATTCGCTCTGGCGCGCATCTCTTGCCGGGCATCGAGCCATTGGCTGAGCTGGGTCGACCAGCAGCCGAGTGGCTGTGGCGCCAACCAGCAGTCACCATCCTGTCGACGACCTTGCCGCGCCCCGACGCGCACAAGAACGCGCTGCGCGCCCAGGCGACGGCTTCGTTGTCGGTGCGCATTCCGCCAGGCAAGACACGAAGCGACTTGCGGGCGGAGCTCGAAGCTCTGCTCCTGATCGATCCGCCGGGCGGCGTGCGCGCAAAGCTCGTGGACAAGCCCGGCGGCGCCGAGTCGTGGCTCTACGAGCCCAGCGGTCCCGCGTTTTCAGCGGCCGATCGGGCCTATGAAAAAGCTTGGGGTCGTCCACTCGTCCAGATCGGCATAGGTGGCTCGATCCCGTTCGTCGCACTGTTCGGTCGGCGCTACGCGAACCTGCCTTTGATCTTGAACGGCGTCATGGACCCTCAGACGGGCGCGCACGGTCCGGACGAGTCGCTGCACCTGGGGGTCTTCAAGAAGGCTATTCTGGCCAACGTCTATCTGTACGAAGAGCTAGGCCTACTCCGGCCGACCGGCTCGTAAGGTTGCAGCGAATCGTCAAGACTGTCGCAGGCATGAACTGCGTGTCGGCTTGCGCCGACGGACACGCTTCCACCGTGGCCATTGCAGCGCTGCTGCAAGCGACGGGAAAGGCTTATCTTTTCCGGAAGACGGCCGGGGCGCGGCGTGAAAGTGCACACAGTACCTTGAAAGGGCTTCCACGGGGCAGTACTTGCTCTTCACGATCCTGCATTCGCAGGATCAGGAAGACTTGAGGGAACGATGAAGGCAATTGTTGGGCTGAGTGCTTTGGTAGTGTTTGCTTGTGTTGGCGCGTGCGCCACGTCGAACGAACCGGATGGCGGCTTTGGAACCGGCGGAACCGGCGCGGGCGTTGGTGGAACCGGCGCGGGCGTTGGTGGAACCGGCGCGGGCGTCGGTGGAACCGGCGCGGGCGTCGGTGGCACGGTTGCGGGCGCAGGCGGTACCGTTGCGGGCGCAGGCGGCGGCGGCGCGATCACCGGCGATGTCATCTTCACCGGCGAAGGCGCTTGGGTTGACGGCACCGTCGCTCCTGCTTCGACCTACGGCATCCAGGGGTCGTTCTTCGTCCTCGAGGACAGCGTCAAGGACGGGGTTCCCGCTGACGGCGAGAGCGACATGACGCCGAACGCCTTCGACGACACGACGGTCAAGCCCTGCATCAGCGGCACCGCCGCATTGGTCACGTGCAGCACCGCAGTTCCCCCCGTTTGCAACTACTCCACCAACTGGGGCGGCGGCATCGGCATGAACCTGAACGAAGAGGGCGGCGTAGGTAGCGTGCCTCTAGCCTGGAACGCAACGACAAATGGCGTGACCGGCTTCTCGTTCACCACCAGCGGCAACACCGACGGGGCTACAATGCGCGTCAAGGCCAAGGACTCGGTTCACCCCCTCGACGATTTCTGCCTCGAGTTCACGGTTGGCATCGCCAAGAGCTTCTTGCTCTCGGACCTGACGCACAACTGCTACGCGGGTGGCGTTGCAACCCTCACGCTCGACACCACCAAGCTGACCTCTCTGCAGTGGCAGATCGTGACCGACACGACGGCGGCTCACACCGTCACGAACTTCTGCATCGAGAGCCTGGCCGTCACCAAGTAATTGGTGAATTACCCGAGCCTAGAGCCCGCCCTCCTCTCGAGGAGCGGGCTCTTCTTTTTTTACTGGCCCGTGTCGGTCGAGGCCGGAGTTGACTCGGGACGATGTCGACGACGGGCAGGGCAAGGGGGGCGAGGGGGGATCCGGTGGTGGTCCGGCCATCGGCCCCGCTTGTGAGAAAAAAAGCGACTGCCCCACGAACGATGACGAGCACTGCACGACCACCTGCGAAGAAGTGGACTCCGAGAAACGCTGCGTCACCGTGGCCGTGGACGCCGATGGGGATGAGCACGGAACGACCGAGTGCGAGGGGGCTCCTGGTGATGACTGCGACGATGCCGATGCAATCAGCTATCCCGGTGGCCCCGCTGTCACGGCCGTGGGGAAGGAAAGTTGTGCGCTACTGGTCGGCGACGTATGCGGGGAGCGCGGGCAGACGATAGTCTGGAACTCCGAAGGTACGCCTGTTCACGCCTATGCCGATCGAGCCACGGGCACCTACGGCTCCATCGTGGCGTACGAGCTGGACGAGCTGGGCTTGCCAAGCGGCGAGGCGATTCAATGGGCAGCGCCCTCGGGACTGCCAATCACCGAGACAGCTCAGATTTACCTCGCCCCCAAGGACGCGCCGAGCGCCTATGGGTTACTCTGGGCATCGATCACTGGCAACGCGGGCTACACGGACCTCAGATTCTCGACGGTAAGCACGACGGCCAATTCCACGCTGAGCTCCGTCCAGATCAACGAAGCCAGTGTGGTGGGGGCCTATACTGGGCTGTTACTCAGCTGGCTCGGAAGCAGTTGGGCGACCTTTTCTCGCTTTGAATACGCCGGCGCGGACACCTCCGTGAGCGCTGGGACTGCGCTGAGTGTTTCCATTCCGGATGCAGCTGAGCCGGCAATCTACAACGCGAGGCACCTCAACACGGCCGTCGTCGCAGGACGACGCATGATCGTCGGCTTGAACGAGAACTACTACAACAATCCCTATTTCGTTCCTTCGCTCGTAATCCAGCTCTATTCGTCGGCCACAGGGGCCTCGCAGCTCGGCTCGGACGTCGTGCTCATCGACGACGCAGCGGCGAGCAGAATTGCACCGCGCGTCACCATCGGCACCTTCAACGGGAAGTTTTTGGTCTTTTATCGCGACGACGTCACTAGCCTGCCGCTGACTGCCCGTGTGCTCGACACCAACGGCAACACGGTGGGCACAGAGCAGACCTACGACTCGGAGGTCTTGCCGCTAGGCATCCTCGATTTGAGCGACAAGGGCGGCGTCTTGATTGGCAGCCGGGTTAACGGCGACAAGAGCGATCTGGTGGCACAAATTTTCAACGCCGCGCTTGCCTTCGTCGGTGAGCCGGTGCTCCTGAGCGATGCGCTTCCCGCTGAGCCGGCCGCCGTGAGCGTTCAGGGTGCGGGACTGCGAGGTTCTGTCACCTACTCTGCCGCTGGCTCGAGGTACCGACTCTTTCGCCTCAATTCTTGTGCGTTGTAGCCCCCTCCGGCTGCTTGGAGCCATCGGCCGACGCGGTATGCGAGCGCTTTGGCATGCGTGCTTCCTGAGGGGAACTGTCTCTGAGTCTGCCCACTGGTGAATCAATCCTGGGCGGGCATAGCGCCCGCCTTCCCAGCAACCCACGCGCCGCGCTCACAAGCGCGGCGTAGTGCTCTGTCGAGCGGAGTAGAGCGGGCGATTTCCACCGCCAGCGTGGCCGTGAACGCGTCACCTGCGCCCACAGGATCGCTGCCGCTCGATTCAAAGCCAGCGCAGTCAATGCGCTCGGTCGCTGTGATGATCGTCGCTCCCTCGGCGCCACGCGTAAGCGCCACGTGTTTCGAAGGACCTTGCTCGAGCAACCAGCGCACGCCATCTGCGAAGCCGAGCGTAGTTTGGAGCCAGCTGAGTTCGTCGTCGTTCAACTTGATCAGCTGAGCCATGGCGATCGATTCGAGCACTAGGTCGAGCTCGACGAACGGAGGCCTCAGGTTCAGGTCGAACACGAGCAGCGGGCGCGCCTGAGAAGCATGCAGTAGAGTCACGAGCTTTCGAAGCGTATTCCGCGAAACAGCGCTTCGCTGCGCCAGGCTGCCAAAGCAAAACACATCCACCTGCGCCAGCGCGGCCGTAATCTCGGGCGAGGGCAGGATGAAGTCCCAGGCAGCGCCTTGCTCGATGGCGTAGCTGGGGCCGTCCGGGCCGAGCGTGACCGTGACGCTGCCCGTGGGGTGATCGGGGTCGCGGCCCACGAGGCTCACGTCCACGCCCGCGGCTGCAAGCTGTACGCAGGCTTGGTGGCCCAGCGCGTCGGCGCCTACCCGGCTGATGAGCATTGCCTCGGCGCCGGCGGCGTCGGCGTGAAAGGCCACGTTGGCGGGCGCGCCGCCCAAAAGGCGCGCCTTGGGGTAGACGTCCCACAAGAGTTCGCCAAAGGCGGCGAGTCGAACCGGGCGCTCGCTTGCGAGCATCGCCGGGTGCGCGTAAGCCGGGGCCCCCATGACCATGGACGTCTTCGACATCGTTGCGGTGATGTTGGGCATTTTTTTCACGATCCGAAAGCTCGATGCCCAATCGCGCCGGCCCGAGGAGTTCGCGCACGTGCAGCCCCAGGCGTTCCTGGCTTGGCAGCGTCGCGAGGTCGGCGTCTATGCCTTGGCCGTCTGGGGCTGCTTCCTGAAGGTTTTCGTCGACCTGGGCTTCACCTTTTTCGTCGCCGAGCATCTCGAGTCGGGGCTCGTGCGCATCATCGGCGCCACCATCGATCTGTCGTGGCTCGCTTTGGTACTCGTGTCGCTCGTGCGGGCCACCAGCACGCGCAAAGAGCGGCAGCGTCTCGGCATCGTGCTGGGTGGGCTCGTGGTGAGTGAGCGCGACAAGCAGCGCAGCGACGACGAGTGAGCCTTTTGTGGGACGACTGCGCTTTTCGGCGACGGAGTCGAGCCGCTGGCCCGTTGAAGGCTTGGACGCCGTTTGTTGGGGAAGTCAGGCCGGGGCAGGCCCGTACCGTGTTTCGTGACATCGCCCTCGGAATTGCTCTGGATCTTGCTCAGCCCTCGCCTGCGCGCTTCGCGCTCGAACGCCCAGCTGGAGCTCGAGGCGACGCTTGCCGGCTACGCCGGTCGTCCGGCCGCCGAACCTGGGCTCGACTTGGTCCCGCGCTTCAGCGGCCGACTTGCAGTTCGACCGGACCCGGGCTCGGTGGTTCGGTTTGGAGCGGGCGCAGGACGAGGCAACGCTCGATTCCAGCCTTGAGCGCCGGATCTGCTTCTTTGGGCAAACGGGGGTGACCCATGACGTTGGTGAACAGGCGATCCCAAGTCACGCCCAACGGATCGGCGCCCAGCACGTTGAAGCTGAGCCAAACGAACATGGCCCGACCCTTCAAGTTTTCGTAGGGTACGCCGGCCCCCAGGCCGTGGCGCCACAGGCGCGAGTCGTGCGAGCTGTTGCGGTTGTCGCCCATCACCCAGAACTCGCCGGCGGCGACGCGAAACGGGCCCTGCTCGCGCACGGTATGTTCGCTGGGTTCACCTTCGTAAAGCGTCAAAAACGATTCGTCGCCCAAGAACTCGATGAACAACTCGCCGCTCTTGGTGCTCGCTCCGTACTCGTCGGCGAACTCGTAGATGCCCACCCGACAGCTGGGCACGCGCCAGCCGTTGATGATCGGGTGGCCGTTCTCTGCCTGGAGCACGTCGCCAGGCAGCGCGATGACCCGCTTGATGAACGCATCCTTGGGGTTCTCCGAAGCGGGCGGCATGAAGACGACGATGTCGCCGCGCTCGGGGGGCAGGTCCTCGAAGATGCGCCGCTCGGTGAAAGGTAGGGTCGGACCGTAGGTGATCTTGTTGAGGAAGGTGTGGTCCTGGATCTGCAAGGTCAGCAGCATCGAGCCGCTCGGGATCTTGAAGGCCTCCACCAAAAAGGCCCGCAAAAGCAGGGCCACGCCGACCGCAATCACGATCGACTCACCGTATTCGCGCAGTTCGCCGCGCTGCCACGGAGCCAGGCTGTTGGCGCTCTGGGTCAGCGCCGCCTCGTAGGCATGGTCGAAGGCTGCGAGTTCGAAACTCGGTAATGCCATGACGGCCCCCAGCTGCTGCATGGCGCCGTCGAGCTCGGCGCGCGCTTCGAGCGAGAGTTTCTGGCGCACTTCTTTGTCGTGTTTGCGCAGTACGTGAGCGACCTCGTCGAGCAGCTGGCCGGCATGCTCGTATTCGCGCCGGCGATTGCGCGGCAGACCGGCTCTGCCCGCCATACCGAGTCGCTCGGCCCACGGCAGCGAGTAGCGGAAGTGGTAGAACAGCATCTCGTAGAACGTGAAGAACACGATGATGGCCGGCACCTTCTGGTCCTGGACCAGGTAGCGCAGCTGTCCCCAGGTGCCCTCGGGAAACGAGTTGTCACCGGCGGCCAGCAGCGAGACGGTCAGGGTGGCGAGGGCGAGCGGGATCACCACGAACCAAAGCGGCCAGAACACCAGGCGGTAGATCTTGCTCTTCACGTACAGTCGTCCTTGAGCGCTAGCGAGGACGGAGCCCAGCGGCGCCGAGTGCCTCGAGGGCAGCGCCCGTCTAGCACCGACCGAGGTCTCGGCCCAAGCCCGGGCCTCCAATCAGGGCGAGGCGCGTCCCACTTGCACCAAGTAGTCCACACGGGCCGGAAGACCGTCGCTGCCTGGCGCGGTCTCGCCGAAGGCGGCTGCGTGGTCGAACACCAAGAAATAGTCCCCGGCCGCCACCTTGAGTTCGCTCTTGAACGGAGCGGCGCCCGAGATCTGCGCCGAGAACGCGACGTCTTGGTCGAGCGCAGCCGCGCCGCGCTGGGTAACGTAGCGTTGAACCAAAGCCGCATCGGGGCCTGCCTCCACGAGAGCCACATCGATGGCCTTCGTGCCGTCGATGGCGAGCGTGACCGTCAACGACTCGCCCGCCTCGACGTGCAGGCGTCCGAGGTAGTCTTGCTGCTCCCGAAAAATCTCGGTGCGGCCGTTGGCCAGCGTGCGCCTGGGCGAGGACACGACGGTGAACGGGCGAAACGGCAGCTCGCCGGCCGCGATCAGTCCAAGGCCAAAATCGGTGTGCCCGTCTGCGTCGTAGCGAATGACGGTGAAGCCGCGTCCGAGCTGCGCGTCGATGATGGCCCTGCCGACTTCGATCTCGCTGACGCCGGCCACATCCATGACCGCCTCGGTCAGCGAGCTTTCGGTCATGAGCAGGCCGAAGTCGCTGGTGTCGACGTGAACCGGCCGGAAATAGACGTACAGCGCGTCGTCTGCCAAGCGGAAATCCGGGGCCAGTTCGAGTAAACCTTGTGCGCGGAACCCCATGCGGCCCGTGCCGACCGTCCAAGCGTAGCCCTTGCCACCAAACTGCACGAGCACGCTGTTGCGCGCCACCTCGTCAATGGTCTTGGTCTGGCAGCTGTCGGCGAAGAATCGACCGATCACCGGCTGGTCGTCGGCCAGCCGTAGCGGCGTTCCGTTCTGCAACAGCTCGCGACAGAACTCGGCCATGCCGAAGCGCAGGATGTCGAAGCGCAGCGACTTGTTGCCCGGATCGTTGACGATGCCAGCGCCCACGACGGCGACCGCTGCTTTGCCCGCGCCCGGGTCGATGCGACAGCTGGTCGAAAACCCACCGAGCGCGGCGAGCAGACAGGTTTGCGTGACGAAGTAACGGAGGCGCAAATGCATGGCGGCAGGCGAGATATACACCGAGCGCCGGCCCATTGTCCCGAGGAGCGCAGCCTGTAGTCTCGCACGCGTCATGCGAGTCTCCGTCCTTGGAGCGGGCGCCTGGGGCACCGCTCTTGCTCGAGTCCTTTCGGAAGCTGGAACCGATACGCTGCTCTGGTCGTGGCAGGCCGCGCACGCCGAGGCGATGCGCGAAGCCCGCACCAACGACCTGTTCTTTCCGGGTTTCGAATGGGGCCCCGAGCTGACCGTCACCTCCGACGTCGCCCAAGCCGCGCGCCATGCCGAGCTGCTGGTGCTGGTCGTACCTTCCCACGCCTTGCGCGGGACGTTGCAGCTGCTTCGGCCTTTCCTGAGCCCGAACGTGCTCGTGATCTCGGCATCCAAAGGCATCGAAGTCGAAAGCCAAAAGCTGATGACCGACGTGATCGTCGACGTCCTCGGACCCGAGTTGCGTGAACGCACCGCCGTACTTTCGGGGCCGAGCTTCGCGCGCGAAGTGGCGCTCCGTGTACCGACCAACCTGGTGGCCGCGGCGCCCGGGCTCCAGCTCGCGCGCTCGGTGCAAGAGCTGTTCTCGCGCGACTGGTTGCGCGTTTACACGAGCCAGGACCCGATCGGCGTCGAGGTCGGCGGCGCGCTCAAGAACGTCGTGGCCATCGCGGCCGGAGCCTCTGACGGATTGGGACTCGGACAAAACACGCGGGCGGCGCTCATCACGCGCGGCATTGCCGAAATGTCACGCTTGGCCACGGCCATGGGCGGACAGCCGCGCACGCTGGCTGGGCTGTCAGGCATCGGCGACCTGGTGCTCACTTGCACTGGGGAATTGTCCCGCAACCGCACACTGGGCCAGCGCCTCGGCCAAGGCGTGCCGCTCGAAGAAGCCCTAGGCAAGAGCGATGGCGTGGCCGAAGGCTACTGGACCGCCAAGAGTGTTCACGAGCTCGCGCACAGCCTCGACCTCGATCTTCCCATTTGTGGCGCCGTCCACTCCGTTCTGCACCTGGGCCGTTCCCCGCTGGAGGCCCTTCGCACTCTCCTTTCGAGGCCCCTGCACGGCGAGTGGGAGTGACAGCGCGAGTCTGGTAGCGTGAGCGAGTGACGGGGGTCTAGCGCCTCCGTACGCTTTCAGTTCGACTTATGGCGACCGTCCGTTACTTCCCGCCGAGCAGCGCGCCCCAGTTGTTCACGTTGCACAAGCCCGTCACGACCATCGGACGAGCGCTCGGCAACGACATCCATCTGCCCAACGCCACGGTGCATGCGCACCACGCGCAGATCGTCTTCAACGGCCGCGATTTCCAGCTCGAAGAAGTCGACAGCTCGGCCCAAATCACCATCAACGGCAAGAAAAAGCGGCGCTCGCGCTTGGCCAACGGCGACCGGCTGTGCATGGGCGACGCTCAGGTGTCGTTCAGCATGTTCAGCGAAGTCCCGCTGGCCCGATCCGAGTCGGAGGCGCCGCAGTCGGGCAACGAGATCGTGGGCTTTCGTCGCCTGCACGAGTTCAGCGAACGATTGATGTCGTCCGAGAGCGTCGATCAGCTGCTGGAGGTGCTGTTGGTCGCGGTGCTCGAGCTCACGGGCGCCGCACGCGGCATGGTGCTCTTGGTCGACACCGGTGAAATCCAGGTGCGGGCCAGCCGCAACGTGAATAGCGCGCTGCTTGCGCCTGGAGGGCAGGGCATCAGCGACAGCATCGTGCGCCAAGTGGTCGAAACCAAGCGACCGGTGATCGTCAGTGACGCTCTGTCGGACACCACCTTCGGCACGAGCGAAAGCGTGATCGCGCTGCAGCTGTCCAGTGTCATGTGTGCCCCCTTGCTCAGTCGCGGTGAGGTGATCGGGGCGCTCTACGTTGCCAACGACGAGATCAAGAGCTTGTTCGAGCGTCGCCAGCTCGATCTGTTGACCGTCTTCGCGGGGCAAGCGTCGCTGCTGCTCACCAACGCCATGTTGGTGACGGCCCTGAGGGCCGACAAGCAGAAGCTCGAGGCCGATCTGGTCGACAAGCGATTCGGTGAAATCATCGGTTCTTGCGCGTCGATGATGGAGGTGTACCGCAAGCTGACCAAGGTGGCTGCCACCGACATCAGCGTGCTCATCACCGGCGAGACCGGCACGGGCAAAGAGCTGATCGCGCGCGAGATCCATCGACGTAGCGAGCGCATCGACGGGCCGTTCGTGACCGTCAATTGCGGCGCCATCCCAGAAAATCTCATGGAGAGTGAGATGTTCGGCCACGTGAAGGGCGCGTTCACTGGCGCCGTCGCCAGCCGGGGCGGCAGGTTCCAGCAGGCCAACGGCGGCACCTTGTTCCTCGACGAGGTCGGCGAGTTGCCGCTCCAGCTGCAGGTGAAGCTGCTTCGCGCGCTGCAAGAGCGCATGGTGACGCGGGTCGGCGATAGCCGGCCCGAAAAGCTCGACATCCGCGTCGTGGCCGCTACCAACCGCAATCTCGAAGACATGATCGCCGTCGGTACCTTCCGCGAGGATCTTTACTACCGCCTCAACGTCGTCAATCTGTGGCTGCCCCCGCTGCGGGATCGTGGCGACGACGTGTTCATCATCGCCAAGGCGCTCCTGTCCAAATATGCCGACGAGCTGTCGAGCGAGGTCAAGGGCTATTCGCCTTCGGCTTTGACAGCCATCAAGAAGTACCCATGGCCGGGCAACATTCGGCAGCTCGAAAACCGCATCAAGAAGGCGCTCGTGCTTTGCGAAAAGACCTTCTTGGGCGCCGAGGATCTCGATCTCGGTGAAGGCTCGGCCGAGCCCATTCTGCCGCTCGAGCGCGCCAAGGAAGAATTTCAGAGGAAGTACGTGCTCGAAGCGTTGGAGCGGAACAACGGCAACCGCACCCAGACCGCCCGCGATCTAGGCGTCGATCCCCGCACCATTTTTCGGTACCTCGAGCGCGAACAAAACCCGCCCCCCTCAAGCGGCGGGTAAGCACTTACAGAAAATTGGGCCAACCGCTCCGAAACCAGCCATGGGGTGACCATGACCTGGACCGCGACCACGGACTCGCCCGGCTTCAATTCCGAGCCCAGCTGGATGGAAAACGCCGTTTCCATCGTCGATCCTGGCAATCTGGGGGCGCACGGCAACCAGGCCATGGCCCAGGGTTACCTCTGGGTGCAGCTCGACGCCCCTGGCCCTCAGCACCGCGGCCGCCTTGGTCTCTACATCGAGGAGTGCATCGAAACCCGGCTCGAGGAGCGCGGCGCGTTGCCGCCGGGCATCCAAGCCAGCACAGGCCTCGACGCCTCGCTCAGCGACCAACTCTACCGCGCCCGCCTCGTCGAGATGCGCGGGATCGCCCTCGGCGTGCCTTCTCTCGAAGGCATCACGAACCTGGGTCGCACGCTCGATGCCGAGGACAGCGGCGTCCTGCGTTGGTGGATGGCTGCTACGGCGGAGCGTCCGGTGCGCGTCGTCTTGAGTGCGGAAAACATGCGCTTGCGCGTCTACCCGTCGCCCGTGCTCTTCGAGTGCCTGTTCGACGTGGCGCCCCAGCCGCTGTCGCCGCGCGTCCCTTCGGTGTCGATGGCCGAGAGCGCCGAGACCATGGCGCTATCCGATTTGCCGCCGCCCGTCTTCGACGCCCATGAACAAGACGAGGACGACGCCGTCTCGTTCGCCGAAGAGCCACCGGCCGAGGAATTCGCGGAAAGTCCCGAGTATTCACCCGCTCGGGCCGAGCCACGCAGCTGGGCCCATGGCAGGCGCGTCGAGTTGCCCGACTTGGATCGCGCCCTCGGGCTCACGGCTGAAGAGCCGACCCAGGCCCCGGCCACGCTGCACGCAGCGAGCCCCAGCGAGCCTCTGGCCGCATTCGAAGCCGCGCCCCAAAACAGGCCCTGGCGTTCGTCGGGTGACCAGCTGGACGCCGAAGAGTTCCTGCGTGTGCTCGAAGAAGACTCAGCGCGCGTGCCCGAGGCCGCCGCCGCTGCTGACATCCTTGCCGAGCCCGCACCCGTCGTCGCACAACCGGCTGCGACGCGTCCGGCGCCGAGTGGCGAAAGCCCGCTGCCGACCAAGGTCATTCGCGCGCCCTTCATCCGTCTGGCCGAGCCCGAAGAGCTCGAGGCCGAGCCCGAGCAGACCGCCGCCCCCCACGCTGCGGAACCGGCCGTCGCTGCTCTGGCTGCAGACGCTGCGCCCGCCGACGCTCAGCGTCCCGTCGCCATCATCCAGCCTCCGCTCGACGAAAATGACCCCTTTGTGCAGCTCGCGCGCCGCGAATGGAAGACCTGGTCCAAGAATCTGGAAGCTGCCCGCGGTCCCAAGCCGTTGGCCGTCGTCGAGCGTCAGTTCGTCACCGACTACACGCGCCTGCGTGAAGCCGTGCGTCGCGGTGTGGCCGATGCTTCGGCTGCGGCCGTGCTCGACGCCTGGCAAGAATCGTTTTCGACCAGCTATTCGGAAGCCTTCGACGCTCTGCGCGTGCGCGGTAAGCGTCCCACCATGGTGCTCGATGTGCCTGAGATCGCTCAGCGGCTCGGCCGTCTCCAGGGCGCGCGCCGCGTCCAGCTGCTCTTGGTCGACGGCATGCGCTTCGACCTGGGTCTGATGGTTCAAGAGCGTCTGCGCACACGCATCGACGCCGCTCTCACCGAGCGTTTGTTGCTTTGGTCGGCGCTGCCGAGCATCACCACCTACCAGCTGGAGCTCTTGGGCAAGGGTGCAGACGGCCTCCGCGAAGACTGCAGCACCGACGAATCTCCCGCTTTGGTTGCACGTGGACGCGCGGCTAGTTCGCCGCGCCGCATCCGCACCGGTCGCCTCGAGCTGTTCAAGATCGATGTGATCGAAGACGCGCTGCGCGAAGCCGGGGCACCGGTCGTACAGCGTCTGCCCGAGATCGCCGAGCGCACCGCAGAAGCGTTGGCCGATCACTTGGGCAAACAAGCGCCGCGCACACTGGTGCTGGTGTTCGGCGACCATGGTTTCTTGCTGGACCCCAAAGCAGCCGGCACGACCGAAGAAGTTCGTCAAGGCGGATCGTCGCCCGAAGAAGTCTTGGTGCCGGCATTCGCTTGGCTCACTGGCGCAGTGCACTGAACCAGCAGTGCACTGGAAAAGCAGTGCACTGGAAAAGCAGTGCACTGAAAAAGACCCCCCAAGCTTTTCGTGTGCGGCCACGCTCATCCGCGGTTGACGCTCGACGAGCAGCTGCTTACCTTACTGAAGGTTCCCTCTGCGGGGACATGCAAGCCTCAGTAACGAATCCCGCCAACAGAATCCCAGGGAAGCGAGAACTTCGCGGTGGAGCGCTACGCCGGTCACGATTTCGTCCGGAAGCCAGAAGCCGCATCGAGCTGCCCACCTTTTAACTGAAGGGGTTCGGCACTGTCTCAATCGCTGCGGTCTTTGCGGTACGGAACCAACTAATTTTCCGGCTTCGGCCGTGGTGAGATGGTTACAAATTTCTGGGTGTGGTGCCATTCGGCCGTTTAGTTGGTTGCCAGGCCTTTGTGAGGCCAGCCGGATCGAGTTACGGTTCGCGCCAATGTCGAACATACCGAGTAGGGGGTTCTTGCAGCGAGCCCAGTGGACATGGGCTTTGGCGGGACTGGTCGTCCTGATTCCCGCAAGCGCCGCGGCCGAGAAGTTGGTCGGTTCGGTGACTGGGTTCGAGAACCTGACGAATCCAGTCTGGGCCGAAGCCAAGGACCCAGCAAAACGCGGCTACTCGTTCCGTGAGCTCGTTCCGACGGTGCCAGCGAAGTATCGCAAGCTTTTTCCGCACATCCCCAAGGAGCTGTGCTTGGTCGCGCTCGCTGCCGAGCCACAGAAGGCCTCACCTGCAGTGCTCATTCGTGTCGGCGGTGGTCGCACCACGCCCGTCACCATTGCGGTGACACCCGGTACGAAGCTGACTTTTCAGAATACCGATCCGTTCACCCATCGTCTCTACGTGGTCGGCCTGCCCAGCTTTGCGGCCAACGATTCGGTCAAGGGCTCGACACGCGATTGGACTGTTCCTTCTGCCGGAACCTACGAGATCCGTGACGAATTCGCGCCCAGCCTGCGCATGTGGGTCGTGGCCGAGCCGAACGTCGCCGCGATTTCGTATCCGTCCAAGAAGGGCGATTTCGTGCTGACGGTCCCAGTTGCCGGTGCCTACACGGTACAAGCCTACTTTTCGGGGCAGAAAGTCGGGGCCCCCGTGCCTGCCGAAGCGGACGGTCGTGATCTCAAGCTCGCACCGATCGCGGTCGGGTCCCCCAAGAAGAGCGACGAAAAGGCCGACTGATGCTGCTGTCTCGCTTTTGGTATGTGGCGATGGGCCTTGTCATCGGAGGATTGATTTTCCTTTTGTCGATGGCGCAGAGCATGTTCAACCGCGCCGGTGCGCTCGCGCTGGGTGAAGGCCTGTCGGCCGACAGTCAGGTGGTTTCTTGGTACCTGAAGGACGACGCGCGCATGCGCTCCGCTCATCTGGTCAAGTTCGCGCTCGATCCGACGATCGCCAAGACTCTCAATCAGGCGAGTCAGTCCGAGACCAAGTTGCCCAGCAACTACAAGGACGACATCACGGCTGCTCTGAAGAAGGTCAACGCCGAAATTCCTGCCGATCAGGCATTCGATGCGGTGTTCGCCATCGATCAGAACGGCCGCGTCGTCGGCCGCTTGGGCTACGATCAGGCATCCGGCATGGACGACTTCGAGCTGGGTGGCTACCCGGTCGTTGCCGACGCACTGCATGGTTACGTGCGCGACGACACGCTCCTCTGGGGTCGCATCTACCGCGTCGTGGCGCGTCCAGTCGAATACGAAGTCGGCAGCATGCCGGCAGGCGCCATCGTGGGAGCCCGCATCGTGGACGACAAGTTCGCTCGCGAACTGAGCCAGCGCACGGGCGCTGCCGTCGCGTTCTATTTTAGCGGGCAGCGCGCTGCCGCGGGCGCTCCCGAAGGTTTCGCCAAAGCCAACCTCGATCAAATCGTCATGGATCTCGATGGGCTGACGAAGGACCCGGATTACAACGACAAGGGCCGCAGCGGCATCCGCGAACTAGGTGGCTTGCTGGGCGTGCAGTACTCGCGTCTGCCGGGTGAGGCCTACGAGCTGGGCGCGGGCTACGCAGTCGCGCGTTTGGCGAGCGGCGTCGACTCGCCGTTCGGCTTTTTTGCCGCTGCCGACGACAAGGACAAGGGCTCGGCGAATTGGTTCTTGGTCGGCGGCTTGGCGTTTGGCGCTCTCGCGATCGGCATCGTGCTCAGCGTGTTCGAGCACACGTTGCCTCTGCACCGCTTTCGCGTCGAAGCGCTGAAGCTGGCAAGCGGCGAGAGCGATCAACTGCAGCCGAGTCGCTTTCACGGCGTGTTCCGCAAACTGGCCGCAGACTTGAACGACGGCATCGACAAGGTGGCGTCTACGCATGGCGGCGTCTCGCGCAAGGCGGCCGATCTGGAGTCGGTGCTCGGCGAGTTGCCCGCGCAGCCGCAGATGAGCGCCTTCACCGTGCCCGACTTCGGTTTGGACTCGGCGCCCGCAGCTGCTGTGGTGCCGCAGATGCCCCAGCCGGCTCAGAGGTTTCCGACGGCGCCAGGTGGCGGTCCCGCTCGACCGAGTCCACCCGGTGCGCCGCAGGCGCCGCAGGCCTCGCCGGCACCGCCGGCGGCAGCTGCAGATCCGGAAGCCGAGTGGCGTGCCGTTTACGAGCAGTTCGTACTGACCAAGCAGCAATGCGGCGAGCCGACCGATGGCTTCACCTATGAGAAATTTCG
>Ga0163144_10010132_pt1 | contig 20139 bp, 23 predicted proteins | sample OliLak19BULKMAT1_FD_123175 | JGI IMG/M metagenome (GOLD analysis project Ga0163144, IMG submission 123175) | Freshwater microbial mat bacterial communities from Lake Vanda, McMurdo Dry Valleys, Antarctica - Oligotrophic Lake LV.19.BULKMAT1 | ecosystem: Environmental > Aquatic > Freshwater >... | reverse complement strand
TTGCCGATGGAATAGTCGATGAACTCGAGCGACGAGTTCTCCCGGAAATCGCTGATCGGGAAGACCGACTTGAAGACCGACTGCAACCCCACGTCCTCGCGTTCCGACGGCAGACGATTCATCTGCAGGAAACGTTCGTACGATTTCTTCTGAATCTCGATGAGATTCGGAATCGGGATCGTGGTCTTGATCTTCGAAAAGTCGATGCGTTCGCGATAGACGTTCTTGGGCAGGCTGTACATTCAGATAATCCTCGAGGCCGTGCCGATCCCGCCACGGACGCGTACGCACACGCCGTGGCCAATAGCTGCAGCCGGCGTACACGGACGCCGGCCGTCAAATTAAAGACGCGTCGAACGATCGGAAATCACAACGAGACCATGAGGACTGAGAGGTCTTTATCAAAAATCTCCCAGCCCTCCGAGGCTCGTTGTGACACTTCCGATCTACTTGACTTCGACTTTCGCGCCGGCTTCTTCGAACTTCTTCTTGATGGCCGCGGCTTCGTCCTTGGTCACGCCTTCCTTGACCGCCTTGGGCGCGCTCTCGACGAGGTCCTTCGCTTCCTTCAGGCCGAGGCTGGTGACTTCGCGCACAGCCTTGATCACGTTGATCTTGTTGCCGCCGATTTCGGTCAGCGTCACCGTGAATTCGGTCTGCTCTTCGGCCGGTGCAGCGGCGGCGCCGCCACCACCCATGCCCGGCATCATCATCGGCATCGCGGCTGCGGCGGACACGCCCAGCTCCGTCTCGAGCGTCTTCACGAGCTGCGACAGCTCAAGCACCGAGATTCCCTTGATGTACTCCACCACCTGCTGCTGCGTCACGTCTGCCATTGCTCTCTCTCCTAATTGATCGAATCGACGAATCTGAAACTGAAAATCATGAATACCCGTCGCAGTGCACGTCGCACTGCGCACGCCGCACTATCCCTGGGCTTCCTTCTTCTTCTGCACTTCCGACAACACCGTCACCAGGTCACGCTGCACGGCCGACAGGACCGTGACCAGCTGCTGCGCCGGTGCGTTCAGCACGTACAGCAACTTGGCGTACAGCTCCGGCTTGCCGGGCAGGCTCGCCAGTTCCGCCATCGCCGTCGCGGGCACGACGCGTCCCGACACGACCGCCGCCTTGATGCTGGCCGACGGCAGATCCTTGAGGGCCGCCGTCAACGTCTTGGCCATCGCCACCGGATCCGTGCCGGTGAAGACGATGGCCGTCTGTCCGACAAAGTGCGCCGACAACGCCTCAAACGGCGTGCCGGCTGATGCGCGCTTCGCCAACGTGTTCTTGACGACCAGGTACTGAGACCCGGTGGCGCGAATTTTCTGACGCAGGTCGGTGACCTGCGGGACCTTCACGCCGCGATAGTCCACCAGCACCGCGGTATCAGTGCCGTGGAACGCGTCGGTGAGCTGCTGCAGCTCGATCTGTTTTTCTGCTCGTGTGACTGCCATGATTATTCTTCTCTCCGCTCAGAATCAATTCTTCGCGACCTGATCCATGCTCGACGTTTCGATGACGACCCCGGGGCCCATCGTCGACGACATGGTCACGCTCTTGACGTATTTGCCCTTGGCGGCCGAGGGCTTGGCCTTCACGATGCTGTCCATCAACGCGTGCGCGTTGGCGATCAGGTTGGCGGACTCAAACGAGATGCGCCCGATTGGCGCGTGCACGACACCGGCCTTGTCCACGCGGAACTCAACCTTGCCGGCCTTGATTTCGTTGACGGCCTTCACGACGTCGAGCGTCACGGTGCCGGTCTTCGGGTTCGGCATCAGGCCGCGGGGGCCGAGCACCTTGCCGAGTTTACCGACCGCGCGCATCATGTCGGGCGTGGCGACCACCGCGTCAAACGCCGTCCAGCCCCCGAGGATTTTGTCGACCAGCTCTTCGCCGCCCACTACATCCGCGCCGGCTTCCCGCGCTTCACGCTGTTTGTCGGCGTTGGCAATAACCAGCACCGACTTCGATTTGCCGAGACCGTGCGGCAGCACCACCGTGCCACGCACCATCTGATCGGCGTGTTTCGGATCCACACCCAAGCGGATCGACAGCTCGACGGTTTCGTCGAACTTCGTGTATTTGACCTTCTGGATCAGCGGAATGGCCTCTTCCACGGAATGAGGCCGAACAGGCACCGCTTCCCGGGCTGCCTGGTATTTCTTTCCTCGACTACGCATTGACTACCTCCGGTGGTCCAATCGGGTGTTCGCACACCCTCCCACCCACTAAAAAACGGCTGAAGGTTAAAGGGCAACGGCGACAGGTACGGACAGTCCGTACCTGTGGCCTTTGGCCTTTTCCTTATGGCCTGCTGTCACTCATCCCACCACGTCCAACCCCATGGACCGCGCCGTGCCGCTGACCGACCGGATGGCCGATTCGAGGCTCTGCGTGTTGAGGTCAGGGAGCTTGATCTTGGCGATTTCTTCCACCTGCTTCGCGGTCACGGTGCCGACCTTGTTCTTGTTCGGCACCCCCGATCCCTTGGCGATGTTCGCGGCGCGCTTGAGCAGAATCGGCGCCGGCGGCGTCTTGAGGATGAACGTGTAGGACCGGTCGGAATAAATCGTCACGACGGCCGGAATGATCAGCCCTTCCTGACCGGCGGTCTTCGCGTTGAAGTTCTTGCAAAAGTCCATGATGTTCACGCCGTGCGGACCCAGCGCGGTGCCGACGGGGGGCGCCGGGGTCGCTTTGCCGGCGGCAATCTGGAGCTTCACTTGCGCTTGTACTTTCTTCGCCATGTTCTTGTCTCTCTACCGTGCTTCGGCGGGGTTGGGCCGGGCTCAAGCCCACGCCCTACCTCGCCTACGAAACGTCTTACAGTTTCTCGACTTGCAAAAAGTCCAACTCGACCGGCGTGGCACGTCCGAAAATCGTGACCATCACCTTCAAAGTGTTGCGCTCGTTGTTGACCTCGTCGACCACGCCGTTGAAGCTGGCAAACGGGCCTTCGTTGATGCGCACCTGATCGCCCTTGTCGAACGTGTACTTGGGCTTCGGCTTCTCCGCGGCCACCGTCACCTGATGCAGGATCTGGTCAACCTCTTCCCGCGTGAGCGGCTGCGGCTTTGACCCCGCGCCCACAAACCCCGTCACCTTCGGCGTGTTCTTGACGACATGCCAGGCGTTGTCCGACATGAACATCTCCACAAGGATGTACCCCGGGAAGAACCGCCGCGAACTCTTGACTTCCTTGCCGCCCCGCTTCTCAACAATGTCCTCGGTGGGGATCAACACCTCACCAATTTCATCCGCCAGCCCGTAGGCCTGCACACGCTGCTCGAGCGACTCCCGCACCTTGTTCTCGAATCCCGAATAGGTGTGGATGATGTACCACTGCTTGGGCTTGACGACGTCGGTCATGCCCCACCAAATCGCACGAAGATCCACCGGACGGCTGATGAGGCCCCGAGGTCAACGGCGTAAAGGTACACGCCGAACACGGCCGAGACGATGAGCACCACCACGGTCGTGGCCCAGACTTCGCGCCGCGACGGCCAGGTGACACGTTTCAGCTCGGCAATCACTTCCGTCAGGAACCGGCGGGCGCGACCGTACCGGCCACCACCCTGTTCCGTTGTTCCCTTTTCGTTCTCAGTCATGTCCGTCTAAGACCCCGTCTGCCTTGCTGCCCGCGTCGTTGATCTGGCAGGCCAGGAGGGACTCGAACCCCCAGCCCTCGGTTTTGGAGACCGATGCTCTACCAATTGAGCTACTGGCCTAAACATTCCTTGGTCTGAGGGCTTCGCCCTCAGACTCCCTACACCGTCGCTCATGGGGCCCCGTCGCCCCACTCCGCTCCGGTGGCTCGCGGCTGACCGCCGCTCGCACCGTCCCCGAACAGAGTCGCTTACTTCGATTCCTTGTGACCGGTATGCTTGCGGCAGAACCGGCAGAACTTGTTGAACTCCAGACGCTCAGAACTCTTCTTGCGGTTCTTGGTCGTGCTGTAGTTGCGGCGTTTGCACTCTGTGCACGCCAGCGAAACGATCTCTCGCATGATTGCCCTCTAATTCACGGACTCAGCGGTGCCCCTTGACAGGTCGTGACATCCGGGCAACGCCCGGCCCGACCTGTCAAGGGTGTACCGCCAATTAACTGATGATTTCCGTAATCGTGCCGGCGCCGACCGTGCGGCCACCTTCACGAATCGCGAAACGGCTGCCCTTTTCGATGGCGACCGGCGCCATCAGTTCACCCGTGATCGTCGTCTTGTCGCCGGGCATCACCATCTCGATGCCTTCCGGCAGGTGCAGCGTACCGGTGACGTCCGTCGTCTGGAGGTAGAACTGCGGACGATACCCGTTGAAGAACGGCGTGTGACGGCCACCCTCGTCCTTGGACAGGATGTACACCTCGGCCTTGAACTTCGTGTGCGGAAGAATCGAGCCGGGCTTGGCCAACACCTGGCCGCGCTCGACGTCCGATTTTTCCACGCCGCGCAGCAGGATGCCGACGTTGTCGCCTGCGACACCTTCGTCAAGCAGCTTGCGGAACATTTCGACGCCCGTGACGATCTTCTTGGTCGTGGGCGTGAAGCCGACGATCTCGATTTCTTCGCCAACCTTGACCTTGCCGCGTTCGATACGCCCCGTGACGACCGTGCCACGACCCGAGATCGAGAACACGTCTTCGATCGGCATCAGGAACGGCTTGTCGGTCTCGCGCAGCGGGATCGGGATGTAGGTATCGAGCGCTTCCATCAGCTTGAGCACCGAGTCCACGCCAGCCGGGTCGCCGTTGAGGGCGCCCAACGCGGAGACACGCACCACCGGCAGGTCGTCGCCAGGGAAGCCGTAGCTGGTCAGCAGTTCGCGCACTTCCAGTTCCACCAGGTCAAGCAGTTCCGCGTCGTCGACGGCGTCCACCTTGTTGAGGGCGACGACCAGGAACGGCACGTTGACCTGCTTGGCCAGCAGAATGTGTTCACGCGTCTGCGGCATGGGGCCGTCCACCGCGCTCACGACCAGGATCGCGCCGTCCATCTGCGCGGCGCCCGTGATCATGTTCTTGATGTAGTCGGCGTGGCCCGGGCAGTCGACGTGGGCGTAGTGCCGATTCGCCGTGCCGTATTCGACGTGGCTCGTCGCAATGGTCAGGATCTTCGTGTCGTCACGACGGCCCTGCGATTCCGACGCCTTGGCCACTTCGTCGTACGGCACGAACTTCGCCCAGCCCTTGACCGATGCGACCTTTGTCAGGGCCGCCGTCAGCGTGGTCTTGCCGTGGTCGATGTGACCAATGGTGCCCACGTTCACGTGCGGCTTAGAACGATCAAATTTCTCCTTCGCCATTGCTCTCTCGTCTCCGTCTATCGGCGGGGATCAATCCCTCCGCCTACAAGTTGCGTTACCTGACTACCCTGCCAACCACAACCCGGCCGCACACGCGTTCGGGGTCTTGCCTTCTGGAGCCGATGACCGGGATCGAACCGGTGACCTCGTCCTTACCAAGGACGTGCTCTGCCAACTGAGCTACATCGGCCTACGCTAACCGCTCGCTTCCGCGTGCGCGAAACGCCCGCTTCGCGGGCAGCTTCGGCGGACTTTGTCGAACCTGCAGCCGACACCGGCTCACGAGCGAACCACTTATCTTACCCCAATCGGGCGTCCGTTGGCCAAAGTGAGCCAAAATCCCTGGCCGCCGACCCTGGCCTGCCAGACCAAGCCAGGAGCGCAGCGACTGTTGGGCGGAGTCTGGAGCGGGAGACGGGGATCGAACCCGCGACCAACAGCTTGGAAGGCTGTGACTCTACCACTGAGTTACTCCCGCCTGCGTTACCCGCCCACTCTCGTGGGCCGCTTCGGCGGCGCACCCGCCTCTGCTTCACTCCTACTCCACACCGTTCACTTCGGCGAACCGGCTCAACCAGCCCAAACCGTCGAACAACCCTTCGACCGGGCCTCGTGGCCTGGCCATGCGCGAGCCGCGCAGCGGCGAGTCGAATGGTGGCGAGGGAAGGATTCGAACCTTCGAAGGCGCATGGCCGACAGATTTACAGTCTGTTGCGTTTGACCGCTTCGCTACCTCGCCAAAATGGACTGCCTGCGTGCCGTTCCCCTCGCACAAAATTGGAGCTGGCGAAGGGATTTGAACCCCCGACCAGCTGATTACAAATCAGCTGCTCTACCGGACTGAGCTACGCCAGCCAGACAAAACGTAGATGCTAACACGGTCCGTGCCAGACCAACAATCAACAGCCCTTCATTCTGACTTATTTTGGGGTGCTGTGTCGACGCTGCCGAGCGGCCTCAAACAGGACGATACCGGTGGCCACGGACACGTTCAGGCTGTCGACCTGCCCGAACATGGGAATCCGGACCACTCGGTCGCAGGTTTCGCGGACCAGCCGACGGAGTCCTTCCCCTTCGGCACCGACCACAAAGGCCGTCGGCAGGGTGTAATCCAGGCTGTCATAGTCCTCGCCGGCCTCCCCAGCCAGCCCCACGGTCCAGACGCCCTTTTCCTTGAGCTCCTCAATCGCCCGCGAAATATTGACCACGGTCGCGATTTTGACGTGATGGACGGCGCCAGCCGACGCCTTGGCCGTCGCCCCGTCGAGCGGGGCGGCATGCCGGGCCTGACGCACCACGCCATGCCCGCCGACCCCGTCAATCGATCGCAGGATGGCCCCCACGTTCTGGGGGTCTTCGATGCTGTCGAGCACGACCAGGAGCGGGGGCCCTTCGGCCTGATCGACCAGCTCCTCCACCGTGTACGCGGCCAATGTCTCAAGGTCGGCGGCCACGCCCTGATGGACGCCGCCACGCACCAACTTCTCGAGCGCCATCTTGTCGATGGTCTCGACCGGGATGCGCAACTCGTGGGCACGGGCGATGAGCGCGTCAATACGAGGGCCCGACCCGCGCACGTGCACAAGCCGGGAGACACGCCGGGCCTTGAGGGCCTCAGAGACTGAATTGATTCCGTAGATCAGGGGCATGTTCGAGGTCCAAGGGTCCAGGGGTCCAGGGGTCCAAGGGTCTTAAGGTGCAGGGGCCAGGAGCCGGCAGACGCGGGCAACACACGATGGTACTCCGTCCATCAGTCCCGCCACCACGTCAATTGCGGGAATCGCCAGGTCGAGCTCCGGTCCGGAGTCCATCCCCGTCAGCGCCACTCGAATGGGATGGAACAACGCCTTGCCCTTGATCCCCGTCACCTCACGCGCCTTCGTCGCGGCCGCGCGGAACGAGTCCTTCGTCAGTGGACCGGCCTCAGCAATCGCGTCGGCAAACGCCGCCACCACCTTCGGGCCGTCAGCCTCCGCCGCCACGAGTCGGCTGGCCTCGGCCTGATTCCACTCGAAGACAAACTTCACACGGTCGGGGATCTCTTCCAGACGGTCCACCGCGCCGACCGCCAGCGGCAACACACTGCCCACAGCCACTCTCGGTCCAGGGTCCGACAGGGTCCACGGTCCAAGGTTCGGCAACGTGGAGGCGAACCACGGCATGGCCAGATCCACCAGGCGCTCCGACTCGCACACCTTCATATAGTGGCGGTTGATCCACGCGAGCTTCTCCGTGTCGAACACGGCGGAGCTGTGACTGACACGCACCACGTCAAATCGCCGCGCCATTTCATCGGCCGACAGCAACTCTTCCCCATCGCCGGGGGACCACCCGAGCAACGCCAGGTAGTTCACCAGCGCCTCCGGTAAATAACCGCGCGCACGGAACTCCTGCACACTCGTCGCACCGTGTCGCTTGGAGAGTGGCGCATGATCGGGCCCCAGCACCAGTGACAGATGCGCAAACGTCGGCGGGGTCAGTCCGAGCGCTTCATAGATCAGCAGTTGCCGCGGCGTGTTCGAGATGTGGTCTTCGCCACGAATGACATGCGTCACCTCCATCAACGCATCGTCGACCACCACGGCGAAGTTGTAGGCGGGTCCGCCATCGGACCGCACGATGACGGGATCACCGATGACCGACGTGTGGAAGGTCACCGGGCCACGCACCAGATCGGGGAACGTGACCTCGCGATCGGCCGGCACCACGAACCGAATCGCGGCAGGTTCACCTTCCGCGCGGCGGGCCTCTGCGACCTCGCGCGACAGTCCGCGGCAGCGGCCGGAGTACTTCGGCGGCGCACCAGCGGCGAGCGCAGCCGCGCGTTCCTGCTCCAGCTGTTCCGCTGAGCAGAAGCACCAGTACGCATGCCCCGTGTCGAGCAGCGTACGCGCGTACGAGGCATACAGCGGCAGACGCTCGGATTGTCGATAGGGCGGGAATGGCCCCCCCTCGTTGGGACCTTCATCCCAGTTGAGGCCGAGCCACTTCAGATCCGCACAGATGCCGTCCTCGGACGCGCGTGTGGACCGTTCGGTGTCCGTGTCCTCAATGCGCAGAATCAGTATGCCGCCCTGCCCGCGCGCGAGCAGCCAGTTGAACAGTGCCGTCCGCGCGTTGCCGACGTGCAGCAACCCTGTGGGGCTTGGCGCAAAACGCAGGCGCATCGGCCGGGCGCTCATGCCTGCACCCTCGACTCGATCAACACCACGGCGTGTGACGCGATCGCTTCGCCGCGTCCGACGGCGTCAACGCCTTCGTTGGTCTTGCCCTTCACACTCACGGCGTCGATGGCCACACCGAGGACCTCGGCGAGCCGACGACGAATCTCGGAGACATGCGGCGACACCGTGGGCTGTTCGAGAATCACGGTGACGTCGACGTTGACCACGGCCCATCCACGTTCACGCACCACCACCAAGGCCCGCGACAGCAGGTCCAGGCCAGGGGCGTTTTTCCACTGCGGGTCCGTATTGGGAAACAGCTGACCAATGTCTCCCGCGCCTGCCGCACCCAGCAGGGCGTCGGTGAGGGCGTGGCAGACCACATCCCCGTCGGAGTGTCCGAGCGGCCCCTTCAGCGCGATCAGATTCACCCCCGCCAGCACCATCGGCCGCCCGGCGATCAACCGATGCAGGTCATATCCTGTGCCCACACGAGTGGTCGCGTACACGCGCTTCGCCTCCGTCACGTCATCTCCCGTCGTCATCTTCACATTGCGTCGATCGCCGTCAACGATCGCGACGCGACCGCCAGCCAGCTCCACCAACCGCGCTTCGTCGGTGGCGTCGGTGGCGCATTCACCGTCGGCCACCGCCTGCGCCAACACGTCGCGCCGGAATCCCTGCGGCGTCTGGGTCAACCACAATTGCTCGCGCGGCACGGTCATCAACACCACACGCTCGGTGCCATCGATCGCCGCACGTTTCACGGTGTCGGCCACGGCGATGGCGGGGACCGCCGCGCCGGTCTTGTCCGCGGCGGCGATGACACGATCGATCACGTCGGACGTCACAAACGGTCGCGCCGCGTCGTGCACGATCACCAGGTCGGCCTCAGCCGACACCGCGCCAAAACCGGCGCGCACGGAATCCTGCCGCCGCGCGCCACCGGCCACAATCCGGCACGGCAACCGCGTGGCGCCGATCAGCGACGCCCCGGACGCGACCAACTCCGGCGACAGCACGACCACCAACTCCGCCACCGAGGGATGCCGGTCACACGCCGCCACACTGCGCCGCAACACGGTCTGCCCGCCGATCTCGATCAGCTGCTTTGGCACGGGACCGCCCACTCTGGCTCCCCGGCCTCCGGCGACGATGATGGCGGCGACGTGCATCTTCAAGATTCTAGTCGTTCAGGCCCCACTGGTTCGAAGACAAACGAAAGCACACATCACAGGGGGGCACTGAGACACAGAGGGATTCAGACGTTGGCCCCAACCCGGACGAGCAGACTCATAAACACACTCTGCGTCTCCGTGCCTCCCTGTGAATAATCCAGCACCCACGCTCTCCCTGTGACGTGCGCTGACAAGCGCGTTCAGCGCGGCCCTGCGATCACCGCGCGCACCTGATCGATGAGGGCCCGCACGTCGTCGCGCACGAGACCGGCGGTGCTGACCGCGGGATGCACGGTGACGTCCACGTCGCCGGGCCGGGTCGTCACATGGCCCTTGCACATGATCGCGCTGGTGCCCGCCAGGGTCAGCGGCACAATCGGCAGGTGATGGTCGATGGCGATGATGAATGCGCCGGCCTTGAATCGACCGAGCGTTCCGTCGTCACTGCGGGTACCCTCGGGAAACACGATGAGGGAGGCGCCCTCGCGGACCAGGTCCTCCATCTTGCGCATCACCGACGGGCCGGGATTGCTGCGATCCACCAGGACGTGGCCCGATCGGTGCAGATGCCAGCCGAGAAACGGAATCCGGCCGAGTGATGCCTTGGCGAGAATCCGCAACTGCGTCGGCAACGTCGCAAACACCACGGGAATGTCATAGATGCTCTGGTGGTTCGCGACGTAGACGCAACTTCCGGCAGATGCCTCAGGGGGTGCACCGTGCAGCCGCACGCGCACGCCGGTGGTTCCGAGAATCCACCGCGACCACGCCTGCGCACACCGGTGGGCGACGTGCCCTCGGCGCTCCACAAGGCTGGACGCGAGCGACGCGATCCCAAGCAGGATCGTGTAGACGCTGATCGCGGGAATCAGAAACAAGACCGTGCGCCACCAGTGCCAGGATGGCACCGTCACGCCTGGGCTGCCGGCCGTGGCCCGGTGGCGGCTTCCACGTGCCGTCCGAAGATCATGCGGCCGGCGGTGGTCTGCAGGACGCTGGTCACCACCACTTCGAGGTTCTTGCCGATGCGACTGCGCGCGTTGTCCACCACCACCATGGTGCCGTCATCGAGATACGCGACGCCCTGGTTGTACTCCTTGCCTTCCTTGATGATGAATACAGTCATCACCTCACCGGGCAGGACCACGGGCTTGAGCGCGTTGGTCAGCTCATTCAGATTCAACACATCAACCCCGCGCAACTGCGCGACCTTGTTGAGATTGAAATCGTTCGTGACCAATTTGCCGGACATCGTCTTGGCCAGTTCGATCAACTTGAGATCCACTTCCTTGATCGTGGGAAAATCGACGTCGGAGATCACCACGTCGATGCCGGACGTCTTCTGGATGCGGTGCAGGATGTCGAGACCCCGGCGCCCGCGATTGCGTTTCAGCGGGTCGGACGCATCGGCGACCGCCTGCAGTTCCTTGAGCACGAACTGGGGGACCACGAGGGTCCCGTCCAGGAAGCCGGTTTCGGCGACCTCAGCGATCCGGCCGTCGATAATCGCGCTGGTGTCCAGAATGCGGTACCGCCGGTGCGGGCGGGCATCGCGGAAGAGACTCACCAGCTTCACCGGCTCGAGCCACTCCCCTTTGCGGGCCCCAAACACCAGCCCCAAGTACGGCAACACGATCACGATCAGGCCGTGCAGGAACCGGACCTTGGTGTCGTCGGTGTTGGCCCAGAAGAGGGCGTTGTTGATCGCCTGCGCCACCATCAGCATGATGCCGAAGCCGAGCAGGCCACCCAGCAACTGCGTGACCGATGTGTCGCGCATGCGTGCCTCGGCCGCCACAATCACGAGGGCGACGGCCAGTCCCAGGCCGGCGTTGACGAGATAGTGCGCCTGAGCCGGCTGGATCTGGATCGCCGTGTAGACCACCGCGCCGATGAACAACCCGCGAACGAGGACGAACCCGCGCATCATCGACATTCTAGCCGCATCCGGAAACAGCGGAGATAAGATCGACGGGATGCGGCTCCGTATGCTCCTCGTGTTGACCGGTCTGTGCGCGTTCGCCGCGTGTGGATCGCCCACGCCCGCCCCTGTGCCGCCAACGACCCACGCCGCCGCGGAGGATCCCACCGTGTGGGAGGCCTACCGCCGCGCCGCCGGCGGCGACGCCCTCGGGCGCGTCCGCAGCCTCCGCGTCACCGGCTTTGCGGTGGACCCCACCGAACGCGGCAATCGCCGACTGGTGATCGAGGCGGCCGCGCCGTCACGGTATCGCCAGCGGGAGACGCCGACCACATCCCGGGGTTCCAATATCCGCACCCTGGTCGGCTACAACGGCACCAACGGCTGGTGGGCCGGCAATACGCTTTTGGGTGGCGAAGGACTGTCGGAGGACGTCGAGACCCGGAATCGCACCATCACGGCGGCCGGACGCCAGTCGTACATCAACACGATGGCCGGGCTCATGCCCTTGTGGCTGCAGGACTCCGGGCTGACCCTCACCACCATTGGTGCCATCACCGACGGGGAGGACCGCGGCGCCACGGCGATCCAAATCACCGCCGAGGGCGCGCCCGTGGGCCGCCTGGTCATGGACGCCACCACCCACCTGCCCAGACGTCTTGTCGTGCCCCACCTTCGGTCCATCCGGGCGGACGGCGGAGAGTACACGATCTCGTTTCACGAGTACCGCGACGTGGGCGACGGCGTCCAGTGGCCGCATCGGATCAGCCGTGACAAAACCGGCACGTCCAACGTCATCATCCAGTGGATGATCCGCGCGTATCAAATCAACCCGGACCTGCCGGCGACGACGTTTGAGCCGCCGGCGCGACGGTAGGGCCAAAGCCCGGCAGCCCCGAAGAACCGGACTGGAATGCGCTCTACGCGATCAGAGAATCGAGGGCCTCGCCCACCGTGCGCACGCCGATCAACTCGAGGCCCTTCGGCTGATCGACGCCGCCGAGATTGCCCTCGGGGATCACCGCGGCGGTGAACCCCATCTGCGCCGCCTCGCGCAGGCGCAGCGGTGCCTGCGACGTGGCCCGAATTTCTCCCGCCAGCCCGACTTCGCCGAACACCACGGTCTGCTCCCGCAGCTTGCGATTGCGCAGGCTCGACGCGACCGCCGCCACAATGGCCAGGTCCGCCGCAGGTTCGTCAATCGTCATGCCACCCGCAACATTCACATACACATCGTCGGTCACAAACGAGAGGCCGGCACGTTTGTCGAGCACGGCCAGGAGCAACGAGAGGCGATTGTGATCCAGGCCACTGGCGGTGCGGCGAGCCTGACCCAGCGTCGCTGAGCTGACGAGCGCCTGCACTTCAACGAGAAACGGGCGTGTGCCTTCAAGGCAACACAACACGGCCGACCCGGGAACACTCACAGGGCGCTCGGCAAGGAACAACGCCGAGGGATTGGCGACCGGCTCAAGGCCACGTCCCGTCATCTCGAACACGCCGAGTTCACTGATCGCGCCGAACCGGTTTTTGACGGCGCGCACCACACGATGCGAGTGATGGCGATCCCCCTCGAAATACAACACCGTGTCGACGACGTGCTCAAGCACTTTGGGGCCGGCCAGCGCACCATCCTTGGTGACGTGGCCCACCACGATCGTCGGCAGATTTCTCCCCTTCGCCGTGAACAGGAAGTCCGTCGCCGCCTGCCGCACCTGCCCCACACTGCCGGGCGCCGAGGCCATCTTCAGGGAGAACACCGTCTGGATGGAGTCGACGATGAGGAGTGCGGGCTTGAGGCGATCCACCTCTTCCAGGATTCGCTCGACACACGTCTCGGCCAACAGGTACAACGGCGCGTCGGCCACACCGAGGCGTTCCCCGCGCATCTTGACCTGGTGTTCGGACTCTTCGCCGGAGGCGTATAACACCGGCCCCACCTCGCGTGCGAAGTGTGCGGCCGCCTGCAGCAACAGCGTGGACTTGCCGATGCCGGGCTCGCCACCCAGCAACACGAGCGAACCGGGCACAATGCCTCCGCCGAGCACGCGATCAAATTCTCCGATGCCGGTGGAGAATCGCGCGGAGACCACGGCGTCGACATCGGCATACTTCTGCGCTTTGCCGCCGCCCATCGGCTCGGCCGCCCCTTTGCGTGCGGCGGCCATCTTGTCCGGCTTCTCGAAGAGCTCTTCAGCAAACGTGTTCCAGCCCCCGCAGTCCGGGCATCGGCCCAGCCACTTCGGCGCCTGGGCGCCGCACTGCTGACACGCGAACACTGATTTCGACATTCTCAGTACGTTCTCTCTATCCTCGACCCCAGCCGGCAGATGATCTCCCACGGGATCGTGCCAATCGTCGCGGCGACTTCGCGCGCGGTGATCTCCTGATCGCCCTGCGATCCGATCAATACCACTTCGTCACCCGGTGCGACGTCGATCCCGGTCACGTCCACCATAATCATGTCCATGCAAATCGAGCCCACGATGGCGCGACGCTGCCCCCGAATCAGAACGCTGCCGCGATTGGCCAGCCGCGTGTCGAGACCATCGGCATAACCCGCGGGCACAATGGCCAGCGTCCGTCCCGTGTCTTCCGCCCACTGCAGGCCATACCCTGTGCCTTCACCGGGACGTACCCCCTTGACGTGCACTATGCGGCTGACCAGTGACAGGGCAGGTCGCAGGTCCACATCGGCCGCCGCCAGCGGTGGCGGCACGATGCCGTAAAGCAGCAACCCCGGCCGGACGGCGTCGTACCACGTGCGTTCGTCACGGATCACTGCGGCTGAGTTGGCGGCATGGCGCGTGACGCCGCGCAGTCCCATCGCCCCGAGTGCGGCGGATGCGCGATCAAACCGCTGCCGCTGCTGATCAAACATCGGCGACTCCGGCCTGTCGGACGTCGCAAAGTGTGTGTACACGGACTCGATGCGCAGGTGCGGCATCGCCAGGACCTGCGGCATCGTGCGCGCCAGGTTGTCGTGACGAAATCCCAGTCGGTTCATGCCCGTGTCGATCTTCAGGTGTCCGGCAATCGTGACGCCACGTGTCGCGGCGGCCGCTTCGATCGCACGCGCCGCCGACGGCGTCGAGACGGTTGGTGTGAGCCCAGAGGTGAACACGTGATCAAGGTCGCTGACACTGAGCGCGCCAAACACCAGAATCTGCGCCCGCACACCCGCGTCACGCAAGGTGACACCTTCTTCAATGTCGGCCACCGCAAACATCGTGGCGCCTGCCGCTTCAAGCGCCAGCGCCACTCGCGCGGCCCCGTGGCCGTACGCGTTGGCTTTCACCACGCAGATGATTCCTGGTGCGGCGTGCGGCGTGCGGAGTGCGGCGTGCGCGTCAAGTAGCCGCGTGATTCTCGTGAAGTTGTGCGCCATCGCATCCAGGTGCACGAGGGCGACGGTGGGTCGCGTCATCACGTGTCGACCGTCCTAGCCCTTCGGGCCGGACTGCAGATTTTCGAACCGGGTGTACTGCTTGAGGAACGCGAGCGGCACGGACCCAATCGGCCCGTTGCGCTGTTTGCCGATGATGATTTCGGCCATGCCCTCCACCTCCGGCCGCTTTTCCTCCTCGTTCTGCGCGTACACCTCTTCGCGGTAGATGAACATGACGACGTCGGCGTCCTGTTCGAGGGCACCCGACTCTCGCAAGTCCGAGAGTTGCGGCCGATGGTCCGCGCGGGTCTCCGTGGCGCGGCTGAGCTGCGACAACGCGAGGATCGGAATCTGCAGTTCCTTCGCGAGAATTTTGAGCGAGCGCGAGATCGACGCGAGTTCCTGCTGCCGGTTGTCGAAACGTCCACGCCCCTGCATCAGCTGCAGGTAGTCGATGATCAACATGTCGAGCCCATGCTCAAGCTTGAGGCGGCGCGACTTCGCGCGCATCTCGAGAATGCCGGCCGACGCCGTGTCGTCAATAAACACCTTCGCGTCGTGCAAACGCGCAAAGGCCCCATTGAGGCGTTCGTAGTCCTGCTCGCCGAGAAAACCGCCGCGGAACCGATGGGCATCGACGCGCGCTTCCGACGTGAGCATACGGAGGAACAACTGTTCCTTCGACATTTCCAGACTGAACACCCCGACCGACTTGCCCGCTTCAAGCGCGGCATTCAGCGCGATGTTCATGACAAAACTGGTCTTGCCCATGGCAGGCCGTGCGGCCACGATGACGAGGTCGGATTTCTGAAAGCCCGACGTCATTTCGTCGAGTTCCACAAAGCCTGACGGGACGCCGGTCACCAGGCCCCGATTCGCCTGCAACAGCTCCAGCATCGCGTAGCCGCCGTCGACCAGCTCGCTCAGTTTCACAAAACCGGACCGCATCCGGCCTTCCGCAATGGAGAAAATCGTCCGCTCGGCTTCGTCGAGCAGATCGTCGGCGTCTTCTTCGGCGTCGTACGCGCGCACCAGCACTTCGTTCGACGCCTGAATCAGGCGTCGCAACGTGGACTTCTCCTTGACGATGCGTGCGTAATATTCGACGTTGGCCGATCGCGGCACGCCGTCGGTCAGACCGCTGACGTAGGCGGGACCGCCCACTTCTTCGAGTTCGCCTGACCGCGTCAGCTCATCGGTGAGCGTGACAAAGTCGACCGGTTCACTGCGATCGGTGAGGCCGACCATTTTTTCGAAGATGCGACGATGCGCGTCACGGAAAAAATCCTGCGCATCAATGACTTCGGCGGCCTGGTTGAAGGCCTGGTTGTTGATGAGAATGGCGCCGAGCACACTCTTCTCGGCTTCCAAATTGTGCGGGAGCGTGCGTTCAGCCATTGAAGACACAGAATAACCGCACCGCGAAAAAAATAGTCCAGGGTTCGACCTGCGAACCCTGGACCCTGGACCTTGCCGGACCGTGGACCTATTCGGCGTCAGCGCCCGGCGTCGGCGCCGCAGGCGCGGCGGACGTCGCCGTCCCGGCGGCCTGCGCCGGGACGATCTTCACGGTCACCGATGCCGGAACATCGCGGTGGAGCTTGATGACCACCACGTGGTCACCCAGCGTCTTGATCGCGTCGTCGAGCAGGATCTTGCGGCGGTCGACGACGATCTGGCGCGCGGCCAGGGCCTCGGCGATATCCGACGTCGTCACCGACCCGTACAACGTGTTGTGGTCGCCCACCCGGCGCGCGATGGACAGGTCGACGGCCGCCAGGGCCGCAGCCAGGGCTTCGGCGGTCTGCCGTTCACCCAGCTCACGCGATTCGGCTTTCACCTTTTCGCGTTCGATCTGACGTTTCGCTTCGCCGGTGACGCGCAGGGCGAGCCCGCGCGGCAGCAGGTAGTTGCGGGCGTACCCGTCGGCCACCTTGACCACTTCACCCCGGTTGCCGAGGTGTTCAACGTACTCCCTGAGAATCACTTCAGTTGCCATATGTGCCTCCCAGCTAGTCCGTGACGTAGGGAATAAGGGCGAGCTGCCGCGCGCGCTTGATCGCGACCTGCAACGCACGCTGATGTTTCGCGCACGTGCCCGAAATACGACGCGGCTGGATCTTGCCGCGCTCGGGGATGAACGGCGTGAGCACCTTCACGTCCTTGTAGGAGACGTAATCGATCTTCTCCACGCAGAACTTGCACACGCGACGACGACGGAAAAATCCGCCTCCGCGACGCCCGGCCTTGTCCTTGTCGTCCTTGCCCTTGCCTGCAGCGCCACGACCGCCGCCTCGTCCGCCGCCGTCCTTCTCGTAGTCGTTCATCGGTCTCCCTCCCCGAATGAATCATTGCCGCCATCCGCATCATCCATTTCCTGCTTGCGGCGGCTCAATTCCTGCTCGGTCGGCTCCGCAGGCAAGCCGCGGCGCAGACGACGCGCAACCGTGTTGGCTTTGCGACGAGTCTTCGACCGTTCGTCTTTGGCCAGGACTTCGTCCACACGAATCACCATGTGGCGCATGACGCCATCGATGACGCGGAGGCGTCGGTCGAGTTCTGCGGTCATGGCCGCGGGGCCATTGAGCAGCTCGAGCACGTAGACACCTTCACGCTGGCGGTTGATTTCGTACGCCAGACGGCGACGGCCCCAGTTTTCGGTGCGTTCAATGGTCCCCTCGAACCGGGCGACAACGGTGGCGACCTGCTGATGCAGCTCGGCCAACGCTTCTTCGGTGGCGTCGGGACTCGCGATATAGACGAGTTCGTACTGTCGGTGAATGCTCATGTGCCTCCTTATGGACAACTCCCGGCCACCCACCATGGGCGCCGTGCGGGCCGCTTCTCTTCCGAAGCGGCAAGGAGCGTTCAATTAAACGCGTTCATCACGCGTGCTGTGCCGTCATCGATCCACATCTCGATCGCGTCGGCGGCCCGGGTAACAGCCTCCTCGATCCCGGACATCTCGTCGGGCGCGAAGCGGGACAACACATGGTCCGCCACATCGCGCGCCGTATCTCCACGACCCACCCCGATCCGGAGGCGGGCAAACTGATCCGTGCCGAGCGAGGCCGTGACGGATTTGAGTCCGTTGTTCCCCCCACTCGACCCCGATGGGCGCACTCGCAATTGCCCCACCGGCAGGTTGACGTCATCACACACGATGAGGACGTCGGCGAGGTCCACCTTGTAAAACGCGGTCAACGCGCTCACGGCTTCCCCGCTCAAATTCATGAAGGTCGTCGGCTTCATCAGCCAGACCCGCCCTTCGGGGCGTCGCCACTCGGCGACGTCGGCCACGTCCTTCCACGGACTCACGTGCAGCCCGTGGCGGCGCGCAACCAGATCCGCCACCTCAAACCCGACGTTGTGCCTCGTGCCCCGGTAACGACCACCGGGGTTGCCCAGGCCAGCGACCAACTTCACCCTTCGACTCGCTTCGCTCGCTCAGGGTAGGCCCAACTGCGCGGGCCTACTTGTCTTCCTTCTTGTCGATCTTGCCCTTCTTGGCCACTTCGGGCTCGGCGGCTGCGGCAGGCGCGGCACCGTCGGCCGGCGTCGCCGCGGCTTCCGCACGCGGCGCCACGATGTGCACGATCAGATTGTCGGGTTCGCTCACCACGGTCCACGTGTCGCTGACCGGCAGGTCCTTCACGCGGACGCCCTGGCTGAGCATCAGTTCGGTGACGTCCACCGTGATGTGCTCAGGAATGTTCGCGGGAAGGCATTCCACTTCGACGTCACGATGGACAAAATCGAGTGTGCCGCCCTGAATCTTGACGCCCTTGGATTCACCGGTGATGTGCACGGGCACGGTCACACGAATGACCTTGTCCATCGCCACGCGGAAGAAGTCGGCGTGCAGCAGTTTGTGGGTGACGGGGTCAATCTGGTACGCCTTGACCAGGACCTGCGTCTCCGCGCCGTCGACCTTGAGCGCGATCAGCGAGTTCTTGCCGGACTCGGAGTGCAGAATCCGGCTCAGCTCCTTCGGATCCACCGACACCGACTCGGACACGCTCTTGTCTCCGCCGCCATACACGACAGCGGGAATTTTGCCCGTCTGCCGGGTGCGAAACGCTTCGTTTTTGCCAAATGTCTCGCGGCGAACCGCGTCCAGTAGTGCGCTCATGATCAGTCTGTCCTCAATTAAACGAACAACTTGGAGACCGAGGTCTCCTCGTGAATGCTGCGAATGGCCTGCGCCAGCAGGCGCGCCACCGACAGCACCACAATTTTCGAGCACGCGGCCTTCTCGGCACTGAGCGGCACCGTATTGGTGACGATCAGCCTGTCGATCGGCGACGCTTCAATCCGCGAAATCGCCGGGCCGGACAACACGCCGTGGACCGCACACGCCAGCACACGGGTCGCCCCGTTGTCCTTGAGCGCCTGCGCCGCCTTCTGCATCGTGCCGGCCGTATCGATGATGTCGTCCGAGATGATGCACACCCGGCCGTTCACTTCACCGATGACGTTCATCACTTCGGCCGCCCCCGACTCGCCGCGGCGTTTGTCGATGATGGCCAGTTCCGCATCCAACCGCTTCGCGTACGCGCGAGCGCGTTCGGCGCCCCCGGCATCGGGCGACACAATTGTGACCGGTCCGTAGTTCTGCCGCAGCAGATACTCGATGACCGCCGGTGCCGCAAACAGGTGGTCCACCGGGATGTCGAAAAACGCCTGAATCTGCGCCTTGTGCAGATCCATGGTGAGCACCCGGTTGGCCCCGGCCGCACTCAACAGATTCGCCACGAGTTTCGCCGAAATCGGCACCCGGGGCTTGTCCTTGCGATCCTGCCGCGCGTACCCATAGTACGGAATCACGGCCGTAATCCGAGAGGCCGACGACCGGCGGAACGCATCGATCATCACGCACAACTCGACGAGGTGTTCATCCACCGGTGTCGAGGTCGGCTGCAGAATGAACACATCCGTGCCGCGAATGTTCTCGTCGATCTGAAACGAGACTTCCGAGTCTGGAAACCGGTGCAGCCGCGCGGCCCCGAGCGGAATATCAAGCTGTTCGGCGATCTCTTTCGCCAGCGCCGGATGGGCGCTTCCCGAGAACAACTTCAACTGTCCGTGACTCATGCCGATACCAACTCAACACCGATCGCCAACAAAAATTGGTTGGGGCGGAAGGATTCGAACCTTCGAATACGGGTTCCAAAGACCCGCG
>Ga0163144_10010131_pt1 | contig 20139 bp, 14 predicted proteins | sample OliLak19BULKMAT1_FD_123175 | JGI IMG/M metagenome (GOLD analysis project Ga0163144, IMG submission 123175) | Freshwater microbial mat bacterial communities from Lake Vanda, McMurdo Dry Valleys, Antarctica - Oligotrophic Lake LV.19.BULKMAT1 | ecosystem: Environmental > Aquatic > Freshwater >... | reverse complement strand
CCGCCGCCGGCGTCCTCGGCCGCACAGACTACGAAGCCGCCTTCGCCACGCTCACCGCACACGCCCCCCCCGGAAAGCAGGAACGCTACGCCGACGTCCGCTATGCCGGTCAAAGCTACGAGCTCACCATTCCCTGGTCCAAACGCTTGCCCCAGGCCTTCGCCGCCGCCCACGAAAAAATGTACGGCTATCAGATCCCCGGCAGGCTCATCGAAGTCGTCACCGTCCGCGTCCGGTCCATCGTCAAGGTGAAGCCGCCGAAACTCCGCCACCCCGGCCGCGAACCCGCCACTCCCTCTGCCCGTCCCGTCTGGGTCGATGGAAAATTCCAATCCGTGCCCACTTGGCAACGGAATCAGATCAGCGCCGAACCTACGCCCGGACCAGCGTTGGTCCTCGACTATGGCTCGACGACATTAATCCCGCCCGGCTGGAGCTTTCGCACCGACTCGGCCGGCGGCTTGCTTATTGCAGCGGACCGCTAGAGCCCGCCTTCGGCTCTAAATGAATCTCGCCAAACGTCTGCTCATACTGGCGGACGTTATCCTGCAAAACATTCAACAAGGCTTTGGCCTGCTGCGGACTCAAATAAACGCCCTGAAAATTCTGGATATGCACAGCATCTGGCGCGTTCTGCGTCGCAATGCCGAACATTAAGAGAAAGTCCCAGAGGTTGGGCCGAATCTGCACGCTATTTGCGTAACCTTCGCGATAGTCAGGCCCGTTCACAAGCGAAATCTTCGGGCCAGACACAGGATGCATAAGAAATAAATGGCGGAGACGACGGGGGTCGAACCCGCGACCTCCGACGTGACAGGCCGGCGCTCTAACCAACTGAGCTACGTCTCCGCAAGGTCAAGCACTAGCCTAGCAAAACATCTGCCGTCCCGCAAGCATTTACACTAAAGATAGTGAAACAGACTGTCGTTATCCTCCTCCCCCTCCTCGCTGTCTCCTGCGCCGAACCCGCTAAACCTCCACCCGTCGCCGCCCCCCAGCCCCCGAAAATTACGCATTTCTATCCCACCGCCAACCCCGTTCCCCGCGGCACCGCCGCCACGCTCTGTTATGGCACTGACAACGCCACCGAAGTCGCCCTCGCCCCTTACGACGATACCCTCAAGCCAGCCCTCAACCGTTGCCTCTCCGTCACCCCGACCCGCCTCACGGAATATACCCTCACCGCTAAGGGTCCCGGTGGCCGAGTCCAGCAATCCATCAAGGTCGACGTCGGTGCCTCCGGTCCGCCAAGCGCGTCAGCCGCTCAGTTGATCACCAACTTCACCGTCGTCGGCAGCGCCAAAGTCGCCCCCGGAACCCCTGTACAATTCTGCTACTCCACCCGCCCCGGAGCCGTCAGCCTCACCCTCACCCCGACCGCCCCGGTCCTGCTCCGCCCTGGAACGAATCAGTGTTTCGTTACTCCAATCACAAAAACTACGACCCTCATTCTTACCGCCTTCGATCGCAGCGGCAACGCCGATCGCATGCAAGTCAGCGTCTCCGTCGCCCGATAGCGTATCCTAGTATTCGAGGGGCGGTTAGCTCAGCCGGTTAGAGCACCTGCTTTACACGCAGGGGGTCCACGGTTCGAATCCGTGACCGCCCACCATTAGATTGAACGAGTTGCGGCCGTTGCCGCCTCCGGCGATCTGCGATTGTGACGCAAGCGGTGAAATGTGGCCCGAGACGCAGCGCTGGGTCAATCAGCGGGTCACCGGACGAGAGGAACGACATAATCGGACTCGATGGAAAAAAGATTGACGGGGCTCCGGCGTAGAGCAGCAACATCGACTGCTCGCCCAAATAGAGATCGATATTGTAAATCACTGGTACATTCCCGGCCCTTTTTGATCCTCTAACGGTCGCCTTATGACCGAGCGGGACGTCCGCCAAGGTGAATTCTGGGCAGTCGAGACCGTTAACCTTCGCGTACTAAGTAGCGGCCTCGCTATAGCACCGGTTCCCAATCGCTCTATTTCAGCTCGATGAGGTCCCACAGGCTCCCCGCCGCCGTATCGGCTGGCCTCAGGCATCTCCATGACTCCTGGCCGACGCGGATGGCCGTTAGTCGTTCCGGCGAAAAGGTTTCGAGCCGGTGCAGCGCCTGGGCCTCGGCTGGTAGTTTCTTAGCGATGCCAAAGTAGGGTAGCGTCGAGGGGGGCGGAGTGGCAGTGGTGGCGCGGGTTCGGCGTCGGCCCCTCCGGTGCCGGGTAGACAAATAACCGGGCCCACAAGGGAGCCGGGTCATTTGGCCCTCCTTCAGCCTCCCCGTAGTTCTTCGGAGCCGCCCGCTTCTTGGGTGGCCCACTGCCAAAGCAAAGATTAGCTCTATCGGGGAGGTACAAACGCCCTGATAGGTGTGAAGCTGTTCGACGGGGTTATCCTCAATCCCGTCGCCACTAGGAACGCCCGGCTGTTTAGTGCACGTATTACTACGGTCCCTTGAATGCCGATTGTTTCAGCCGCTAGGGCGTGAAGAGTCTGGAGTTGCGACTCTCCGGCTCTCAATGTCAGATTCAAACTGCGCAGCACTCTGTTGGAAGTATTAACAATATCGAGGGTCACGCCAGTATCAATCTGCGATGGATTGACCAGATACAGTAATGTGGTGAATCCGATGCGGCCATCAAAAAGCAAGTACTGCGTCTCGAACGGTTGCTCGATTGGAAATATCGATTCAAAATCTGGCCTCGTCGAATTGCGGTTGCGAAGCGTCACCTCCCCGTAAAGCCCTGGAGTTTCGCAAACCCCCGTGGCCGGACAACCGATGAAGGCATGCCCAAATTGTGTATCTCTCCCTCCCTCAAATATTGCCTCAAGCAAACCTCCGACTGGAAGTGTCACGGTAAATGAAGAGTCAGTTATTGTGCGGCCGTCAGAGAGCTGAAAGGTTGCCCGCATGAGTTTGCCTGTATTGTCGGTGAGGAAAACCGGGATCGCAGTTAGAAGCGTGGTCCCCCGATTCGTCAATTTTATTGTCGAGGCCCATTCTCCGCCAATAACGAACTGTGGAAGCACATATTCTTGCTTTTGTAGCTGAACCGCGTCACGCTGAATCCGGACGTCCGTTACCGAGTTAGCGGCATCTATGCTTGGCAACTTCTGTTCAATGCCCTGTGCATTACTGACTAGGCACAGTGCGAACGGCAAAAATAGGCGTAAAAAGCCCACGATCACTCCTGGCATAATGAATTGTCCTCCTACTGGACGTATTGGATTTGTTCATCATATCCCAATTTGCGATTTTCGGCAGGTCGTTCTGAATATTCCTGCCACAGCCGGTGGAAGGCAATAAACAAGAGCGCTTAGGGGGTAAAACACCTGCGAAATCCACGTGCCTAGCCTTTGCTGCAACCTCGCCAAGAACCCGCCCAACTTCGTTTTCGCATCGATCACGATCGAGTGCGATAAACCGATCTCTTTGCCTAGCGTGGCTTTGAGTGCATAGTGTTCCGCCGCCGCCAGCCGCCTCAGGACGCGTAGGCGGGGTGGGTGGCGTCCTTGTTCGAGTCTACGAACCGATTCCCTTCTGGAGCTTGATCCGCTCCACGACACCTATGCCCGTTCAACGGCAAAAGCACCGAATACCTTAGTTCGGCCCATAGAGTTGCTCCCTGAACTGTTGGTAAATTGTGACGGGGATTGTGACGTAACCCCGTCCTGGAGACGGATTGTGACGGGTGCGGATGGGTGGTGCCGGAAGGGAATAGAAACCGGCCAAGTCGTTGATAAAAGAGTATCTTATCCCCAATTATATCCATGGATACTACTCGGAACATCTGCTTTACACGCAGGGGGTCCACGGTTCGAATCCGTGACCGCCCACCATCCCGGTATCAGTTCAGATATGCTGATTCTGTGCCGATAAGCCACTCAGATGCCTGAGCGTTGCTGGTCTCTAAGTCTGCTGACCCGCCTGGGCCTCGTCGGGACGCTTACCCTGCTCACCCACTGCCACTGGGTCGGGCAAGGGGAGCAACGCATTTACCGCATCGGCGTCGATAACGCCCCGCCGTATCATCATTGGGTTACGGGCGTGGGTGCTCAGGGCTACTCCGTCGACGTTCTCACCGAAGCCGCCCGCCGCAAAGGCATCAAGCTGCAATGGCTCGACCTGCCGATCGGTCCCAAACTAGCGTTCGACCAAGGTCTCGTCGATCTCTGGCCCCTCATCTCGGTCCGCGCAGGCACCGGGTGGGGCTACCGCATGGGCAACCCCTGGATGCAAAACTACTACGCTATCGTCCATCGGGCCCCCGCCGAGCCCGATTGGAACACCGCGAAAATGGCCATCAGCCAACTCCCCTTCATGCGGAGCCTGGCTGCTCGCATTTATCCAAAAACGGTTCAACTACCCCAAGCCGACCGCTACCAGGCAATGGCCGCCTTCTGTCGCGGCGAAGCCGATTCCACCTTTCTCGAAGTCCGCCTCCTCGAACCCCTCCTCCTCACCCGCCCGCCGGAATGCCGGGAAGTCGCCCTCCGCGTCCGTGTCATACCCGACTCTGTCCAAATGCTAGCGACCGGCTCCACCGCCGAAGCCGTTCCCATCGCTGACCTCCTCTGGCAGGGCATCCAGGAGCAACTCGACGATGGCTCCATCGGTCGCGCCGCTGATCGCTGGTTCCTCTTCTCCAGTACCGAACAAGCCGTCATGACCCAGTTGCGCGAAGCTCGCCGCCGCAACGTCCTCATGCTCGCCCTCGTCCTCACCCTCGTCGGGTTCATCATCGCTCTCTTCTTCGTCGTCCGCCGCATGCGCGGCGCCCGCCAAGCTGCTGAACTGGCCAACCGCACCAAATCCGAGTTCCTCGCCAACGTCAGCCACGAAGTCCGCACCCCCATGAACGGCGTCCTCGGCATGCTCGATCTTCTCGCCCACACCCCCCTCTCCGCGGAACAGCGCTCCCAAGTCAATACCGTCCGCGAATCCGCCGAACTCCAACTCGCCATTCTAAACGACCTCCTCGATTCCGCCAAAATCGAGTCCGGCCGCATGCCCATCGAACGCCTTCCCCTGTCTCCCTCCGCCGCTCTCCACCAGGTTGACCAAACCTACGGACCCACTGCCCGCGCCAAGGGCCTCCGCTGGAAGACCACCATCGCCCCCGACGTACCCGCCTGGTTCTTCGGCGATCCGCTCCGCCTCCATCAAGTCCTCGTCAACCTCGTTAGTAACGCAATTAAGTTCACCGATCACGGCGAGGTGAGCCTCGCGTTCACCTTTCATCAAACCGGCGGCCAGCCTACCCTCCAAATTGCGGTCATCGACTCCGGCCCCGGACTCTCGCCCGCGATGCAGCAGCGGGTCTTCGAGAAATTCATCCAAGCTGATAGCTCCACCACCCGCCGCTTCGGCGGCACCGGCCTCGGCCTCTCCATCGCCCGCCGTCTCGTCGAGCTCATGGGCGGCTCGCTCCAGATCTCGAGCCAACTCGGCCGGGGTAGCTGCTTCACCTTCACCGTCCCCGCCGAACCCGCCCCTGCCGCCGCCACCAAATCCCCTAACGAACCCAGCCGCTCCTTCTCCGGACTCCGCGTCCTGGTCGTTGAAGATAACCTCGTAAACCAAAAAGTAGCTTCCGGCCTCCTCGCCCGCATGGGCGTCGCCGTCGACGTCGCCAGCAATGGGCTGGAAGCCCTCTCGCTCTTCCAGCCAGACCACTATGCCGCCATCCTCATGGACTGCCAAATGCCCGAAATGGATGGCTACGAAACCACGCGCCGCATCCGGGCCCTGGCCACCGGCGGGCGACTGCCCATCATAGCCCTCACCGCCGGAGCCAGCCCCGCCGAACGAACCCAAGCCCTCGCCGCCGGTATGGACGCTTTCCTCCCCAAACCCGTCCGCTTCGCCGACCTCGAAGCAACCCTCCGCCACGCCTTCGTCACCAACCCATCTGCTCCATCCGCTCCAGAATAATCGCACTGTACTGATTCATCGCCCCCGGCCGCCGCTTCCGGGGTGCCGGCAAACACGCCGCCAATCGTGCCGCCTGCTCCCGGCTCAACGCCGAAGACGGAATCTTGTAGTGATACCGTGCCGCCGCCTCCGCCCCAAACACCCCCGGCCCCCACTCCACCGAGTTCAAATACAGTTCTAAAATCCGCTCCTTTCCTAACGTCAACTCCGCCGCCGGAGCCAGCCCAAACTCCGCCACCTTCCTCAAAGGGTTCCGATGCGTTGTGAAAAACAGGTTCTTCACCAGTTGCTGGGTAATCGTCGACGCCCCTCGCATCGACTTCCCCATCGCCACCGTCCCCAAAGCTCCCCAGTCAATCCCGAAATGCTGCGTAAACCGGCCGTCTTCCGCCGCCACCACCGCGTGACGCAGATGCACCGAAATTTTCTTCAGGTCCACCGGCTCATACCGCTTCTGATACTTCCCCGCCGCAAACCAACTCTCCACCCGCCGCTGCGCCTGCACCCCCGTGAACGGTGGATCCACCCATCGCAACAGTACCAAAGCCAACGCCCACCCCACCGGAATCAACGCCAGCGCCAAACCCACCCTAACGAAGAGCTTGCTTCCCCAATTTCGCGTCGATCCGCTCAAGCGCTTCCCGGTCCGCCGCGTTAAGTTTCTTTTCATTGCCCAAGTGGATATACATTTCACGAGCCCGGCGCCATTCCATTGCCGCCGTCGCCGACCGCTGCGCCTGCCTCACATCCCCCAGCATCTCATGCGCCTCCGCCACTTCTCCGAAGGCCCCCGCGTTCGCCGGGTTCTCCGCGCTCAGTCGCTCCCGCTCTGCCAGCGCCTCCCCGGCCAACCTCGCGGCCCTCTCGATGTTCCCTAACGCCACTTGGGCCCGCGCCGCGAAGACCAAATTGGCCGCCCGCAACGTCCGGCCCCTCACCTCTCGCGGGTCCAACTCCGCCAACTGGTCATAAATCGCCCGCCCCGCCTCCAGTTCCCGCGATCCTCCCGCCGCATCCCCCGTCTCCATCAGCGCCCGCCCTAGCCCCGTATGCGCCTGCGCCAAGCTCATCTGGTCACCCAAATTCCGTGGGTTCCTCGCCGCCAAAAGTACCCAGCTCCTCAACCCCTCCCGATACAACCGCAACGCCGCGCCGCCCTGCTTCTCGTGCAATAAAATGCTCCCCATCCGCCCCTGCGCCAACGCCAAACCTCGCTGGTCCGCCTCACTGTCTCCTAGCACTTGATACTGCTCCAGTGCCAATCGCCGGACGTCCATCACCCCCTTCCATTCGCCCAACTGCGACAAACTCCCCCCCAGCGCCGTATAGCTCGCCGCCAACGCCCGCCGCCGCGCCGCGTTTCCCGGCTCCTGCTCCAGCAGTCGCTGTCGAATCGCCAACGCCTTCCGGTCGAATTCCAACCCCGAATTGATATCACCGGTCGCCTTCACCACACTCCCCGTCAACACGAACGTCGCAGCCAAGTCCCCCTGACGCCGCATCTCATCCTCCATCGAGCCTGGAATCCCGGCCAGCGCCTCCCGGATCGCCAGCGCCTTCTGATAGCTCCGCAACGCACCCCCCGTGTCCCCCAGGTTCGCCGTCCCCGGCCGCCCTTGAATCTCCCCTACTTTTTCGTACGCTGCCGCCAACTCCTCCTGCAGCGAAATGTCCCCCGCCGCCTCCTCTGCCAGACTATCCAAATACTGCAACCCGTTCCTGACCAGCGTCCCCCGTACGGGCGTCGACCCCGGCAGCTTCGCAATCGATTCGTCCATCTCAAACAAGAACGAGTTCGCCAACCGACGGACATCCGCAAACCGCCGCTCGGCCCGTTCATAGTTCCGCTGCGCAATCCGCGCCTGCCAGAGCGTTGTCCCCAACCCCACCAATACCGCCAACGCCGCCAGCCCTACCCCCGCCACCACGCCCCGGTTCCGCTTCACAAACTTCTGCGTCCGATACCGCCAGGTATGCGACCGCGCCGAAATCGGCCGCGAACCCAGATGCGCCCGCACATCATCGGCCAGCAACTCCACGGTCCGATACCGGTCCTCTGCAGCAAACTCCAGCGCTTTCAACGCTATGTTGTCCAAATCCCCCACCAACTCTGGATCCACCGCCGCCCGGCTCGGCCGCACTGGCGTCGAACCCTTCAGCCACTCCAGCACCTCGTGGGGCGACCGCCCCGCCGGGTTCACCGACGGCGTTCCCGTCAGCAGGAAATAAAACAAACGTCCCAACGCGTAACAATCGGTCGAAATCAGCGGTGCCTCTCCCCGCAACTGTTCCGGACTCGCCCAGGCCGGCGTCATCGCCTGCACCGTTGGCTGATCGGTGTCCTCCCCCAGCAACCGCGAGATCCCAAAATCCAACAACTTTACTTGTCCCTCACCCGTCACCAGTACATTGCTCGGCTTCAAGTCCCCATGCACAATCAGGTTCCGGTGCGCCTCGCCCACCGCGGCACAAATTTCGAGAAACAATCGCAACCGCTCCGCTAACCCCACCGGCCGGCTCCGCAGATAGCCATCCAGCGGCTGCCCAGCCACATACTCCATCACCAGATACGGCATCCCCTCCGGGGTCACTCCTCCATCCAGCAACTGCGTAATGTTCGGATGACGCAGGCGAGCCAAAATCTGCCGCTCGTTGCGAAACCGCCGCGCCACGCTCTCGCTGAACGCCCCCGCCCGAATCAGCTTCACAGCCACCGGCATCGCGTACCCGTCCATCTCCCGGTTGGCGAGGTATACCGCCCCCATACCCCCCTCGCCCAGTTGTCGCTCCAGCAAATAGTGGCCGATCTGCCGCCCTGCGTAGTCCTCCATCATCGGGCGCAGATCCACAACCGGATCGTCCAAAAATCCGCTCGCCTGCTCGTGCGCCTCCAGCAGACTCCATACTTCGGCCTCCGCCTCCCCCAACTCCGCCAAAAACGCGGGTCGGTCCTCCGCCGGCAAAAGTAGCGCCTCGTGAAAGACCTCCTTCACTCGCTCCCACGGCACCGGAGAAGGCGTCATGGCTGCCGCGACATCTCTCGGAACAACCAAGCCTTGGCCGTCACCCAATCCCGCTTCACCGTCGCCGGCGAAATCCCCAACGCCTCGGCTGTCTCCTCAATTGTCAGCCCCGTGAAAAATCGCATCTCGACAATTTGCGCCTGCTGCGCGTCCACCGTCGCCAGCGTCCGCAACGCATCATCCAGCGCGATCATTTCGAGATCCTTCTTCTCCGCCACCCCCAACGCCTCATCCAGCGACAGCGCCACCACCCCGCTCCCCCGCTTGGCCGCCCGGGTCGCCCGCGCGTGATCCACCAAAATCCGCCGAATCATCTGCGACGCGATCCCAAAAAAATGCGCCCGATTCTGCCACTGCATCCGCCGCTGATCGAACAGCCGCAGATAAGCCTCGTGCACCAGCGCCGTCGCCTGCAACGTATGGCCGGCGTTCTCCCGTTGCATGTAGTACTGCGCTAAACGCCGCAATTCGTCGTAGACAATCGGGGTCAATAGCTCCAGCGCCGCCCGATTTCCCTGCGACCAATCCTGCAAAAGCTGGGTGACATCCTGTGCACTCATGAACCGAATTATATCCCCGACCAGCCATTCGTGGTACGTTTCCATCGATGGTCCCATTCCAATCCAATCGCCTCCACCACGGCTTCCTTCTCGTCCTCGGGGCGGCCGCTCTCGCCGTTTCCTTCGCTATCCTGCAGCCCTTCCTGATGCCCCTGGTCGCCGCCACGGCGATTGCCATCCTGTTCTACCCGGTTCATCACCGCATTACCCAGGTCCTCCGGCGGCAGGGACTCGCTGCCGGAATCTCCGTTCTCCTCGTCCTGTTGATCATCACCCTGCCCGCTATCGGCATCGGTTCTGCCGTCTTGCGCGAGGCCCGCCAACTCTACGAGCTGGCCGCCAACAAGAGCGCGGAGGGCGGCGGATGGGCCGAGTTGACCGCCAACCTGGTCCACCGCGCCATCGTCTGGGCCGGCGTCGAATCCCCCGAAACCGAGGAGCAGATCCGCACGGCGCTCATGGATCGTATGCAAGCGCTAGGAGTCGCCGTTCTCGCCTTTGTCCAGGACCTTCTTACCAACCTCGTCTCGCTGATCGTCAGCTCCATCGTTTCGCTCTTCAGCCTTTTTTATCTGTTTCGCGATGGGGTCCGCCTCAAGAATCAATTGGCGCGCATCCTTCCTCTCGCCACCGGTGACGTCCATAGTCTCTTCACCGACATCGGGGAAAGCGTTCTGGCGAATGTCTATGGGATCGGTGCCGTAGCCGTCGTCCAAGGCGGCCTCACTGCGCTCATCTTCTTCCTTCTCGGCGTGAAATCGCCCGTGCTGTGGGGGACCGCCGCTGGCTTCTTCTCGATGATCCCAATTTTCGGGCCAGCTATTATTTGGGTTCCCGCCGCCGCCGTCCTCGCCATCGCCGGCAGTTGGGGCAAGGCCGCCATCATGGTCGGCTTTGGCGTCGGCGTTATCGGTGTGGCCGATAACCTCATCCGGCCGTATATCGTCAGCGGGCGCGTCAACCTCCACCCGTTGCTCGTCTTCTTCGCAATCCTCGGCGGGGTGCAGGCCTTTGGCTTCCTGGGACTCTTCATCGGCCCGGCCACCCTATCGGTGGCCGTGGGCGTCTATGAACTCCTCCGTGCCGAAGCTACTCCTGCTCCCGTATCGGACCGTACTTCCCCTTAAGCGGCTGCCGCCCGTCCGCCGGCATCGGGTCCTCCGGCTGCGTCGACTTGCTGAGCTCGGTCTCCGTCGCCTTCTCCCCGAACTTGCGCCGCGCCGAAAGCTTCAGCGCCTCCGTGCTGCCGCCGGACAAGTCCTTCGCCAACACCGTTCCCGAAGTCGCCACGCCCGGTGTAAAGACCGCCATCGCCACGTAGTACGTTCCCGACCGCAGCGGCGAGTTCGCTCCGGGGAAGATCGTGATCTTTTCGTTCCCGGTCAACCCCGTGGAACTGAAATCAGCCACCACGGTGCCGTTCTGAACCACGGGCGGAGAACCGTACCGGACGTACAAATCCAAGTCCGCTCCCGGGGTATCCGTTTTGAGTTCAATCTCCATCCGCGACACATTCGTCACATCCAACCGAAACGCACTGTCGCCAGAAAGTAACGTCGGGCCTGTGACCGCCGCAAACCGCCAAGAGGATGGCTGGCCGAACGTCAGCCGCTGGGTTGCTCCTGCCGCAGGTGCCGCCGGGGCTCGCTCCACTGTCGCGGTTACGACTCCGGTTACCTGCGTGTTCCGCGCAAAGTTACCCAGCCCAATGAAGTACGTACCCGGCTCCAGAGGCGGGCTCGATGTCCTGGTTATCGTCAGCGATTCGTTTCCAGTCGGCCCCTCCGCAAAGAAGTCCGCCAGAATCTCGCCGTCGCCCAAGTCAACATCCGAACCTCGGCGAACATACAGATCCACATCCGCATTCGGCGTCGTCGTATTCAACCGAACCGTCAAGCTGGTGGCTCCCACTGGCACCTGGATCCGGAACCCGGACGTCCCCGAGTAAAGCGCAGGCGAAGCCGTCGCCGGAAGCGTAAATCTTCCCGGTACTCCCGAAGTCAGCTCCACCGCGTTTTGCGGCGGCGTCGCGGCGGTGTCGATGTAGACGACCACCGATCCTTCTACTCGCACCCCCGTCGCAAACAAACCCAACGAGATGAACAACGTTCCACTCCGTAATGCCGGCGTCGACTGCGGCGTGATATCCAAGCTCTCATCTCCGGCTGAACCTTCCGATTTGTAATCGGCCACGACCGCCCCACCAGCTATGGCCGGGGCTTGCGCAAATCGAGCGTAGAGGTCCACATCCGCATTCGGCGTCGTCGTCTGCAATAAGACCCGAACTCGGCCCGTCCCCGACGGGACGTCTATCCGAAACGAGGGGTCGTTCACCAGAGCCGCCGAACTGACCGGCGCAATCGCAAACCGTTGCAGAAGCCCGGCAATCAGCGGTTGCCCCACCGTGTTGGAAGAGCCCGCCGTGGTTACCGTAGCCAGCACCGTGCCGTTTATCCGGATGTTTGGCGTGAAGACGCCCAACGCGATGAAATACGTCCCAGCGCGGAGCGGTGGCGTCGACTGGGGCGTGATCACAATCGTCTCGTCTCCGGTGTCCCCCTCGGACGAATAGTCGGCCTGTACTGCGCCACTGCTCACCCGCGGCACCTCGCCCGCTCTCACGTACAGATCCACGTCCACTCCCGGCGTCGTCGTACTAATCCGTACCTCCAGCCGGGTCGCCCCCGCCGGAACCGAAATCTGGTATGCGCTATCGGAAGTGAACAGCTGCGGGCTGCTCACGGGCTCAAACGAATACGTGCTCGGCGCTCCCGAAACCAGCGTCCGATTCCCGCCCGCGGGCGGCGGGGTCGTCGGCGGAGTGGTCCCTCCCCCGGTGACGGTGGCCGTCAGCCGCGCCGAAATCCGAGTATTGGCCGTAAATATGCCCAAGTTGATGAAGTAGGTGCCCGACCGCAGGGCAGGGCTCGAAGTCGGGGTGATTGTGATCACCTCGTTCCCACCCGGTCCCTCCGATCGATGGTCAGCCACCACGGCTTGATTCACCACCTGGGACTCGGCGTTGAACCGAGCGTACAAGTCCACATCGACGTTGGAAGTCTGGGACTCCAGCCGGATCTCCAACCGTGTCGAACCTTGTGGTACATCAATGCGATAGGCATTGCCGCCGCCGAGCAGCGTCCCCTCCGTGGTCGGCTCAAGCGTAATCGCCCGTGCCGTACCGGACGTCAATACTGTCGCGCCAGAGGCTGGTGGCGGCGCTGTCCCGCCCGTCACCGTAGCCGTGAGCCGCGTCAAAATTCGAGTATTCGCCGTAAACACGCCGAGATGAATGAAATACGTTCCCGCCCGCAGCGTCGGGGTCGACGAAGGCGTAATCGTGATAACCTCGTTCGCCGCGTCCCCTTCGGACCGATGGTCCGCCAGAACCGCTCGATCGGCGACCACTGACTCCTGCCCGAATCGGGCAAATAGGTCGACGTCTACGTTCCGCGTCTCCGTCTCGAGTCGGATCTCCAACCGCGTCGCTCCTTGCGGCACCTCAATGCGATACGCGTTGCTGCCGGTCAGCAACGTGCCCACCGTAGTCGGCTCGAGTGTAATCGCCCGCGCTACGCCAGACGTCAGCGCCACCGTCGTCGAGGTCGTCGGAGGTGGAGTTGTCGATCCCCCTCCAGTGGCGATTGCCGTCAAAGTACCTCTTGCCTCTACTCCTGTAGTAAACAGGGCCATCGCGATAAAATACGTCCCCGGTCGCAGCGCCGGCGACGAAGTCGGGGTAATCACAATCGTCTCGTCGCCGCTGTCGGTCGCGGCGGAGAAATCCGAAGTCACGCGACCTTCCGTTATGATCGGCGCACTGCCCGCCCGGGCGAACAAGTCAATGTCAACGTTCGGCGTGGTCGTCCGCAGTCGAATCTCCAGCCGGGTCGCGCCTTGCGGAACGTCGACTCGATAGATCCCCGGCAGCAACGAAGCGCCCGCCACCGGCCCTACTGTGAAATTGGCCGCGACGTTACTGGCCAGCAACGTTCCGGTGGTCCCTCCTCCGGTCGGAGGCGGCGTAGGCGTCGGGCCCAACGTCCGTTCCTCTAGAAATCCTTGCAAAGTCGGAAAGGCAGTCGAAAATCTTCCGTACCAACTGAGGGCCGGAGTCACGTCACATTTGTCTTTCCCCTCAGGCGATTTTTCCCCTCCCGTTAGAGTCCCGACAAGTAAGCCGTCGTCGTTGAATAGCGGCGAGCCGGAGGAGCCGCCCTCGGTCACGCCCTGCCGCCAATTGATCGTGTAGAACTTCGGCTCTGGCCAGCCTCGCACCAGAGCAGGCGTCCTCCGGTTTCCGAAGGAGACCCGCTTATAGTCGCCGGTCGGGTGGTGAATCCCCGTAACGTTCGCGCCAATCGGCAACTCCTCCGGAACCCAACCCGCAAACGTCACTCCGTTCGGCAGCGTCCCGGTCAACCGGAGAAGCGTGAAATCACCTTGCTCCATCGAACCGCCCGCCATATATGCCGCCCCCGACGTCGTCGGCACATCCCGCAGACTCCGCGGTGCCCCGTTACAAACGCTCGACTGATAGAACCAAAACGCCTGTACCGAACGCGCTTCGGCTTCGTTGCTGATGCAGTGATCCGCGGTCAGAAAGTAGGGAATTCCGCTGTTGTTTCTCGTGTTGATGAGCGAACCCGAGCAAAGCGCCCCGCCGCCGCTCGTCTCAAACAGATAGCGCGCTACGCCCTTGGCCTTGTCCGCCCATTCCGGGTAGCAAGTCACATCCAGGTTGCAGCTCAGCGCCGCCGCTCGCGGAGCCGCCGACGTGCCGACGTTCGCCGAGATATGGCTGATCCTGCCCAATTGGAACGGCAGCATCCGCGGCGCCCCCGCCGCGGCCTCGAACTCCAACACCACCGACTCGCCCTCGACTAATCCCGACCAAGTGTCCTCGCCGCCTTCGTATGGACCAATCGGCCGCGTCGGGTGCGTTTCGTCGCCTGGATACAGCCAAACCCGTCCGGCCCCGGCTGCGAAATTCACAAACTCAAGCCTCAGGCCGATCGCTCCCGGCGACCGGAGCGCCGCCTGAAACATGGCCCGCCCGTCCGGCAACTCGCTCCACTGCCCGCGGCCCAAAAACTCATCGCCGCCCAGCCGATGTACCCCGGCGCGCATCACCCCGGGCTTCAGCATCTTCGGGGCGCGCTCGGCCTCTGAGATTGGACCCATCCAAAACTCGGTCGGCCGGCTGACCCGCGCCATCGGCCTATTCACCGGAGCGCGATCCACCGTTTTCAGGGTGAATGGCGGCACGGGGGCCGCCCAAAGGGCGCTGGCACCGGCAAACAAAATGGTGAATCGAAGGAGCATAGATAGCCTCACGAGTGGTAACGCGGAATCAACGAACAAAATCGTCGGGAAATTCAACTAAATCCCGGGCGCCTAATGAACGCCAGAACGCTAGCACGCTTATCGACAGTATCAGGAAAAAAGTTGCTAATCCGGTGGGAGCGTACCAGGCGTTCCAGTCCAGCCCCAATACCAGGGTGTTCGCACAGTTGAAGAAAAACATCGCCGCAATGATCGCGATCAGCCCCAACCTTAACATGAGGAAGCTCAGCGCCGAAAAGAGAACCACGTAGGTGGTAAACGTCACCGCCCAATCCGACGGTTGGCTGCTGCCGCTTGCTTGCCCCGCAAATATTAAGGCCATCACCAGCACCGCGATCCAGTCGCGGCGCAGAAGCGTTCGAAGTCCGCTCATCACCAGGAATAGCAGCAGCCCCGCTTGTAAACTGCCCACCAGCAAACCGCCGATCCCACTAAACCACCGCCGCGTCCCGAGAAGTTCGGAGTCCCAGCCTCCGGCCCCCGGTCCCTGCGTTCCCAGGCGGAGGCCATCTGACGCCATTACCGCCATCATCAGCGCCAACCCTGCCGCCCCGCCAATCAGCACATGGCTCCACACCAGCGGGTCTTTCCACTGCCCGGCGAGTACTCGGTTCCACGTCACAATCGATTGCGGCCACCGCGCCCGCAGCGAGGGCTCAATCGCCAGATAAACCAGCCACAGAATGGCACCGAAAAACAACCCCTGCGCCAAAATGTCAAAGATCATCGCGATAAAGCTCGTTGCCGGAACGAAATGCAAACTGCTCAGCCAAGTCAACACCACCAGAAGTCCGGCGACGACCGCCACCCGCCGAGCGCCCCGCCGATCGGTTCGTCCCGCCTTCCAGTTCCGCCACGAGAGGAGCAGAACGAAGAAAGTCCCAATGCCAAGCCCTCCAATCGAGATGATTCGCTGCAGCAGGCTGGCTAAATCCCCGCCTCCGTCCTTCATCCAAGGCCACCGGATTTTCACCTCGGTCACCTGCCCCTTCCACGAACCGATCTGCACCACCAACTCCGTGGCGGGAATCACGGGGTGGGGGCCCCGCCAAGCTTGGAACTGCTCGGCTGGGCTGGTTGGGCTTTGCAGCGCCTGGGCCGAGGCGAACTGACTGAGGTCGAGCCCGGCCGCTCGAAAAATCTCTTCTGTCGCCAGCACTTGTCCCGCCGGGGCAATCGAGTAGGGCACGCCGCGGAACCCCCGCAGTCGGCCTTGGCTGTCGAGCTCTACCTGCACCATTCCGGGTGCAATTGGCGCTGGGTTCGTTTCCGTTACCGTTCCTCGCGGCAGCGACGCCAGCGGGGCTGTCGCCTCTCGATATTGCACCAGCCCCGGCCCCTCGGCCGCCAGCCAACGGTCCCAATCCCTCTGCGGGAGAGTTTGAAGGTGCCGCAGCAACAGGGGTCGCTCGAGCAGCCGGACCGCCGTGTCAGCTGGCTTCTGGGTGTACCCAAAGCGCGCGGAAATCTCTCTAGCTTTCTGAGCCAGCACCTCGGGAGGAAACTCCGTGGGGGCGCGGTGGATCGCGTACTGCTGTTGCCGGATCCAGGGCAAGACGGCTAGGCACAGCACGATAGCCGCCAGGCAGGGGATGGAGTATTTGAGGGCTAGCCCGTCGGTAGCCCCGGCGGCGGCGACCATTTCGGGCGACGGCGTTTCGCCCGCGGCCAGCGCGGCCGCCAACGGGTCGCCTCCGGGCAGCGCCGCTGCCACGGCCCGGGCCGAAGCCGGCCTCCGCGCCGGATTCGGATCCAAACAGCGTTGAATCACTCGCTCTACCGCAGAGTCTACGTCCGCCGCCAGCGAGCTGACGCTGCTCGGCCGAGCCGACTCCTGCAGCGCGATCAACTCCTGAATCGTTCCGGCCGTGTAAGGCCGTACGCCGCTGAACAACTCGTACAACACGAGGCCGAGAGCGTAGATGTCGCTCTTGGCTGTTACCTCGGTCCCTTTCAATTGCTCCGGCGACATGTAGGCGGGGGTGCCGTTGCGCGCCTCTGGTCCGGAAAGTTGGTCGGCAATCGCCGCCAATCCGAAGTCCAGAATCATCACCTCGCCCTTTTTGTTGAGCATGATGTTCTGCGGCTTCAAGTCGCGATGGATCACTCCTTTGTCGTGCGCCGCCTGTAACCCGGCGCAGATCTTGCGGGCAATTTCCGTGGCTTTGGCCGCCGGCAATCGGCCGATCCTGCGCAGAAGGGTCGCGAGGTCTTCCCCGTCGACATACTCCATCGAAAGGAACGGGATCCCGTCCACTTCGCCGATGTCATACACGCGGCATACATTGGGATGGGAGACTTGGCGGGCCACCCGGACTTCGCCTTGGAACCGTTCGAGCAGGCGGTCGTTTTTGGCCGCGGCCTCGGGCAGAAATTTCAGGGCGACGGACTGACCCAGCGCCAGATCGGTCGCCCGGTAGACCTCCCCCATCCCGCCTTCGCCCAGCAGACCGATCACCCGGTAGCGGCCACCGAGGAGCGTGCCGGAGACGAAACGCCCTTCTTCGGAGTTGCCGCGCCGGACGATTGCATCGGCTTGGGTCGTTGTTACATCGGGCAGCGGGTCCATCTGGTCTAATAATACTGCGAATGCTTCTCTTTTCTGCTTACGGTGAGCGGGTGCGGGCCCGAATTGAATCCGCGTACGGGATCCTGGTAGTGACCCGCGATATTCAGGACCCTCTAACGGGTGACCTGAACGGCGCGGAGATTCACCTCGACCACCTTCTCGGCCCGGAGGAGCGGTTGTTTCTACTCGGCCATCTGTTCGGCCATACGGTGCAATGGAACGTCCACCCGGAGGCCTTTGATATCGGACGTCTGCGGGAGCCTCCGGTGGCCGAAGGGGACCTGCCCGCAATTATTGCTTATGAACGCCAAGCGGCGGCCTACGCCCTGCAGTTGTTTCGCGAGGTGGGAATCACCGACGCCGATCAGTGGTTTTCCGACTATACGGCCTGCGACATGGCCTATCTGAGTTACTACTATCGAACCGGTGAGCAACGCCCGTTTTTGAGCTTTCGGCAGGCGGGCACCAACTTGATCGAGCCGATGCCGATCCCGCCGTTTACTCCCGTGGCCCGGATCCTCCGCCGCGACGGCGTCGTGATCTAGGAAGCCAGCAGGTCTCGCTTCACTTCGCCGTGGACGTCCGTCAGGCGGAAGTTGCGGCCCTGGAATTTGTACGTCAGCTTCAGATGGTCGAAGCCGAGTTGATTGAGAATCGTCGCGTGCAGGTCGTGGACATGCACCTTGTCCTTCGCCACGTTGAAGCCGAGTTCATCGGTCTCGCCGTAGGTGAAGCCGCGCTTGAATCCGCCGCCCGCCATCCACATTGTGAAGGCGTTCGGATGGTGGTCGCGTCCATCACTGCCGCCCTGAACCATCGGGGTCCGGCCGAACTCGCCGCCCCAAATGACAAGCGTATCGTCGAGCATCCCGCGCTGCTTCAGATCCTGAATCAGGGCCGCGCAGGCTTGGTCGGTATCTTTGCAGTTTTGCTTAATATCCTTCACGAGGTTGCCGTGCTGGTCCCAGGCTTCGTGGAAGATCTGGACGAAGCGGACCCCCTTCTCGCTCAAGCGCCGGGCCAGCAGCACCGTGTTCGCAAAGCTGGGCTTGGCCGGGTCGGCTCCGTACATGTCGAGAATGTGCTTCGGCTCCTGGGTCAGGTCCATGACGCCGGGGGCGCTCATCTGCATCCGGTAGGCCATTTCGTAACTGGAAATGCGGGTGGCGATCTCAGGGTCGCCGGTGGAATCGAGACGCATCTGATTCAGCCGCTTGATGGATTCGAGCGAGTCCTGCTGCAGCTCGCTATCCACGCCAGCCGGGTTCGAGAGGTAAAGCACGGGGTCGCCGGTGGAGCGGAACTGAACCCCCTGGTGGGAGGTCGGCAGGAAGCCCGAGCCCCAGCAGGAGTTGCCGCCGCTGGGCCCTTTTTTCCCGGTAGAGAAGACCACGAAAGCTGGAAGGTCCTTCGACTCGCTGCCTAGCCCATAGGTGACCCAGGACCCTATACTGGGACGGCCGAAGATCATACCGCCAGTATTCATAAGCAGCTGCCCAGGGGCGTGATTGAAGGCGTCCGTCGACATGCTCTTGACGATGGTGATGTCGTCGACGACCTTGCCCAGATGGGGCAGAAGCTCGCTGAGTTCCGCCCCGCTCTGCCCGTATTTCGCGAAGGGAAACTTGGGCCCGAGGAGCTTGGAGTTTGGATTGATAAACGCGGCCCGATAGCCCTTCAGCAGCTCCGCCGGCGGCAGTTGGCCGTCGAACTTGGCCAGCTGGGGCTTGTTGTCGAACATCTCCAGGTGGCTCGGCGCGCCGGCCATGAACAGGAAGATGACCCGTTTGGCTTTCGGGGCGAAGTGGGGCTGCTGGCTATTGGCGGAGGCGAGGGCGTTCATCGCCATGGCCCCGAGGCCGACGCCGCACTGTTCGAAGAACCAACGTCTGTTATAGCTCATGGTCGTTATTCCTTCGTGATCGTTTCGTCGAGGTTGAGGAGGACGCGGGCGACCGTAGTCCAGGCTGCGGCGGTGGCAGCAGGGACGCCGGTCGGGGGATCGCCGCCGAGGAGCTCTTTCGGGTTCAGTTTGCCGTCGGCGAAGCGCCGGGTCTGCTTTTCGAGCATGGCGAGCAGCACCGTCTTCTCTTCCGCCATTGGGTGGCGGGAGGCGACGCGGCGGAAGGCGAAGTCGATACGGGCGGCGTCGGTCTTGCCCCCCTCCCGGAGCGTCTTCAGCGCCAGGGCTCGGGCGGCCTCTAGAAACATGGGTTCGTTCAAGGCCGTCAGCGCCTGGAGCGGGGTGTTTGACCGGGAGCGGCGGACGCAGGCGACGTCGCCGTTCGGGGCGTCGAAGTTGGAGAGCATCGGATACGGCACCGAGCGATAGCGATGGGTATAGACCGCGCGGCGGTAGCGTTCGTCGCCCTTCTCTTCGTTCCAGATTTTGGGGCCGTAGGAGTTGGGCGGCAGGAAGAGGAACTCCGGCGCGGCTGGGTAGACGGCGGGGCCGCCCATCTTCGTATTCAAAAGGCCGGAGGCGGCCAGGGTGATGTCGCGGACGATTTCGCCTTCGACGCGGAACCGAGGACCGCGGCCGAGCCAGCGGTTGAACTGGTCTTTCGAGAGCAGTTCAGGAGTGGCCTTGGAGCTCTGCTGGTAGGTCTCGCTTGTAACGATCAGCCGATGGAGCTTCTTCATGCTCCAGCCCGCCTCCATGAACTCAACGGCCAGGAAATCGAGCAGCTCCGCATTGGACGGCGTATCGCTCTG
>Ga0163144_10010130_pt1 | contig 20140 bp, 18 predicted proteins | sample OliLak19BULKMAT1_FD_123175 | JGI IMG/M metagenome (GOLD analysis project Ga0163144, IMG submission 123175) | Freshwater microbial mat bacterial communities from Lake Vanda, McMurdo Dry Valleys, Antarctica - Oligotrophic Lake LV.19.BULKMAT1 | ecosystem: Environmental > Aquatic > Freshwater >... | reverse complement strand
GTCCTCATGGCGGGCATGTTGGGAGGGGCGCTATGGGGCATGATACCGGGCTTGCTAAAGGCGTATACAGGGGCGCATGAGGTGATTAACACCATCATGCTCAATTTTATCGCCCTGCGCTTAGTAGATTGGCTGGTACGCTCCACAAACCCCGTTATTCTCAAAGATATGACATCGGGCAGTTTTGAGCGTACCCCATTGATTAGCGATAGTGCCAAATTGCCCACATTCGATAATCTGTCGCTACAAGTATTTTTGTTGGCGGGATTATTTACTCTTGTATGGGGATTGTGGGGCATCCGCAACAAATTGTCTGGCACTCCCCTTTTGGCAATTCGCCCCGTTTTATACGCCCTATTGGTGGTCGTGGGGGGTGTTGCCCTACAATGGCTGGCGGTGGGTGGCAAACTGCATGTCGGCTTGGTGATAGTTATTTTCTCGGTGATGTTTGTGACATGGTTATTTAACCGCACCACCATCGGCTTTGAATTGCGGACGGTGGGCGCAAATGCCGATGCCGCCCGTTATGCGGGGATGAATGTGAAGCTCAATGTGGTGCTGGCGCTCACCCTAAGCGGGATGTTGGCGGGTTTGGCGGGTGCTGTAGAGATGAGCGGTGTCGTTCATAATATGCAACCCGATTTCTTACCCGGACTTGGCTTCGATGCCATCGCTGTGGCGCTACTGGCACGCAATAACCCGCGCAATATGGTGTTTGCGGGGTTATTATGGGGGGCATTGCTCACGGGTAATTCGCTCATGCAAGCCAATGCGGGACTCTCAAAAAATTTAGTGGGCATTATCCAAGCCCTGATTATCATGTTTATCGCGGCAGATGCCATTATACGGACATTGTGGCGGGTGAGAAAAGCCACCCCAGAAGAACGCGCCGCCTCTGTTATTTCTAAAGGTTGGGGAGGGTGATAATGAGCAAAGTCGTTAAGTATATATTCAATCGCACGGTGTTTTTTGGGATTATGTTTATATTATTGGGGGCATTATTGCTTTTGACCGTCCCCAATAGCATAGACCCAAATGCCAATTCGACCTTACGTTTTCCCAATGATAACCCATCATTGACCTTTAACCTCGCTATCCCCACATTGGGATTTACATTGGTGGTCGCGTTCATTTATTTGGTGGGTGGCGCGTTTGCCATCAGCAAAATCGGTGGCGCACAAACCACACGGGCGCGGTCTGTGGGGCTGGCGGTATGTGCCGCTTTGCTCATCCCGATGGTGTTAGTCCTCGCCGCCGCGGGCAAAGATACCAATATCGTCTCGATGTTGGGGGCAAGTTTTCGGCTTGCCACACCGATTATCATCGGGGCTATGGCGGGGATATGGTGTGAACGGAGTGGGGTGGTCAATATCGCCATCGAGGGCATGATGCTCACAGGGGCATGTTTTGGTTATGTCACCTATACCGTTGTGGCGGGGAGTGTCCCCGGTCAGACGGGCTTATGGCTTGGGGTGGGCATCGCCGCGGTTGCTGGTGGGATTATGGCATTGCTCCACGCATGGTTGAGCATCACCTTCAAAACCGACCAAATCATCAGTGGCACAGTCATCAACATTTTGGCGCTCGGATTGACCAGTTTTATCCGTGTGGAGGTGTTGGTGAATTCAGATGCGTCTGTAGAAAAACTCGCCATCATCAAATTGCCCGTGTTGGGCGATTTGCCCGTGCTAGGCGATGTGCTATTCACAGGCAGACCCATATTTTTCCTCATGTTTTTCATCGTCATCGGTACGCATGTGATTATGTATTATACCCGTTGGGGATTGCGAACACGCGCCGTTGGCGAAAATCCGGGGGCGGCAGATACATTAGGCATTAAAGTGCACCGTAATCGGTATATCAACGTCATTGCGGGTGGCATGATAGCGGGTTTGGCGGGGGCGTGGTTCTCATTAGAAACCGCAGGCGGGTTTGATGATGGCATGACCAGTGGCGCGGGATTTATCGCGTTGGCGGCGATGATTTTTGGCAAATGGACACCCTTCGGCGCGGCGGCAGGCGGATTATTATTTGGCTTTGCACAGGCGCTCGATACTCGTTTTCAATTGCTCCAAGTGCCGATACCCGTCCAATTTGTGCAGATGACCCCCTATATCATCACCATGATTATTTTGGCGGGGGTGGTTGGACGCGCAGTTGCACCAAAAGCCGTTGGCAAGCCTTATGAAAAAGAATAACGAAAAGGAATAACCTATGAGCGCACCACGCGCCATTGTGATTCATGGCGATGACGATGTGGGGGCAGAAGAAGCCCTCACCAAATTGCGCGGGGAGATGGGAACATCTCCTAATGCCGATTTTAATATCAGCGAATTTGATGGGTCTGTCAGCGATGTTTCAGAAATCATCTCTGCGGTCAGTTCATACCCATTTTTGGCGGATGCCCGTATGGTGATTGTGCGCGGGATGCTCAAATGGCTCACCCGCAAAGGTGCAGGCGAAACAGGTAAGGCGGGTATTGCTCGGCTATCTGCCGAATTGCCTCATCTGCCAGAATGGGCGCGGTTGATATTTATTGAGCGCGAAACCCTGCCAGATACCAATCCCATCATCAAGGCGATGAAAGAAATAGACCACGCGCAAATTAAGCTATACCCCGTCCCGCGTGATTTACCACGTTGGTTGATGAATCGCTCGCAGAAGGTGTATAACATGCCATTAGAAGAAACCGCCGCCCGCGCTTTGGCATTGGTGGTGGGGTCAGATTTGCGTGGTGCAGATAACGAATTGTGCAAATTGGCAGATTATGTAGGCGATGCGGGAAAAATCACCGAAGCCGATGTCGCTGTCATGACCAGTTATTTGCCAGAAGTCACGATTTGGGCGGCGATTAAAGATATTGCAGAAGGGCGGGGCAAAAAGGCGCTAGAGCGCATTCATCAATTGTTGATGGATAAAAAAGGCAATGACCCCATCGGCATTTTTGCGATGATTATCCGCCAATTTCGGTTTTTATTGCTCACCAAAGAATATTTATCCGCGCCCAACGATGGCACACCGCTTGCCGATGCGTTGGGGGTAAAAACTGCCAGTGAGTATATCGCCCAGAGCAAAGCCTTTAAACTCGATGAGCTAGAGCGTATCTATAAGGCATTGCAGGACTATGATTTTAAGATGAAAGTAGGCATGATTGCGCCAGAAATGGCACTCGACATCATGATTATCAGTTTGTCGCGGTAAATAACAAAAAGGCGCAACCACTGGTTGCGCCCTTTTGTTGCCTTGCTCAGACAGCGTTTAGAATTTTACTTCATCTTGCCATTCGTCAATTTGTTTATTGGCTTCTTCTCTGGCGATGCCATATCTTTCTTGGATTTTCCCCGCCAAAACTTCACGGTTGCCGTTGATTTCCATCATTTCGTCGTCAGTCAAATCGCCCCAACGCTTCTTGATGTCGCCTGAGAATTGTTTCCATTGACCAGCGATTTTATCCCATGTGGCGCTTTTTGTTGGTTTTGTTTCTTCCATGATGCTTATCCTTTTGGTTATGAATTAAATAAAAATGTGATGCTGTCACTCGCAGGCATCTATCTGTAGATGTCTGGTTGTTTCGATTCAAAAGATGTTGCTAGATTAGCGGGTACGGCTGAGGATTAACCACAGCATCCGCGCCACCACCCACGCGATCATTGCCCATACAATTATGGCGATAATCGTGGTGATTTCTAATATGGATGACCCACTAATGACAGGATTTTGGAGCAGTGTCGAAAATAACGCAACAAATGGTGCTGTTATTGTATTGATAAAACTGCCGAATCCAGCGGTCATATTTGCGCCGACCAAATACAGGATGAACCGAACAATCAATAACAGTTCCAATGCCCCAAATAAGAAGTAGGAAATATTGACGATGCGGGCAACTGAAGAATTTTGATTTGCCACAGAAACACGGCGCTTCTTTTCATTCAGATTCATTGCCTGATGTTCTTCGATATTTTGACCTACTACTTCTTCATGACGACCTAATTCTTGGTTGCGTAATTCGTTGTTGTTGCTAAATGCCATTATGATTTGCTTTCCACTGATTAATGCAGGCTCTAGTATTGGGGTGCGGTGTATATGAGGAATGTATTTTCCTCAATATGTTAGCTGAGATGTGTGCTAGTTAGTTTTGTTTGAGACGGTCTTCGACATTTTTACGCAGGTCATTAAACTGGTCTTCGAGTTTTTTGATAACTGGCTCAAATGATTCACGCCCACTGCTTACGCCGTCGCCAATATTTTGGGTGAGATTCTTACGTGTTTTTTCGCCCGAAGAAGGGGCAAAGAGCAATGCCAATGCCGCGCCAACCGCCAACCCACCGCTTATACAAAGAAACGTGAGTATGCTGGTTCTACGCATCGCTTGCATTTCGGCATCGTGGCTATAGTAAACTCGTTCATTATTCATCATGTTTATCCTCAATAGGTGTAAGGGTGTGTATCGTGATGGGGGCATGAGCAACTTTTTGTTCATGCCCCGCGAAAATTCAATGTAGAGAGGTGTTATTTAGCGAGGGAGCATACCTCGACCATTGACGAGACGTAGCACTCCTAATAGGACAACTGCTCCTACGAAGGCAACAAAGATACTCCAAACATTGAAGCCAGTTACGCCTGTGGTATTAATTTGGCTAAACAAAAAGCCACCGATGAATGCACCAATAATGCCTACAACGATGTCCATGATTAAACCTTGGCTACGATTGGTTTTCATCACCATACTGGCTAACCAGCCCGCGATGCCACCAACAATAATCCATGCCAACCATCCCATTTCGCCCATAATGTATCTCCTCATATTTTGCAATATCTATCAATACATTTAGTATAGGACATGTACGTTGCAGATACATCCATCATGAGAGGAGTAATTGTATCGTGCTTTAGTACGATATGGCTCGAAAGTGAAGTTACGGAATGTAAAAATCGTCTAAATTAAGGGTGTACTCCAATACAAGGATGATGGCTTCGGTGCGACTGGTAACATTTAGTTTCGACAAAATATTGCTTACATGCGATTTTGTCGTGGAGAGCGTGATAACCAATTCTGTGGCAATTTGGTTATTGCCATATCCCTTAATCATCAAACCTAGCACCTCGCGCTCACGCGGGGTTAAATCATTAAATATACTAAAGGGTTGCCGAACCGCATGCACAAGGATATCTGTAACTTCGGTTGCATAGGTTGAAACACCCTTTTGGGCGGCGCGGATAGCTTGTGCAAGGTCATCGGAAGAAACTTTTTTGAATAAATAACCAATGGCACCCGCTTCAATCACATCCTTAATCAACCGTTCTTCGCCAAAACTGGTCAACATGATTATTTTGAGATCCGGATAACTCAGCATGAGGTTGCGTGTTGCCGTGATACCATCCATGATTGGCATCATTATATCCATCAAGACAACATCGGGTTTTAACTCGGTGCATAACGTGATGGCTTCTTTGCCATTGGATGCTTCACCGACTAATTTTAGGTCTGGATAGCTCTTCAAAAAGACAGCTAACCCCATTCTTAGCATGGCGTGGTCATCCACTAGTATAATTCGAATCGGTGTTTCTGTGGTCATATCTGCCTCTCTTCTTGATTCCTTGTTAATAGTTATACGGCTGATGTGAAATGAAATTGACAAAACAGGCATATTTTGACAGATTTAAGGCTTTTGACCCCACCCCAACCCCTCCCCAAAAATTGGAGAGGGACTAAAACCTCGCCTAGAAACGGTTTTCTCCCCTATCCCCACTCGGTGGGGATAAGGGGCCGGGGGATAGGGGATGTTTTTAAGGTGCTAACTTAGCAGTATTACACTAAAGGCGCTAAAACCTGCCCTAAAATGGATTTTCACCTTAAAATCGGGTAAAAAATAGCCCCTTCAGTGGGCTTCAAAGTCGAATAGCCTATGGCTTTGAGCCATAGGCTAGGCAAATTGCCCAATTTTGCACATTTCATTTCACATAAGACGTATTATATACTATTTTGGTAAGCTCTCACCAGCATAGCATATAATTTTGATGAGTGTCGCCTCGCCCTTGCTACTGACGATTTGGATTGTCCCGCCGATATTTTGCACACGTTCACGCATAATAATCAATCCAAAGTGACCATAAGGAATGTTATCGGGGTTAAAACCGCGCCCATTATCCTTAATACTCAACTCAACATTTCCATCATAGCTATTAAAATTAATCTCAACAAGCGTGGCAGAAGCGTGCAGGATAATGTTGTTGAGGGCTTCTTGTGTCACCCGATACAAGGCAAAATGAACATCTTCTGGGACGGTGTCTTGTTTTTTGATATGCACATTAATGGCTAACCCAGTACGGTTGGTGATAATCGTGGCAATTTGACGGATTAAATCCCCTAGTTTGGCGCTATTCAGTGTGGATGGGTGCAATTCCAATAACAGTGAACGCATTTCTTCTAAGGCATTTTTGGTGAGCTGGTGCAAAATCTTTAGGCTTTGTCGCGCTTCTTCTTGATTAATTTCCCAGAGGATGGGCAATCGTTCTGTGATAAGGCTCATAGACCACAATGTCTGCGAAATGGTATCGTGCAGTTCATTGGCTAGGCGAGTGCGCTCTGCCATCATTGCCGAGCGTTTTGTGCGGTCTAATAACCGTGCATTTTGGATAGCGATAGCCGCTTGGTCTGCAAATGCCTGTAATCGGTCTGCATGGAGTTGGGTAAAAAATCCGGGTGTGGCGCTATCTAATGATAAAAACCCTAAAATCTTGCCATTAGAACGGATAGGGGCAATCACATTAGAGTTGACCCATTGCAAATTTGGAAAACCTATCCACATTGGTGAGGCATCAGTGTGGGAGATGGCTAGTGGTTTTCCAATATCTATCAATTGTTGCAAAACTGCCAATTTCATCATTGGGATACGTTGGTTTAACCAATCTTTTTCTTTGCCATCTTCTGCATATCCCCTTTGGCGTACCACCCGTACAAGTTCAGATTCGACTAGCAAGACATTTGCACCATCATACGCAGTCACTTGCCCCACTGTGTTGAGGATATGGTCGAGAATTTTATCTAAGTCGTGTGTGCTACTCAAAGTTGTTAATGTACTGCGTAGGGCTTCGGTAAAAAGCCGTTCCTCTTTTTCAACCACTTGCAGTTGCCTATATTCCAAAATTTGTTCTTGGAGGTTTTTATTAACTTTTAAATGGTTGGAAATATGTTCCTTAAGGCGTGTTTCTAAGTTGTTATAGGCTTGTTGCAATTTAAGCGAAGAGCGTTTACGCTGGGTAATCTGGCTCTTGAGGTCTTCTGTCGCCTGATTGAGGGTGGCAATTTGGTCTGCCATTTGTTTTTCAAAATCAGTATAGGTTTCTGATAAACTTTTTTCAAGTGAGATGGTGGGCATATTTTGTTCAATGAGCGACACAACACCATCTAAGAGAGATTCTTTTAGGGCATCGGTTTCTGAATTGATGGTATCCGTTTGTGAAAAGTCATCTAACCAATATTGAATGATAGCTATTTTTTCGTGATTATCGCTCATTTTGTATTCCTACAACTAGGGTACAGGTATTTAGTAAATGCGTTAAAAATTTTATTCTACTTATATCATGAATGAAAATAGCGGAATATGCAAAACATTGATAGAAAATCATTCTTTGGGATGATAAACACTGCAAATGTAGTCGTATACAACTTTTTTTATTGATATACGTATAAATATATGTAACAATTAAACAGATAAAAAGGAGACGTTTAAAATGATAGGAATAATTGCACTCGTAGGTTTGTTGGTTTTTGCGTTTATTTTGTTCAACCTGATATTTGGTGTGGCGTTCACACTAGTGAACTTCATCATCATGGTGTTGATATGGATTTTCATTGGCTACTTGGCGGGTCAGCTCATTCGTGGCAAGGGCTATGGTCCTGTTGGCGATGCGGCACTCGGTATCGGTGGTGGTATTGTTGGCTCTATCCTCTTGAACTTGCTTGGTCGTGATGCGTGGGATTCTGGCTTCATCGGCAGAATCGTTTTTGGGGCAATCGGCGCAGTCGTGCTGGTGTTCCTTGTACGAGTGGTCAACAAAGATTTTGGCAGATAACAAGCCAATTATAATCTCTGACAAAAAAGGCGGATGTGAATCAACATCTGCCGTTTTTTTATTTGTTATCTCCATAAATATTTTTTTACGATTACCTTATATATGAAAAAAGTATGCTACCATTAAGCTAAATAACGGTATTATCCATAATAACCCATAGTCTATCAATTTATTGTATAGAGAGATGATGTATGACAAATTATTTTCGCATTGTTGCTATCTTCTTGTTATCACTTTTTTTGAGTATTCCCCTTAGCACAACACAAGCGGCAGGCACGGTTACGACGTGTTCTTTATCTGCACTCACGACTGCGTTAACTGGGGGCGGGGTGGTGGATTTTGCGACTGGGGCAAACTGTAGTATTCCTCTTACAGGGCGTATCACGATTAGCGCCAATACCACCATCCAAAATACATCTGGCTTTGTGGTGACATTTACATCACAAGCAAGCCCGCGTGTGCCATTATTTTTAGTTAATGGTGGTATCACTTTCAATGCGAGTAATGTCACATTTTATCAGGGTGGTGGATTTTCTGGTGGTGGTGGGACATTTAACGGTGGCGCAATTTTTAATGCTGGTGGCACAATCAACCTCACAAATACGCGCTTTGATGATAATTTTGGTGGTTCTGGCGGGGCTATCCATAATAATGGTGGTACTATCGTCATCAATGGGGCTATTTTTGTGAGTAATAGCGTCTCAACAGGCGGGGGTGCAATTCTGAATGATGGTGGCAGTGTCACCATAGACAATGCCCTATTTTCTGGCAATAGTGCTGGTACGGGCGCGGGTATTCGCAACGAAAATGGTGGTACGGTCATCGTCCGTAATACCACTTTTTCTGGGAATACACCCGGTGGTGCTGTGTATGCGGCTTTTGGTACAGCCACCATCATTCATAGCACTTTTTCTGGTAATACATCATTTTTGAATCCTCCTGATGTTGAACATGCGGGTGGCACGACTACGATTACTGCCTCTATTTTTAATAACGGCGGTTGTGGTGGCACTGGTGCCGTTGTGGATGGTGGTAATAACATCGCCTTTAATTCTATGGGGTGTTTGGGTGCTAACCTAAATCCCCAATTAGGTGCGTTATCTGGTGGGGTACATATCCCGGGCAATCGTGCCATTGAATATGCACCTGCTTGTATATTGGGGGCTGACCAACTCGGTACAGCCCGTCCACAAGGGACATTATGCACCCCCGGTGCAGTCGAAGCAGACCCACCCCCCCAAGCAGTCATAGTACAATTTGTCTCTGCCAATGGGTCTACGTCAGAAAGTACGAATACAGGCGCATTTATCCGTGTGACCACCTCTGATACAGACCCTGTTGTGAACAATGCGAGTGTGGCTATATCTGTCACAGGTGGAAGTGCCTCTGGCGCAGATTTTAATTTTTTTGGTGGCACAATCAATATCCCCGCAGGGACAGCGCATAATGCCAGCATTTCTATAGACCCCAATATCACCATTGTGAACGATTTCATTGATGAAAATAATGAAACGATTGATTTGTCTTTATCTGTACCATCTGGTACATCTATTGGCGTACAAAGCACCTATATTCATACCATTTTAGACAATGATGTGGCAGGCGTGACAATCACCAATGGCTCATTTGTGATTATTGAACCCAACGGGTTTAATACGTTTAATGTGGTGTTGACCAGCCAACCAACGGCGCTTGTCACGATTAATATGAGTGTTTCCGATGCGACTGAATGCCAAATTAGCACACCTAGCCTTGATTTTAATAGCGGTGATTGGGCAACACCCAAAAATGTGACGGTGACTGCCGTAGATGATGCAATAATAGATGGCGCACAACCCTGCAATATCACCTTTGCCATCGTCACAGCTGATGGCATGTATAGTCCTATTGTGCCAGCATCTGTTACAGTGACGGTGAATGATGATGATATTCCCAATGCCATACTTATCATCGGCGGAGATAATCAACAAACCGCAATTAACACCGCTTTCACCAATGCGCTCACCATCCAAATAAATGATGCGGGTGGGCTACCCTTAGAAGGTGCAACCGTCACATTTACCCCGCCAGCCATTGGTGCAAGTGCAGGATTATCACAAACCAGTGTGTTAACCGATGTGAATGGACAAGCGACTATCACCGCAACGGCTAATGGCGAGGTTGGGGCATATCAAATTTTGGTGGAATCGGGCATATTGACCCCTGTCAATTTTAATCTCGAAAACCTTGACCCCGATGTGTTGTATGTGACGGCAATCTGTGTGGGTGACAATTTGGAAATCACGATTAACGCAGGCGCACCCGATTTTAACATCACAGCCATTAGCGGGGCAGATATGCCATTGCTCAATCAGCCATTGGGCGCGTATACGTTCATGGGACCCGATACATGGGTGGGCGTGACCATCACCGAATTGACAGGCGATTTGGAAACTTTCCCCTTGCCCGATATCACCTGTGATGCCACTGTGATTACCCCACCCATCGTCCAACTACCGCCACCGCCGATACCCGATAGATGTGATATTCGCGGGTATAGCCTAGAGATGCCTGTGGGAATTTTTTGCACTGATTTATATGAGAGTGGGCAATTTACTATCCCAGGGAGTGTGCCTGCCAACTTAGCCCCTGTGATTGATGCGGTGGATGTGGGCAAATTCAATGGAGAACGCACCATTTCTGGGGAATTTGAAACAGGGTTGCCAATCTGTTTGGTTGGGCAGGGGCGGTTATTCTTCTTGGATGCGTCTACCAGCCCACGCGCTCAATTTGAACTCACAACCTTCTTTGTGGATGGTAGGACATGCGGTTTTATCATTAACAGTGGGACAGTGGTACTCATTGCTCCATAGAATATGTGTGATGGGATAGAGGCATTACCCCCTCTATCCCATTTAATTTCTTAAGATTCGTCCACATCTTTATTGGCGGCAACCGCCAGTCCGCCTAAGCCGAATACAATCACCCCAATGACCACGCCACCCGCGCAAATTTGTAGGGCGAGTGTGCTATTGCCCCCAATCGTTGCAATAGCAGAAAACGCAAATGTGAGCATGGTGACAAAGATTATCCGTTTTGCCACCAATTGAGCAACTGGACTTGCCGAATTTTCTTGCATAATTAGCCTCTGCGTGTGATGACGGCATGTGTGACCACCGAGCGATTGCCCAGCTTTAACTCACGCCGTGTAATTTGTAAAAATTCCAAATCGCCAATATCGCCTTTGGTGGTGATATGTTCTTGGATGCGTGTCCCCAACGATGGTGCGACCAGCATCGAGACCAGCATGAGCGTCATTGTCCACGAAATTCTGTCTAGCGTCAATTTTTTTCTGCGACCAAACCCAAGCCATCCGCTAAAGGTGGTCAATCCGCCTGCTGTCGCCAAATTTGTGCCACAATTGGGGTGTAATGCCCATTGCGATTCGCCATTCTGCAACCGTGTGATAGCCTCTTTTACCGCCGATTCCAAGACATCGGTGGGGACATTACCAATGACAATAAACCCGTTGTTGTTGCTATGAGCGGCGATAGGCATATCTTTTTGTTTGCGACTGAGCATGTGAAAGGTGGCATGTTCTAGGGCGTGATTGCGCCGTACTTTGCGGATGAGGGGAAATTCTAAGATAGGGCGCATGAGTTCTGCGATTTTGGCAATCATGATAAAAACCTCTATTAGTCAAATTTTTCTGTGTGTAGCATAACACAAAATTGCCTGTTGGAGATAGTCGGCATATTCTTTGGAAGGTGATAAAATAACCAGAGTGATGATATTGAACGACCAACCATTAGGAGGTGGGGTTATGAATGTAAAAGCAGTTCATGAAGCATTATTGGATGTGGCACGCCAAGAGACAGTAATAACTTATGGGCAGATTATCCCGATTGCCGAAATGTCGGGGATGGGAGAAGGTGTGGGCGGGGCATTGGGGCGGTTATTTGGCACGATTGTGCGGGCAGAAATTGCGCGAGATGCCAATGCCCCGATGTTATCGGCAGTGGCAGTCTCTACAGAAAAAAATCGTCCTAGTAAAGGTTTTTTTGATTTAGCCCGTGAACTGGGTCGCCTAACCAGCACAGATGAAAAAGTAGAAACCGCTTTTTGGACGGCAGAACTTAAACGGGTCTATGCCTATTTTGGGCAAAATCCCACCGCGCCTGTGGATTTACCATCCGATACCATCATCGAAATCCCCACACAAAATGAATTTCTACTACCATTTTTGCAACGACTCTCTTTTTATCAAAAATGCACACGGGCGCAATTGACACAAGAATTACTCGCGCATTTTGGATTGCCAGAGCATGTTATGCAATACAAAATGGGTCATGTGGGGATTATCGCCAATCGTGTGGGATGGTGTGATGCCTATTTTGCCAAAGCGGGGTTCATCACCAAAAAACCTCATGCCACTGATAGTCAAGCAGATGAATTGAGTATTACCCCTCTGGGTTTGCGCGAATTGAAATATTATGCCGATGCGATAACGGTGGGCTATTTACAGAGTTTTTATCGGGGGAAGATTATTCGTGGCGCAAAAGCCGATGATAGCACGAGTGAGGCAGAACGCACCCTCTATGAGGCATTTAGTCAATTGGGTGATGATTGGACAGTAATTCAGGGTGCATCGTGGTTTGCCAAAGATATGGGGACAGTGGGTGAAATAGATTTTCTGATTGCTCATCGCAAAGATGGTGTGCTGGTGATGGAGGTCAAAGGGGGGCATATCAGTGTGCAAAATGGCAATTGGACAACGACCAACCGTTATGGAATACCCGCCAAACTCAAATCTGACCCTTGTGAACAAGCAGACCGCAATCGGCGTGAACTTCGCACATGGCTAGAAGCATCACCTATCACCAAAGGCTGGCATTATGCGATTTTTCCCGCAGTGGCATTTCCAGATTCGCAAGTGAGTGGCAATATGCGCCCCGATTGCCCAGAAGAGATTGTATTGGATATTCGCCATCTGGATAATGTGGAAGCACGCTTGCTGGCTATTTTTGCCTATTGGAAAACCCGAGCCGATAAATCGAATAAACGATGGGATGGTCAGAAGGCGATAGACGGGCTGGTGGGGTTATTTCAAATCACCAAATCGTTACAGCCACAAATCACCGAGACTTTTAAGCGCGAAAATAAAATCATTAACGACTTGACCATCTCACAATTTAAGGTGTTGCGCCAATTGCGTTATATCAAACGCACTGCGATTGTAGGTGGGGCTGGCACAGGTAAGACCCTCTTGGCGATGGAAAAAGCCCAACAATTGCTCACAGAGGGGTTTCGTGTGTTGGTGCTGTGTTATAACCGCAATCTGCAAACATGGTTGCAATTCAAGATGACCCACGCGGCATTGATGGTCTTTACCTTTCATGGGGCGGTTGGGCAGGCACGCGCTTGGGCGGGTGTTGAAGATGCAGAAATGAGCATGAGCGAATTTGATGCCAATGCACCCGAATTTTTGCTCACAGCCTGTGATATTGTGCGCCAAACACACCCAGACTTGTTATTTGATGCCCTTATCGTGGATGAAGGGCAAGATTTTCAGGAGGTATGGTGGATTGCCCTCCCTGAATTGCTCAAAAACCCGCATGAAGACATATTGTATATATTTTTTGATGATAACCAGCGCCTCTATGCCAAGACGAGCGATATTCCCATGTCGCAAACCCCGCTTGTACTCACCGAAAATTGCCGTAACACCCAATATATTCATAATAAGATGATTGAATATGCTCATGAGGGCGATATAACCGAGTGCATGGGACCAGAGGGTCGCCCGATAGATATTCGCAATTCTGGCGATGCCCAAAAAGACCTGCAACGGGTGTTGCATGAACTCATCAACGAACAAGGGGTCTCTACCGATGATATTATCATCCTCACACCCTCCTCGCGGGAGCGTAGCCAATGGAAAGAAAAATTACGCTTGGGCAATTTTGCACTTACATGGGTGTTGGATAATGCTGTGCCGATGTGGGTGCGCGTGAGTACGATTTATAGCTACAAGGGTTTAGAGAGCGCGGTAGTTATTCTCACCGAATTAGAAAACTGTCGGGATGAAGTGCGCGATATGCTCATGTATGTGGGGTTATCACGGGCGCGTCATCATGTGGTGGTGATAGGTGAATTGCCCCCGCCACAAGGGAAGGGTTAACAATAAAAAAAGGCGGATAGGATTCATCATCCTATCCGCCTTTGGGATATGGCTAATTAATTACCGTTCAACCAAGAATTCGATGACGGCACTACCATAGTTCTGGTCTTCCACGCTCACTTGGACAGGTCCATCGGCGGGAATTTCAATTTCGAGAATCAGACGTTTGACTGTGCCGATGCTCTGAACTGCCAGCACTTCTTCGCCTTGTGTGATGGTGATATAGGGTTGATTTTCTGCACCCGCAATCACCCGCACACTGACCTGTACGATTTCGCCTGCTGTGCCTTCAAAAATCCCAACACCTCTAAAGTTTTTATCACTGAGGCGGATGATGAGTGCTTCTTCATCCAACGCCATCGCGTTGCTGGTATTCAGCAACAGGGTAAATTCGCCACTATCGCCCGTGATATACGGTTGGACGAGGAGCGAATAGGTGCCATCTTCGGTGAGTATAATATTCATCAATTCGGGGTCAAATCCCACACCACTATCATCATCCCAGCCGATAACGGTGCCAGAGGGTGCTGTGAGCGATATGCGGGTATCTACTGCCCCATTGCTATTGACGGCGACATCCAAACCATCACCCATTGCGCCTTCAAAGGTATAGACATATACCGTTTCATCGGCAGAGAAGGTATTGGTGGCGGGTTCATCGTATGCGATGGACAATGGCTCGATGAGGTTGGCTGTCAGGCTATAATCACTTGGCTCATAGAGGTCATAGCTGGTCACGATAACCACATACACACCATCTGTTGGCAAGACAATGGGACCCAGCAAGGCATTTCCACCACCCGTTGATTGGTTCACTGCGCCATTTGGTCCAATGATTTGGGCATAGAGTGAATAACTGGGGGCGATGAAGTCAATGGTCATGACATCGCCTGCTGTGCCTTCGAGGGCATAAGTGGCGGTGGTATCACCATCAAGGCTCAATTGTCCTTCAACAAGGGTAGCAAATTCAATGCTGATAGGGGTAGTGGTCTGTGCGCTCAGTTCAAATGCGCCGTTGACGGTCTCACCCAGATAGAAGTAGCTATACGAGGTCGCCACGACCACATATTCTGTGTCTTCTGTGAGTTGGAATGGTCCAATGCGTGAATTGAGAGTGCCTGCACTATCATCATTTTCTGCGATGGTATTGCCTTCGGCATCGCGCAAAATCAGATAGGTGTCTGTATCGGCGGAACTGAGCGAAATGGTGACAATTTCGCCTGCGTTCCCTGTGAGGTCATAGAGAACCTCTTGGGCATCGGATGAGAAGCGACCAGTCACGGTTTCGCCCAAATCGAGTACACCGTCATCGGGAACTTCGAGGGTGACAGTGACCGTTTCGGTGGGGACAGGTGTTTCTGGAATAGCGCCTGTGCCGTCTAATTGCAAGTTGAGGGTAAACACACCCGACCCTGGGTTGATGCCCACGACATTGCCAAACGAATCTACACCGATGATATATTCACCTGTGGCAGGGATGGTATAGGTGATACGCGAATTGCGGTCGCCTGCGCCATCGTCATCTTGGATGAGCAAAACACCGCCCGCATCGTATAGAAAGAGATACGCATCAAATTCTTGTGAGGTGAGGGTAATGACCACCACATCACCTGCTGTTGCCGAGAAATTATATTGTTGTTGGGCAAAATCGGCGGGGATGGTGGAGCTAATATTATCCCCATAACCAATTGTACCCGCTACATCGGGGTTGGTTGGCGCAAATGGGGTTGGGGTGGGTGTGGCAGAAATCGCCGTTGGTACGGGGGTATTAAACGCAAGGGTTGGTGTGCCGACAACACGGGTGGCTACTATAGAGGTTGGTGCAGGGGGGAGTGACCCACCTTCGCCAGCCAGCGACAGGGCAAAACTACCTGTGGCAGAAAATTGCCCCTGTGAGCGATATGCCCGCAAACTGGTAGCAATAATGGTGTATGCACCTTCGGCAGGAATAGTCGCGGTGATTTGGGCATTGAGCCGTCTGCCACTATCATCGTCTTCTGCGACCACATTGCCATCAAAATCGAGCAATACCAAATAGGCATCAAAATCATTAGAGGTCATGGTGATGACCACTTCTGTATTGGCTACCCCAGCAAAAATATAACGCGCTTCACCGCCAGTATCGGCTGTGAGTTCACTATTGATAGTATCACCCACATTGATAACTGTATCGGTTTGTGCCTGAACACTGGCTAATGCCATACCAAAACACACGAGCAAAATAAATCCAACGAGCGAGATTTTTTTCATAGATAACCCTTTCAATTCATCGCAATCTCTTTAGATTGTATCCTAAATCGTGTGCTTACGCGCAGTGAATTGTGAAATCGTAGCCTAAACGTGTACTAGTCACCTTATCCGCATCCGCCACCAGTACCACCCTTTTTACTCTGCAAGACAATTTTGCGATTATTGACATAATCCATATCAGAGCCAAAGGGGTCTAATGAGCTGGGGTCGGGGAGTGCCAATGGCATTATTGCCCCGCCAACGTTGGTTGGGAAGGTGTAATGCAGTTGATCATCTGCACCCGCTTGCTCAATAATCTCGATACCATCCGATTGGGTATGGAATTTATCTATCCACCCATTCATGCCACTGTCCAAAATATAGATATTGGGGATATTATCTGCCACCAGCATTTTCCACGCCTCAATTGCGCTTGTTTCATCGTTGCTGATGAGTAGAATGGCTTTATTACCCGTCATGACTTGCCATTCGGGGAGGTGGGTGAGCAATTGATTAAGTGGCACATGTTGAGCATTTTCGAGATGGAAGGTGTTAAAATCTGCCTCGTTACGCACATCAATTAGGGTAAGGGTGATGCTCCCATTACGTATATAATCTAACACTTCTGGAGAAGAGACCATCACTGCCCGATTATCCAGCATGGGGGATTTTTCGGCTTCGATGCGCGACCATTTGGTGTCGCTAGTAGGTTGACCAACGACCAAAACCGCGCTTGCCATGATAAACAAGGTTGTGCCTGCGCCATAACGCCATTTGGGGGCGAGTTTGCGGTCTTTATTGCCAAAACGTTGCTCAAGTAATTCCGCCCCAAAGAACATCATCAATGCCATAATGACTACCCCGACCACTATAATGCCCGCATCTACACCGAATAATTGGGGTAGGGTCAAACGCCCCATATAGGTCGAAGACCAAAAGTCTTCAAATAAACCCACACTCTCGCCAAACATGAAAATGCCAAAGAATGCTCCGAGTGTGAAGAAGATACCATCCAGTTTGAGCGTTGCCGCCGCCACGAGTGATGTCCCTGGACAAAATCCGCCGACAATAAAGCCAACACCCATGATGAGTCCGCCAACAATTCCGGGGATGAGATAGCTGGGGTTGACCCAAATCATGCTGTAATCCAGCAAGCCAAGTGCTGTTGCGCCAAAAATTAACACCATCGCTACGATAATAGCGCCAAACATCACTTTGAGGACGGTATGGTCACGAAAATAAAATTGCGCCGCCAATCGTGTCGAAATACCAAAGCCAGCCATTTCGAGTACTACACCAAAACTTAAGCCGATGAGCAAATACACACCATATTGCTCCCAATGTCCTAATAATCCTGCTAAATCGAGCGGAAATGGGGTCATGATGAAGTAGCTCCTTATAGCCAGAATCTGCGGACAAAATAAGCGACTGCGTATCCACCAGCGAATACGGCGAACATGAATGCCCAACTACCAACCGATAATACTGCCCCGCCAGAGAGTGCCTGACCAGAGGTGCATCCGCGTGCGAGTCGTGCGCCATACCCCATAATTGCCCCGCCAATGAATGCCATCAGCCAACGACTTTTAGCCGACATGCGCGGACCGCGATTGGTCTCTAATTTAATACGCCCATGCCACCATCCCGATAAAAACCCACCCGTCACAGTGCCAACCGTGACGAATACCACCCAATTATCCAATGGGTTCAAATCGCCCCCCGCCATCGTAGCGAGGTAAGCGTTGCTATCTACATAATCGGGTGAGATGGCATCCTGAAAAAAGACCACCATCCGATTCATGCCACCACTCGCACCTAAGCCATTGCCGGTGAGGAAAAAAGATAAAAATAACACAATGCCAAGCAAAATCCCGCCTGCATACGCATTAATGAAGGGCTTTTCTTTCCGCTTTACCCATGATAATTGTCGTGTCTTGGAAACAGGTTTGAGGTCTTTTTCGGATGGAAGATAAGTCGTCATAGCGGTATCCTTTCATGGATAAAATAATTTATTTGAAAAGCAAAAGGGCATTTGGGATGCGATATATTCGCCCCAAATGCCCTTGTCTTTATAAATATAAGTTTCATGAAGATGACTTTCTGTAGAATAGAGTAGAGAGGCGGTAAATTTATCCCACCGGCATCTCATCCAATTTGCCAGATTGGTTTTCAACCATCTCATGAAGTACCTGACGCATATTGTCTAAAATGCCGATGATACGGGTATCGGTGAGGCTATAAAAAATTTGTGTGCCAGCGCGTTCTGTGGTTAGCAATCCATTTTGACGCAATAGCGACAAATGACGCGAAACGGTTGGTTGTGGCACATCCAAAATGCCGACCAATGTATTGACAGACAATGCGCCATTTTCTAGGGCATAGAGCAATTGCAAACGGCGTACATCGCCAACAGACCGACATACTTTGCTATGGAGCATTTCTAGCTCATCTAAACTAACACGCATAACGATTGTTTCCTTAATTTTGATAATGGACAATATGATGATATACCATCCGTATATGCGAATATAACTTTAGTATAGTCCTTTATACAGAAGATCATATACGCCATTCATCATGATTTAGGAGTGATAGGTGTCATATTTATGTGGTGAATTATAACCCAATGGGGCATCATCACCGATGCCCCATTGGGTTAAATCGAATGGATTTTATTGCTCTGCCATTGTTTCGGCTGTCACCATATCACCTGGGGGGGTAAAAATTTGTTCTGCGATGGTCGCCCCTGCCAAGATACGAATGAGCGCATCGGCTTTGACTCTGCTAGAGATGGTGCGGTCAATATCTACAGAGGCACGCATATATTCACCCTGTCTAATCACTTCGCGGGCGGCGGCATTGGCATCTATGCTGACAATCACCACTTGGTCTGTGGGGATATTGGCGGCTTTGAGCGCCTCAATTGCGCCTAATGACCCTGCATCGTTAATGCTGACGATGACATTAAATTCAACCCCATCTGCCAGCAACTCTTCCACAGAGGCGCGTCCAAAATCTTCTGTAGCACCCAAATACCGCCCAATAATGACGGCATTGGGTGCGAGGCTCAATACCCCTGCTTCAAGCCCATCGGCACGTTCAACAATGGCGGGCAAATCTGGGAAGTCTAAGATAATCACACGGGCTTCACCACCGAGTTCATCGGCAATAATTTGCCCCGCAAATTGACCGGGTTTATAGCCTAGTTCATAATCATCGCCAACGGTGACAATCCCGCCATACCCAAAGCCCTCGGCATTACCTGCATAGAGGGTGAGCGGGATATTGGCTTCGTCTAATGAGCGCAAACTGTCATCCATGATATTGGTATTAAGCGGGCAAATCACAAATCCCACTGCGCCATCGCTACGCGCTTGTTCAACGAGGGATGGTTGGCGTGTTTCGTTGTTATCGGCATCATAGACCCGTGAATTGATGTTATAGGCTCGCAAAAAGTCGCCAACTTCACGCACACTGCCCGAATGATATTCACTGGTGCGGTTGCACGCGAGAATCGCAACAAATCCATCACCCACACGGGCTTGTGCTAGGGCAATTTCTTCGGCGGTGGGTATCGTGTCGTCTACACTGCCTCTTTCGCCAACCAAGATATTGGCGGTGATATTACGTAAGTCTAGTTTTGCTTGTGCAACCTGTGTGGCTTCGATATTGGCT
>Ga0163144_10010129_pt1 | contig 20142 bp, 18 predicted proteins | sample OliLak19BULKMAT1_FD_123175 | JGI IMG/M metagenome (GOLD analysis project Ga0163144, IMG submission 123175) | Freshwater microbial mat bacterial communities from Lake Vanda, McMurdo Dry Valleys, Antarctica - Oligotrophic Lake LV.19.BULKMAT1 | ecosystem: Environmental > Aquatic > Freshwater >... | reverse complement strand
TGGCGCGGGACGACCTCGATTCGCTGAAGACCGCCCTCTTTGAAGACCGCTATATTGGCCAATTGCGACTACTCAGGTACGACCGCTCTCCCGCCCAGGGGATCGACGTCCAGGTCGATGCGACTGTCTCGCGCGAACGTGGCCTCGCCGCGCTCAAGCGCCAGCTCGATTTCGGGCGGGATTCGCTGAACTGGATATCCGAATACCGAGACTACCCGGGTTTCTGGCCGGATGCCATGAGGGCGGCGCCCAGCCTCATCCGCCCACCAAGCGTCCCATGCGCACACGCACCCGCATCCCTACGCCGGGGTAGGCCAGCGCCCTCTGCTAATTACAGACAGACACGGCGGATTAAGGTATCTGTAGCTCTGGGCCGGTGGAACCCACGCGCTGGGCCGCTTGGCCCTGTCCCATGCGCTTCCGCCTGCCCATGATTTCGCTTGATGGCGGGTGTAGGGTGGAACCTGCGCCCCCCGACTGGCGTTGGGGTGGATATGAAGGTATCTCCGCGGGACGGATCCTGGTCGGCGCGGAAACGGCGCGCCTGCGTTGCGGTAGTCGCCGCGCTCTTGGTGCTGCCGCTCTATGCGTTCTTCGCGCCATTCGACGCGCCGGAATCGCGCGCGTCCTTGCCCGGCAGCGTCGTGCTGGGCGCGGATGGCACGGTGCTCCAGCGCGATGGCGAGGCGGGACTGCGCATCCCCGTGACCCTGGACCAGGTCTCGGCGCTCATGCGCGAGGCCACGATCGCAGCGGAGGATCAGCGCTTCGCACACCACCCGGGGGTCGATCCCCTGGCGATGGTGCGCGCGGCGGTGCACTTCCGCTCGCAGCGTTCGGGCGCTTCCACGATCACCCAGCAACTGGCACGGCGGCTCTACCTCGATGGTGGCGGCGGCCCGCTGCCCCTGCGCAAGGCGCGCGAATCGCTGATCGCCTTCCAGCTCGAAGCCCATCGTTCGAAGGATGAAATCCTCGCCCTCTATCTCAACGATGTCTACTACGGTCGTGGCGCGTATGGCGTGGAGGCGGCGGCGCGCACCTACTTCGGCATCAGTGCCGCCAACCTGGACCTCGGCAGCGCGGCGTTTCTTGCCGGGCTTCCGCAGCGGCCCTCTGCCCTCGACCCGATCGAGGATGACCGGCCGGCGCGCGCCCGCCAGGCCTACGTGCTCGACCGCATGGCCGCCGATGGGAGTGTCTCGCGAGCGGAAGCGGAGGCGGCGAAGCTTCAGCCGCTGAATCTCCTCGCGCCGCTGGAACCGGCCGTCGCGCCCCAGTTCGTGGCCTTCGCGATGGCCGAGCTGGCACAGCTGCGGCCGGACCTCGCCGTGCGGCGCGATCTCGTCATCGAAACCACCCTCGACGCCGGACTCCAGGTGGAGGCCGAGCGGCTTGTCCGCGTCCACCTCGAATCGCTCCGCCTGCGTAACGTCACGAACGGGGCCGTCGTCGTCGTCGAACCGGGGTCGGGGCGGCTGCTGGCGATGGTGGGGAGCGCGACCGATGGCGACCCCGCACACGGCGGCGCGATCAACATGGCCATCGCCCCGCGCCAGCCCGGCTCTGCCCTCAAGCCCTTCCTTTATGCCGCCGCTTTCGAAAACGGTTACACCCCGGCGACCGCCCTCCTCGACGTGCCCACCACGTTTTCGACGCCCCAGGGGCCGTATGCGCCCCAGAACTATTCGCACACCTTCCACGGTGTCGTCCAGCTTCGCACTGCGTTGGCGTCGTCGTTAAACGTGCCCGCGGTACGCACGCTGGACACGCTGGGCCTGGACACGCTCCTCGACATGGCGAACCGTTTCGGGCTGAACACCAGGCCGGAGGCGGAGAGCTATGGCCTCGCGATCACGCTCGGGGGCAGCGAGGTGCGCCTGCTCGATATAGCCGCCGCCTATGCGGCCCTCGGCGCGGGCGGTGCCTACGCGGCGCCGTATGCCGTTTCCCGCGTTCGCGACGGCGCCGGACGCATCCTTTACGAACGGCCCAAGACCCCACCGCAGCGGGCCCTTAGCACTCAGCACTCGTATCTCATTTCAGACATCCTGAGCGACCGCGACGCACGGGTTCTCGGCTTCGGGCAGGTGACACCCTTCGACCTGCCCTTCCGCACGGCCGTGAAGACGGGCACGACCACGGGCTTCCGCGACAACTGGACGCTGGGGTATACGCCCGAAGTCGCCGTCGGCGTCTGGGTGGGCAACGCCGACGGGTCGCCCATGCGTGATGTCTCCGGCGTGGATGGCGCGGGCCCGATCTGGCACGACGTGATGATGGCGGCGGCGCGCGACCGCGCCATGAGCTGGCGCGAACGGCCGCCGGGCATCGTCGAGGCCACTGTCTGCGCGCCCACCGGCCTTCTGCCCGGCTCGGATTGCCCCTTCCCGCAGCGCGAACAGTTCGTCGCCGGGACCGTCCCAACACAGCGCGAGCGCTATTGGGTGCGCGATGTCTCGGGCGATATCTCCATCAACCCCCCGCTGGAAGCGCAGGCCTGGGCGCGGGATGTGGGCTTCCGCATCGCTGCGACGGGCGGGAGCGAGCGCCTGCATTTCGTTCAGCCGGGCGCGGGCAGCGTCTTCTTCTTCTCGCCGGAGTTGCGTTCCCAGGAGGTCGTGCTGCGCGTCGCGTCGCCGCCTGGTGCAGGCCTCGTTTCGTTTCGAATCAACGGCCGCGAGATCGGCCAGGCCCCCGCGGGCGACGGCCGTCTCGTGTGGCGGCTCGAACCCGGCGCCCACCGCGTCGAAGCGAGCGCGACCCTCGCCGACGGATCCATCGCCATCGCCACCACCACGTATGAGGTACGAACCAGATGAGTCAGCAACCAGCGTCCGCTCCCTCGAATCCTTCCACGGAAGGACGCACCCCCCATCAGCGATTCATGGCCTGGTTACGGCCCCGGCTTCGTCAGCCACGCTGGCGGATCGGCGGCGCGATCGGCGCGGCCCTCGTCGTGGGGCTGCTTGGCGGCCTCGGCTGGTTGCTGGCCACGCGCGGCGGCGAAGATCGGCCCGGCATCCCCGACCCGCCCGGCTTCGCTCTCAGCCCCGCGGGCGACGACGTGCCCCGGCTCGCGCCGATCAAGGTGACATTCGCCAGCCCGCCGGACGAAAAGGCGGCGGCGAAGCTCATCCTCGTGCAGCCACGACCGAAGGGCACCTACGCCTGGCTGAGCGACCGGACGCTTCTCTTCCAGCCGGAATTTCCAGGGCTGCTGCGCGGCTCGACCTACACCGTGAAGGTGCCCGCACGCCCGGAAACTGGCCTGAACGACGAGATCTCGCGGCAGTTCACGGTCACCGGCTTACTCACGATTCAGCAGGCGATCCCCGGCGACGGCGACAGCGAGGTGCCGCTGAACGCGCCGATCATGGTCCAGTTCAGCCGCAGCGTGGCACCGCTGACCACGCTCTCTGCCCAGAACAAGGCGCCTGTCGTCAGCTTCGATCCGCCGCTGGAGGGCACGGGCGAGTGGCTCAACACCTCGATCTACCGCTTCACGCCGAAGAGCCTCGCGCCGTTCACGAAGTACAAGATGCGCATCGCGAAGGGCCTCACTTCGGCGGCGGACGGCGTGCTCAAGGAGGATTTCGCCTGGAGCTTCACGACGATCAGCCCCGCCGTGGATTCCGTCGTACCGGATAACAATACGGAGTTCGCCGGCCCGCGTCAGCCCGTGACCGTGCACTTCAATCAGCCCATGGACCGCGGCAGCGTGGCCTCCGGATTCAGCGTGAAGCTGCGCGATGGCGCCGCCGTGGCGGGGAGCCTCGCCTGGAGCAACAACGACGCGAGCGTGACGTTCACGCCTTCGGGCCAGCTCGCTTTCGACTCCACATACGACGTCACCGTCGCAAAGGGCCTCAAGGGCGCGAAGGGCGGCGTGACAGCGAACGAACGCAACGCCGGCTTCAAGACGGTGGGCATCCCGGCCGTGCGAAACACGAATCCCCCGAACGGTTCGCCGTCTGCCGGGCGGTTCGGCGTGTTCATCAGCTTCACCAACCCGATGGATCCAGATTCCTACGAAGGCAAGATGAGCATCAGCGGATTCGCCGCGAAGGACCTGGAAGGTCGTGTTAATGGTGACGAGCGCACGGTCTATGCGAACGTATCATTGCGCCCCTCGACCGCCTACACCGTGACGCTCGCGCCGGGCGTGAAGGACCGCTACGGCCAGGTGATGGGCGGCTACACGCTTTCGTTCACGACCGCCCCACTTGAACCATCCATCAGTCTTGCCCTGCCAGGCTACAGCAGCGCGGGCACCTATTCGGCCACTGCCGAACCGATCCTGTTCTTCCACGCGACAAACGTGACCAGCGCCCCCTTCACGCTCTATCCGCTCACGCCCGCGGAGATGAAATGCCTCGGGGGCAGTTTCGATGGTGGAGGATGCGACTTCAAGGACTTCGCTCCATCGCTACCGGCGCAACGGACCTGGACCGTGCCCATTAGTGCCGCGAAGGACGAGGTGACCATCGCCTCGACCTCGCTCAGCGGCGGCGGTCTCCTCCCCAAGGGCTACTACTTCGTGCGCACGGGAAGCACGTCGTTCGCCAATTCGATGGTCTTCGCCGTCGTCGATACCGTGATCGCGACCAAGCTTTCGAACGACGAGCTCGTCACCTGGGTCCTGGACCATGACACGGGCAAGCCGCTGAGCGGCGTGAAGGTCGTGGCGGAGGGCGGCGGACTCCCGTTGACCACGGCGACGACGGACGCCAACGGCCTCGCCTCCTTCAAGGTGCCCGAGCCGGTGATCGGCAAGAACATCAACCGCAATTATTACGTCACGCTCGACGACGGCGGCCATCGCGGCGTGACGACGACGAACTGGCGCCAGGGGTCATTCGGCTTCGACCGTAGCATCCCCACCGAGTACTTCGTCCGCGGTTTCGTCGGCCAGATCTATACGGACCGGCCGATCTACCGCCCCGGCGAGACGGTCGAGTACAAGGGCGTTGTGCGCGCGGACGACGACGCGCGGTACACCGTGCCCGCGATCGACTCCGGCAACGTGTTCATCCTGTTGGACGCGACACGCAAGGAGGTGAAGCGCGAAGCGATCCGCACCAACGAGTTCGGCACCTTCGCGGGCAGCTTCGAACTCCCAGGCGACGCGCCCATCGGCGACTACTCGATCAGCATCCAGGACAAGGACAGCAAGAACCAGGGCTACGGGTACTACATCGCGGGCAACAGCTTCCTCGTGGCGGAGTTCCGCAAGCCCGAATACCAGGTGAGCGTCGAGCCGGGGAAGAAGTCGTATGTCGATGGCGACGCAATCGATGTGCGCACGAGCGCGACCTACTTCTTCGGCGGCGGCGTGGAGAACGCGAGCGTCGAATGGTCGGCGTTGGGCGTGCCCACTTCACTCTTCGTGAAGGGGTACGAACGCTACTCCTTCCGCGATTACGATTATTGGCAAGAGCCCGTTTTCAAGCAGCCCGTGCGCGCGAGCGGCGTCGCCAAGACCGGTGCGGATGGCGTCGCCAGCTACACGATCCCGGCGAAACTCGCGGCGGGCGAAGGCGCCCAGCTCTTCACGCTCACGGCCGCCGTCACGGACCTGAGCGCCCAATCGGTCGCGAGCAGCGCCGCGGTGACGGTGCACGCGGGCGAGTTGTACGCCGGGGTGCGTCCCGCCCAATACGTCGCGATCACGGGCAAGGAAACGGCCATAAACGTCGTCACGGCCGATACCGACGGCAAGGTCCTTGCCAATCGCAGCGCCGTCGTGAAGGTCTACAACCGCGAATGGGTGACGACCAAAATCCAGACGCCAGACGGCGGCCGCAACTACAAGAGCGAGCCCAGGGACACGCTCATCGCCACCCTCGATGTGAAGACGAACGACAAGGGCGAAGGCAGCGCGACGTTCGCCCCCACGAAGCCGGGCACGCTGCGCATCGTCTCCGAGGGCACGGACAGCAAGGGCCGCGTCACGAAGAGCGCCGCCTACCTCTGGGTGGCCGGCCAGGAGTTCGCCAGCTGGCGGATTACGAACGACGACACGATCACCCTCGTCGCCGACAAGGAGAAATACGAAGTCGGCGAGACGGCCGAGATTCTCGTGCCCGCGCCCTTCGCCGGGGCCACGGGCCTCGTCACGGTCGAACGCGGCAAAGTGATCACGCGCGCGGTGCAACAGTTCCCCACGAACAGCGAGCGCATTCAGATCCCGATCACGGACCGCTCCGTGCCCAACGTCTTCGTCTCCGTGATGCTTTATCGCGCGCCCACGGCGGCGGACCCTATCCCGCGCTACAAGCTGGGCTATGTCCAGCTCCCGGTATCGACGGCGACGCGCGTCCTCAACGTCACCATTCGCCCGGACCGCGAACAGGCGAAGCCCGGCGAGACCGTGCGCTACGACATCAAGGTCACGGATTCGACGGGCAAGGGCGTGAAGGCGGAGGTGTCCGCGGCCGTCGTGGACAAGGCGATCTTCGCACTGGAGGATGAGCGCGGGCCCAACGGGCTGCAGGCGTTCTGGTTCCAGCGCGGCCTCTCCGTCACCAACGCCTCCTCCATGGCCGTCTCCGTGAACCGTTCCAACGACGTCATCGCCGAACCCCAGGGCGGGGGCAAGGGCGGTGGCCTCGACAGCGACCAGCTGCGAACCGAGTTCCGCAACACCGCCTTCTGGCAAGCCCAACTCGTCACCAAGGAGGACGGTACGGCGACGGTCGATGTGAAGATGCCGGACAACCTCACAACCTGGCGCATGGCCGTGCGCGCCGTGAGCGGCAATACGCAGGTGGGCGAAGGTTCGAACGAACTCATCTCGACCCAGCCAATGCTCATTCGCCCGGCTCTGCCCCGCTTCCTACGCGTCGGCGATACGTTCGACGTGCGCATGCTCGTGCGCAACGCCACGAGCGCGCAGATCGAGGCGCGGGTCACGCTCGACGCCGAAGGCATCACCCTCGCGAAGGGCGACGCGCAGACGTTGAAGATCCCCGCGAACCAGTCGGTCGTCGCCATCTGGCCGGCGAGAGTCGAAGCAGAGGGCAGGGCCAAGCTCACCTTCACGGCCACGGGCCCTGGCGGGCTCAAGGACGGCATCGTCCAGGAGCTGCCGATCTATCTCGACGTCACCCCGGAGACAATGGCCACGGGTGGCATCCTCACGGGCGAACCCGTCTACGAGGCCCTCTACCTGCCGCCGTTCGCGATCACCAAACAGGGGTCGCTGACCGTTTCCGTCCAGGCGGCGCTTACCGGTTCGATGGCGGACGAACTGGGGGCTCTCTCTCCCCAACCATGGGAGGGCGCCGAACGCGTCTCTAGCCGACTGATCGCGACGATCGGTGTACGCCGGGCCCAGAAGAGCGCCGGCCAATCGACCGCGGCCCTCGATAGCGCTATCACCCGCGACCTCGCCTCGCTCATCGGCAGGCAGCGATCGGACGGCGGCTGGCCCTGGTGCGATCACCCGCTCTGCCAGACGGACCCGACGGTGACAGCCTGGGCGTTGCTCGCTATCGGCGAAGCACGCCGCGACAATCTGAGCGTCGATAACGGCGTCGTCACCCGCGCCACGGCCTACCTGTTCACCTACGTCAACCGCACGACGGACGTGAACAATCCCGCGGACCCCAATCAGAAGGCGTTCATGCTGGCCGCGCTCGCCTCCGCCGGCGCGGGGAACTCAACTTTGCCGCCGTCGCGGGCGCTCTTCGAACAGCACCGCGCGAAGCTCACGAACTGGGGGAAGGCCTACCTCCTGCTGTCGATGAACGACGCGGGCGTGAAGACGGACGACCCCCAGGTGCGGGCGCTGCTCAACGACCTCGCCGCGACAGCCATCCCCAGCGCCAACGGTAATCACTGGGAAGACGACCGCGTGCCGGGCTCGTTCATGCGGAACACCGGGACGACGGCGCTCATCGCCCTCGCCCTCGCGCGCATCCAGCCCGAACAGCCGCTCGTCGCCAACACGGTGCGCTGGCTCGTCATCGCCCGCGGAGCCGAGGGCTGGCACACGAACATCGACCGTGCCCACGCCGTCCTCGCACTGACGACGTACGCCGTGCAAACGGGCGAACTGGGCGCGGATTTCAGTTACAGCGTCACGGTCGCCAACAAGGAGATCCTCGCGGGCCTCGTGAAGCCGGGCGAAGCGACAAAGACGAACAGCAACAAGCTCCCGCTGAGCGGGTTCAAGGCGGGCGAGACGAGCCTTCTCACCTTCGTCCGCGAGTTCGCCAGGCCCGGCCGCCTCTATTACACGCTCAACTTCCGCTACTTCACGCCCGCGAAGGAGGTCGAAGCCGTCAACCGTGGCTTCGCCGTTTCGCACGAGTACACCAAGCTCGATGACCCGACGCAGAAGATCACGAGCGCGAAGCTGGGCGAGACGGTGCGCGTCAAGCTCACCGTGCTTATCCCCGCGGACCGTAACTACGTGGTCATCGATGACCTCTTGCCCGCGGGGCTGGAACCGGTGGACACGCGTCTCAAGACGATCGACCCCAAGCTCAAGGCGGAGCTCGAACTGGAACGGGTGGCCGCCAGCACGAGCAAGCGCGGCGGCTACCATGCCCCCTGGTTCCGCTGGTACTACAACCCCTTCCAGCAGGTGGACGTGCGCGACGACCGCACGACGCTCTACGCGGACCGCATCTCGAAGGGCGTGTACGAGTACATCTACTACGCCCGCGCGACCACACCCGGCGATTTCTTCGTCGCTCCCGCCCACGCCGAAGAGACGTACTTCCCGGAAACGTTCGGGCGCAGCGACAGCGGGAGGTTCACCGTGACGCCGTAATTGGATCTGGGGACCCTCGACAAGTGTCCGCAGTGGTTGGCGGCGATATCATTGGCGCCCGCGGAGGAACGACACGCCCGAGAGTGACTTGAGCCTTGCGATTGACGTTGTCGACTACGAGGGAACGCCCGTCAAATGCGACTGGGCGCAGTGGTACGGGAAGGTCATTGCCAACCACCCCGAACTCGCCGGGCGGGAATCCGAGGTAGCGGACGTAATCGCCAAGCCGGAGATGGTGCTACAAGACCGAGACTATGCGCGCCGCCGACACTTTCTGCATCGACCTGGAGAGGATCTTATTTATGTGGACGTTATAGTGGAGTACCTGATGAAGACGGAGTCAGCGTCGGGCGCTTGGTGACGGCTTTCGTGAGAAGGCGTCTGCGATTGCGCGACCAGATCCTTCACATCACGTATCGGGGCCTGCCATGATGCTCTCCTCACGTACACCCTCTGTCGATTTGCAGGGCTTGAAGCGAATAACGTTCGGTTACGACCGGAAATACGATGTGGCCGTCTTCCACCTCGGCGTCCCTCAAACGGCAAACACCGACGAAGTCGATGACAGCTGGTATCTTCGGAACGTTGACGATGAGATCGTCGGGCTGGAGCTTCACGGCCTCAAGCGCATCCTTCGTGCAACCCCCGCACACTCCATGATGTTCAAACCCGTAGCGCATGAAATCGAGGCGGTCACGGGCCTCTCGTTCGACCGGGAAGATATTCGCGCCGAAGGTTCGGTCCAGGAACTTCCATGCACAACTCAGTTCCTCCTCATCCTCATCGGCCGGTCGATCGAGAAATACGAAACGATGCGCCAGGCGGAGTACCAGGAAGCGGCCCGGCGGCTGCTCGCTGGCTAACGTTCAAAAGGTCGCAGCCGCATCCGGAGGATCGACACGTCCGAAAGCAACCGCGGCCTCGCCATCGACGTTATCGACTACGAGGGAACGCCGGTTCGCTGCGACCAGACCCACTGGACGGCGAAGATCGATCGGCACCACCACGAATTGATCGGGCAGCAAGCTGAAGTGGCGCGGGTGATAGAGGAACCGGATCTGGTCCTTCAAGACCGTGAGTTTCCGGACCGTCGCCACTTTGTTCGGACTTTGCATTCAACTCGGTTTCTGGACGTCGTGGTACAGTATGCAGAGTCATCGGGGGAAATCGTGGGGACCCTCAAAACGGCATTCTTCAGGCGCCGGTTGCGTTACGGAGACCCGGTGATTTACCTCCGGAGGCACTAGGGATGTTTTCAGCGGTCACTCCCTCTATCGATCTGACTGGTTTCCGACACCTGGTCTTCGCTTACGATATCGAGGACGACATTCTGTATGCGCATATCAACGGTCCGCTCGCTGCCGATACGGAACAAGTGGACGACGCGTGGTACCTTCGCGTTGAGGGCGACGAGGTCGTCGGACTGGAGATACACGGCCTCAAGAGGACTCTTCTGAGCACGCGGTTCTTTTCGAAGATGTTCAAGCCCGCGCTGATTGAAGTTGAAGAGTTCACGGGGGTGTCGTATCGGCAGGCGAGCTTCGACGCCGAAGGCACAGTCGAACAACTCCCACACACGGCCCAGCTAGTGGTCTTCCTCATCGGCCGGGCGATCGAGAAGTACGAAACGATGCGCCAGGCGGAGTACCAGGAAGCGGCCCGGCGGCTGCTCGCGGGCTAAGGCCATGCGCGTTCGAACGGCAAACGCGCGCGTGCGATGGCTCGGGCGCCGCTGCCGCGAAAATAATTGTGAAGAAATCGACACGACCAGTTGAAAACGCGCTGGAACGGGTCTAGGATTCCACCCAAGGGTTCGGTCGACGTGTCCGCTCCACGTCCCGAGCCCTTGCTTTTTGCCCTTGACTGTCGCCGCCCTCGTCGCCAAATGGCGCCAGTGTGGCTGAATGATCTTGGCAACCAGCTACGGGAGCGCTCGGCGAAGGCTGGCGGATCGAACGTCTCGAACACGTCACGATCGAGCGCGGGGATGCGTCCAAGCAAACGTGGGAATGCCGCGCCGCCCGGCTCCGAAGCTAAAAGGCCTGGCCCGATCGCACCGCCACCAGGGCCACTTCGACCACGCCGTGCAGCGCTTCCAGCGTGAAGGGCTTCTGGATGAAGCCATCGATGAGCCCTTCCAGGGCGAAGGCCGCGACGCTTTCCTCTTCGAAGCCGCTGAGGATGACGACCCGAGTGACACGGCGCCTGGCGTGGATGGCGCGCAGGGTCTCTTCACCGCTCATACCGGGCATGGACATATCGAGGAGTACCAGGGCAATCGGGGGTTCCTGTTCGGCCAGCACGCCCAGCCCGGCGGCGCCACTGTCAGCGTCCCACACAATGTAGCCGACGCTCTCCAGGGCGCGACGCGTCAGCTTCCGCACCAGCGCCTCGTCGTCGATGACGAGGATGGTAACCGCACCCGCCTCTCCCAACGCAAACCCCCTGTCCCGGTGAGGATGCTACAGCGGGCGCTGCCGTGCAAAACTCGGCGGCGATTCAAGCGACGGGTTGGAGATGGGCTGCGGAGGGAACGGCGCCCTCCAGCAGCACCCGTTCGCCCAGCACCGTGGCAAGGCGGGTGAATACGCTCGCGGCGTCCTGCGGCGCGACATACACCAACGCCATCAATCTGCCCTGGGCGTCCACCCCCACGCGGTCGTAACCGCGAAGGAAGCGGCGCAGCAAAAGGATGAGCGAGGGCACGTCATCCGTTGGCCGAAGGACGAGGCTCACCGGGTCACAGGGGAGATGGTAGCGCGGCCCAAGATGCTCCGTGCGGAAGATCGGCAAGCCCGTATTCGCGTCGCGCTCGCCTGGCAGCGCGGGGTCGAAGACGCGGTCCAGCGCGCCGGAGACCTGTTGGGCGGAGATCGGTGAGGCGAGGATATCGCGCGCTCCGGCGTGCATGGCGCCGAGGGCATCGACCATGCAATCGTGCCGGGCCGTGATAACCGTCCTCGCGCGCACGGCGGGACTCAAGCGGCGCACGGCCAAGGTCGCGCGGTCACGTTTCCCGGCCGAAATGAAGAGCACTGGTTGCGCTTCCCACCGCTCCATCTCGGCGAGGTGGCTCGCCGTGAGGGCGTAGTAATCCCGTTCCATGCCCTGGATGGTGGATTGGAGGACATAGGCGTCACGTTTGAGGAGGAAGAGGCCGGCGGCATCGGCCGCCACCGTGGTCAACCAACCGCCCATACCACCTTCCGCCTTGCGGAAGCTCGTGCCCGTCACCGCGGAACTATCCGCCAACGTGCTCACCCACCACGCCTCGCATTGGCGACAGATCCGTTGCTGGCGAATTTCGCCCACGCGGCGAAAGAGCGACGTGCGCACGAATTCTCGACCGCTGGGCACGAGGTCCACCCCGATCGCTTCCCGCCCGAAGAACCCATGGCAATAGCTACAGTGCGCCTCATCGGAGAGGGTCTTTTCGCCGCCGATGGGGAACCCGAGGACGGTATCGGGAAGCGAACCGGAATCGCCTGCGTGCTGCATCAACTGGCTCGCCCACTCGTAGCATTTCCCGCAGAGGTCGTATGGGGCGGTCGCGACGGTGCTCAGCCACGCTCCCCCCGGCTTGCGCGTCTCCTTGCGAAAGGAGAGCTGACCACCGGTCTCGGAGGATGCGCAGCGGAAGCAGAGCTGGTCGTCGGTGGAAATGGGATCGCCTCCATGCAAGGCACACGCGCGCGTTTTCGCTCTGCCTACTCCACGGAGTATCGACAGCTCCAGCGCGCCAAATAGTGGCTGCGAGGGGCGGTCACGGTTCCGCAACTATCAGCGGCGGCGCGGACCCCGGCCGTTCGGGTCAGTCCGCGCGAGGCGGATGGCGAAGAACACCGTCATCACAAGAAAGACCAGCCCGAAGGCCGGGTTGCCAGTTGCGAAATTGAGGATCGCCGCAACGAGCATGATCAAGAGGGAAAGGCCGCGGAACGAGCGGAAGCGTTGTACAAGGGTGGCGAAGTCGAGGTCCATGGCCGCACCATAACAGATCTGTTTCCCCGTCGATTCGCCTGTCCCTCAACGAACGCTACGCAGGGCCGACCCACCGCACGTCACGGCGAAGCACCGATCCAAGACGCGAAAGGTATTCTTCGCGCGAAATCTCAATGGCGCCCATGGATTCGGTGTGGGGCGAAAGCACCTGGATATCAACGAGCTGAACGCCGATGCGCTGGCACTGCGCCATCATCGCCGCCATGGCCACCTTCGATGCGTCCGTGACGCGGTGGAACATGGATTCGGCGCCATACATCCCGCCCACGCCGATGCCATAAAGTCCGCCCGCGAGTTCGCCCTCCGCCGTCCAGGCTTCGAAGCTGTGGGCGTACCCCAGCGCGTGAAGCTCCAGGTAGGCGCGGCGCAATCGCGTCGTGATCCAGGTGCCCTCTTCGCGGCCGCGCCCGCATTCGCTGATGACGCGTTCGAAGGCCGCGTCCACCGACAGGCGGAAGCGGCCCTGCCGAAGCGTGCGCGCCAAGCGGCTGGAGACGCGCAGGCCATCGATGGGGATGATGGCGCGCGGGTCCGGCGAGAACCAGAGGTACTCCTGCCCGCGCTGGGGCCAGGGGAAAACACCGCGGCGATACGCCTCGACAATAGTCTCTGGTCGAAAGTCCGCCCCGCGCCCGACGAGCCCATGGGCCGCCGCCCGTTGCACATCGCCGAACGAATACGCGCACGGGAGCAGGGGTTGTTGGGGCGCCGTCGTGTACACCTGGAGTTCGAGGGAATCCAGCAAGTGCTGACCGTTTTCCATGGCCCAACATTGGGGCAGGAAGGGACTGGGTGGAAGGTGGTGACGAAGGACTTTGGCGGGCGAAAACAGTGGCGGGGACGATGACCCATGACTCCAAGCGCAACGGCGCGTGCAGCCGACGCGCGAGTTATCCTGGTTCGATTTTCACGTCGTTCCGCCTGTCACCCCCGTTCGTCCTGAGCCTGTCGAAGGATGAACACGCCGCTGTCCATGGTTCGGGTGTGACCGGCCCTTCGACAGGCTCAGGGCGAACGGAACCCAGCACGTTGCCGTGCAAAACTTTGACGGCCACCCGAGCAACCCCGCCGTCAAGACCGTTGGGCCGCGCTCTCGTATTCTCTGCGCGATGTACAACGACCTTGCCGTGTTCTCCGGGCGGGCCCACCCGGAACTGACAAACGCCATCTGCCTGCGCCTTGGCCGCCAGCCCGGCAAGGTGGATGTCTTCGAGTTTTCGAACGAGAACATCTTCGTCCAGTACCAGGAGAACGTCCGCCAGCGCGACGTCTACATCGTGCAGCCGTTCAGCAGCCCCGTGAACACCTCGATCATGGAATTGCTGATCATGATCGACGCCGCCAAGCGAGCATCGGCGGGGCGCATCACCGCCGTCATCCCCTATTACGCCTACGGCCGCAGCGATAAGAAGGATCAGCCGCGCGTCCCAATTACCGCGCGCCTTATCGCGAACCTCATCGAGACGGCGGGGGCGGACCGCATCCTCACCCTGAACCTGCACGCGGGCCAGATCCAGGGCTTCTTCAACATCCCCGTGGACGAACTCAACGCGCTCTACCCCGTGAGCGCCTATTTCCAGAACCAGCGCCTCCAGAACTACACCGTCGTCGCCACGGATGTGGGCGGCGAAAAACGCGCGCGGGACCTCGCCGTGCGGCTGGATCTGCCCCTCGCCATTATCGATAAGCGCCGCATCGGCAACACGGAGACGGCCGAGGCGATGCACGTCATAGGCGAAGTCGAGGGCCGCAATTGCCTCATCCTCGATGACGAGATCAGCACGGCGGGGACGATCGTCTCGGCCGCGAATGCCCTACGCATGAACGGCGCGCAGGAGCTGATCGTGAGCTGCTACCACCCGATCCTTAGCGGCCCCGCGGTGGAGCGGCTGAAAGCCCTCGACGCGCGGGAAATCGTTTTCACGGATTCCGTGCCCCTGCCCGCCGAGAAGAAGCTGCCGAACATGACGATCATCCCCGTGGCCGCGCAGTTCGGCGACGCCATCGGCCGCATCCATTCCGGCCAGAGCGTGGGTGCCCTGTTCCAGTAGGTCTTGGGCACCGTGAGCCAGATACCCTTCTCGGTGCACCCCCCACCAGTCACAAGACCTCCTTCGTCCTGTATACTCCCGGCCATGCAGCTTCGCCTCGACAAGCCGTGGATCCCCATCAGCGCCGATGTCCTGGCGAATCTGCCGGGGCAGCTCGGCGTGTACCAGGTGGCGGACGCGCAAGGCAACGTCCTGAAGATCGGCTACGCGGGCGGGAAGTCGCTCTTCGGCCTGCGCAGCACGCTCCAGGACGCGACGAATACGATCGGTAGCCGCGCCACGCACTTTCGCGTCGAAGTGAACATGCAATACCAGACGCGCTACAAGGAACTCCTCATGCTCCATATCGCCGACCATGGCGATGTCCCCGAGCTGAATCGCGACGACCGACCTGAGCGCCTCGGGCGACTCGGTTAGGGGCGGGATAACCGGACTGTCGACTCCAAAGTCGGCAAGCTCCGTCGAGCGTTGTAAGATGGAGCCATGACCACCGCGACGCGGCCAATGACCCTCGACGAGTTCCTGGCGATGCCAGAAACCGAGCCCGCCTCCGAGTTCATCTGCGGGGAGGTGGTGCAGAAGCCCATGCCCAGCCCAAATCACAGCATTATTGCGACCGAAATCGGAACCTTCCTTCGCATCTATATGAAGGCCGCGAAGAACGGTGCCCGCGTTCTTACGGAACCGCGGCACGCCGAGCGTCCGGAACGACGCGCCTACCTCCCGGACGTTTCCGTGGTCCTCGGCGAGCACTTTCCCGCGAACCCAGCCGTTCGCCGTCGCGGGCCGCTCGAACTGGTCCCCGATATCGCCATCGAGATCCTTTCGCCCGACGACCGGCCCTCGCGCGTCGGCGAGAAGATGGCCTTCTACCTTCGTAACAACACGCCTTTGGTATGGGTGATAGACCCGGATGAACGCACCGTCGACGTCCATCGCCCCGGCCTCCCATCGACGCGTCACCGGCCAGGCGACATGATCACCGGTGCGCCGGTCTTGCCCAACTTCACGCTTGACGTCGGGGAACTGTTCGCCGCGCTCGACGATTGAGGGGCACGGAACGCTCCGTCCGACGCCAGCACGCGCCCCCGCGAAGCCTAGCGCCCAACCTCTCAGTCAGCACCTACACGGCTCCGATTGAGGCGCGGACCACAGCATCCCGCGCTACCGCTCAGTAAGAAACGTGCTGGTGGTCTCAACGCAGCGATCGAGTTCATCGAGCCATGGCGCATGGCCAGCGCGAGGGATCAATTCGAGCCGGGCGTTCGGCAGGCGCTTCACGAATTGGCGCGCGACCCCCGGCCCGCCGAACGGATCGCCTTCACCCCAGATGAGTTGCGTGGGCATGGTGACCTTGCGCAGGAGATCGTCCGACAGGACAAGCGGCCGGTTTACCCCGTGGCGCGGCGAGAATAAGAGGCGAGCGGGCGCGACCTCATTCCGCAGAGTGTCGGTATGGCGCAAGAGCGACACGTACCAGCCAAGGTCCTCCGCCGTCAGCTTGCCAGACTTCAAGGTGGGACCGTGTCCTATGCTGCGAAAGATCATGCGCGCGGCCCGCTCGTTCACTGGCATAGCCGTCATGAGGCGTGCTACTCCGGGGGCGCCGGTTATGCGCATTGAGAGAGGCAACCGGGATGACGCTCCGAACGGCCAGCCGAACAGCACGAGGCGGCCGATGCGCTCGGGATGTATGGCCGCGGCGCGCAACGTGAGGTGGGCGCCGAACGACGTTGCCACGAGGTTGGCCGAATCCAGTTCGAGCGCGTCCAGCACGTCCGGGACGAGCGTCTCGGCAAACGGGGGCAGGGTATCGGAGTTGAGTGTCGTTGCCAGGGGTTCGCTCAACCCGCATCCTGGCCTGTCCAGTAAGATGCAACGAAAGCCAGGCAGTCGGGCGACGAGGGCGGCCCAGCTCGACCCGCTGACGTTCCCGCCGTGTACGAAGAGCACGGGCGGTCCTTCGCCGACTTCCAGCACGCGAACATCGACGTTATTGCGCTTCAGATGAAGCCGGCGCTCGATGGGCGTTACGCCTTTCGATTGCCACAGCCGCCGCTCGGCTTCCCGGTATCGCGCTTCGTTCATGACGTACCTCCCGCGCTAAGGGGACTCCTTCGGTGCCCGGGCCGGACGAGGAGTGCGATTCCGGTGGCGAGCGCCCAGGCCGGGAGCAGAAAAAGGGGAAGGAACAGGATTGCCACCGCGCAGAGCACGCCCACCACGTAGCCAACAATCGTCAGTGCACGCGGGATCGAGCCAAGCCGGCAGAGCAACACGACGGCGACTCCCGCGAAGAGGTAACCGTGGAGGATCATCCCGTAGGCCTGGTGCACCTGGAAGCGCGTGACGACAGCGAGCGGTTCGTCGAACGCGTCGATGCTGAGGGCATAGGTGGGTCCCTGGGTTGCGCCTCCCGCCGCCAACAGCACCGCGGCCCCGAGTGCGAACAGCGAGGCTGCTGTGAACCGCCCCTCGGCGCCGCGCGAAAGCAACCAAACGAAGCCGACGAACGCCAGCGCTGCCGCGCCGATCAGGTAGCTCGCGGCGACCACGCGCGCACGTCCGGCACCAGAGGCGTAAAAGTCCGCGACTAGCTGCTCGTTGTCGTCGTGGCCGGGGAGGTCCAGAAGGATGAATCCGGAGGCAAGGGAAAGGGCGAAGACGATCCCCGCCACTCCCGCCCAGCGTCGCGAATCCAGGTTGCTCATGGGCGCACTATAGGGCTTGTCCCTCAACCTGTCCGTCAGAGCCGCGTCGAGTCCCGTTCGACGGCCACGCGCACCCGCGCGTAGACTCAGCACCCACGACTAAGTCCTTAGTCCCAAGTCCTCAGTCCTTTCCTGCCGGAGGCACTCTTGGATCTCGAACTCTCCGAAGAACAGAAACTGATCGTCGATACCACGCGCCGCTTCGTGCGCGAAGAGATCCTGCCGCTGGAGGACGACCTTGACCCGGATGCGAGCGCGCTCGAACCCGAAGACCGCGAGCGCCTCATCGCGAAGGTGAAGGCGATGGGCTTCTATGGGCTGGACATCCCGCCCGAATACGGCGGCCCGGAGATCGACATTGTCAATCGCACGCTCATGGCGATCGAGATGTCGCAGCATCGCGCCGGGCTCTATGCGCCCTGCTACGGTGTCTTCGGCGGCGCCGGGCTCGCCCAGCTCTTCGAAGCGAACGAGGACCAGAAGCAGCGCTACCTCTACCCCACCCTGCGCGGCGAAAAGCACGGTTTCTTCGGTCTCACCGAGCCTTCCGGCGGCAGCGACCCCGCCCGCGCCATCCAGACGACCGCCGTCAAGGATGGCGACGACTGGGTGCTGAACGGCGCCAAGATCTTCATCAGCGGCGCCGACACGGCGGATTTCGGCATCACCTTCGCGCGCACCGATAGCGCGCGTGGCCGCGAGGGCATCACCTGCTTCATCGTCGACACGGACGCGCCCGGCTTCCACGTGCGCCGCATTGTTCACACGCTCCGCTCCACCTCCTACGCGACGGAGCTGCAATACGACAACCTGCGCGTGCCCGCCGCGAATGTCCTCGGCGAAGTGAACAAGGGTTTCGCCATCGCCAACGACCGCCTCAGCCGCCAGCGCATCCCCTATTCCGCCGCTTGCATCGGCGTCGCCGTGAAAGCCCAGGAGATGGCGATCTCTTACGCGAAGCAGCGCGTGACTTTCGGCGACGTCCTTGCCAGCCGCCAGGCGATCCAATGGATGATCGTCGACAACGAGATCGATATCCGCACCAGCCGCTGGGTGACGCTGGCCGCCGCGGACCTCGCGAACAAGCGCAAACCGTATCGCACGGAGGCGGCGATGGCGAAGCTCGTGAGCACGGAAGCGGGCGGGCGCGTGGTGGACCGGTCGATGCAGATCCACGGCGGCTACGGCATGACGAAGGACCTCCCGCTCGAACGCTGGTACCGCGAGATCCGCATCCGCCGCATCGGCGAAGGCCCCAGCGAAGTCCAGCGCCTGATCATGGCGCGGGATTTGCTCGGGGGGAACTTCCATTAGCGCACCGGTGTAGTTAATGCGAGGGGAGAGGACGACCGAAATGGGACGGCGTCGATTGCTCGGGCTCGTTCTTCTTGGTGGCGCGGCCGCCATCGGTGCGCTGGCCCTGGTAGCCTGGGTGCGCTCCGGCGGTCCGACCGACCAGCACACTCTCATCGACTCCTCCGGCTGCCCCACCACCAGTTCCGCGCTCGCGGTGAAGTACAAGCCGATTGAGATCGGACCCGTCGCCTTACACCCGGGTCCCGATGCCACAACGGGAGCTGACATCAAGTATCTCGGATATCAGAGCGGAATTGGATTCATCCTCAAGACGTTCTTCACGGTCAATACATTTCACGAGGGGGAGCTTCGCATCTCCGGCGCCCACGAGCAGACGGCGGCCCGAATGCTGTCCGACTATCCGCCGAGCTACGGGCAACCACCGCTGGGATACCGCGCCGAGGTTGTTTACACGGCGGGCGACATCGAACGGTACGGCGCAACAAGATGGACCTCTGGTGCGGGCGTTGTGGGGTTGCCGGGCGCCATCGCCGTACCTGAACGTGGAGCGTACCGCATTCAGGTGGTCGACCATCGCGGTAAGGTCTGGAAGCAAACCGTAACAGTCTGCCACGGAATAAGCGCCTCGACTTATTCCGGCGGATAGACCCGGTGTCCGGGGGTCAGTGGGCCGCTCCCAGCACCGCGAACAACGCGCCGACGTCGAGCCGGAAATCGGCGAGGACGGGCTCGGCGGTGATAATGTCGCCCGGCGTGTGGTGCGTCGAAGGCAGGCCGGGGCGGTGCGCATCCAGCGTCCGTTCGGCGGGGTCGATCACCCAGACGAGCGGTGTGTTGTTGCGCATGTAGAACGTGAGTTTTTCGGCGATGCGGGCGGCCCGGTCATCCGGGGAGAGGATTTCGACGGCAATATCGGGGGGAAGTTCGAAGGGGCCTCGGTGCAGTCGTTCTCCCTCGGGAAGGTGCTCCGCGAGGACGAACGAGACATCCGGCAGGTAGGCGCGACGTTCGGGCCGTTGCGTATGGCGGGTTTCGATGAACCCTCGTCCGACCGGGCTCGCACGGAGGTAGTCCCTGAAAAGCCCGGCGATTTCAAAAGCAATCGATCCATGATCTGGGTTGGGCATGGGCTTTTGCACCACCTCCCCGCAGATGAATTCGGAGGCTGGCTCGGTTTCCGGCATCGCCAAGAACTCGTCGAGGGTCATGGGCTTCGTCGCGGTGACCATGCGTCTATGTTACACGCCTTCGTCGGCAGGTTGCGTCACCCATTCGCGCG
>Ga0163144_10010128_pt1 | contig 20142 bp, 17 predicted proteins | sample OliLak19BULKMAT1_FD_123175 | JGI IMG/M metagenome (GOLD analysis project Ga0163144, IMG submission 123175) | Freshwater microbial mat bacterial communities from Lake Vanda, McMurdo Dry Valleys, Antarctica - Oligotrophic Lake LV.19.BULKMAT1 | ecosystem: Environmental > Aquatic > Freshwater >... | reverse complement strand
GCCCCGCGTCGGGCGGACCAATCGCGCGCGCGTCCGGTGAAATCCGGACGGCAGTCGGGCTCATCGTTCGCCCGGCGTATGCAGATCAGTGGATGGAAGATTTGCGTAGATTTTATGAACGGTCGGCGCCCAGTGGCATTGGCTTGGCACAGTCCTCCGGACTCGTCGCCCGCCTTGGACACCTCGGGCCCGTTCAAGTGCCGCAGACCGTCGCGTGGGTCATGGAGCTTTCCAATGGGGACTGGGTTCTTCTCGACCTCTCCCCAGCCGGACCGCTCTCGATTAGCCCGACCAGTCAGATTTGGCAATCCCCCACCACCCTGAGTGACTTTGATGAATGGAGTGGTTCGACAGGCCGGATCTTCGCCATTGCGATCTGGTCGAACGGTGATGCCTTGGTCTCGCCACTGTCGAGAGGGACCTACCGCCTGCCGTAGTCGCCGACTCTCGTTCGATGAGCCCCGTGTAGAAATGTCCCTCACGGGGCTCATCGATTCTTTCTTTCTGGCGTCTCGTTCTCTCTCTCGCTCTCGCTCGCACCACTCCGCCTGTTCTTGACCGAGCGCCTTTGAGCGGACGGGTCGTCTTTTCTCCCTGTGACCGGGACGCATTCGCAGTACGAGTCTAACTACGCTGCAATCGACGCTGCCTGAACACACTCCCGGTGCACCGTACCTCTTTGTGTCCGGGGTTTGCCACGTGTTCGAAGATTCTACCTCTCGATACACCCGTGATACCCGTGATACCCGTGATACCCGTGATACCCGCAGCCCGCCGACCTCCTATCTCCTATCTCCGTGACTGAGGGCGAGATGTCTCAGGATTGGTGTCTCCTCCTTCACCCAATGGCGCTCGTGTGCGTGTGTACGCGAGGACTCCGGTCTCGGGCCCCTTGGGGTCGATCTGCGGATTGCGTGTCTCTCCACGTGCCTGACTCTCTTTGCATACTGCTTCTCGTATTGCAGTCTGGTGTGTCTTCGTTGCAGCGACACCTTTGAGGCCAAAGAGACGCACCTCTTTCAGCGTTGACTTGAGGCAGTGCCGTACCAACTCCGGCGTCCATGTTATTCTCTCGTGAAGCCCGGATGACGTCACGACCGCATAAGCTGTTTGAGGGCTTCGCTCGAGAGCCGCCCGAATTATTCGATCGTCACTCGGATCTTGCTCCCGACACGACATCTCCCGCAGTCTCTCCTCCCATGCGTGTTGCTCTTCTTTTGTTGAGACCACTTGACGTCCTCTTAGGCCTGCGACTCGTGCTTCAAATAATACGTAATACATTCGTGGGTTCTGCTCTTCGACCGTTGCCACGTTTCTCAGGGCATGCTCCCAGACTCCACTTGGTTCTGCACCGCGGTTCATCTCGGCAATGATGAGGCCCCGCTCCATCGCTCCCATCTGCGGATGACTACTGAGTAGAACCGCAGCGCATCCCATGATCGCCTCGGCCTCTTGTTCTTGGATATCAATCGAGAATTGGTGGAGACCACCGTGCCCACCCGACGTTTTTAACATGGCACGTGCCGACTGGTACTCCGTGTGGTACTGACGCCATTTCTTCGATAACGTTCCCAGCTGCCCTTCACTTAAGCACGGGTTTCCCGCGATCATTCTAATCTCGTCGGCTCCCTGCCGAATTTGATGCAGAGACTGAATATTGAACTCTGATTCTGGCCATCGAATCGGTCGAATTCCTGCGCCCAATACTCCTTCCACCACAAGGCTGTCGAGTCTGTCTTTTGCTAAATGCGGATGGCGACAGAGGTTCTCAGTGGTGTTGTGGCAGCTCTCATTCGAGTGCTGGAGGTATCGTTGTGTCGTCTTGACAACCTTCTCAACGAGGTCCGCACTCAGCGCAGGATTTGCCGCGGCCGCTTCAAAGATGAAACTACTTTCTCCGCTCATGGTTCCTTCTGTTCCCCCACCCTCTTTCGCCAAGGCCCGTGACGTTTTCCATAGGAGCCAGCGAATCGCCCAATCCGGAGTCTTCGGGTCTGCCAACGCCGCGAGTCTCTTCGCTCTATATGATCCTGTATTCATCGACCATAGAGCCAGTTTCAATGGATGTGTCGTCCCGCGCTCTGTCCCTGTCTCGGATAGCTCCTCCCACATCCACCGTCGAACCGTTGTTCTGGCTCTGGCCACTACCGATGTCTGCCCCTCTGGTTGATCTTTCGGCTGTTGAACCCACGTTCGCGCGCGCGGATGCCACGTCGGGACAGCCCCCAGCCCGGTGTGCCCCGTTGCCGGTCGGCCAACCCACGTGTCGTAATGCCGTGAACCCCAGTGAAACATGGAAAGTACCGTGTGGTGTGTTTGACCGTCTGTCACACTCTACTCTCTTTCCTCTTTCCGATCTCCGGGAAAGCCTCTCTCCGCAGACGATCTTCTCCCGGAAAAATCCCTGTCTACCGTGAAGTATTTTTCCAAGGCTACGAGATCTGCAACACCGCCCACGTCGGGTATTCCACGTTGTAATAGTGGCTCGCCGACGCGACGTACCCTTCAGAAGAGGCGTTAACGTCGGATTGGTCTGCTCACTCCGTGTCTCCTGCGCCCTTTCTCTCTGCGGTCGGTTTTCTACGATTGTGTCACGTCACTGCGCAACGCCTCACCGAGGTATCCGGACTCTCTGCCTTTATCTCTTCTGCAATTCTGGTGCGATTGGTGGCCGGGCGACTTCCCCCGCCCGGACTACTCTGAGCGCTTGTCTCTACCACCGCGTCGAAGAGGCTCCCTCAACGACGTCTCTGACGCGGCGAGTATCGCCAGACCCCGAATGCCTATCTCTCGAACCTCTTTTAAGACAGATGTCATGCAGGTGCGTACACTCTCTCTCGTCCACACAATGCGTTTAAAGAGATCCGGGGTGTTTATCACATACTCCAAGAGCTCGCTGTGTCGTATACTCGGGAATGCTCCACACGTCTTGATTCCTGTCATGAGTAACGCAGAGTCAAGGGGGTGCGACAGTGCGTTCTCACGGGCGATGATCGCGGACCGGAGAATCTCCAAACGAGCCCCTGACGGTGCCGTGTTCCGGGAATCATTGAGCATGGCCCAGTCCGCTTCAAGTGGGCGCTTCGCCGACTTCGCCCATTCGATCTCCATGCTGTGGCGGCTCATCATCATGCTTGGATTCCCGGCGAGGTCAAGCAGTCGCCTCCCCACACCGAGGTCTGCCTGTGGATGCAAACAGACGCGGGCAAGCGCCTGCCCAATGTTTTCTTCCCACGCCCGCACAGAAAACATGGTACGGTCTTCAGGAATCATTGTCGCGAGTCGCTCGGATGAATGCTGAATTCTCCCCATCAAGTGTGTGACCTGCGCCTGGTCGAGGTTGTGGTGCACCGAGGCACACCGCACTGCAAACGATTCGAGAAACAAATCCTCAAACCGTAGGCTCCGCAGCCGCGATGCTATGCGAAGACGCAACTTGTCCGCAGCACGCCTTTCCGGCGTATCTGCCCCATGCATCACGAGCGCGTCAACTGAACCGGCCACACTCTCGTGTATTGTTTCGTCGGCAACGGCCTGTTGAGACCGGGGTAACGCTCCACCGTGGCCTGCGACGATTTCACCCGAAACGATCCGGAGCGGTGGTATCTCGCGACTAGGTGTTTCCCCTGCGACAGGGCGGGTGGATTCACCCCCACCGGTGCCCAATCGGGGCGCAGTGAGAGTCAGTAACTCCTGAAGTCGGACGGGCGGGCATTGCGGATGCTCATAGACGAGGAGTGCGAGCGAGCCAAACTCAGTCAGCCCCTCCACGGTGACCGACCAGTGTCGGGCGAGCTGCTCCACTTCTTCCTCCCTGAGACAGGGATTCAAGAGTAGAGCTTGATGCAGATCTTTCCGATATTCTCCTGTGTCCCGCGTGAGTAACTCCTGGCGAAGTTCCGGTGGCAGTTTCGGATCTGCAGCCGCGATAAGAACATCGGACGGAGTGCGCGATTGAGTTAATTCGCGAAGGCGTCCTTCTGCAGTCCTCCCCGCGAAATGTGCCTCTATGTCATCCAGTCTGCCAGTCATCTGTCCGATATTGTCGGCATCAAATTCAAGCGCGTACTTTCGTGCACACCAGATTGGATACTGTGAATTTTTTACCCCCGTGGCTGGGATGCCCCACCACGGATGAGCCGCTCCATTCTCCCGGGGATTCTTTTTGTCCGGTGCGGACGGGACATCTTGAGTACGAGGTTTTGACATCTCGTACTCTACAAGGAACGGTTCATCATGCCAAGGCCTCTGTCCCACTTGAGTCTTGCTCACTCTCCTCTCGCCAGAGATGCGTCACTTGACGTGCTCCCCATGGCTGAAGACAGAGGCTTGCGCGGCATCCAATTTTGGTCACCGGCCGCTCTCACGCCCACGGGGTCTCGAATCGGAGCGCGATTTCTTCACGACCATCCGACGAACCGCCTGTTCTCTCACCACACGATTTTTGGACAGCAACAGATCACGACGTATATCGTCTGCGAGGTGATAGGTGACTGGAAGAGCTTCGAGGATCGCCCCAAGGGATCTCTCGATGCGGTCCTCTTGTGTCGCTCCAGCATTTTCCAAATACGTAGAAGACTGGAGTAATACGTTACGCTCCCCGAGTAGTGGAGACGTCCCAAGGTGCCGAAACGCCCTCAACCATAGCGTTAACGGCTGATTCGGCTCTTGTGCTAACAGGGATGCTCTCCCCGCTTCCGTGGTGAGACTCGCCCCTATCGCCTCCGCCCATTGTCCGCTGTCTCGACGAAGCCATGCGAGGGACGCAGATAACTCTTCAAGCGAACAGAGTAACACCGGGGAGCGTCGAATATAGTCTCGCGCGTCTGGATTGGCGATCTGTACACTCTCCTCTGTGCTCTGGAATGCGATCTCTGCTTCTCCGTGCCGCACCGCAGATTGAAACAAATCCCTCATCGCCGAACTCAGTATCGGCGTCAAAACGCCTTCACGCTCTGCTCGATCTAGATCGGATAACGCAGCCGTCGCGTTCCACACATCATTCCACAGATTGATATGGAGTGTTGGCACTGGCATCTGGCACACATCAAGATACCCAAAGCCGCTCTCCTCGCTACCGAGGTTGGACACCCGGACCGTGAGTGCATCTTCGTTCTTCCTTGAACGAGCAACCCCCGGGGTTTCATCGAACTGAGATGACTCCCCTCCCCCTGTCGCGTCAGCGAGCAAAAACTGAAGTCGTTCTTGGGCAGCGACGCGACACACCTTCAGGCCCTCCTCTGTTCTGATAGCCAGAGGTCCCCACCCAGGCTGGTTACTTGTGGGAGGAGCATTCCAATCAATTTCGTCCTCTTCCTCTAGCGCGCCTATTCGAAGAAGCCCCACGAGCATCGGCGTCGTCATGTCTCTGGCTTTCGTCTCTCTCTTGTTCATTCGCGGTGTGCTGACAAAGTGCGTGGATGTTTTCTACGTTTTGTCCTCTACATTACTGGCCCAGAGGCGCAGGACCGTCCCGTGGGCTCTCCTCCCTTTCTCATACTCTGACAATACGGCGCTCACCGTGTGTCTCTGGGTGGGCCATTCGAGACATGCCTTGAATTGCTATTTCCCTCACAATTTTCTCTGGGGAGCGCATGAGTTTGCTCACCAGATCCTTTGTCCATACAAGACGGTCTATAAGCACAGGTGACGTTTGAATGAGCTGTAATACTGGGGTATTGATTTCTACGGGCCAACTGGCGATTTCAATTGCCTTGAAGAGTATGTGTGAATCCAACATGGTTGGCGTATTCTCCTCCATCGCCTTGAGGCTTGTGTACAGGACTGAGCCAACTGTTCCTCCCCTCATACCGCGAATTACGTCCCAGTCAGACTCAACAGGGCGCTGGCCGAGGAGTGACCACTCCACCTGTAAGGCATCGTAGACTCGCTGCGGCAAGTTGACGATGACGTTGAGCATGGATGTCCGGTCTTCTCCCAAAACCGAGGGATGCGTACACAACCGTGCTGCAGCTTGGCCAACATTGTCCCCCCACCGCCGGATCATGTTCGTTCCTCCCTGAGCAGCCACTCCACCCACGTGGAGGTCTTTCGCGGCAGACGTATTCTCCTGCGTACATGTTGTCTCATAGCGAGATACGGAAGACCGCCATCGTTGTACCAGCCCACGTATTTGGTCTGGCGAGAGAGACAGGTGCATCGCTGCTGACCGAATCATTGCTGCTTCCACGAGATGCGGAATTGCGGCAAGATTCCCCGCCGTTTGAGCGGCACGCCACGTGGAGTACTTTGCATCCTCGTCACTCTTTCTTCGACGGCGAAGATCTCGCTCTTTCTGATCTTTCGCTGGAGTCGCCTGCAGAACCTCGCTGTCTAAGAAAAGTTCGGCCAATCGCTGGGGAGAACAATTAGGGTGCTCATACACACGTCGAGCCATGTGCGCGGCCGGTGCCCACGACAGATCACGGACACAGACAGAGCGCTGGCACGCGATCCGTTCAATCTCTTCAGCTGTCAAGCATGGATTGGCGAGTAACGCCTCAGAGAGCATGTCCTCTGTCGCCAATACCCCACGTGTCACGAGAGCCTTCCGTTCTCTCTCCGGAAGTTTCGGATCAGCTGCCGCTGCGAAAAAGAATATATTGAGGCGGTCAGTCGCCATTTCACAGAGCCGCTCTCCGCTTGATTTTCCGGCAAGATGCGCCGCCGTCTGTTCCGGCGTTCCAAGCGGACGCCTCGTAAAAAGATCTGCCGTCTGCTGCCGAACCTTGCGCACGGACCAGATCGGGTAGGAATTTCCCCTGTCCGTTTCGTGGGCTGGTACGCCATACCACGGATGTGATTCTGATACTAGGGGTTGCTCCGGTTCAGATCCGGCAGTTCTCCCTTGCTCAGCCGGCTTGCCCTCCGCGTTGCTCCTTGTCTTCATGTCTCACCAGATACGGGTGTTATCCGCTACGATTCTCTCTCTTTTCAGCTGTCCGTGATGCGGCACTTCTCTCGTTCTCTTCCTCTCTTACCAGTTTTCGATCCACCGTCCTCCCGTCTTTCTCGCGATCAGACAACAGAACACCCCGGTCAATCCCTCCATCTCTCACGATTTGACTGAACGACGTCATGCAGCGACGCACAACGTCTCCCGTTCAGCGAATGCTCTCACGCACGGTGTGGGACCTTTGAGCAGAAGGAAAGCTTCTCACCGGCTTTCCGAATCTTTTGGATGCCGGAGGTTGCGCCTTCTTCTGACTCTCCTCAGAGTGGCATCGTTCGAGCAGGACCCCCCGTGCTTTTTTGTGATTTAGCGAGTTGTGCCACCCCCTGTACTCCGATTTCTCTAATCGATTGTTCCCGTGACGTCATGAGACGTCGCACCACTTCTCGAGTCCACTGCACTCTTCCCAAGAGCGATGAGCTGCGCTTGAGCACTTGGACGGCCTCTTCGTTCTTTTTCGAAAAATCACCATCTTGAATGCAATGTAAGCCAAAGAGTAAAAACCCCGAGTCGGAACTTCCGGGTTCGGACGATTCGATCCGACGAAACCCAGAAAGCACAATCTCGTCTGTCAGGCGTTTACACTCAAATCCGATCTGCTCGCAGCGCGTGAGTAACGTATAATCAATTTCAATAGACCGCCCGCTTAATTCACTCCACTCCTCCACCAGTGCGTTCCACGGGGGCTTCTGGAGATAATAGGTGCGACTTATCGTACTCAATATCGCTGCAGTGTCTTGAGGGGATATCTGCGGATGTGTGCAAAGTCGTGCGGCGCTCCTGCCCAACATCACACTCCACGTCTCATGCAGCGATCCCTCGGGCTGGCTTTCTTGTTCCTGCTGAGTCCACTCGACGACTCCTCTGTGCCAACGCCTGACGAGGTCTGACACCTGTTCCAGTGTAAGCTTGAGGTGTATCGCAGCCGCGCACACACTTGTCGCCTCGCAAACGTCCCGAACATAGTGTTCTCCGCCAAGGGAGTGGCCGATGAGAAGGCTGGGATCGATTGGCGTTTCTCTGTCTCTGGTGCTTGCTGTCCGTGACGGTTCGGAAGATCCCGCTGCGCGCGGGTCTGCGAGGAGTTCTGCGAGTCTCGTTGAACTGCAATTGGGATGCTCATAGAGAAGCGTCACGGCTCGATCCTCACTCAAGAGCAGATTATGGACTGTGACCGTGTCGCTCCCAATCACGCGCTCGCACTCGTCTGTCGACAAACAGGGATTTGCTATCAGCGCGATAATCAAATTGGCTTTCTCCTCTCCATCCTCCATCGCGGAACATTGTTCAACGAGTCGAGTCCGCCACCGTTCTGGGAGCTTCGGATCAGCTGCTGCAGGAAGATATTCCTTCGGCGATTCTGACAGAGACAGCGATACAAGGTTCGAGCTTGAGAGCTTTCCCTTTAGATAGGTGTTCGTGTCGTCTCGTAATCGTCCGAGGAGCCCACCTATGTAGACACTGGTGCTCCTTCGTACAGACCACCGTGGGAACGATATGTGTATACGCTCACTGGCTGGCACTCCAAACCAAGGGTGTGTCGCGTCGTGAGCTTCTGCTTCCTCCTCTCCGCCGTGTCCGTCTTGTGTCATACCCGGGGTATTCTGCATGCTCCACTCTACCAGATCCTTCAGACGAAAGATCTGTCTTGAACCTCTTGCTCTACCGTGTCAGAGTCGTTGACTTCTGGACTCGCCCCGTTTGCGCGAGGCGTGACACCCCGTAAATCCCTATTTCTCTGACCCGAGGTTCCTCAGACGTCAGATAGCGGCGAACCAGCTCTTTTGTCCACTGAATTCTATCGAGGAGATCCGGCACTCCCTTGATCCTTGAGAGTGATTCCTCATTCATATTTGACGTCAAGGCGTTCTGTTCGAGCAGCTCAATTGTGCGGATGAGAAACTCTGAATCGACGTCCTGTGGCGGCGAGTCCTTCATCGCCATCACAGCTGACCACACGATATAATCTTTGGCTTTATCGGGACCAGTGTCCATCTGTTTCAATATTTCGAGATCGACAGCCAGGGGCCTCTTGCCAAACTTCGGCCACTCCCGCGCCATGTCGTGCCACGCTTCACCCGAAAGCCCCCGGATCGTTTTTAACACGTGCGTAACCGCAGCCGATGGTGTCTTCGGATGTGTGCAAAGCCGCGCCGCTCCCTCTCCGATGTTTCGACCCCAACGCGCAATGGTCGATGGGTACAGTCTGTCGCCCGCCTCGATCTCTTGTGGTCCAGTCATCAGGGTGTATTCGTTCGACCACCGTACTGCAGCGTTTGACCACCGCTGTACCAGATCTTGAATCTGTTCTGCCGTGAGATCGAGATGCATCGAAGCGGATCGCACACTGGCTGCTTCCAGTAGATCTGGAAGCAGCTTAATGACGCGATCGGGCTGCAGGGTTCGCCAATTTTCATACTCTGATTCTGTACCGGAAAGATACCGATCTGGCGCCGCGCTGCAGTGACTCCGTGTGTGTTCCAGCGTGAGAAGTTCCGCGCGTCGATACTGAGAGCAATTTGGATGCTCATACACGAGGTGCGATAAACTGGCCGACTTGACGACGAGGCAATGATGCCCTAGTTTATACAGATTCGCTAGCTTCTCAATGTCTTCTGTCGGTAAGCATGGATTTGACAGCAACGCTTCGCAGAGCACCTCTCCCGGAGTCTGTGTCGGCGCGTTTAAGCAGCGTTTCACGAGCCGACTTCGTTGTGCTTCAGGCAGTTTGGGGTCGGAGGCCGCGAGGAGGTACTTACCCTTATCTCGGGATTGTGACATCGTGGTCAGGCGAGTCGCTGATGTTTTTCCGGCAAGATGGATCTCGAGCTGTGCTTTGAGCCCGCTCATATTCCAAGTGAACACGGCGTCATCAGGTTCAAGTACTTTTCTCACAGACCATATCGAGAATAACGGATTCACACTACCCGACGCAGGAATACCGAACCACTCGCCTCCCTCTTCCTCCGGTGTGAGGATCTGTGTGTGTGGGCCGAGGTGTGTGTGTGATTCCTGTGTGGAAGGCATTCCCTACTATATCCGGTGTCCTCCGTGTACGTCGTCCGGCGACGTCCGCATACGCCCCGTCCACGTCAATGCTCGGCCTTGTCGTGGGTGTCGCGCCAAGGGGCCTTTACGATGTCTATTTACCAGTATCTCAGAAGTCATGGCTTTCTCTCGTGGCGGGGGAGCATCCCTCGATCCCTATCTTTTCAAGACCCCCGCTCCATCTCCGTGAGTAGGTGCTGCCGCTGCGCCGAGGCGGCGCACAACTTGTTCGCGAACATGCCGATTGGGTGACAATAAAAGCTCACGACGCACATCGTCCGGAATCCGATAGGTTGGCGGCAGTGCCGCGAGGGCTGCCGCAAGACACGCCTCGTGTCGATCATCATGCCCCGCAGCGGGATCACTCCTGCCGGAGTCAATTGCGGGAAGCACCAGCACGGTGTTCTCCTCAGGGGTAGGACGAGTTCCGATGTGGCGATATGCTTTGAGCCATAAAGACAGCGGTTGATCGGTTGGCCACGTGGCCAGCGATGTCGTTATCGCTTCAATCGATACGTTGCCTCCGAAAGCTTCTGCCCACCGCCCACCCTCAGTTCGCAGCCACCACACGACCTCAGACAACTCTTGGAGGCTGCAGAGTAGGACCGGGTTGCGCCGCACATAGTCATTGATATCCACGACTTCCCCCTCGACGATTGCAGCGTCGTTTGGCTCCGTGGTGTCAACCACCTGCTTCGCGATTTTGCCGGCTTGAATCAACTCAAAAAGCGCCGTGCGCATTGCGTCGGACAACATCTGTCCTCTGTCCTCTAGCGACTTGAATGCGTCTGTGGCATTCCACAAATAATGGTGCCGATTCATGACAAGGAGTGGCACGGGCAGCTTGAATGTGTCCTCTGCGCTGAATCCTCCGCCTCCTCGGCCGAGCTCACTCACCCACGAGGGAAGCTTTCCCCAGTGTCGGTCACGCTGTTGTCGAAACCACCCACTTAGACCCAGCGGCGTATCGTCAATCTTCACGTCGGCATCGCGCCACGGCGTCTCTGAGAATTTCGTGCGGAGTCGCGCTGAGACCGACGCAGAGGCGAGTCGGCTTCCTTCGAGAGTCCGAGCCACGAGCGGACCCCACCCGGGCCTGCTTCCAATCGGAAGATTCGGACTTACAATCCCCGGGCTGACTCGCAATAGATCAACGAAAGCAGCTGTATTGAGCGCGAGAAATCGAGGAGTGGTCTGTGTCATGTCGCAATCATACCACGAGAGAGAAGCCGATACACCGGGCTAGAGATCTCTACTATACCGGATATCTTCTTGCGCTCTCTCGATACGGGCGTCGAGTGGCGTCTTGCTTTCGGCCAGATGACGTATCGGTCCGGCACGAGCCACCAGCTCCACGGATGTGCCCTTTGCGAGGCTCTTGTCCGCGTCGAGCTACGGCTTCTCGACGGCGACGTATTGCGGTGGCTGACACTGATCGCTCCGGTGTCTGCATGCGAGTCTCTTCCGCATCCTCGCGGCGAAGAGACAACGTGCTCACGTCGGACGATGAAATAGTGAGGTGATGCATCCTGTTTTATCGTGCGCACGCACCTCTCTCCTCGGGTCTGTCTTTTTTATTGTTCTTCTCCACCATTTCGTCCCTCAACTGATTCGTCTCCTGACGAAGGCTGCGCGACCACAAATCCTCTCGCCGCGGTGTTTTCGTGAAAGCCCGACTGCTCCCCTCTCGCACCGGCTGTTCTGCGTGTATCACTGGTAGCTCGGATTGGTGGTCTGACACACACTGCATCGCGCCCAAGGTCGGCAACAAATATCGCGACGGCTGGTAACGTTGCATACGTCTCCACTTCGAATGGTCCCGTCGCCTTTCTCCCGCTTTATGAATTTCTACGCTGCACCTTTTATGCTTGGCACTGGGTCGGTGCTCTTGTTTCTTGCAACGGTGGCGACGGGTGTTTCCCTCTGGTTCTCTCGCGAGGAGCGCGGCGCGAATGCTTGGTGCCAGAGACTGCTTGAGACTGGATTACTGTTGATTTTTATTGTGCTGTCGCTCTGCTCTGCTCAATTTGCACTCCTGTCGATGTGGCCGTCTCTCACCGAGCACGTGTCTGTCCTCTCTCTTCGGACAGTCCTCGCCTCGTGTGCGTTTCCGATGGTTCTGATCTGCCTCAGCTGGGGACTTGACTGGTGCACGCGGGTGCGATCTCCTGACCGTCGTCTTCGCTGAGCTCGTTTCCTTCAGCTCTGACACGGCGCACATGTCTGCGGGGACCTCGCGTTTCTCCTGTTTCTTTCGGCCTTCCCCTGTCACGCTACTCAAGGCTTTTGTGATCGGAAACAGCACGCCCCCTCACCTGCCCCTCTCGAAAGCACTCACGTGACCGGGCGGAGTGCCGCGTCCGACTACCCGATTCTTTCGAACACAACGCCACGTGAGTCTCGAAGCGAGCGACCGCGCATCCACTTCAGTTCACCCAGCTAGCCGATTTTCTGTCCCCGACCGTACTGGTTGAGCATCAGGGCACCGAAGGCAGTGAGAAAGAGCGCGAGGAAGACACCGAACTAGTTCATGCCAAGAGACTACAGACTGAGGTGTTGCTTGAATTTTTTACCACTCAGTACGTCGGATGCGTCTTCTCTCGCGGCCGCATCTTTCTGTGATTGAGCCCGTGTGTCTCGGTCCTCTCGCTCTTGCGAAATTGCCTCCTGCTTCAACGTCTCGCCTGCTCGGATGCCTCCCTCATGCGTTTCTCGTTCCCCTCCACGCAAAAGGCTGGCTCCACGCATTCCGATAATCCTCATTTCTTTGTCTGGAGACAACAAGCAGGTCCGCACGAGGCTGTTTGTCCACACAATCCGGTCTTTTAGGTCGGCATTTTTAACGATGGTGTGCGCCATCATTTCACTTCGCTCCATCGACGCTTTGAGCATGGCTCCATCGCTTGGGTCTGCCTCTCTCCTCGCGACGTCTAGAACCAAACTCCCCCACGCCAATGCCTCATTCGCACTCATTGGTAATTGCTGTGCTACCGCCACTGCAGACCGCGCTGCACAGATCTGGCTAATGAGCACCGGAGTTGTTGGTCCGACACTTGTTGCCGCAGCTAAAACCACCTCCCACGCAAACGGCATTCCCGTCGGCCGATTGAGCTCTGACAACACATCCTCCTGCATCGTCTCTGTGCTCTGGGGATGTGTCAGTAACAGCATCGCCCCTTGTCCAATATTGAGGGCAACCGCGCCCAGTTCGATCATGGTGAGATGTGTTGGGTGGCCTTTGAACCAGCAGGGTTCATGGAGGCAGAGTGCGGCAAATTCTTTGTGACACGTCTTCCACCTCGCCGAAATGTCTGTGATATCTTTCTGTGACAGCTGTATCTGTGAGGCCACGAGCACGAGACGCGCCGCCTCGCGAAAAATACTCTCGAGCCGCTCCTTCGGGTGGCCTCCGTCCCGGAGCGCGTCTCCTAACTGGTTCTTGTCGCTCAAAAAATTGCGTAGAATATCATCTTGGTATGACTTGCCCAGATTCGGGTGTCGTAGCACATTATGAAACGAGTCTCCGGCGACGAAAGCTTCTCTCCCTGCCGTGTTTTTCCCTCGCTCGAAAAGTCGATTCACTTCTGTCGTGCTGAGTGACGGATTCGCAATGAGTGCGTCGGACAGGTGTCTCGTCTCTTGTGTAATGTTCGGTGCAGATTGGGCACGCAATCGAGCACTGAGCCACGTCAGAACGATACGAGGGGTCTTCGGATCAGCGGCCGCGGCCGACTTTTTGTTCGCATCGCGACTGAAACCCCACGCGAACAAAACGAGCGGAGGGGTCCTTCCATCGTGCGTGTAGGACTCGCTCGGCGAGAGACTCCAGCGAGCGGCCATCCACGCAAGCAGATCTGTCCAGCTGACATCGCCTCCCGTATACATGGGGTCCATTTGGTTGTGCGACAGAGGGTCTCGGGCTTTCTCTCTCGGGTGCCACGTTGGGACCGCTTCGTGCCGTGTCTTCTCGACGACTTGCGTGTCTTGAAATCCGTGTAGAGATTTAGGCCTTGTCACGGATGTTGAGCGATGCCCATGCCACGGGTGATCGACCCCGAGTATCCACCGCTTCATTTTTGTAAGCATCGTGTCTTTTTGTGGGTTTCTTGACTCCACCATACCCTGCGACTCACACAGCACTGCATGTGAGTCGATGCTCCTCTGCCGCAACTCAGCCTGTTACTGACTTGTGTCGGACGGCGGGCTTCGTGCGAAAATCCCAGAGGAGGACTCGACGTTTGCTCTCTCTCTACGCAGCCATTGAGGAGGCTGCACCAAACACCCGAGTCATGCGTAATCGTAACCGGCGATCCGGATGAATGAGAAGCTGGCGGCCGGCAATTTCTTTCACGAGGGCCGGGTGTGTTCTCATCGCGTCGGCGATCCATTCCCAGTGAAGCCACGCACGATCACTGTCGTCATCAAGGTGTGATGGTCTGACAACGGTTGGGGATGTCGAGGGACAACTACTGATGATATACTCGACCGCACTCTGTAGCACACGTCGCATACTGGGATCTGAGAGCGATTCTCCGCCCCCCCCACCGCGCCCACTCCTGTGGCGGCGCGTGCTTGCTATGTGCCGTGATATCTCGCACGAGGCTCACGAGCAGTGGGGCGGCAATCCCGAGTAAAAGCAGCAGAAACCAGAGGAACCCACTGGGAATCGGTGCCGACGCGGACTGCCGGATCTCTTGTACAGATCTACAGCTGCCGACTAGACACCAAACAATTGAAAAAGTCATCAGTATGGCTAGGCGATACCTCGTACGCTGATCTTCAACCCATTCCCGCATTTCGGAGCGCCTGTCTTTCACGCTTTTGGCAATCCAATATCCCACCGCATCTTTAGACCAATCTGTCGCCTGATTCCCGAATTGGATGCACCGCAACCATCGCGAGAGTGACCTCTCTCCCCCGGGCATACTCCCCTCGCTCAATTGATAATGGGGACTTTTTAGCACCCACAGTCGAACGCAGGTCATTAAGAGCAGGATGACCGGAATCTCCCAGTCTGAAAAATGTGCCGGCACTTGATGTCCTCCGGGGACCCACCACGTGCTCAGACTCGTAAAAAGAGGAAGGAGCCACGCCAGTCCTAACAGCGCCGCGAAAAGTACGCACATGATGACGGCGTCTCTTTTGGTTACCACGATGTCTTTCTCGTCCCCTGTCCTCCGGCTCAATGTCCATTGAACGAGTGATACGTAGGCCTTGAGGAGCGGCGCCGTCACACAGAGCGCCAACCCCATTAGAAACCACGGAGCCGACCTCAAGGGTGACCACGAGCCATCGATGAATTTTGGCTGTGGAAGCACTGGAAAAAAATCCGCAAATATCTGGCTCATCATGGTTTGACATTCTACCGACCGGCACAGGTACTTTTCGCCCCCCCATACCGGCCAGAAAACCTTTCTCTTGAGGTGACATCCCTCACACGCGACAGTATTCGATGGCGGTTGTTGCCCAGTCCGCCTCCGCAGAGCGGTGATGGCCTCATGACACTTCACCGGGCGGCCTATAAATAAAAAACTCTCACAAAGGCACTCGGCAACTCTTCTCCCTCCAGTGAAAAACCAGTGCAGAAACACTCGCGCAGAGCATGGTTTCTCGTGGCGCCTTGTCGCGCTTGAGCCCCTAGTACGTTGCCCGGACTCTTTTTGCCGCGATATACAACCCGAAAGCAAGGGTGGTAATCGACCCAAGGAAAAAGCCACTAAGCCACACCCGGTGTTTGCCGATACTGTCAATCGGTTTCGAGAGTTTTTCCAGTTGTTTTTCAAGACTGTGCAGATGCGCATCACGTTGTGTTCGCTCCCTCTGCGCACGCACCATCAGTCTCTCTATCTCTTGGGTCATCTTCTTTCCTTCGCCACGGGATCTTCTCCAAGAGGCGCGTCTAGACTTACAAAGTCGTTTCTGCTTTTTTTGTTCTTTGTGTTTGCTATTAGTAAGAGCAGGCTGACCGTGAATAATGCCCCAGCCATCACGAGGGCTGCCGCCCACGGGTCCAGCCACTTTTGAAGGCCGGCGTACAGGGCGTAGCAGAGGTATATTCCCCCAACACAGGCGAGCACCCACGCGACGAGTGTTTTTGCGACCCCCCGTATCTGCGCAGCGATTCCTTCTTTCCCCTTGGCCACGGCGAGGCGCAACTCTGCCTCGGCGAGCTGCGTCGTATGCCGTACAACTCCTGAGACGTCACGGTGGAGTGCAGAAAGCCCTGTTTCTTGCCCTTCAGGCGGGTCTGTCGCTCGGGAGCGCACGGCTATTTACCCCGGCGCTCTTTTCTCCCAATGAAAAAGCCAAGCATAAGCATTGATATCGTAACGGTCCGCGGATGCCTCCGCGCGAAGTATTTGATATCTCCCCACACGTCTGTCGTGTCATTGGTCTTGATATACTTGGATACATCTGTGATGGTCTCGCTCGCTCGACCGCTCGTCTTCCCCGCCGCGGCCTTCACTGCGACGAGGCACTCCAAAAACACCCGCTCCGCGAAGCTGAATACCATTCTCTGCGCCGCTTGGTCGGTCTCAGAAAGTTTCTCCGGGGCACCATCCCCCTCTTCTGACGGCGTGTGTTCTGTGTCTTGTTTTACCAGAGAGACTTCTCCCACGATGTTGTCCTTTGGTTCTCTTCCCCCATTGTCTTCCGGTGACGCGTAGTCGTAATCGTCGGTCGAGGGAGGGCCATTCTGTGTTTGGTCTTCCGTCATAAGAGGCTCCTTGAGCGGCGATGGGGATGCCGCGTACGAGTGCACGATCTTTGCCAAGGCACCCGCCGCTCGGCTCAATAGACTCGTCTCTTCTCCCGGCTTTGCCCCCCTTCCTTGTCCTCTCAGCCTCTTCGTATGACGACTTCCTCTGTTCCTTGACAGAGATCGGGGCTATTCCTCTTTTGCTGGAACGTCTCCTCTTGACTCGCCATGTCTGGGAGACTCTGCGAATGAAGCATCCTCTCGGACTGGGTCTTTGCATGAAGTCCACTCGCCGCTTTTAACGCAAGAAGTCGAACCTCTTTCTTGTTACAAAGGAGGCCGCGCCGGACGAGCTCGGGAGACCATGCCAATCGTCTCACGAGCTTCTTGTTTCCAAGAGCAAGCGCTGCAGTCTCCGAACTCCGTTCGAAAGCCGACATGATTGTAGAGGAGTCACTCATGACCGGGTCATGGTGAGCCATCTCTGTGAGTAACTTTTCCCACGTCTCTATCTCGCTGCGGTGGATTGGACGCCCACCATTTTTCTTCACGGATTCGGTGCGCGCCTGAAAAATCTCCGACACTATTTCTGCTGCTCCGTGGCGGCTGTTCATCGCGGCCCTTAATGCAGCTTCCCAAATCGATGAGAACACCCCATCTCGCTTTAACTCTGTGAGCACCGCTATCTGGTCGATTTCCCGAATGTTTGGGTGCGTCACAAGCAGCGCTGCACCCGTGCCAAGCACCTCTTCAAGTCCGTCTTCGACGTGCCAATTACTCGGCATTCCTCGTTGCGATTCTTCGATAGAATCACTCATGCAGTGTTTCCATCGATCTGTGAGTATCGCCAGATCTTCCTCGTTCAATTTCAAATGGTCCGCAGCGAGGCGAATTCCCGTCGCGTCACGCGTTCGCCGGCCGTATTCTTTCATCGCCAAATCGGGTGTTCCTGACGGATCGCCGAGTCCCGCTTCACACGTCCCCTCGCGAACAAGCCTCTCTTTCCGAGAGGCGCTGAGGTGGGGGTGTCGTGACAGATTCCACGATATGTCCGTCCAGTCTCTGTACTTATTCCACCGGTCACTCTGGAGACTGTTCATCATCCCGATAATAAATTCCACTTGTTTGGCTTCAAGTATCGGATTGGCGCTGAGGCATTCGAAAACATAGAGCGCATCGATGTGATCGGAGTTCTTGTACTCAATATCTTTGTATGCGTCACAGCTTTCTTGCCCGGGGTGTTTTGCCATCGTCTCACTCGTCTTGCGAAGCTGATATGCGCTTGTCCTGCAGAGATACTCAAGCACGATCCATGGAGTTTTGGGGTCGGCCGCGGCGGCGCATCGGCGCACATAGCCATACGTGGACGTAAACACAGCCCAAGAGGCGAGTGTCATTGGCGCTATCCGACCATCTTCTGTCTCGGTATTGGAGCTCCCCCTCTTTCTGTATGTTCGCTCCCGAGGGTGCCACGTGGGGACCTCGTGCGCCACAGATTGCCCGGTCGCCGGGACCCCCTTCCACCACTCTCTCTCGGCGACTCTCTCCGCTCTTTCTTGTGATGGCATTTGTGCTTCTGTACTTTGTGGTAGATGATGCACTCTACTCTCATCCCGAGGAAAACTGTCTTTTTATCTCGTCGGACGTTTTTAATCGGTGCCTCGTGTTGCGCCAGGATCTCCGACGAGTAACGCGAAGACCACACCTTCTGTTCAAAACACCTCTTCTTGTCGGGCAATATTTAGTGGAGACGACACCCGCCATTTACCAAAAAAAGTCCGATTCGCTTAGCGGGCAAGCCTTGTCTTCTTTTGCAATATCTTTGAGGAGAGGACGGCAGGGCTCGACTCAATCGACGTGTCCTTCTGGGACACACGACGGGCCGGAATAACCGAAGCGGGGCGCTCGGTGGTTTGGCCCAGCCATTGAATGAGGGCCACCCGCTGCTCTCTCGCTAAATTTGGGCACTTCATCCACTCGGCAATTATCTCTCGCCCAAGCCACGGCCACACCTCATTGGGAATCTGCCCTGTTGCCGCGCTAATCATCGAAGATAAACCTTTCTGCTCCACCCACTTCATCAACACTCGTCGACAGAACGGGCGATTTGGCCATGTCCCGACTGGCGTGTTTCGCCACGCCATCAGCAAGAGGTGACCACGAAGCTCAGCCCGCTCCTCCGGCTGATTCATAACAAAAAACTGCGTCCAGCTTTTCTCCCACTGTAAAAAGCGTCCGCTCTTTTTTAGTGAAGGCTCAATTTCTTCCACCAAATCTACAGCACAGCCCCCCGCGCGGCCATATGACGATGTTCCCCGAATGGCGGCTTGGAGCAGGCTGAGCGGGGCGTGTATTTGCCCACAGACAATCCCCGCAACGTACTTTTGAGAAACCCCAGCACGACTCCCGTTGCGAACGGACCAATCCGTGATATCCCTCGCTGAAAGCCCAGGCGTGTTCCCAATGAGATCTTGAAACCACCCCTCATTTTTTAGCTCTTCGCTCGAGCCGATCTCTACGAGCGTTTTGTACAGTGACATACCGGGCTTCAAATAACCGCGAAAAATTCCCATACGCAAAATTTGCCCGTATGGATTTCGCTCATTTTTACCTCCCGACGAGAACCATGTCAGCAGCCCTTTGATCTCTTTCGACCAAAGATTTAGCCCCTCACACACCGCAGACCAGTGTGTCGCCGTTGACGACGGGTTTTCGAGAATGACGAGCAAGCCACTCGCATTTTTGCTCTGCCCGAACATTTGGATTTCGCGCAGGACTACGCCCTCCGGAATCGTCTGCAATTGCCGCAAGACTTCAATGCGCACGTCTGACCCAATTTCCTGTGCCTCCCCAAGAAGGTTTTCGTAGTCTTCGAGGCTCGCGTTCACTCCGAGACGTTGTACATGCTCAGCGAGGCTTGCTCGGATTCGATTAGAAGACATGTTGTTCAGGCAGAGGTGAAGACCGTTTCTTGTCTCGTGCACTATACCAGTCTGTTGCCTTCTTGCCGTGCTCCCCTGGCTAAAGACAGCGGCTTGCGCGGCGTACTGTTTGGGTCAAGAGCCGCAGTGCTCCTATATACTCAAGATGTCCTTCGCCCGAGCGACCACCCTCTTCTGGACTGATATGCGTGCACTCCTTCTCTTCTTCGTGATCGGACTGCTTGTCCTCTTGACATTTCGAATCTTCGGACTCCTCTTTGTCGGAGCCATTAGTCTTTTCTTCTGGGCGCTTCCTCTTGTGATTATTGGCATTCTCTCGTGGTGGGCTTGGGGCTTTGTCAGCCCGAGTACTCGATCGGACTTTCGAGAGAAGTATCTTGAAAAAACGAGAGTCGAAAAATTCTAACAACCCTGTGCGACTCTCTCTCGAGAAGCTCACGCTTGATGATGAATCGCTTGCGGTTGCCATCGCTCCACGGTGTGTTTAACCCGCCACGAAG
>Ga0163144_10010125_pt1 | contig 20145 bp, 14 predicted proteins | sample OliLak19BULKMAT1_FD_123175 | JGI IMG/M metagenome (GOLD analysis project Ga0163144, IMG submission 123175) | Freshwater microbial mat bacterial communities from Lake Vanda, McMurdo Dry Valleys, Antarctica - Oligotrophic Lake LV.19.BULKMAT1 | ecosystem: Environmental > Aquatic > Freshwater >... | reverse complement strand
TTCAGCTGTCATCCATCAGTATTCAGCACACTGCGGACTCATGGAAATTGACGAAATCATTGGCAGGTGGAATCGTTCCTCCATCCGCAGGCTGATGAAGATTGATCAATGAATCGGGGATAGAGCATGGCGCATCCATCCGCAGGCTGAAGCCTGTGGCAAAGGGAAAACGAACCTCTAGCCGCAGGCTTCAGCCTGCGGATTCAGGGGAGTTGTATCTCGGGTGTCAGCACAATCAGTTGGCGGCGGTTGTTGCCATCTGGATACCAGAAGGTCAGGCGTGCGGCGGCAACAAGTGCTGTGCCAGTGGGCAATGTTGGGTCGGGCAGCGGAATCTGAAAGCTTGTTCCTGGCTGAATGCTGGTGGCACCTCCGGGAAGCACGCCAGATGTCACCAGCGCACTGATCTGATCGAGTGGCAGTACCGCTGTTTTGAAGGGGATCGCGGCATAGCCGCCGCCAACCTGCGGCACCTTCTTAGAAAGCTCCAGCTGGGAGCGCATAATCGTTGCGGGGTTTGTCGAATCAACGAGTAGAAGCATCCAGGGCTGCGTGCCAAGTGTTGTCAGTGTCACATGGCCAACAAACTGATCATTGGTTCGCTGTGCATCGAGCTTCGCCTCCGCCGCGCGTAACGGCTGATCGGTGAGTTTGAGAGCCAATGCCAATAGCAAATCTTCAAACTGGTTGACAGTTTGGTCGGTAAGTGTGCCCTTTATGGTAATCTCGGTTGCTTGGCCATCGGCCACTATCTTCAGTGCCCGGTTGATCGCATCGGGCGATGGTTGGCCATAGCTACCAGCATGTGCATGCAGATTATTATCGGCCAGGAAGCTACGCAACGCAGCGAGTTCGGTAGCAGGTGCGCTGCCGCCGAAGAATCCAACCCGAGTGAGGCTCTTGGATGGGAGCGACCAGGAACTGCCAACGAACAGTTCGGCCTGTCCATCTGGCCGCAGTTGTAGATCGATATCGACCGGCATTCGCCCGCCACTGGCCCGGTACGAGATTTCAAGTTGTTGAGGCATAACGCCACTCCCTGTCTTCGTTTCAGATGCCGGGCTTGCCGATTGGGATGTACCACAGCCAATCAGCACCAGCATATAGCAGGCAAGCAACCACAGGCGCTGGTACTGTCGTGTGGATCTCTGCTTGCTCATTGCGATCCATTTCTTACCATTGCTGAGATACCCGGAAATTCGGATTGTACGAGATTTGCGGCCTATCATTTTACACAAGTGCATAGGCTGGTTCGCCCGCCCGCCGATGGCGATTGATCCAGTTCACAAAATAGTTCAGATGGCGCGGCTCGATGGTTCCGCCACCACCCATGAGACTGTTCGATGTATAGGCTGTCACGCCTGCTGGATCGGTGCCAACGACTGTGGCAGTTGGATCAGTGGCTGCATTCGTGCCGACGGTGGCCTGGTAATTGACCGCTGAGAGGTTATATTCATCCGGATTGCCAAGCATATGGCCAAATTCGTGCAGCGGCGCAGTGTTCTGAACACCCGCGTAGGCCGTCGCACGATAGCACCAGTTGCCCGTATTGTACTCTGGCCATTTCGCATCAAGCCGCGAATCGATGTTGACGGTATGGTGCGGGCTGCCAGCATCGGCGATCATACTGATGCGGATCGGAAGATTGCGCTGGGCATTACGCAGGCTCTTGATATTATCCCAACCTGCTTCGATATTGGTCTTCCAGTTGGTCACCAGTCGGGGTTTATCGGCAGCAGCCTGACGATCCCAGAATGGATAGGTGAACGCAATCCGTACCACAACCTGCACATGATCGCGGTAATAGGCGACATCAAAGCCACGATTACCCGTAAAGGTCCGCGATTCGAAATTAAACCCTGGTCCCTCGTCTTTGTCGACCTCAAGCGTCTCATTCCAGTCTTCATCAAGCGTTTCCTCATCGATCAGCCCTTGATCGAGCATGCGGCTGATCGTCTGCATCTCTTCGGCAGTGACGAATGTAACTAGCAAATCGCGCAACCCAACCAGAGTCTTGGCAATCGTCAGGTCGGCATCGCTGAGTGCCGAGAGTGTCGCCCGAATACTGGCATAGGTTGGAGTTCCAGCCAGCGCCGTTACCAGCGTTGTTGCGGCAGCAGGGAATGCACCCTCGGTGCCATATTCAAGCAGCAGGCGGGTCTGCCAGTAGGAATGGTTATCGAAGGCAGCATCGATGCGGCCCATCAGCGTGCTATTGGTCACAACCGATGCACGGGCAGCGGCATCGGCGGCACGAATAAGCGCCCAGACTGCGGCAGTGGTCGGCGTATCAAGCAGCGCCTGGTCGATCCGATTATTGAGTGTATCGCCAAGTGCGATCATCAACGCATCGCGATCTGCGGCTCCAGCGGCTTCGATCAGCCGATTAAGCAGGACGCTATCGCCAAGCACTGCCTGTTTTTCTACAGGAGTGGCAGCAGTGATATGTGCACGAATATCGGCGCTTGTTGCACTGCGGTCCAGCAGCGTGCCAAGCCGTGTGCCAATCGGCACCTCCAGCAGCGTCATCACATTCAGCACTTCGGCCTGGCTGAGTGCAGCATACAGCCGGTCGCGCAGCGCACTGGCCTCACGAACAGTAGCGCGGTCGGCGGGAGTTGCCGTAGTGATCGCAGCAATTGCAGCGGCAGGGTTGGGCGGGCTGGCATCGAGTGCTGCTGTCACCTTGCCGATCAGCGTCTGTGGTTCGGCAGGGGTCGCAGCTGGTGCTGCACCGCCATCGGGCGCAACACCCGCATCTGGGGGAGCACCCGCAGCGGGAGTCGCGCCGGCATCTGGGGTGGCTCCTGGCACTGGCAGGCCAATCAGCGAACAGACCTGGGCATAGGTTGGTTCGCCCATTTCATTTTGCATACGGGCAACCAGTGCCGTATTTTCCTTGATCTGGAGTTGCTCAGCATCAGTCGCATCGGTTAGCAGCGCAAGGATGGCGGGATCATCGGCACCCCATCCATCGAGTGCAACATCGATCCGGTCGGCAACCGAGGAAGCCAGCGAGCGCATCACCCGCAGCATATCAGCCTGGTCGAGTTCATCGCGCAGGCGCACCATGAGCGTGGTATTACTGCGAACTTCAAGGCGTTGCGCTTCGGTAGCCGCCGCAGTAATGGCAAAGATTGAATCCTCATCGGTGCCGATTCCATCCATGGCCATATTCAATCTGTCGGCCAGTGATGCACCAAGCAGTTCGAGTGCCCGCAGCATCTCCGCCTGATTCATGTCATCGCTGAGGGCTTCCATGAGCGCTCGGTTACGCAACGCAGCCTGTTTCTGGTCGGCTGGAGCGACACTAATCGCATCATAGATTTCCTGCTCTTCGGTGCCAGCCCCTTCGATTGCCGCATAGATCTGTTCGGTGAGCGAGGCACCCAGTTCACGCATCGCCCGCCCGGCATCCTCCTGGCTGAGATCATCGCGCAGACTTCGCATCAGCGCCGCATTGCGTAACACCATCTGTTTTTGATCGGCGGCAGCGCCACCAATGGCCGCCCAGAGTGCCGTATCATCGGTGCCAGCGCCACTGATCGCATTATTGATCTGATCGGCAAGCGGCGCACCGAGCTTTTGCAGTGTCTTGGCCATATCCTCGCGATCAAGTTCATCGCGCAGCCTGGCCATGATCCGTGCATCATCCATAATCCCCTGGCGCTCGCCGGGATTGGCATCTATCGCATTCCAGATCGCATCCTCATCGGTGCCGATTCCATCCATCGCACGGGTCAGATCGTCGGCAAGATTACGCTGAATGAACAGCCGCTGGATGGCATTTTCTGGCTCTTCGATCCCCTCGGATGTATGGCGTTGGATGACCGAGCGCTGGATGGCGTTTTCCGGCTCTTCGATCCCTTCGGATGTATGGCGCTGAAGCGCGGCGATCATACGCTGGAGGTGTTGATTACCCTGCACCCTGCTGATCGCCGCTGTCATTTGGCGGCGCTGGCGCGGCGATGTTTGCGAGGCAGTACGCAAGAGGGAAGTCGATGGAGCAATCTGAGCATCAACCGCCTCAGCCGATGGTGATTGTGTCGAGTCAATCGTTGGCTGCTGTGCCACTGGCTCAGGGGCATTAGTGGGCTGAGAACGCTGCGGCATTGCAATCTCCAGAAGGGCGAGTGTGCTATCGAAACGTGGGACGCCAACGATCCTACTGAGGTATCATATCACGCGACACAAGCAATTCTCACTCATTCTTGGAGCGGATTTGGGATCGGTCCCATAAATGGCATAAGCTACTTCTTGCGACTGAAGGATGGGCTATAGAGGCACAAGCTTTTGTAGCTCTACGGCCCTCGATATTGCGGTTGCGCCTGCATTTAGTTTTAGTTGATCGGGACGATTTGATACGTCTCTTTCCATTCGATCAACTCGATATTATTGCCATCGGGATCGGAGATAATAAAGCGATCTGCTCCAGGTATTGGAATATCTTCGCGAGTAGCGATACCCTTGGCTTTGAAATATTCGCGACCAACCAGGGCATCTTCAATTGCTAGCGCAATATGGCGTGGGCTGACCGGATCTGATTGGGCGGCTGGCATCAGATGAATATGCTGATCGCCGATCTGGAACCAGCGCACCCGTGCGCCAGCTGGTGGAAACGTGGCGGGAATGCCGATCTCCTGCAAGCCCAGCACCTCTTTGTAGAAGGCAATCGCCCGTTCCATATCGCTGACAAGCAGCGAATAATGGTGGATACCATGCAGTTTCATGTGTTCCTCACACAGCAGCATCGTGCTATTCAATCGAAATACCCAGCTTCGTACAGATATCGCGAATATATGCGACACTTGCCGCATTCTCTTGATCAAAGGCATCCGTCGCAACGACGGTATGGCTATAGCCGCCATGCGATGCAGCCAGGCCACGTGAGACACCAGGCACATCTTCCAATTCTATCGAGATCACCCCGTCGAAGCCAACCTCTTTGAGTGCGCGCATCAGCGCTTCCCAATCGATCTTGCCCTTGCCTGGCCGCCAATGCACATTGGTCAGGCCATCATTATCGGAGAAGTGGCAATGGAAAATGCGGCTGCCGAGTTGATACACGACGGCGTGCGATAGCTCACCGAGCGGGAACAGATGGCTTGGATCGAGGTTCATACCAAGCGCTGGTGATTGCACATGTTCGATCAGGCGTAACATACTGGCGGCACTGGTCATATAGCGATGCGGATGTGGTTCGAGCGCAAATTTGATACCGGCATCCTCGCAGATCGTGCAACAGCGCCGAATAACATGCACATAATCGTGCCAGTTCTGCTGCCAATTAAGGCCAGCAGGGTAAGCCACCTGAAATACCTGCACATGCGGCAGAACCGTAATATGTGGGGCCGGAATTTCAAATGGATAGCTGGAAACCGAATTCATGATACCAGTACCAAGCTCGACGGCGACCTCGACTGCGCGCTTAAAGTGTTCAACTGCTGCATCACGATCACTCTTGTTGGGGCTGGCCATGCCTTTTGGGGTCGAGACAAATTCGGAGAGAATCAACCCTTGATCATTAAGCAGGCCTTTGAGATGCGTAATAGTTTGGGGCGTGTAGTATTCATCGAGGGCGTTGCGATTCCAGGCAATCAGCTCAACTGCCTTGAAGCCTAATGCGGCAATCCGCTTGATACCAGCATCGTACGGGGTATCCCACTTGAACGGCCAGACCGACGCGCCAAATTTCATGACCTATCTCGCTTTCCTTCATTGGCGAATACGAGCAGGAAACATGGGAACAGGGGTTCACTAGCTGTCACTGGCGAGGAGAGGCTCGATTATAGTACGCGATTATGCTGCTTGTCAATCAAGTGATGCACGAACGCTGTTCAGCCTCAGCGCACTATCGCAATCGGCCGCACGGGCGAACCAGTCGCGCCAACAAATTTGAGCGGTGTGCAGACAAACGTAAACCGATATGCCTGTGCTATGGCAAGCTCACTGAGCCGCAGATTCTCGATAATATAGATGCCATGCTGAACCAGTAGGATGACATGGCCAGGCAGGGTGCAGCCAAGTTCTGGGTCACGCAATCCGAGCACATCCCAGGCCATGGTATCTGCCCCAACGGCCAGAACCTTGTGCTTGGCCAGCCAGCGCGATGCATCAGCGGCCATGCCTGGGCCAGCCAGATACGCCGTTGTATCGCTCCAGTTCTGTTCATTCCCCGTATACACAAGCACGACATTGCCTGGTTCGATCACCAGATGCTGCATTGCACAACATGCCTCCAGTTCGGCAGCAGAGACAGCATAACCAGGTGGGAGTGCGGGCAGATTGTGGTATGCCGCCAGATCAAGCAGCACACCAGGAGCCACCATTGGCGCGATGGTCTCGACTCCATGCTTCGTAAAGCCATATGGCGTCTGGGTTTGCGAATCGACGGCAATCCCGCCACAGAGCATCATATCGCTTGCCTGGTGGCATAGTGCATCAATATGGGTGCCACTATGCTCCATGCAGACGATCATGCCAGATGAGCCAGAACGTGGGCCATCCTGGCCGAAGCTATCCTGATGGCGACGATAGAGCACATACTGATAGCCAGGCTGGTGTGCTGGGTGAATCGGCATGGTGCTGGTACGTGGTTGCTCCAGATCGAAGACACGTTCCGATCCATGCCCTGCCGGATGAGTTGCTTGATTCTGCATGATTGTGCCTCACAGCTCTTCAACACATCTCTTCAGCGATTGAAATCTTGCAGCGCTGGCGCGTATACGAGCGCAGGTAGCGTATCATTGCATTGCTGTGTATCTGCTGCACTCCTGATTATGTTCTCACTATTAAATTATGCTACATTTGCAGCGGTGTACATACACATTTCCGGTATTGTATTAGATTGGCGTATAACGATGCTGTTATCATCTCCTATTCCGCGCCATTGGCATCCTAGCATACGCATCCAACTCATGCTCGCTTCTGCGTTGATCTGCGCTATTCTGACTGGTATATTGGCGCTGGCCTTGACTGGCTTGGCATACCTGCGGACAGAAACCCAGCATGCTATTGCCGTGGTGGGCGTGAAAAGCCAGCTCGCTGATGATGTGGCGATTGCAACGCTGCTCTGCCGCCGCTACGAAAAAGATATACTGCTCAATGTTAATCAGCCATCGGTTCGTGCAACCTATCTGAAACAGTGGCAAGCAGCCTATACTGATCTTCAGCAAACAATTGAGCAGTATGCCGTACTTGCAAGTTCGGATGCAGAACAACAACAGGTTGAGCTATGGCGCAATGAGAGTAGCACATACCGGCGAGCAGTACTTGATGTTGAACAGGCTATTGCGAATGGCACGTTGACAACATCCCCAGATGCGAATGCTGCGCTGACGCCATTTAAAGACTCCATCCGCAAATTGACAGATTCGGCCCAGAAGCAGGCTGATGACGATGGCCTGGTTCTCCAACAAGCGAATGTTCGCTTGACGACGATCACCGATCAGTTCTTTCAAATCCTTATCGGGCTAGGCATTATCGCCCTTGCACTCACCATCGGCTGGAGTATCCTGTTTCCCAGCCGGCTGCTCAAACCGATCGCTGCGCTTCAGCAGGTTACGCAGCGGTTTACCCATGGAGAATTGAGCGCCCGTGCGGATCTGGTGCGAACGGATGAAATCGGATCGCTGGCCAACAGCTTCAACCAGATGGCCCAACGGATCAGCCAACAGCTTATTGAATTGGACCAGAGCGCGCTGGTCCAGCAGCAGAACGAGCAATTACGCGCGTTATTGGATATGGTACGGGATTTGGAAATCCCAGCGATCCCGTTGATCGATCATGTGTTGTTAATCCCACTGGTCGGTCATTTTGATACACGACGCATGCTGCTCATCCAGGAACATACTTTGAAGATCATCCATGCTCAACACACCCGAACCATCATTCTGGATCTCAGCGGAATCTCCATGCTCGACACAAGCGTTACACATGCTCTGGAACAGTTTACTGCAGCGGCCAATCTATTGGGTACGCACACAATTGTCACTGGTATTAATGCACAGGTATCCCAGGCTATCACGCACCTGGGAGTAAGATTTGAGCATGTGCATATAGCCGCCCATGTGCAAGAAGCCATTACATCCGTTCTCCAGGCTCGACGAAATAGCCAGTAGCATCTCGCTGTCACACCCACACTGAACATCAGTATTATCAGCGCTCCTCGACGCACCTGCTCCAGGCGTATGCCTGCAGCGGGTGTGTCGATTCAGATCATAGTTCTAATATACGGTATCATGCACAAGGAGTAGCCTAGTGAACGTTTCCAATATCATTGAAGCGCTACTGGAGAGAACAATGATCCATACCCGTCTCACTCATGCTCTTATTATTGCACTGATTCTGGCACTCTGCGTTCGTTCGCAACCCACCCCGACTCATGCTGCACCGCACCAGCAGGGCGCTCAGGCACCAGTGATTGCTTCATACAAGATGGATGTGCAGCTTGATCCGGTGGCTAAAACCGTTAGCGGCACTGAGCATATCACCTATACCAATCCATCCAAAGATACGCTCAATGAGCTGTATCTGCGCCTGTATTTACGCGCCTTTCGCGATCTGAACACAACCTGGATGCGTGAGTCGGGCGGGGTGAGCCGTGGGTTTCCGATCAAACCAGATGAACTGGGCGATATCACGGTTCACACACTCACATTGGCCGATGGAACGGATTTGCTGGCAACAACAACGCTCAGCGATACGCTGATGCGCGTGCCACTGCCGCGCCCGCTTGCCGCTGGCCAGCAGATCGAATTGGATGTGAGCTGGACGAGTAAGCTGCCACGGGCCTTTGCGCGAACTGGCTATGGCGGCAAGAACGACACCTTCTTTATGGTTGGCCAGTGGTACCCAAAGCTGGCTGTCTATGATCGAGGGCAGTGGGATACCGAACCCTGGCACGCCAATGCAGAGTTCTTTAACGACTTTGGAGCCTATGATGTGACGATCAGTGTGCCATCTGGCTATGTTGTTGCCGGGGTTGGTATGCCAACCAACCCGCCGCAAGAGCGTGATGGGCGCTCAGTTTCTCACTACACTGCCGATGATGTCACCGATTTTGCATTTGCCGCCTCGCCCGATTTTCAAACCAGAAGCGCCAGGGCAGGGAATGTCGAGATCATCCTGTACTATTTGCCAGAACATGCCGCATCCGTGCAGGAATATCTTGATGCTGGCGTTGGGACGATCACCACGCTCAGTCGCTGGTTTGGTCAGTATCCGCACCCGCGCCTGACGATTATTGATGTACCAAATGATGCCGAGGGCGCTGGTGGCATGGAATACCCAACGCTGATCACTGGAGGCACGGGCGGCCTCCCAGATGGCTCCGGCTTCGTCGCATATGTCACCGCACACGAGATTGGCCATCAGTGGTGGCCGATGCAAACCGCCACCAATGAGGCTACTGAACCATGGCTGGACGAAGGGCTGACCGAATATAGCGGTGCGCGCTATAATGCCGATGCTGGCGATACGCTTGGCTTTGGCCCATTCGCCATCGGCCCGGCAACCTTTGAGCGACTCAATTATATGAGCGCTCCACTCGGCAAACCACTCAATCAACCATCCTGGAACTATTCCAGTGGCGGCTATGGCGCGCTGATCTATGCCAAGACTGCTCTTGGGCTATGGACGCTCGAACGAACTGTTGGCACCGAGCGCTTCCACAAGGCCATGGCCGAATATCTCACGGTCTATCGCTTCAAACATCCCCGTGCAGCAGATTTTCGAGCAACGCTCGAACGCTCACTTGGGCCACAACCCTGGTTCTTTGATGAGTATGTTACTGGTGGCGAAATTGATTACGCAATTGGCGACCTCAACCCAAATGGAGATCGCGTAACGATTATACGCAAGGGTAGCGTTCGTGTGCCCGTTGATCTGCGCCTAACACTGGCCAGCGGTGCCGTGACAACCAGTGTGTGGGATGGGCAGAATGAAACGACAAGCATGCCCGCACCGAATGGTCAACGGATTGTGCGCGTCGAGATTGATCCCGAACGCAAGCTCCAGGCCGAACGAATCATCAGCGATAATGGGGTAAGTGTGGAGCCACTGCTTGGCCCGGCGGCACAGCTTGGCGGGCGGTTGATGTTTGTGTTCCAGAGTATTGCACAATTAATTGGACTATTTGGGTAAGATCAGAAATATGGGGAGAACTGTTGAATATACTTGCCGCAATTGTTGGTGGACTCAAGAATGCCAGCCGATTTAGGCTTGTGCTGCCATTATATCTTGGCGTTCTACTGTTGAGCCTCATCCAGATCTGGCCATTATTCGGCAATACAGCGCTGTACAACCCGGTGCTTGGCGCGCTTGCCGACCATACCGCCGATGTGTTTGTTGATCTGGTAACGAATGCGCCAGATGCAGCGGCCAGCACGGCGGCGGCATGGAGTGGCCTAACACTGCTGCTCACATTGCTGGTTGGAGCTATCTATAACCTGTTCTCGGGTGGCATGTTAAGCGCCTGGGCTGGCACACGATCCTTCTGGGCTGGTAGCCGCTACTTCTTCCTGAGTTTTATGGGCCTTGGGTTCATTCTGGGCTTCCTGCTAGTGATCGCCATCGCCATCGGTGCTGGTATTGGAGTGGCATTTGGTCTAACAGCCGGGTCGATTACCGCCATCATATTGGCGCAGTTGGTGAACCTGTTTGGCGAATATGCCCGCGCCGCAGCAGTGACCCAGAATCGGCGTAATCCGTTGCTGCTGCTTGGCAGTGCGATACGCATTGTTCTGCGTAACCGAGCGGGCACACTCAGCCTGGCGTTGATTGGCCTGGCACTCCATATTGGCGTTGCACTGCTGTATAGCACGCTTACCAATCGGATCACCGGTTTCCCAATGACCATCCTGCTTGAGCAGGGCGTTGTGCTGGCCTGGCTATGGATTAAGGCATTGCGGCTGGCCTGGGCGTTGAGTGTTACTTCACAAGTAACTGTCGAATCAGCTCTGTGAGTTGTTTGAGGCGTATTGGTTTTGCGAGATAGGCATTTGCACCAGCTTCCAGGCAATTGGCCTCATCACCTGGCATCGCCAATGCGGTCAGGGCAATAATTGGAATATGGGATATCTGCGAATCGGCGCGAATTGCACGCATGGCTTCGAGGCCATCCATGCCAGGCATCTGCACGTCCATCAGGATCAGATCGGGGATGTATGACTGGGCGATTTCAATGGCTTCAAATCCATTCTTTGCCACCAAAAGCCGAAAGTTTTGCATGGTTAGATAATCCGAGAAGGTACTAATATTCATCTCGTTATCTTCGGCAATCAGTATCACCGGCATTGCAATAATCGGTGTGATCGGCATTATTGGCAGCATCGGCATCATGGAGGAGAGTTTAGCTGATGGCGCAAATGGTGCCATATGCTGTTCGATAGGCAGCGATAGCGAGGACTCGGTTATGGCATATGGCAGCGCGAGTGTGAAATGGCTACCAACGCCGAGTTGGCTTTCGACAGAAACCATGCCACCGTGCAATTCTGCGATCTGTTTCACGAGCGCGAGGCCAAGGCCAGTTCCCTCACGCTGACGGTTGAGATTGCTATCGATTTGCACAAACGGATGGAATAACCGCTCGATATCCATCTGATCAATACCAATCCCGGTGTCAATCACATGGAACAGGAGAAACATCGTTTGAGGGAGCAGGGCCGCTTGTTGATTATTTGGTGTGAGTGGAACGTATAATTGATCGGCCACTGTGATCTCTAGCGAGACGCTCCCGCCATCTGGGGTGAATTTAACCGCATTGGCCAGTAAGTTAATCAATGCCTGCCGAACCCGCAACTCATCAACAACAATTTCGCTATTCTGAAGTGCTTCGGGCATGACGCTACTCAACTGAATTTGCTTGCGAACAGCTTGTTCTTTGACGAACAGGATGCTATTTTCGGAGAGATACCAGATATCAACTGGTTCTTTGCGCAGCTCAAGTTTGCCAGAGGCGATCTTCGAGAGATCAAGAATATCGTTGATCAGGCTGAGCAAATGGCGCCCACTACTCTCTATCGTCACGATTGCGTTATACTGATTGGCATTCAGCGAACCATAGATCTGTTCTTGCAGCGATTCAGATAAGCCCAATATTGCGTTAAGGGGCGTACGAAGTTCGTGGCTCATATTCGCCAGGAATTCGTCTTTCAGGCGAGTTGCGCGAGCCAGATCCACATTTGTGATCATCAGCTGATCATTGATCATGAGTAGTTCCGCTGTTCGCTGTTCCACAATGGTTTCTAATTTCTGATTAACCTGCTGCAATGCTAGGATGGCCCGTTGCCGCTCGATCTCGGCTCCAGCACGATTGGCAAAGATCTGCAGAATCGCCTCGGTCCGTTCGGGCGACCGCAGGTTGCCCATGTTGAGGATACACAGATTCCCAATTGCGCGGCCATTTGCATCACACAGCGCGATTCCAAGATAGCTATTGGCGCGCATTACTGCCAGATCGGGATCATCCGGGAATATCTCCTGAATCATGTTCAGGCATACGTAACGGCCTTCCCGCAATACAATTTCGCATGGCGTCTGTAATATTGAGTAGTTTGTTTCGGGTTGCAGTGAGCCATTCGCCCAATACGCCAAACTATGCAGGGTCGTGCCAACCAACTCATTGACGAGTACATAATCGACATGCAGCGAAATCCCGATCTGTTTGACAAGCGCATGAAAGAAATCGATCCCGGTAACAGAAGCGGTTCCTTCAATCAGGCTTTGGATGGCTGCTTCAGTTTGTGTGCGTTCGGCCCGTACCTGCGATTCACGCAGTTCACGCCGCACAGCCTCTGGCAAACGCTCCAGGTTATCCTTCATCACATAATCGCAGGCACCGGCGCGCATCATTTCTACTGCGGCTTGCTCGCCAACGGTACCAGATATGATCAGAAACGGAATATCGCGCCCACTTCGCTTTAAGATCTCTAGTGCAGTAGGTGCATTGAACGATGGCAGATGGTAATCGGCGATAATCACATCCCAGGGATGTTGCGGCAGAGCGGCAAGCAGTGCTTGGGCCGTCTGAACACGCTCGACATGGGGGATAAATCCGCCGCGCTGTAGTACACGAGTTACGAGGAGGGCGTCTTCCTCAGAGTCCTCAATCAACAGAACATGTAATGGTTCATCCATAGTTCATGGCCTTTTTGGTAGCAGCTCATTGACTAATGCCCAGAATAGCCCAAGGTTGTAAATAGCCGGAAACAATGCGTGATCGCTACTGAGTGCCGTATTTATGGGCGTGACTACCACTGCGATAGTGTTGTGTGGGGCAACGATCAGGGAGTTTCTACTATGGGTAATCTTAAAATTGTTACTCAGCTTAGTCATGTGCAGCATCGTTGTCCACCATAATCTGCGATGCTTCGTGGCTTAGCGCATGATCATATAGGGTTCCAGGATTATTATTTCTTTGCAACTATAGCATATAAACTATAGCATATATAGGATGCAGCAGACAAGATAATAAATTGCGTCGATAGTGTATATATTATATAACCGCATAGTTGGGCGTATGCGATACGCCCGTACCCAACCATCGTGTAGCGGGCGAACACGAGGTTCGCCCGCATTGGGCAGCCAACCACATCCATTATGGGTCCAGGGCGGGGTGAGGTCGCCTGCCGTGCGCAGCGGCATACATATTAGCTCATATGTACGCACATATCACCCTAACCCATGGTAAAATAATACTATCTCCTGGAATAAAAACGAATAGGAGCCGAAGGCGTTTATGGCACCTACTGAGGCCGCTGTTGAGCGGATTGATTACGCGGCGACCCTGAGCGACCGTGCCAAGCAGTTGATTATGGCAAGTGTGGTGCTTGGGCTGTTTCTCGAGGCTCTGGATCAGACGATCGTCGCAACCGCATTACCAGCCATCGTTGTCCAGTTTCAGGGTATCGATCTGCTGGCCTGGGTTTCGACTGGCTATCTGCTGGCGAGTACGGCACTGGTGCCGATCTATGGCAAGCTTTCGGATGTCCTTGGGCGGCGGGCGATCATTATGTTTGGCATCGTTGTGTTTCTGCTTGGTTCGATGCTATGTGGTGCGGCGAGTAGTATGTTGCTGCTGGTGATCTTTCGCTGTATCCAGGGCATGGGCGCGGCAGCCATTGTCTCGACAGCGTTTGCCATTCCTGCCGATCTCTACCCACCTGCTGAGCGAGCCAAAGCAACAGGGTTGATTGGTGCAGCGTTTGGCACGGCCAGCATTCTTGGGCCATTTGTTGGCGGGTTTCTGACGGATAACCTCTCGTGGCGCTGGGTCTTTTTTGTGAATATTCCATTCGGCCTGATTGCACTTGGTGTCATTCTGTGGCGTATGCCACGCCTGGGCAGTGATCGCCGTGAGCCAATCGATTGGCGCGGAACTGGCTTGCTACTGCTGGCCGTGATCCCACTCTTGCTGGCACTTTCGCTGGATAAAACGCGCTATGCCTGGGGTTCTCCGCTTATAGTAGGGCTTCTGGTTATAGGCATTGTGGCGAGTGTAGCATTGTTGTGGGCCGAACGGCGAGCGCCAGCACCAATCCTCGATCTAGCATTATTCCGCACCCGTACATTCGCAATCACCGCATTACTGGCGTTCCTCACAGGGGGAGCATTCCTACCTGCCGTACTGTTCCTGCCATTGTTCCTCGTGAATGTCGCTGGTGTTTCAGTGACGGTTGCTGGGACAGCGCTGATTCCACAGACGCTGGCGGTGGTTGCGATGGCGATCATCAGCGGCAATATTGTCCAGCGCACCGGGCGCTATAAGCCCACAGTTGTGGTTGGCCTGGTGCTGACCACCCTTGGGTATGGCCTACTAGCCCTGATGGATGTTCACACAACCACACTGGATGTGATTGGGCGAGTGATCGTCCTTGGCCTAGGGCTTGGCTGTGTAGTACCACTGTGGAGCCTGATTGCCCAGAACGCACTGCCCTATCGCTCGACGGGCAGCGCCTCATCGACGATCCAGTTCAGTTCACAGATGGGTGGCGTGCTTGGTACCGTGATCTTTGGGGCACTCTTCTCGGCACTACTGCTCAGCCAGTTCAGCACACGTGTCGAGCCCATCGCATACGCACTGCCCGCCGCCCAACAACAGGAATTAAACCTAGATAAACTACGCAATGGCAGTTCTAACGCGACAGGCGCTTCATCGGAACTAACATTTCCTGCGGACATTCTGCCCGCAACTGCCGATCAGTTGCGCGCTGCCGTCCGGCTGGCGTTTGCCAATAGTGTCACAACGATCTATGCCTATGTTACTGGAGTGATGGTTCTGGGCTTCCTGATCACCCTGATGTTACCCGAGATCCCGCTACGCAGCAGTAATAGCGATGAACCGATGGCGGCTGCTCATTGATTTTCCTGCCCCCTTTCCCACGCCAGGGAGAGGGGGAATTGCCCATTGCGAACCCTCTGCACCCCTACCCGTTGTTCATTGAGGGCGAACACAAGGTTCGCCCGTTGTTCATCATTGCGTTGGGGCGAACCTCGGGTTCGCCCGTCCTTGGGGTCGCCCTTCTTGGATCGACAATGCCCCTATTGCCCTATGCTACAATAGCGTCGATTCATCCTGAACAGAACCAGCTCAATGAAGGAGAGGGTATCTATGGCTACGCCACTCAAGGTTGCCGTTATTGGTGTTGGCGGAATCGCGCATACGCACATGCCAGGATGGCAGGAATCGAAACACGCCGAAGTGGTTGCTGGTGCCGATATCAACCCAACTGTGCTGCAGAACTGGGGCAAGGAATATAGCGTTACCCAGTTGTATAACACAACCGATGAACTCTTGCGAAATCCCGATATTGATATTATCGATATCTGTGTCCCAAATATGCATCACGCGCCATTGGCGATTGCGGCCCTAGCAGCGGGCAAGCATGTGATCTGTGAGAAACCACTTGCGCCAACGCCAGATGATGTTCAGAAGATGATCGCCGCCCGTGATCGCTCGGGTAAACTGCTGATGACCGCCCAGCACTTTCGGTTTGCTGGCGTGTCGCAGGCCATGAAAAAAGAGATCGGCACTGGTGCGCTTGGCAATATCTACCATGCGCGAAGCTGGATGCTGCGCCGCAATGCCCTGATTCCAACAGCAGGCTTTGTGCGTAAAGAACTCAGTGGTGGCGGGCCGTGTATCGATATCGGCGTGCATGTGCTCGATCTCACGCTGTGGCTGATGGGCCACCCCAAGCCAGTTGCCGTCACTGGCGTCGCACGGGCTGAACTCGCCCATCGCCCTGGGGCCTTCTCGGTCTGGCATCCGGCACCATTCCCGGCCAATTTCGATGTCGAGGATTTTGCTGCGGCATTCGTGCGCTTCGAGAATGGAGCCACACTGGTGATCGAGGTCAGTTGGCTGCTGCACCACGATACCGATGGCGAGGATATGCAGATCTGGTTATATGGCAGCGAGGGTGGTTGCCACTGGCCGAAGGCCGAATTCCTCTCGACCAACTACGAAACCCGGCAGCTGTATAATCGCCAACTCAAGCTGACCGATGATTCCCTGGAGCCGCATGCGCTGGAATGTGTTGAATTTGCGCGGGCAGTTGCCGATGGTGCGCCATCACCGGTGCCGCCAGAACAATCGCTGATTGTGATGCAGATCCTGGATGGTATCTATCGTAGCCAACGGGCGGGCCGCGAGATCACGATTGAGTAGGAGAAATCCATGCGCTTAGAGCATGTCGCCATTAATGTGCCCGATCCAGATGCAATGGCACACTGGTATGTCACCCATTTGGGCATGCAGATTGTGCGCCACACACCGGTTCCCAATCGAACCCATTTTCTGGCCGATTCGGCAGGCAGTAGTGTGATCGAAATCTACCAGAACCCAGCGGCACCTGTGCCCGACTATCGTACCATTGCGCCGCTGGTATTGCACTTCGCCTTCGCCGTTAGTGATATTGAGGCCGATGCCGCGCGGCTGATCGCCGCTGGCGCAACGGCTGCCGGGCCAATCGAGACGACACCGGCTGGTGATCGGCTGGCATTTTTGCGCGATCCATGGCATGTGACGATCCAACTGGTTCAGCGGCAGGTGGCACTGTTCTAACAGAGAATTCAGGAGTCAGGAGTCAGAAGCCAGAATGGGCTGATTTCATTACTTCTATAGCCAAGCGCAAACTCCTGACTCCTGACTCCTGACGACTAATGATTCCCCAACACCACAACCTCAGAAGCGCCAAGATCCCGAATTGCAACGAAGGCGATCCCGTCAGGTGTTCGTTGCACTGCCACTGTTGATCCAACTGGATATGGGCCAGCATAGGCTAGATTGGCTGCCTGCGCCGTGTTGAGCAGGATGGTCATTCTGCTGCCAATCTGGTTGAGGTTTGGGTCAACAAGCACATCGGCACCACGCTGTTGGGTGCCGTGCCCATTCAGAACACAGACAATTTCATCCTCATCCAGAATCCGCGACCAAGCGATGATCTCGCCAGGCCCATACACCGCAAATGGATTGCCAAGGAATGCAATCGGGCGTACATATTGGCGGCCAACCCGCAATGCTGGGATGTGCGTTCGGAGTGCGATCAATGCCGCGATCCGTACATAGGCCGGATGCTGGGGATCGAAGCAGTGCTGCCCAGCCGTTCCAAATGGGCCAAACCCAGGCAAATTCGGGTCGGGTGCTGGGGCTCCGCCATTCGATGCATCGGCACGTGGGTGACTCGGGCCAAACATGGCTTCGCGCAGGTAGCGATCTGAGCCTTTCCATTCTGGCAGGAATCCGTGTGCCGCTGGCTCTGGCCCGGCCAAGGCCTGCTCTGTGCCATAATAGATGCAGGGGATGCCAAGGGTAAACAGTTGCAGCGCCACGCCAGCAACCACCTGGTGATCTGATGCAGCCTCACTTGAAAAACGCAGCTTCTCACCAAACACATGGTCGTGATCATCCAGAATAGAGACATGCCGCCGTCCGAGGTTGCGATGCGTGCCCATCACCGCTTTGCCGGGATCGAAGCCATTGAAATAGGCCGATGGATGTGCCCATCCCTTGGCAACACTATTCAGGGTCGGTCGCATTTCGCCAATATCGAGGGCCGCATTCAGATTCATGTCGATCACATCCAGATAGCGATCTTCGGCATAATCGCCACCAGCAATCTCGCCAACCAGGAAGAAATCACGCTTGCCCAGGTTGGTCGCATATTCTTTGATCGCACCACAAAAAGTGCGGGCATCATCAAACGAAACATGCTTGAGCGTATCGATCCGAAAGCCATCACAATCCGTCAGTGCGATCCAATATTTGTAGCAGCGCGCCAGATCATTCAGGGTGTTCGGGTTTTCGAGCTGAAAATCACGCAGATCAAAAAAATCAGAGCGTTTATGTTCCGCATGCGGGTCATCAATCGAACCAGCGCCTAAATTGCCAGCACCAGCACGTGTATAATGCTCGGGATCTTGCAATTCAACAGGCCATACTGCATCATCGCGCGAATGAATCGCATCGGCGGCCAGGAGTGTTCGGTCATCATTTGCCGCATTGCGCCAGCCACCAAATGGGTAGCGGCCAGGCGTGTAGGGCGGCTGATACCTGTTTGGCGTTGCCTGGGGGTACAGCCAGTTACTGCCCGAATGGTTGAAGATCACATCCAGAATGAGCCGCAGGCCAATGGCATGTGCGGCTGTCACAAGATCAACAAGATCGCTACGGGTGCCAAAACGCCGATCAACATCAAGGAAATCCTGAACGCCATAGCCATGATATGTGTTGAGGCGGGTGCGCTGCTTAAACACCGGCCCGATCCAGATTGTCGTTGCGCCAAGCCCTTTCAGATACTCAAGTTTTGAGATGATCCCACGAATCGTGCCACCCTGAAAGCGCTCCGCCCCCGATTGTGCCCAGCGATCCCAGCGCCACGCCTCACCATTTGGCAATGCTGGCCGTGCTGCACCAAGGTTCTGCCGATCCAGCAGCGGGCGGCTGGCTTCCTGTGCATCGCTGAACCGATCCGGCAGCAGAAAATAGAGTACTTCATCGCGCCAATCAATCGGCGATGGGAAATAATGCTGGCGTTGTGGCAACACAAAATCATGCAAACTGCGTGGGCTATTGGCGCCATCTGGTAGCTCCAGCAGATCATCGGCAAATGTCATGGTATCGTCTCCTTAATCCGCGATCCGCAGGCTGAAGCCTGCGGCTATTGGAATCTTTCCATTTTAATTGGGGAGGTAGTCGCTCGTACAGATGTGGATTGCGCAAGCCATATACGTAGTCAAATATTGTAGCTGGTTATTTCGGTACTGTTGATTATCCTGCACGCATACTTATCATCCTCAGCAAACGCAGCAACACCAGAAATTCGTGCATATCCATATGAGCCCGATAGCATTGAATTGCCGCCTCACTGATAGTACGCTATGATACCATTCTGGATGGCTACTGCATCATATCGTAGATGAAGGCGCACGAGAGGTACGTATGAACACAACGGCACTGCTGGAACGCTTTTCCTTGGATGGCCGTGTGGCGCTGATCACGGGAGCAAGCGGCGGGATCGGTTCAGCATTGGCTCGTGGGTTGGCCGAGGCTGGTGCCCATGTAGCGATCAGTGGCCGTGATGTCGGCAAGCTACATACGCTGGCCGATGAGATTACACGCTCCAATGGTACGGCATCGTGCTTTCCCTCGGACATGGGCGAACCCGATGCACCGGCACGATTGGCTGGGGATGTGCTGACGCACTACAAACGAGTTGATATTCTGGTCAATTGTGTTGGTATGAACCGGCGCATGCCAATCGGCGAGGTTACTCCCGCTGTGTATGACACGATTATGACAACCAATCTGCGTAGTGTGTTCTTCCTAACTCAGGCGATTGCACCACACATTGCGGCCAATGGTGGCGGGAAGATTATCAATATTGGCTCACTCACCTCCAGCCTCGCGCTTCAGCATGTGTCGATCTATGGCATGAGTAAGAGCGCACTGGCACAATTAACCAAAACGATGGCAGTTGAGTGGGCACTCGCAAATATCCAGGTCAACTGCCTGTGCCCCGGATTTATCGCCACCGAGCTGACCGCGCCGTTATGGAATGATCCAACCCGGAACCGTTGGATGCTTGATCGTATTCCCATGAAGCGAGCTGGCCAGCCTGCGGATCTTGTTGGAATGCTGCTTGT
>Ga0163144_10010124_pt1 | contig 20146 bp, 16 predicted proteins | sample OliLak19BULKMAT1_FD_123175 | JGI IMG/M metagenome (GOLD analysis project Ga0163144, IMG submission 123175) | Freshwater microbial mat bacterial communities from Lake Vanda, McMurdo Dry Valleys, Antarctica - Oligotrophic Lake LV.19.BULKMAT1 | ecosystem: Environmental > Aquatic > Freshwater >... | reverse complement strand
CTGCGGATACTGGGGCTGCGGCTGCGGTTGCGGTTGCTGATTGGGCTGGTAGGGTTGGGGCGTATTCATTGGGTCCTCAGGATGTTATGCGCGAGATGGACGAAAGACTGTGAAAGAAAATCAAAAGTATTAGGGAAAAGTGATTTACTAAGGCCATGCGCGAGATTCTTTCCGGGTTGGCGCCAGAGGCGTGGGTGCTGGATCTGGGGAGTTCGACCGGCAGTTTTCCGGATTCGCTGACGGCGGCTCGCGTACTGCGGCTGGATCGCGATCGGATCCGGGGACTCGGCGTGCAGGCGGACGCGGCGAGACTGCCATTCGGGGATGGGGTGTTCGATGTGGTCGTAGCGAATCACAGCTTCGAGCATTTCTTGGAAATAAGTATGGTACTCCAAGAGATGGGGCGAGTAGTGAAGCCCGCCGGTGCAATCTTTGCTTCCGTTCCGGATGCGCTGACGCTAACGGACCGGCTGTATCGCTGGTTGGCGAAGGGCGGGGGGCATGTAAATGCTTTTACCGAGCCACTGGAGCTGGCCGGGATGATCGTCGAGGCGACGGGAAAACCATTGAGCGGAATGAAGGTGCTTCATTCGAGCATGGCGTTTCTGAACCGGAAAAATGCGGATTGGACGCGGCGGTGCGTGTTGATTGGCGGTGGACATGAGTGGACGCTGCAAGCCGGGACTTACCTATTTCGATGGATGGATTTGGTATTTGGAACCCGATTGAGTGTTTATGGGTGGGCCTATTACTTTGGAACCGACGCGGAGTTGGATTTAGTGGTGGCGTCCAATGTGTGTGTCCGGTGCGGTTCGGGACATATCGCGGATTGGCTGGTGGCGTGTTCGCTGGTGCACCGATGGTTGATTTGGAATTATTACCGCTGTCCGTGCTGTGGGACGGCTAATCTGTTTTTATGATTCATTGGCTGGTCGCGGGTGTTGGCGATATTGCGACGAAGCGCGTGATTCCGGCGATACTGGCCGAGCCGAGGTCGCGGCTGGCGGCGCTGGTGACATCGCAACCGGAGAAGGCGGCGGCGTATGGAGTGCCGGGATATGGGTCTTTGGAAGAAGGGCTGGCGGATCCGGCGGTGAACGCGCTTTACGTCGCGACACCGGTCGCAATGCACCACACTTCCGTTCTAGCGGCACTGGCTGCGGGCAAGCATGTGTTGTGCGAGAAGCCGACGGCGATGAACTACGCGGAAGCTGCGGAGATGGCCGCGGCGGCAGCGGCGAGTCCATTGGTCTGCGCGGTGGCCTATTACCGGCGGCTGTATCCAAAGGTAGTGGAAGCGAAGCGGTTAATTGAGGCCGGGGCTATTGGACAGCCGGTGCTGGCGGAGTTGAACTGCCACGGTTGGTTCAACCCGACGGATGGGTTTCGCGGCTGGCTGGTGAATCCGTTGCTGGCGGGAGGCGGGCCGTCGTACGACATTGCTTCCCATCGGATCGATCTGCTGCATTTTCTGTTTGGGAAACCGGTACGGGCGACGGGATTCGCGTCGAGAGCGGTGCACTCGTATGAGGTTGAGGACAATGCGACGGTGATGGTGGAATTTGCGGGTGGTGTTCGCGGGGTTGTGGATGTGCGGTGGCACAGCCGCGTGGAACGGGATCAGTGCCGGATTGTGGGGACGGACGGCGCGTTGGATTTGGATCCGTTGAACGGGCCGCATTTAGGGACTCCGACCGGGGATTTAGAGCTTCCGGCGCATTCGAACCTGCATTATCCGATCGTTCACGATTTTGTAAACGCGGTGCTGGATGGGCGAGCTCCGGCGTGCCCGCTTTCCGAGGCGATCCAGACGGATTGGGTGACCGGACAAATACTACGTTAAGATGAAAAAGGGAAGGCGCGCCTTTCCTGCTCTTTCGCGTGTCTACTCCCCCAAAAACACCATATTCCCATGTCGGACAGCACCAAAATCGACGTCAATAGTTGGCTGGAAGAAGAACTTTACCAGCAGTACATGCATAACCACTCGTTTGTGGATTCTTCGTGGCAGAGCGAGTTTGCCGCTGAGACGCCGGCGAATGGGACGGTGGCAGCGGCGGCTGTCGCTGAGCCACCGGCTCCCACGCCGGTCGCGGTGGTGACTCCAGCCGTTCCCGAACCGGTGGCAGCGCCAATCGTCGCCCCGGCGCCTCCCGCAGCACCGCCGGCCCCTGCCGTTCCGCCGGTTCCGGCCGTCCCTCAGCCAACGCAGGAAGTTGCGAAGACGGAAACTGCCGTGCAGAACGCTCCGGCGCCGTCCAAGGATGTGGATTCGAACGAACAGTTAATTCCGCTCCGGGGGACTGCGGCGCGGATTGCCGAGAACATGATTCTGTCGCTGTCCGTGCCGACGGCGACCAGCCAGCGTTCGATTCCGGTGAAGGTTATTGATGAAAACCGCAGGATCATCAATCAGCACCGTTCGCTGCTGGGCCTATCGAAGATTTCGTACACGCATTTGATCGGCTGGGCGATTGTAAAGTCGCTGGAATCGAATCCGGCACTGAACTCTTCGTACACGGAAAACACGGGCGGCGCATTTAAGGTTGTCCGGAACCACGTCAATCTAGGGTTGGCGATCGACTTGCCGGCACGGGATGGCGGCCGGGCCTTGGTGGTGCCGAGTATCAAGAATGCCGGGGCGCTGAACTTCGTCGAGTTTTTGAAGGCCTACGACGATTTGATCGCGCGGGGCCGGAAGGGCAAGCTGACGCTGCCGGATTTCCAAGGGACGACGCTGTCGCTGACGAATCCGGGGACGATTGGAACGGTGGGCTCGATTCCGCGGCTGATGCCGGGGCAGGGTTGTATTATTGCGACCGGCGCGATCGATTTTCCGGCCGAGTACATGGGTGTGGCGCCAGAGATGCGGGCCATGTTGGGAATCGGCAAGGTGATGACGGTGACGTGTACGTACGATCACCGGATCATTCAAGGCGCCGAGAGCGGGATGTTCCTGGCGAAACTACAGGGGCTGCTGCAGGGCGAAGACAACTTCTACGACACGATTTTCACCGATCTGCGGATGCCGCACAAGCCGGTGAAATGGGAGGCGGACCGGGCAGTGGCGCCGCGCCAGACGGCGATGCGGCAGGTGGAGATCAGCAAGGAATCGAGCATTCTGCAGCTGATCAATGCTTACCGGATGCGCGGGCATTTGATTGCGGATCTGGATCCTTTGGGCGCGGAATCGAATTATCACCCCGAGCTGGATCCGGCGCATTATGGACTGACGATTTGGGATTTGGACCGGGAGTTTGTGACGGGATCGCTGGGCCAGGCAGTGGGCGAGGGCGCGGCACATATGGTGCTGACCCTGCGCGAGATCCTGGAAACTCTGCGGCAGACGTACTGCGGAAAGATCGGCGCGGAGTACATGTACATCCAGTCGCCGGAGCAAAAGACGTGGCTGCAACAGCGAATGGAAACGAACGCCGGGGCGACGGCGACGGCGGACCGGTTGCGGATTTTGGAACGGCTCCACGAGGCGGAAGGATTTGAGTCCTTCCTGGGTACGCGGTTCGTCGGTACGAAGCGGTTCGGGCTGGAGGGTGGAGAATCGGCGATCGCGATTCTCGACGAGATTTGCGAGCGGGCGGCGGACGCGGCGGTTCACGAGATCGTCATTGGAATGGCGCATCGCGGACGGCTGAATGTTCTGACGAACATTATAGGAAAGAAGCCGGAGCAGATCATGTCGGAGTTCGAGGGAAATCCGATAGAGGGATCGACGCAGGGCTCGGGCGATGTGAAATACCATTTAGGCGCGACGGGTGTGCGCCGGGCAGTTTCTTCACGCGAGATTGTGGTGAGTCTGGCGCCGAATCCTTCCCATTTGGAAGCGGTGAACCCGGTGGTTGAGGGGATTGTGCGGCCGAAGCAGGATCGGCTGGGCGATTTGAAGCGGGAGCGGGTAATTCCGCTGTTGATCCACGGGGACGCGGCATTCGCAGGCCAGGGCGTGGTGATGGAAACGTTGAATATGTCGCAACTGGATGGGTATACCACCGGCGGCACGATTCATCTCGTTATTAACAATCAGATTGGGTTTACGACCCGGCCGGATGACAGCCGCAGCTCGATTTACGCGACCGATATTGCGCGAGCGGTGGACGCTCCGGTCTTTCATGTGAATGGCGACGATCCGGAAGCGTGTTTGCACGTGGCTCGCGTGGCGTATGAGTTCCGGCAGCGATTTAAGAAAGATGTCGTAATCGACATGATTTGCTACCGGCGTCATGGGCACAACGAAGCCGACGACCCGAGCTACACGCAGCCGATCATGTACCGGAAGATCAAGGCGCACCCGAGCGTGGCGACGATTTACTCCGAGCGGTTGATGCGCGAGAAGATTGTGACGCAGGATGCGGTGGACCGGATCAAGAAGGCGATCAACCAGCGTTTGTCCGATGCCCATGAACGGGCACAGCAGAACGCGTTACAGCTCGAGTATCAGGAACTTGCGGTTGTGGACGAGGGCGCCGTACGGCGAGGCATTCCGCAAACGGCGACGGATCTGGCAACGTTGCAACGCGTGGTTTTCGGTTCGACGGCATTCCCGGAAGATTTCCGGGTTCATCCGAAGCTGAAGAAGTTTCTGGATTCGCGTTTGCATTTGCTCGAAGGCGGAACGCTGGATTGGGCGGCCGCCGAGGCGATGGCATTTGGAAGCCTGGTGCTGGAAGGAACGCCGGTGCGGCTTTCGGGGCAGGATTCCGGGCGTGGGACGTTTAGCCAGCGCCACTTGGTGTTCTACGATTCCGAGACGGGCGATCCGTACATCCCGATGCAGCATTTGGCGCAGAATCAGGCAAAGTTCGATGTCTTCGATTCGAGCCTGAGCGAGTACGCGGTGATGGGCTTTGAGTTCGGCTATTCGGTAGCGGATCCGCTGAGTCTGGTGATGTGGGAAGGGCAGTTCGGCGATTTCGTGAACGGCGCCCAGATCATGATCGATCAGTTTATTTCGTGTTCTATGTCGAAGTGGGGGCAGCCGAGCGGATTGGTGCTGTTGCTGCCGCACGGGCAGGAGGGGCAAGGACCGGAGCATAGTTCGGCGCGTCTGGAACGGTTCTTAACGCTGTGCGCGGAAGACAACATGCAGGTGGTGAATCCAACGACGCCGGCGCAGTATTTCCACCTGTTGCGGCGGCAGATGCATGGCGGGGAAGACCGTCGCGGGATGCGGAAACCGCTGATCGTGATGACGCCGAAGAGCCTTCTGCGGAGTGCAAAAGCGACATCAACGTTGGCGGATCTGACGTCCGGCGGGTTCCGTGAGATCATCGGCGACGTCAACATGATGGAAGCGGATGAAGTCCGGCGGGTGCTGTTGACGAGCGGGAAGCTTTACTACGAGCTGGCGGACCAACGGGAGAAACTGGCGGCTAATAACGTCGCGCTGGTGCGGGTGGAGCAGTATTATCCATTCCCGAAGGCCGAACTCCAGGACGTGCTGATGCGCTATCCGGTGACGGCGGAAGTCTGCTGGGTACAGGAAGAGCCGCAGAATATGGGCGCCTGGCGATTTGTGCGCGAGCAGATTCAGCCTATGTTGGATCCGGCTCGTCGCTCGCTGCGTTATATTGGGCGGGCAGAATCGGCGAGTCCGGCGCCGGGATCGTTGAAGCGGCACCATGCGGAGCAGGCCGAGATACTGGCGGAAGCGTTCAGCGCCGATGCGACGCCGCGGACTAAGACGCGGTTAGTCGTTCGGCGGAAGCGGTAATTACCATTTCCCGGTAGCGAGTTCCTTGATTTCGGCTGCGGTGAGTGGACGGCGGAAGGTTGCCACGTCGTCCATCAGGCCGACGTAGTTCACGCCGAGGCGGATAGCGGTATTCGTCATATCCCAGTCGAAGATTTCTTTGATTGTGTTGTTGGCGCCTTGCGATTCGCCATTGAGATAGAGCGTTGCAGAGCCCGTTGGCGTGCCAAGGCCGGAATAGGTGATGGCGATATTGGTCCACTTATCGCGAGAGAAAGGTGTCTTCTTCACGACGACTAGGCGGTTGTTGAAATCGGGGTTTTTATCGGATTCGGCGTTGGTGGGGTTCCAGGCTTTGAGAGCGCCAAAAACGCCGAGGCGAAAGTGGCGAGGCTTGTCGTCCTTGGTGAAGTCGACCCAAATGGCGGAGTTGTTGTAGGCTTTGTCGGTGATTTGGATGGGGTCGCAGAAGCCTGGGGCGAGGTCTTGATCGGGGTCGAGCTTGAGCCAGAAGCTGACGGCGCCCTCTTTAGCATTAAAGTTGCTTGCGGCTTTGAAGTAGACGGCCTTCGTGTTTTTCGTGGGGAATTTCAGGGCATCGCCTTTACGGCCAGCGCCCTTGGCATGTTCAACGCCGGAGCCTTCCAAGCCGGGCTTGCCGGGTTCTTTGTAATTGGCGGCGGAGTAGATCGACTTGTCACCGGCGGCGGTTTTGGCGGACGTTGAGCCATCGAAGGTGGCGCGGAAGAGGAGTTCTTTTTTCCAGTCGGCGGCTTGGATGGTGAGGACTAGCAGGGGCAGAAGGAGTGTGCGGCGCATAGGGTTACTATACAGCGGGTTTGCGGCCCGTACCGAGGGCTTTCATCACTTTTGGGAAATCCTTGACAAGTCCAACGGGGACGCAGGCGGCGTTATCTTTGTACGAAGAGTCTGGTTCAGTGGGATTCTTGTACGCGTAGACGAGGTACTCTTGGCCAACGAGGTAACCAGGACCCTCCTGCAGGCAGTCGCCGCAACCGATGGAAATCACAACTTTGATGGTGACGGTGGCGGAGACTGCGCCGCGCCAGCATTCATGAACGTTGAACGTAGCGGAGTAGCGCTTGTGCCCAGTGACAGAGGGAAGCGGCCTTCGCGATGCGAGCTTTCCGCGGAAAAGAATGGAATGACCGTCCTCTTTTGGAAACGGCCAATCGGACGGATCGGTGAGGACGCAGCTGCAGGCGCTGGCGGTTGTGGCAGTACCGGCCGCGGCGAGGAATACGCGACGCTTCACATCCCTACTCTACTGCGTCATAATCGCAATCAATATGACTCGAAGACTTCTCGTCCTTATAATGCTGGCGCTTCCGTTGGTTGCCGCCGATATAACCGGTAATTGGACTTTTGCAGTTGATCTGGGAGGTCAGGGCGGATCGCCGAAGTTTAGCTTCCAACAAAACGGTGAGGCACTGACGGGGACCTATTCCGGCCAGTTGGGCGAGTCAAAACTGAAAGGTACCGTGAAGGGCGACAAGGTGGAATTCCAGTTCGAAACTTCGGGGATTGTGGTCGCTTATTCGGGCTCCATTGTCAGCGCGACAGAGATGAAGGGCAAGGCCGATTACGGCGGACAGGCCGAAGGGACCTGGACCGCCAAGAAGAACTAGACGGTTACCTTTTCGGCTTTGGCGAAGAACGCGGGGTCGAATTGGATACCCAGGCCGGGCGTCGTTGGCACCGTGATGGTCCCGTTGCGGATCTTGAATTCCGGCGTGTACCAGGACTCCGTCTTTTCATTGCCGCGGTGGGGGAATTCCATGAAGCCCCCGATGTTCTCGACGGCCGATGCGAACTGAATAATGTTCACCGCTGAAGCACCGGTCTGCGTGTTGTGAGGAACGATGGGCAGGCCGAATTTCTTGGCCATGCGGGCGACACGGAGGGCGCGGACGAAGCCGCCGTTGTAGTTTAAGTCAGGCTGGACGATACTGACCACCTTGTTTTCCATCATCCAGAGGAAGCGCCAAAGGCTGGCGTCCTGCTCACCGGCGGCGACTTTGATTTTCAGCGCATCGGCCACCTTTTTCGTTTCGCCGAGTTCTTCCCAGGGACACGGTTCCTCGTAGAAATTGACATTCAAGTCCTGCAGCATGCGGCCGACCTCGATGGCCTTCGCGGCGTTGTAGCTGCCATTGGCGTCGGCGTTGATGACGATGCCATCGCCCAGGCGCTTGCGGGCGAGCTTCATCATGGTTTCAGTGCGGCCGGGATAAGCATCCAGATTGCGGCTCATGCGGCCGCCGATCTTGAATTTGACGGCTTTTGCTTTGGTTTCAGCGATGCCGCGAACGTAGACGTCAACCTCCTCTTCGGCGGTTGTGTCGCGGCCGGAGCCGGAGAGATAGACGGGGATTTCCTTGCGGATGACACCACCGAGGAGTTCGCCGACAGGTAGTTTAGCCGTCTCGCCCAGCAGATCGAAGATGGCCTGCTCGACATACGCGACGGGGCACCAGAAAGCCTGGCCGGCGAGCTTGTAATTGGCGGTGTAAACGTCGTCGATCAGGGTTTCGATGTCGCGGGCATCCTTGCCGATGAACGCCGGAACGACGCGGCGGAGCAGGATGGCGATGTAGTCTTCCATCTGCTTCGTGCGGCAAATGCCTTTTGCGCCGTCAGTGGAAGTCACCTCGACGAAGTATTCTTTACCGACTCGCAGCAGCTCGATCTTCGCTATTTTTACGGGCGCTTTCACCTTCTTGTGGATAGCCAGAAACGGCTCTTCGTACCACGGGATGACCTTCTTCTCTTGAGCCATGGCGGCAGAACTGGCGGCGAGAATGAAGTTGCGGCGGGAGAGTGGCATGGCGTTTCCTTATTGACCGAGTTCGTGGCAGGCGTTGCAGACGAGAGTTGCTTTGGTTTCCTTGTGACAGTCGACGCACGCGGCCATTTTGGTGGAGCGGTGAAGTTCGATTTTTGTCTGCGCTTTGACGTCGCCATGGCAGGCGGCGCAATGGACTTTAGCAGCATTGTGGCGGGCGTGGCTGAAGAAGACGAAATCGGGTAGCTTATAGACGCGACGGGAAGGGAGAGGCTGTTCGGCCTTTTCGGTATGACAAGTCTGGCAGGTCTTCCAGGCGGGAAAGGTTGCGCGTTCGGCAGTGGAGGCGGTTTTGTGGCAGAAGCTACATTGCAGATTCAGCTCAGCATGGCGCTTATGGGAAAACGGTTCGGGCTCCGCGTGGGCGAGAGACAGGGCGAGCCAGAAGAGGATGAAAGCGCGCATCTCTTGTAGTCTGTAGTTTATGCCGGCGGCGCGCATTGTGGCGTTTCTTCACAATATTGGTTTGACGGTACGCGCGGGTCCGGTGGGCACGGATAGCTTCTAACCGGGGTTGGCACTGGATGCGGGCGTATTGGTTTTTGACGAAACTCGGCTGCTGTATCCAGGAGATTTATTGCATGAGGCGGGGCATTTGGCCGTAACGACCGGGGCAGAAAGAGCTACCGCGGGGCCGGGACGCAGCCCGATGGCGGATTTGAAATGGCGGCAATGGTCTGGTCGTATGCGGCCGTGCCGGGGATCGAGTTAGATCCGGCCGTTGTGTTTCGCCGTGATGGATACAAGGGCGACTCGGCTTCATCCCTCGAAAACTTCCGATGCTATGGCGGATGGGGCCACGTTAGGGAGTGAGTCAGTAACGGCTATTGATCCACTTGGCCACGTAGTCGAAAAAGTTCTTCGCGCTGTTTGAATACTGGTCGGGCGTCTTTTCGCATTCCTTGCACGGAGTGGCGCCGTGGGTAGCGCCTTCCACTACGATGAAATCCTTGTCCTTGCTGGCAGCAAGTTCGTAATGCAGTTCGTTGTCGCGTATGAAGCTGTAACCGCCCATGGCAGCGAAGAGCACGGGCACAGTGATACTTTTGACGGCGCAGGGAACGGAGTTGTTTGTCGAGCAGTAGTCGATGCCGTCCTGCGAATTCTTGGCGCGGATGGCATTTGTGCTCAGGAAAGAACGAACGGTCAACATGCGCGCGGTACCGTTGAAACTGGGCGGCCGAGCGGCGGGAGCGCCGTAATACATGGCGCTTTCGACGATCTGGGTGGCGACGGTTCCGTCATTTTTCAGGAGCTTGCGTGGCTTCGCGGTATGGTCGCGGAGGCTGGGGTCCAGCGCGATAAGTCGTGTCCCCTGGCCGCCGGTGATGAGAAAAGCGTCGTCGTCGGAATACGCGTAGCTGCCGGCCTTCATGCGTTGCACTTTATCGAGCGCCTGATCGATCAATTGATTCATCCGCGCGGCCTGCGCCTGGAAGTATTTTTGCTTGAACGCGGTGGAGTAAGTCGACGGGCCGGAAGGGTTAAAGCCGTTCTCGGGATTGAAGGGATCAAGAGCGGGATTGATCTTGGCGGGGTCGTTGTCGATGATGGCCGGATTGATGCTGCGCAAACCGTTGATGGAGTTGCCGGGATGGGCATCCATGAAGACGGCGCCGTCACCGGGTGGAAGGCCGGCGAGCGCCTGGGTGCAGGGCACAAGCTTTTCGGAGCCTTGGCAAACGGAGGGACCCTTTTCCGCTACCGCCTGATAGTAGCTCATGGACGTTCCGCCGCCGCTATGGCCGAAGAGAATGACCTTCGTAATGCCGGGTTGTTTGCGCAGGAACTCGACCCCTGATTTAATGTCGAGCGCAATTTCGTCCCAGTTCACCAAGGCTTCGTTATTCTCGAAGCGGGGGTTCATTGCCAGCACCAGGAAGCCGCGCCTGGGCAATTCACGGGTAGCAATGTGAGAAAGAAAATTCCCGGTGCGGTGGGTGAGGATGACACCGATGTGCGGAGCGGGGCCGGAATCCGGTTTGTACAGTGCTCCCTTCGTGGTGGAGGGAGTGAATTGAATGTACGCCGGATTACTCTGGGCGAAGGAGACCGCGGCGGCCAGCGCCGCCGCGGTCATCAAGCGGATGTACATTCCTTACTGCTTTTTGGCCACGAACTCACGGGGCTGGCCTTGGCCGCTTTCGCGTTTGAACTTGATTTCGGTGGCCGAAACAGCACCGGTGTAGGTCTGCTTGCCGCGTTGGCTTTCGACGACGAAGGACACAGTATCGCCGGAGATTTTTCCTTCTGAGATGGGACGGTCGCCGCGCGGGCCCGTCACGGCGCCGGTCACTTTGTCGCCGTCTTGTTTGAGGGTGATGGTCGTTTCCTGTTCGCCGTTCTGGCCAGGGACTTTGGCCATCCACTTACCGGTCACGTCGGCGGCGAATGAGATTGCCGCTAGAGCAAAGCTGAGGATGAGGGATCTGAACTTCATAGCGACAACACTATCCTATTTCGATACCGGTTCGATGGTCCCGGCAAGTGCCAGGAGTAACGTGCTCCCAATGACCGGCAAAATGGCGACAATGATGAGTACGGGCGTGTATCCAAAGTTGTCAACAAGCCAGCCGGTGGAGAGAGTGAAGAGCAGCGCGCCGACGCCCGCGCCGAGACCTCCCATGCCGGCAACGGAGCCGACGGATTGCGGCGGAAAGTAATCCGATGGAAGTGTCTGTACGTTATTGACCCAGAATTGAAAACCGAAAGCGGCAATGGACATCCAGGCGAGAGCTGAATATACGCTGCCGGCGGTGAGAATACCGCAACCGGCAGCCATGCAGGCGGCGCCGATGACGATCAATGTTTTGCGAGTCTTGTTGACACTCCACCCGCGGCCGAGGAGATAGGCGGCGCTGCCACCACCGAGAAGACTGCCAATATCAGACACCAAAAATGGTACCGGGGCGGCCCAGGCAATGGTTTTCAAATCCAGCCCGTGGACGCGGCTTAAGTAGAGCGGGAGCCAGTTCAGATAGAGCCACCAAACAGGATCTGAAAAGAAGCGGCCGAGGACGATGGCCCAGACTTGTTTATGTTGGATGAGCTCGATCCAGGGGGTTTGATCGGCGTTCGTTGCTTCCTGGACGCCAAGGACGGCGCGCTCGGCTGGCGTTGGCGGGCGATAGAGCGCGAGCCATAGTATGAGCCAAAAGAAACCGAGTGAACCGGTGATGAGGAAGGTTGCTTGCCAGCCGAACCTGAATTGCAAAGCAACAATGATAGGCGTCGCGATGACGCTGCCGAGCGCGGCGCCGCTGTTGAAGATCGACATGGCGAAAGTGCGCTCTTTCACGGGGAACCATTCGGCGCAAATTTTTGCGGCGCCCGGCCAGTTGCCAGCTTCGCCCAGCCCGAGCAGGAAGCGGAAGACGCTTAACGCGCCGGCGCCGCGGGCGGTAGCATGGGCCATGGCAGCCAGCGACCAGAGGGTAATGGAAAAGGAGAAGCCCTTTTTCACGCCAATGCGATCATAGAGACGCCCGGAGAGGGCATGGCTAATGGAGTAAGCGACGAGGAACCAGGAAGCAATGCCGGCATATTGCTGGTTGGTAAGGTTGAGGTCGCTGACAATGAGCGGGGCGAGGGTCGAGACGGTGAAACGGTCAATGAAATTGATAAGCGTGGCGAGAAATACGAGCCCGATCATCAGCCATCGCAGGCTTGGGTTCATGAACTAGAGGCCTTCAGGCAGCGCGTCACGCTTCAACTTTTCAAGCCCGCCAAGTGCGTAGAGATTCTTGTGAATGGTTTCGCAGATGTCCTCGAGGGGAAGGTCGTTGTCATCGTGTCCGAAGGGGCCTTCGATCTCGACGCCGATTTCCTCAATGCCGAAGAAAGTGTAGGCCAGTACGAGCACATCGACGACGGTGGTCCAACCGAATGTTTCGACCATCGCGAAGGGGAGCGTGAAGCAGTAGAGGACCAGCGCGCGGCGGAGATGGACGGCGTAGGCAAACGGCATTGGCGTCTTCCGGATTCGTTCGCAACCGCCGATGTAATCGACCAGTTGTTGAACGTTCTGCTCGAGGCTGGCGAGAATGAAGTCGGTGATTAAACCGCGGTCCCGGGCTTCGCGGAGACAGTAAGTGATGTTGACAGAGACAGCGAGAACGGTACTTTGGGCGTCCATGGCCTCCTTCACTTTCGCGGCCGGAAGTTCGTCGGCCTGAGGACCGAGCCCATCGGTCCCGCGCAAGCTGTGCATCGCCGCCCAGGGGAATGCGGCGGTCCAGCGAGTTAATCGAGCAAGCAGCTCGGGATCATCTTTGAGATGCACACTTGCGGAACGGATCAGATTCCGGGTTTCATTCACAATGCCGCCCCACAGTTTGCGGCCTTCCCAGAACCGGTCATAACTGGAACTGGTGCGGAAAACGAGCAACATGCCCATGGCGACACCCATTAGGGTGTGCAGCAACGACGGCATGGCCACATCGTGGACGTGTTTGTGGAAGGCGACCACTCCCGCGGACCAGGCAACGCAGAGCGCGACGCGAACGAAGATCTCGCGCACCAGCGATCCGCGGACGTCGAAAAAATGATCAAGCCATTTATGGGGATCGTATTGGATCATTTGGAATAAACCGGATAAACAGGTTCAGTGGGCTTCTTCGCCGGAGCCTTCTGCATCTGTTCGAGCGCAACCGCTATCGCCTTCTCTAATTGCGGATCCCGGCCCTGGCGCACGGCGGCCGGATCGTTCCATGATTCCACATCCGGAGCGACACCCTTGTTCTCCACGTCGAACGCGCCTGTAAGATTTCGGAAGGCGAAATTTGGCGCGGTGATGGCGCCGCCATCCATCAGCGGCGGGTAGCCGAGAATGCCGACCAAGCCGCCCCACGTTCGTGTTCCAACCAGCGTGCCAACTTTGTGAAAGCGGAAGTAGTAGGGCATCGCGTCGCCTCCCGAACCGGCGAATTCATTGACGATCATGACGCGGGGACCGGAGATTCCCATGACCGGCGTAGTGGTGTCATGGCCGTAGCGGGTACGCCAATAGTTCATCGGCTCACGGCGGAGCACATCGATGACATAGTCAGCCGCCTGGCCGCCGCCGTTGAAACGTTCGTCGATGATGACGCCTTCGCGGCCGGACTGCGCATAGTAGTAGCGCACGAAGCTGTCGTAGCCGCCGCCGCCGGTGTCGGGCATGTATACGTAGGCGAGCTTGCCATTGGACGCCTGATCCACTTTGCGGCGATTTCCTTCGACCCACGCGAAGTAGCGGAGCTGGGTTTCCGAATCGACCGGGACAACGACTGCATCGCGGACATTGGCGCCGGCGGGATCGGCACTCACTTTGAGGCGAACCTGCTTGCCGGCCCGGCCTTCCAAATAAGCGTGCAGTTCGACTTCGGGGCGAACGTCGCGGCCGTCGATGGAGAGTACATAGTCACCGGTCCGAACGTCCACGCCCGGAGCGGTGAGCGGTGCGCGCAGCGTGGGATTCCAGTTCTCGCCGTTAAATATCTTTCGGATGCGGTAGCGGCCGTTGGCAATTTCGTAGTCGGCGCCGAGCAGGCCGCCAAGCACCTGCTTGCCGGCCGGAACTCCGCCTCCGCGAACATAAAGATGGCCGATTGCGATGTGGCCGAGCATTTCCGCGAATAGGTAGTTCAAATCGGCGCGAGAGCCGATGCCCCGCAGATACTTCTCATACCGCTCGGACATCGCCCGGGCGTCGACCCCATGCAACTTCGGATCGTAGAGATATTCCGACTGCATTCGCCAGGCTTCACGGTACATCTGCTTCCATTCTTCTCGAGGGTCGACCCACACTTCGACGGCGGCGGTGTTCAGGTTGCCTTCGCCAGCCTTGGCGGGTGCGGCGGAGGGGACGATCGACCACTGTTGTCCCTTGCGGATGATTGCCTTTTCGCCGTTTGCGGAGACCGAAAAGGCGCCTACGCCCTCAGCGAAGACCTGCGTCTTGCGGGTTTTCCCGTCGTACTTGTGAACGCTGCCGGACCCATTGTCGATCTCTTCGTACAGGTAAACTTCGCCGGCCTTGCCGGCTTCGAGACCACGATAGTTGCGGCGCGGAAGCGGGAGCGCGAGAATTCGCTGACTGAGGCCGTCGGCGTCGATCCGCGTGACGGGCTTTTCATCCTTCGGGGGATCTTTCTTTTCAGTTTCTTCATCGCTTTCGGCAGCGAGCGGGGAGGGCGTGTCCTTGCGCAGCACCATCACATAAGCACTGCGATTCACCGCGTACGGATTCGACGTCATGTCGATCCAACCGAGCGTGGGACCGGCATTCGTGGAGGCGGTGAAATAGAGATAGAGGCCGCTGCGGTCGAAGGACGGATAACGCGCGTCGCTCAATCCGTCGGTGATCTGTTGGGCCTTTCCCGCGGTGACCGAATGCGCGAGTACGGCGTGGAAATGTGAGGGCAACTCCTTTGTATAGGCGAGCCATTGTGAGTCGGGAGACCATGTGGGATTGAACGTGCGTTCGGGATCGTAGTAGTAGTCGGTATCGACGGTCGTCACCTTACCCGATGCAACTTCGACCAGCAGGAGATTCAAGCGATTGTCTTCGCAAACAATCCACTTCGAATCAGGCGACCAAACGGGATCAAAGTAGTATCCGGGTTTTTCGGCCATGCGTATCGTTCGTTTTTCCCCAGCACCCGATTGATCGTGGATGACCAGAGAGTAATCGCCGCTTTCATCGCTGAACCAGGCGATAGATTTGCCGTCGGGCGACCAGGAAGGGGTCCGGTCATGTGCGCCAGGAGACTTCGACAGAACACGCACATCGCCCTTTTCCGCGGGCACGGTGACAATTTCTCCGCGGGCTTCGAAGGCGACGCGTTTGCCGTTCGGCGAGAGCGCAAAGCTTCTCAACGCAGTTCCGGCCTTCTCCCAGCGAGGGCGGAGTTCACTGATATCGGCGCTGACCGTGATCGCTACGTCGGTTAGTTTTTTTGATTTCAAATCATAGAGCTGAACGCCGCCAAATTTTTCGAGCACGATCGCGCCCGGACCGGCCGATATGGATTTGTAATCGAGGGTCGTATTTTCCAGGACGCGCCGGACCTTCTTGCCGGCGATGTCATACGCAAAGAGCGAGACGGGCCCTTCCCGGTCGGAGAGGAAGTAGACTTCGTTACCGATCCAGAGGGGGTCAACGTCGTTGGAGTTCATACGGGGGATTTCGGTAATGGCGGAATCGCTGAGTTGGCCGATCCAGATTTTCGTAGTGCGGCCGCCCCGGTACTGTTTCCAGGCGTCATAGCTATGGGGCGGGCGAAAGAAGCCGATGGGCATGAAGGCGATGCGCGTGGCGTCGGCGGAGTAGGAGCCGGCAACGGCCATGTCGAAGGGAAGGGGCTCATCGGCGCCGCCGTTGGCAGGAATCCGGTAGAGCTGCTTATAGCGCGCTGAGTTGGCGCCCCGGCCGGATCGGAAGACGATGTGCTGCCCGTCATTCGTCCAAGTGGTGGGTTCGTCGACGCCGGGATGAAAGGTAATTCGTTTGGGGACGCCGCCGGTGACAGGCACGGTATAGACGTCGAAGTTGCCGTCGTATTCGCCGGAGAAGGCGACGGTCTTGCCATCGGGTGAGAAGACGGGGTACGTCTCCACGCCCTGACCGGTGGTGAGGCGCACAGCCGCGCCACCCGTTTTGCCGACCCGCCAAAGATCGCCCGCGTAAGAGAAAATAATGTCGGCGCCATTGAAAGCCGGTCTTTGAGGAAGGATCGCCGATTCCTGGGCGAGAAGGGGCATCAGCAGAATCGGCCACGCGAAGCGAATCATGAAGGTATTATCGCAATGGTGAAGATTTCCCGACGCGCCGTTTTATTCGCTCCCCTGTTGGCGAGCACGCCCGCGGTATTCCGCGGAATTTACCCGATTGTACAGACGCCGTTTCACGCCGATGGGCGCTTGGATCCCGAGACGCTTGCTAAGGAGACGTTGTTTCTTCTGCGTTGTGGCGTCCAGGGAATGGCGTGGCCGCAACTGGCAAGCGAGTTCTGGTCGTTGAGTATAGATGAGCGCTTGCAAGGGGCCGATGCGCTCCTCACGACGGGCCGGGGGCGAGGGGCGAAACTCGTGATCGGCGTACAGGCCGACGACGTGGACATTTCGGTCCGGTTGGCGAAACACGCGGCGACGCACGGAGCTGACGCGCTGATCTCATTGCCTCCGGCGGGGATTGGGTTGGCGGAGTTCTTTGCGAGGATCGCGAGTGCGGCGCCCGGCTTGCCGCTGTTTTTGCAGGCAGTGGGAAAGATCAGTGTGGACGAAGTGATCGCGCTTTCGCAGGCCGTGCCGGCGGTGCGGTTTGTGAAGGACGAGGCGGGGGTGACACTGCCGCGAATTTCGGAGTTCCAGGAAAAAGCTCCGCGGCTCGGCGTCTTCACAGGGGCGCATGGGCGGACGTTGATCGATGAATTGTTGCGAGGAGCGGCAGGAAGCATGCCGGCCGCTGGTCCGGCCGATCTGTATGCGAAGGCGTTTCTCCTTTGGGAAAGGGGCAAACAGCGTGAAGCGGCGTTGGCGTTTGCCCGCGCGGCGGTTTTCGTGCCGGAGTTTGAGCAATACGGAATTGAGGGCTTGAAGTACTTGCTGGTTTTGCGCGGAGTGTTTCCGAATCATGTGGTGCGGGCGCCGCGGAATGGGGATGTGGGAGCAGTGGCGACGCGGACGAAGTTGGACGAGGCAGGGAAAAGAGCCCTGCGGTTGTTGTGGGAAGGGGTTGGAAGATGACGAGACGAGCGTTGTTGGCGGCGTTACCGATGGCGGCTCAAGGCGCCCTGCAACGAATTGATTCGGTCCGCGCGTGGGTGATGCCGCTGTTGGGAACGGGACGCTTCGGTACAGCGAATTTCAAAGGCGCCTTCGATCCGGCGCGATCGCGGTGGTTCGGTCCTTTTTCCCAGTTGGCCGGTTCGATACTGGTGGAAATCAAGACGACTGGCGGGCTTACGGGTTACGGTTTGGGCGGCGGCGGATCGGCCGCGGTGCACATCATCGACACGCACCTGCGTGACCTCCTGGTAAAGGCGGATCCGTCAAACATCGAACTGCTTTGGGAGCAGATGTACAGCTCGTCAATTTTCTATGGACGGAAGGGGTTGGCGATACAGGCGATCAGCGGGATTGATTTGGCGTTGTGGGATTTGGCGGGAAAGACGGCGGGAAAGCCCGTTTATCAGCTCCTCGGCGGCGTAACGAAGGACAAAGTCGCGGTTTATCTGACGGGCAAAGACGTGGAGTTGGGGCTGCGGCGCGGGATCCGCTCGTTCAAGTTACCGGTGGATAACGCAGCGCATGAAGGACGCGCTGGGATGAAGAGGACGATCGATCAGGTTGAGGCGGCACGGAAGGCAATTGGACCGGATGCGGAATTGATGATCGATGCACTGTGCCGATGGGACGTACCGCATACGCTGGAGATGGTGGAGCGGCTGGCCCCGTCTCGGTTGATGTTCATTGAAGAGCCTTTGAATCCGGACGATATGGCCGGATACGCCCAGTTGTGCGCGGCGGTGCGGTCGACAAAGATTGCCAGCGGCGAACATGAGTATACGCGGTATGGATTCGAGAACCTGATCGCGCGCAAGGCGGCGCATATTTTGCAGCCGGACATTACTTGGAGTGGCGGTTTGACGGAGCTGCGAAAGATAGCGGCGTTAGCGAGCGCCAATCAATTGCCCCTGATTCCACATCGGGGCGGGAGTGTTTATGGGCTCCATTTCATTCTTGCCACCGCGCATTGTTCGTTGGCTGAAAGCTTCGGCGTGGGCGAGCCGGGAAATGAGATCATGCAGGCCATGTCGCCCCGGTTTGCCGATGGTTTTCTCTACCCCGGTGACAAGCCCGGCTTCGGCGTGGATATTACCGAAGCGCTGATCCGTAAGCACGCCAAGGTTTAGCTAATCCCAGTTGAACTCGGCGATGTGAAGAGCATTGCCGGTCGCGTTTCGAATGGCAATCCTCTCGCCGCGGAGTTCCAGCAGACCGCCCGAGTCGATGCGTAACGGAACGGTATCGTTGGTGGGGATGCCGGCGGGCACTGCGTCGACACCGGCGCCTTGGAACAGTAGGGGATCGCGATCCTTAGCCCAGTAACCCTGCGGCCGCACTGCCAGGGTGTTCCCGGTGGTGACCGGACGGAAGCGAAGATTGACGATTTCACTGGAGCGCAGGAACGGCGAGCGGAAGTAGCGAATCACCGATCCGGCCTTCTCCAGTTCAAACTCGTAATTACGATTAGGACTGACGGCGAGCGGACCCCAGTTCCCATCGAACCGGGTAGTCAGATCGAGTACGGCCGCGCCATCCCGCTGACCGGTGGCGGCGTCCAGTGGGTAGACGCGCAGCCGGACGCCTGCGTCCGGAAGGTTCGTCGCCCCTCCACCGGCGAAACCGGTGACGAGACCGCCGATCCTGGCCTCCGCTTCAGGTTTGACCGTCAGTGTTTCCGGTTCGGAGCCGGTAAGGAATTTGTACATGGCGCGAAAGGCTTGCGGGTGAAAGGCGACCTCCCGGTGATCGAGGCCAGGGAGGACAATATTCTCGGCGCCTGTAAGCATAGGGCTGTCGTACCCGCTTCCGTTGGGCTGCGCGTATTTGTCGAGTTTGTCGCTGCGGGTCGTCATGAAGCGAACTCCGGCGACGGTTTCATCGCCTTCATTGAGTCCGGCGAGGAAGTCGCTTTTGCCGTTGAATTCGTTCCGTGTGTTGGTCGCGGTTACAAAAACGCCGTGATTCGGCGTGCCGCCTAGAACGGCATGAGAAACGACGGCCGCTCCACCGCCGTACTTGATGTAGTTGCGAATAGTATTTCCGCCTCGGCTGCTGCCAATCAGCGCGACCTTGGCGGACTTGCTTTCGATGAGAAGCCGCGTCACCGCGGCGCTGAGTTCGGCAGCTTGATCGGTAGTGGAGGAGCGGTGCTCCTCAAACTTCCCATCGTTCAGGCGAGCGCTTGGATTCGTGAACCGGACGGCCCGGAGTTTCTCGCGAGGATAGCCGTTGGACTCGAAGAGCCAGATGGCGCCCATCCACTTTGCGGCATCATCGCCGTTCCCGTGGACAAAGACGATGGGGGGCTGAGCGGTGAGAGTCAGGGCGGCGAGCAAAAATAGGCGCATCGCCATTTAGAGTAGCGAGAGTATCGATGTAATTGCTTGGGGAGTACCGTCGTCCGGTTCGCGGAAAAAGTGTTTGACGCGGGCGTGCTGATCGTCATAACGCCGTGGGAAGGGAACTGCCGTGTGGCGGGTGCGGTGCGCCATGAGATCGGCCATGGAGTTGTACCCGGCGCCGGTAATAACATGGCGAACTCGCTGGTAGAGGTTTGTCGCGGGGTAGTAGTCGATATTCGACCACGGCGAAATGACAGCATAGGGAGGATTAGCCAGTAGGGTAAGAGCGGCTACTTCTTCGTTAGGCCCGCTGTGGACAATGAGCGTGAGATCATCGCGATCAAGCATCTTTGGAATTGGCGTTGGAACGCGTCCGGGCGCCAATAGAATCGGGCCGGGCAGTGTGATGCTGTCGCCGAGTGAATCGCTATGTTCGCTGGAGAGCGGCTCGGCCTGAATGAT
>Ga0163144_10010122_pt1 | contig 20148 bp, 16 predicted proteins | sample OliLak19BULKMAT1_FD_123175 | JGI IMG/M metagenome (GOLD analysis project Ga0163144, IMG submission 123175) | Freshwater microbial mat bacterial communities from Lake Vanda, McMurdo Dry Valleys, Antarctica - Oligotrophic Lake LV.19.BULKMAT1 | ecosystem: Environmental > Aquatic > Freshwater >... | reverse complement strand
GGACTCCCTTACTGTCACTCCGGACACCTTGAAGGGTGTACGGGTCTGGCCAGAAGCCGAAGTCCCCGCGCGGCAACTCGTGTGGCTAAGTCGGCCTGCTGCCAACGCGGAAAAAGCACCGGTGCTGATTGCTGCCGTTCACGCGCACTTGCCGGGCCGCGGAGTGACTGACGAACGCTATCCCGGAGTTCTTACCGGATGGAAAGTGTCTGCCTCTGGCAGAGGCAAACTCAAATTTAGTCATTACGTCGATGCTTTCAAAACTGGAACGAGTTTTGTCTCTCAACTCGAAAGTCCAAAAGAGTCTGGGCACGTTGTGCTGTCCACTTCGGATCCAGCGTCTGTCTTCTCAAGTCTAAAAATTAAGGAAACTCGAAGCAAAGCAACTATCCAAAACGTTTGGTCGGAACGGCTTCCGCGCAATGCAGGTGTTCACTACCTCAGTAGCTCCAGCGGTCCACAGGATCCCATCCACTCACTCGCTGTGAGTCCCGATGGTAAAACTGTCGTCGCAGGATCGGATGGTGGAGTGTTAGTGAAGCGATTCGTCGCTCATCGGCGAGGAAGAGAACAAGCAATGTTCAACGGTAGCGACATTCGCGCATTAACCTTTTCTGACGATTCCCGTTGGCTTGCGGCCGGTGGACACATGGGAGAGTTTTATCTCTACCAATTGGTCTCCAGCTCCGTGCCTCCGCGTTTCATCGAAGAGGACGGTACGCCTCGGACGGAAGACGTCGATACCGGCGATTTTAGTTTCTAGACGATAGGCAAAACGGAAGTTGAAACCATCAGCATTTCCCCTCTTCTATTGCCTTCTGCTTACAGGACGTTTGCTGCTAGCTCCGCCAATGGCGAGCGTTCGCCCTTCGTCAGCGTGACGTGGGCCGCTAAGCTTGCGCCCTTCATTTGCTCGACGACATACGACAAACCGTTGCTCGATGAATCGATGTACGGGTTGTCGATCTGGTAGCAATCGCCCGTGAGCACAACCTTGGTACCTTCGCCCGCACGCGTGATGATCGTCTTGATCTCATGCGGAGTTAAGTTCTGTGCTTCGTCGACGATTAGGAACTGGTACGCCAAGCTGCGACCGCGGATGTAAGTCAGCGGTTCAATTTGGAGCATGCCCTGATGAATGAGTTCTTGCCATGCGCGGCGTTGCTGCGGACGTTTTGCGCCCGGCTTTTCGCCGCCTTGGAAAGAAACGATGAAGTCGATGTTGTCGAAAATCGGCTGCATCCAGGGATTGAGCTTCTCTTCGATTTCGCCAGGTAGATATCCAATATCCTTACCCAACGGGAAAATGGGACGCGAGACCAGCAGCTTTTGGTAGCGGCTCTCGTCGATAGTTTTCTGCAATCCACAAGCAAGCGCCATCAGCGTCTTACCCGTTCCGGCCTTACCGACCAAACTGACCAACGGAATGCTATCGTCCATCAATGCGTCGATAACGTAATTCTGTTCCCAGTTACGCGGCTTAACACCCCACACGCCTTGCGGTGGAAGACGGAGCGGCACAATCTCTTTGCGTTCCGCTTCGTAACGGCCGGCAACCTTGTTCTCTTCGTTCTTCTGATCGCGCAGAATCACGTATGCATTTGGATGCAGACGAGGCTCGTCGATTGGAAAGCGTTTTTCAGTGAGGAAGTTATTCACCACTTCCGACGGCACATCAAAAGTCATGATGCCGCTGTAGAGATCTTCAATAGTTACCCGGCTCGGATCAAAATCTTCCGAAGTGATGCCGCAGGCATCTGCCTTGACGCGTAAGTTGACGTCCTTGGTGACAAAGATCACCGGCATATTCGGATGGTCTTTGCGCAGCTTCAGCGCTACGGCCAGGATCGCATGATCGTTCTTATCGGAACGCAGATCCGCAGGGAGATAATTTGCCGCGTCTCGCACCATGTCCACCATAAGCGTTCCGCGTTTTCCCACCGGCACTCCGGAGGTTAGCGAGCCACGCTTTCTGGCTTCGTCTAGGTACCTAGCAAATTGGCGCGCGTTGCGGCCAATCTCCGTGAGGTCCTTTTTAAATCTGTCCATTTCTTCCAAGACGGTAATCGGAACAACAACCCGATTGTCGTCGAAGCGAAAAATGCACAGGGGATCAAACAGAATGACACTGGTGTCGAGAACGAATGTTTTTTTCAATGGAGAACAATCCTGGAAATATCGTTAAAGAACGTCAGAGCCACCAGCATGAGAATAAAAACCATGCCGATTTGGTTTGCGACTTCCATGGTCCGAATGGACACTGGCTTCCCTTTGAGTCCTTCAATTATGAAGAACAGGAGATGCCCACCATCCAGCACAGGAATCGGCAAAAGGTTTAGCAGGAATAAATTGATGCTGATCAAAGCCATCGTCTGCAAAAATGGAATAAATCCGGCATCGAGACTCTTGCCCGCAACCGTCGCAATGAGAACCGGTCCGCCTAAGTTCTTCACAGAGATCGAACCCGTCGCCAGCTTCGCAATGCTTACGACCATCTTCTCGGCCATGTCGTACGTCTCATGAAAAGCCGTCGCGATTAATTGCCCGGGATTGCGAACCTGCACATAAACAGTTTCGCCTTCTTCGATTTCCGTCATTGGCACAAAGCCAACTAAGAATCTCTTCACCGGTGCGTGCGTGAGAGGATCTTCCGTCACCGTCTCATTTGGTTTGAGATTGAGGACCATCGTTTGGCCATCGCGCACAACCGTGAAATCGAGCGGGACACCCTTTTCGCCTGCTGCTTGGACTTGCTCGACAATCGATTCAAAATTGCTAATCGTTTGAGTGTTTACTTTGGCAATGCGATCGCCAGGAGTGAGTCCACCTTTTTCAGCAGGACTACCCGAGCTAACGTCTTTTACAAAAGTGTCCGAGGCATAAATTCCTAAAGCATCGAGCGAGCCTAATGCGGTTTCGCTAGGAGCCGAGGGAAAAGATAACGTGACCGATTTCTCAGTCGAAACCGCTCCCGATGTTCTCTCCACTGTCACCGTCACTGGACGCTTGTGGTACCAGTGGCCGAGAATAGCTTCGCGCGCTTGCTCGTAAGTCTTCACAGTTTGGGCATCGACTTTGGTGATGCGATCCCCCGTGCGAAGGCCTGCTTCGTGCGCTGAAGATTTTGGATCCGAAACGCCGATTTTTGACGATAGCGGATAAGGCGAAATTCCCTTGATGCCGCCGACCTGAATGATCTCACCATAAGGCGAACGGCCAGCAACTTTGGAAACTTCGGTAGAAAACTTCATGGTCGTGCCGACTCGATCGACGGTTAAATCCACTTTGTCGCCGACGCGATCACGCACAGAAGATTCGAGATCGTTCCAAGTCGTGACAGGCTTGCCGCCGACTTCGGTGATGCGATCTTGCGAACGCAATCCAGCTTCCCAAGCTGGGCTAGCAACTACGACAGCGCCCAAGCGCGTGCCGGCCATTGGCTTACCCGACCAGAAAATCAACATGAACAGCGCGAACGCCAACATCAAATTGAAAATCGGTCCAGCCGCTACGACTGCAAATCTTTTGTAGAGAGCTTGTGTGGAAAACGCGCGCGCAGCTTGATCCGCAGGCACACCACGATAGGGATCATCTCCCATCAACTTGACGTATCCGCCGAGTGGGATCATCGAGAGGGCATATTCGGTTTCGCCCCACTGTCGTTTGAGGATCTTTTTGCCAAAGCCTAGGGAGAAGACTTCTACCTTCACTCCGAAAAACTTGGCTACTAAGTAGTGACCCAATTCATGGAAAAAAATCAGACCACCCAACAGAACGACAACACCAATCACGGATGTGAGCACCTAGACCTCCAAGTCCCAAGCCTAATCGATTGGCAGGGAACCAACAACAATTCCCAAACGGCTTAACCGAAGAAAGACGATGCAGCTCGTCGAGCCGCGACATCTATTTCGACCGTTTGCCCCAAATTCTCCACTTTAGCTGGCCAACTTTGTCCCAGAACCTCTTCTACAATCTGGGGTATTTTCGGGAAGGAAATTCGTTTTTCTAAGAAGGCGCAGACCGCGATTTCGTTCGCGGCATTGAGCGCAATAAGGCTACCAGGGCCACTCTCCAGCGCTTGACGCGCTAAACGCAGACAGGGAAACCGCGTTTCATCTGGCGGAAGAAATTCCAATTTCGCCATCTGGTCCAGGCCCAATTTTTGAATCACTTTGGGCAGCCGCTCGGGGTAAGCCAAAGTGTGACCGATTGCAGCGCGCATGTCGGGTTTTCCCAATTGCGTTAGGCAAGTGCCATCCACCAACCACACGGCCGCATGCACAATGCTCTGTGGATGAATCCAAACTTCAATTCGAGAACCCGGGTAATCAAATAGAAAACTTGCTTCGACTAGCTCGAGACCCTTGTTCATCAAGGTTGCAGAGTCGACGCTGATCTTAGGGCCCATGTTCCAATTCGGATGGCGAATCGCGATTTCGGGAGTTACTGCTTCTAAAGCCAATTCTGGTCGACGCAAGAGTGGGCCGCCACTTGCCGTGAGGACGATGGTATCGACCTGCTCCCGCTTCACGCCTTCGAGCAATTGGAAAAGTCCGTTATGTTCGCTGTCCACAGGCAAAAGCTTGCAACCACTCGCCTCTACTTCCGGCAGTAGTAAGGAGCCCGCGACGACGATGGATTCTTTGTTGGCCAAGGCCAACGACTTAGCAGATCGCGCAGCTTCGAGAGTCGGCGCCAAAGCGGCAAATCCGACTATGGCCATCACGCACACATCTACCTGGAGCTTTGCCATCTGCACGAGCCCTTCGGGGCCGCTTAGGTATTCCACTGCAGGGAAACGGGCCTTGAGTGCCGCTACGTCTTGCGGTTGCTGCACACAAACTACCTTGGGACGAAATTCTTCCATCTGGCGGAGCAAAAGCTCGGTATTGCGGCCCGCTGAAAGCCCCACTACCTGAAAACTTCCCGGGAACGCGCGGACGATATCAAGAGTTTGCGTACCGATAGAGCCGGTCGAACCAAAAACGGAAATGTTTTTCATAAAGTTTTCTCCAGGAAAAACACGAGGAAGAAATAATAAAGCGGTGCTGCTAACGCCAACCCATCTACGCGGTCCAAGATGCCGCCGTGACCGGGCAGCGAGCTACCGGAGTCTTTGAAATGGCGGCTGCGCTTAAAGAGCGATTCCAATAAGTCGCCGACTTGAGCCAACAGGCTTACGACGGGAATAAAGGTCAGCAGAGTAATTTGAAAATGCGTGGTGACTTCGCCTGGGAAAATATAATGAATCCACAGCCAGGCAATTCCCACAGCGCCAATCACGGCACCAATAGCGCCTTCGACAGATTTGCGCGGGCTGATTTGGGCAGCCAACGTATGCTTGCCCCAACGACGTCCGACGAAAAACGCTGACACATCACCAACAAAAACTGTGAGAAACAGCAGCAATAAGTAAGAACGTCCATAGGCGCCTGTTTCGGCGATAGGGACCAAGAAACCAAACAGACTTAAGATGTAATAAAAGCCCATCAACTCGTAGGCTAATTCCTTTACCGCCCACTCTGTATTGCCGTCGCGATTCGCAAAAATTACCTGACGGAACGAGAGCAAAAACAGCGGCAACCAAACGACTAACCATGAAAACATCTGAGCATTGGCCAGAGTCCAAATCGCCAGCGAGATGAGAACGCAGAGCCGTATTCTTCGAGAGGTATTGGCTTCGTTGAAGAAGAGTGTGTCGAACTCGATGTATCCCCAGCACGCCATCGAGGCAGAAACTAGGAAAAGAAAAATATCGTACGGCTGGTAAAGCAAAGCGACTAGTGCAACGGCTAGAAGCAGACCTGTAACGATGCGAGCTTTCATAGATGCGCTTCCCGAATTTGATCCGACGTTTTCCCAAAACGCCGTTCTCGATTGCCGTAGGTTGCCAATGCCGCTTCGTAATCTTCCGCGCGGAAATCGGGCCACAGGGTCGGCGAGATACAGATTTCAGAATAAGCTACCTGCCAAAGCAAGAAATTACTGATTCGAAAGTCACCGCCCGTTCGAATCAAAAGATCGGGATCGGGGATATCGCCATGATAAAGAAACTGTCGAAAATTCTCTACATTGAGTGAACTCGGGTCCGCGCCGTCCTTGCAAGCCTGCGCAAACTGCGCGGCAGCGTCAACGATCTCCTGGCGCCCGCCGTAGGACAGGCAAAGATTGAGCGTCACATTGGGTTTCTCAAAATCCGTCATCGCCTGGACTCGTCGCAATTCAGCGCGCACATACGAAGGCAGCCGCTCCAGAGTTCCCTGCGAGACCAGTTTAATGCCGTTATTTACCAATTTTTTGTCCAGCGTCCCCAAATGCTGAACCAGTAGTTTCATCAGAAGATTTACTTCTTGAGCGGGACGCAACCAGTTTTCAGTCGAGAACGCGTAAAGCGTTAAGTAAGGGATACCGAGTTTTCCAGTGTGGGAAACGATTTCGTCAACGCGCAAAGCCCCTTCGCGGTGCCCCCGGATACGACCAAAGCTACGGGACTGCGCCCAACGGCCGTTGCCATCCATAATAATGGCGACATGCTTGATGTCGGGAAACTTCCGATTAACGGGTGGTAACTTGGGCATGGCAAACGCCTAGAGCGTCATGAGCTCTTTTGATTTGCTCTCGACGAGTTCGTCGATTTGCGCCGTAAACTTATCAGTCACCTTTTGCACTTCGTCTTGGAAGCGGCGGTGATCGTCTTCGGACATTTCCTTGGACTTCTTGGCAGCGTCCATGGTTTCACGACGGTGGTTACGCAAATTCACTTTGGCGTCTTCGCCGTATTTCTTAATTTGCTTAACGAATTCTTTGCGGCGCTCTTCAGTCATCTGCGGCAAGTTGATTCGGATCAATTTACCGTCGTTGATAGGAGTAAGGCCTAGGTTTGCGCCCAAAATCCCGCGCTCGATTTCCGAAATTACCGTCGCATCCCAAGGAGTGATGGTAATTGTCTTGGCGTCCGGAGTTGTCAGCGACGCGACTTCTTTCAAAGCCATCATACTGCCATAGGCCTCCACCTGCACGGAATCCACCATGCTCGCATTAGCCCGACCAACTCTGAGTTTGGAAAATTCCGTCTTTAAATGCGCAACGGTCTTTTCCATGTTCGACTTCAGCGAATTCAAATCACTCATTTAGTCCTCCTCACGAAAGTGCCGATGTCTTCGCCTTCGATCACTCTTCGTAAATTGCCTGCCTTGGTTAAATTAAAGACCAGAATCGGCAAGTCGTTATCCATGCAAAGCGAAATTGCAGTCGCGTCCATGACTTTTAAATTGTCTTTGAGCACGTCTATATAATCGAGTTGCTTGTACATCTTGGCATTAGGGTTTTTCTTCGGATCATCCGAATAAACACCTTCGACCTTGGTGGCCTTCATGATCACTTCTGCGCCGACTTCCATCGCGCGAAGACTGGCTGCTGTATCGGTGGTGAAATAAGGATTTCCTGTGCCAGCCGCAAAAATCACGACGCGCTTTTTCTCCAAGTGGCGAACAGCACGGCGACGAATATAAGGCTCACAAAGCTGGTGCATTTCGATCGCGGAAAGAACGCGGGTATAAACCCCGCGTTTTTCCAAAGTATCTTGCAGCGCTAGGCAGTTCATTACGGTCGCTAACATTCCCATGTAATCGCTCGTAGCTCGGTCCATGCCTTGGGCCGTGCCCGCGATTCCGCGGAAAATATTGCCACCACCGATTACGATCGCGATCTCAACGCCCATCTCGTTGACGACTTTAATTTCGTCCGCGATCCGTTCGATGATATCCGTGTCGATTCCGAATGCCTTCTCTCCGGCCAGAGCTTCCCCACTAAGCTTTAGTAAAACTCGCTTGTATCGGACTAACTCTGACGACATTCCTCTACCTCGGTATCTATTAGTGTGCGGTGCTGTTCTGTTGTGCGCTCTCCAGAGCTTCACCTAACTGGAAACGAGAGAAGCGACGAATCTGGATGTTCTCACCCAATTTCGCGATCTGTTCTTTAACCAGTTCTTCAACTGTCTTGTCCGTATCTTTCACGAACTTTTGTTGAAGCAAGCAGATCTCTTCGAAGTATTTGTTCAAGCGGCCTTCCACGATCTTCTCGAGTATAGGACCGGTCTTGCCACTCTTCTCAGCATCTACTTTTAAGCGCGTGCGCTCTGCTTCCAAGGCAGCAGCAGGTACTGCTTCCTTAGAAACGAACTGTGGGTTTGCCGCTGCGATGTGCATGCAAACGTCGTTTACGAAATTTTTGAAATCGTCCGTACGAGCGACGAAGTCAGTTTCGCAATTGATTTCTGCCATGACGCCAAGCTTGCCCGTGCCGTGGAGATAAGAATGGATCAAGCCATCCTTTGCATCGCGACCGGCTTTTTTAGAAGCCGATGCAATTCCCTTTTCCCGAAGGAAGGTAATTGCTTTCTCCATGTCTCCACCGGTTTGCTCCAGGGCTCTTTTGCAATCCATGAAGCCGGCGCCCGTGCGCTCGCGCAGTTCTTTCACCAATTGGGGATCACTCACTTTTGAAACTCCTTATTTCTTCTCTTTTTTGCCGGGCTTTGCAGGCTTCACCGCTGGCTTTTCCGTGACTGCTTTGTCTTCGACAACAGCTTCGGTGACTTCAGCGGCGGCTACTGCTTCGCCTTCAGCTACTGGAGCGGCCGTCACCGGCTCGTCTTCTTCCAGCAATTGAGCTTCAGCGCGGTAATCGATTTCCGTTGGAATGTTACGCAGCTGTTTGCGAACGACTTTCTCGACGACCGGGCCCTTTGGCTGTTGCGGTTGTTCGGAGCGAACCTGCGCAGGAGCAGCGTTTTGTCCACCGTGCACGCGGGCTTTCTGTTCGTAAACAGCAGCACCTTCCATGCAAGAATCGGCAATTAAATTTACAAACAAGGTGACCGATTTGATCGCATCGTCGTTACCAGGGATAACGAAATCAACCGAATCAGGATCGCAGTTTGTATCGACGACAGCGACGACGGGGATTCCCAGGCGATTTGCTTCGCGAACAGCAATTCGCTCAGTTTCCGGATCGATCACAAACAAAGCTGCTGGCAGCGAACGCATTTCGCGGATACCGCCTAAGCTTAGGTCGAGTTTCTTGTACTTGCGCTCTAAGCCGATAACTTCTTTCTTCGGCAATGCCTCGAAAGTTCCATCAGCGCGCATTTGATCCAATTCATCTAAACGGTCGCAGCCTTTGCGGATCGTCATGAAGTTTGTCAGCGTGCCGCCGAGCCAACGTTCTGTGACGTAAGGCATTCCAGCGCGAGCTGCTGCTTCTTTAGCAATGTGCTTGGATTGCTTTTTCGTAGCGACGAACAAAATTTTTCCGCCATCGCCCACAGTGTCTTTTACAAACTTCACTGCTTCGGTGGTGTACTTAACAGTTTTTTCGAGATCGATAATGTAGATCCCGTTCCGAGGTCCGAAGATGAACGCTTTCATCTTGGGGTTCCAACGGTGCGTTTGGTGACCAAAATGGACACCCGCTTCCATCATATTTTTCATTGATACTTCAGGCATTTAACCCTCCGGTTGTTCCTCCGCCCCTTAGTGCTACGGGATACCTTCCCGAAGACCAGAGTATGTAGTGGGGCGTGTGTTTTCTTGGTGCAAGGGGGTATCATGGCTGAGACGGCCCGGCAAGCTCGCCCTGAATTAGGCCAGAGCCCGCCATTAGCCCGGATGACAACGCTTGGAGTAGAGGCTACTTTCTAAGCGTTTCTAATACTTAGCATGGAAGAGACTCCGAATACCGCACCCGTGAAAGGCGTGACTCCCGATTTTATGGAAGTCACCAAAGAATGGCCCACCAAGCCAGGCGTGTACCTAATGAAGGACGCCAACGGGAAGATCATCTACGTCGGCAAAGCTAAGAGCCTGAAAAATCGAATTCGGTCTTACTTTCAAAAAAGTGATTTGCTGACGCCCAAAACGCGCGTGCTGGTGAAGAAAATCCAAGCAGTGGAATTTCAGGTCACCGCGACGGAGCTTGAAGCACTCTTGCTTGAGTGCAATCTGATTAAGAAGCACCGGCCGCGGTACAACATCCGGCTTAAAGACGATAAGAACTTTCCTTATGTCGTTTTGGATTTTACTCACGAGTACCCAGTGTTTCGTGTCACGCGCCGAGTGATAATTGATCCGAAGCTTCGTTACTTTGGTCCTTATTCCGGCGGTATTCGAGACATCAGTCGATTTCTTCTCAAAGCATTTCAAATCCGCGATTGCTCGGAATCCAAATTCAAAAACCGCAAGCGCCCGTGTCTGAATTATGAAATTGGAATTTGTACGGCTCCGTGCGTGGAGCTGGTTTCTCATGAAGATTATGCCAGGCAGATTCAAGACGCGATTTTGTTTCTCGAAGGTCGGACTTCGCAGCTGGTCAGCCGATTAGAAAAAGAGATGGCCGCGGCGTCAGAGAAAACGGCTTACGAACTGGCTAAGAATATTCGCGATAAAATCCATGCGATCAGCCGGCTATCCGAGAAACAAGATGCGATCTTGCTCGATCATCAACAGGATATCGACGTCATCGGCTTCTATGAAACCGAATCCGAGGTTCAGTGGGCGGTCCTATTCTTAAGAGGCGGGCATCTGATTGGTCGAAGGCTGGAAAAGACGCCGATTCCTATTGGGCCCGAAGACAAGGTCGAGCAGTTCCTAACCCAGTTCTACGATATTTCTCTAATCCCAGAGGAGATTTGGGTCGCAGAGGAATTTGAGAACCGCGCGGAGTTGCAGGAATTGCTATCGCAAAAAGCAGGGCGCAAGGTTTCGCTTAGAGTTCGACGACAAGAAGCGGCGATGCGCTTACTTGGCATGGCCAAAGAAAACGCGCGGCTGATTTACTACGATAATCTGGAAAAGGCGCCTAAGAGCGCTTCACTCGAATTGCAGAGTGTGTTGAACTTGGCGGAGCCGCCGCAAACTATCGAGGGCATCGACGTTTCGAACTTTCAGGGGACTTCGCCAGCGGTCGCTTTGGTACATTTTGCCGATGAGGCACCACTGAAAAGCCGCTACCGCGTTTACCATCCGCGCACCGTGGAAGGACAAGATGATTTCGCGATGATCCATGAAATCGTCACCCGGCGGTTTAGCAAACCCGAGCCGCCGTTCCCGGATCTACTGCTTATCGACGGTGGCAAGGGGCAACTTAGTGCCGCTGTCCGCGCGCTGGAAGAAGTCGGCGTTTCAATTCCCGTTTGTTCCATCGCCAAAGAGCGCACCAAAAGCGCGTTTACCCGCAAAGAAATCAAGAAAGTCGAAGACCGGATCTTTATTCCCAATCGCAAAAATCCGATTTTGCTGAAAGCCAATGATCCGGCTTTAAATCTTCTGCAGCGCGTGCGCGATGAGGCGCATCGCTTCTCGGTGAAAAATCATCAGATTCGACGCACCAAACATTCACTCACCTCGTCGTGGGACACGATGGAAGGTGTCGGTGGCAAGTCCAAGCAATTGTTGATTCAGAAATTCAGTCAGTGGGAGAAGCTGGTTGCAGCGACTTTGGAAGAGATTCTAGGTTCTGGCGTGCAGCCGCAAATTGCGCGCAAGGTGTACGACCAATTACACCCGCCGGCGACACCTACTGAAACAGTAGAAGTAACGGAACACGACGAGAAGGACGAGGAAGAAGCCAGTCCGTCTGACGAGTTTTTCAAAAAAGAAGACTAGCCCTTAAAGTGCACGGGCAATTTGCTCCAGCAATCTAGGTAATTCTTTTGCCGCTGCTTAGCGCCCATGGCGTAAGCAGTCGGTGCGAAGACCAAACTGCTTTCGAACATAATAGAGAGAGTATCGCCCAGGTATTTCGGCGATAGCTGGCCTTCGCTGGCGCCTGAGAAAGCTTGCTCGTCGGGGCCGTGGCCCGACATGCAATTGTGCAGACTTGCCGCACCTGGAGAGAAGCCCTCTGGTTTCGCGTCATACACTCCGCGCACACAGCCCATGAACTCACTCATGACGTTGCGATGGTAGTAGGGCGGACGAAAAGTATTCTCACCCACCATCCAACGCGGCGGGAAAATCACAAATTCTACGTTTGCAGTTCCGACGACTTCGCAAGGGGAAGTCAGCACCGTAAAGATGGAAGGATCCGGATGATCAAAGCTTACAGTGCCGATGGTGTTGAAGAGTGCCAGGTCGTATTTATAAGGAGCGTAGTTGCCGTGCCACGCCACCACATTCAGCGGACTGTATTCGCTTTCGGTTTTCCAAAAGTGGCCCTGGAATTTAGCGACGATTTCTGTTTTCGTTTTTTTATTTTCAAACCAAGCAACAGGCGACAGAAAATCGCGTGGGTTTGCCAATCCGTTTGCACCGATAGGACCGAGCCCTGGCAATCGCAATGGCTGGCCATAGTTCTCGCAGATGTAACCGCGAGCCTCTTTAGCGCCTTCAAACTCGATGCGAAACTTCACACCGCGCGGGATAACAACGATTTCGCCTGGAGCCGCTGTCAAAATTCCCAACTCGGTGAAAAACTTCAACGTCCCTTGCTGCGGTACGTAGAGCAACTCGCCGTCCGCATTGTAGAAAACAGAATTCGGTCGCGCTTTTTTAAAAGCGAACAAGTGAACCGCACAGCCTTTGCGTTCAGTGGGATTGCCGTTGCCCGCATAGGTAACAACGCCGGTCAGAAAATCCGAAGAGTCAGCGCTTTCGGGTAAAGGATCCCAACGCAGTTGTTCAGGCGTAGGCGGTTGCTCATTAAAAGGGCCGCTTTGCCAGCCAGCCAACTTGAAAGGCTGAAAAGGAGCATGTGCTACCGACGGTAAAATCCGGTAAAGCCAACTGCGAAGATTCTCGGGACGAGGGGCCGTGAAACTCGAACCGGTGAGCTGTTCGGCATAAAGGCCGTGCGCTACTTTTTGAGGAGAGTTCCGGCCAACCGGCAAGGTCCCAGCCACCGCCTCAGTAGCAAACTGATTACCAAACCCGCTTAGGTATTCGACTTTTTTATCCACCCGGTCCCCCTAGTTGCCTATGGATGGAATCATACATCAGCTTTCGTTACAAACTTCGAGAAGGTGCAGCGGCTTCAATAGAAAAAGGCCCGGGTCGACTACCCCCGGGCCTTTCCCTTTTTATCAGCACTTAAACTTTTACGGCTTGATTCGGATTTGCACTAGCTCGCGATTGCCGCCCGATTCAGGGGCGACGAAAAGATTTTTACCATCGTTAGTGAGGTAGAAATCCTGCAAGCGTGTGTGGCTGTAGTAATTTGACGTCGAGCTCAGATCGTTTTTCTTTCCGGTCTGCAGATGAATAAGATCTGCCGAATTGTCCGAACGCACGACTGCAACCACCGGCATGCGTGGATTAGCAATCACTGGCTCGTCGCCACCTAAATCAAAATAGCTGCAGATTCCTTTGCCCTGATCGTAGAGCAAGTTTTTCGTCGGGTGATCCGTTGCCACTGCAATCGTGCTCGAGCCCGTGAACCAATGCACCCATTTGATATTGCCCGAGATCGGCTTGGTATAGGCCGCGAGTGTATTCATCATGCAGGTGCGCGTATCGAAGCGATACAGCGTGAGCAACGTCCCGCCGACTGCCGACGAGGTTTTGTAGAAGTAGATGTACGGGAAATTATGTCCGCCGGCTAACTCGTAGCCATGCCCCTTAGCTGGAATGAAACCACAGACGCGATTGGAAGAAGTATCACCTGCTTTATACTTCTGTACCTGCCACGAGGGAGTGCCGAAGTTATCGTCTTCTTCGCGAACGGAGTAGAGCAGGTCACTCTCCCAATAAAGTGGAGTAACTGGAACCGTCTTCGACAAAGTCATCGCTTCCCAAGCTTTGGAAGAAGCCACGTTCCAAATGTAAGCATCCCCCTCGGTGATTAGGTAGTTGCCTTTTTTGTGCATTACTCGAGAGAGAACGTACGGCGCATCGGCAACCTTAGTACTTTTGGTTGAACCAATCGTCGTCTTGTAGATCTCTTTACCGTCAGTACGATAGAAGAGCTCATTCGTTGCATCCGAAACGGAATACTCAAGAATGGAACCCATCGTCGACATTTGTTGGTATTTCGGCGTCACGTTTTCGTGAATGATCGGCGTAGGCCCGTCGCCTCCGCATTCTTTCAATACCGAGCCAAACGCCGGCAAGCAAAGGGATAAAATAGTGATGAGGTAGATCTTTGGTAGATGCATCATGGTTGTTCCTCGTTTTCAGATTCTGAAAGATTTTTAACTTCAGGGCGCCAAAAGTAGCTGCCGCTGGATGTTTGAATCGCCTCAGCAGGAAGGCCTGTTTTCTCCAGCTGCTTGCGCAGTGAATGTACTTGATAATACACCAATGCGTCGTCAGACTCTCCGGCATATCGACGAGAGTAGACCGCTTCGATGATCTGTTCTTTGACCACTTTTTTGCAACGAACAAAAAGCAAAAGTAATTTGCCGTAAGAAGAATCAGTTTTCACTTTGACGGATTTGGAGCGGTACTTGAAAGAAATTTTGCCACGAGTGGTTTCCAAAACACAGTTCCCCAAGCGCGAGGCGTTCTCTAACTTTTGTGCAAAAAAATCTAGCTGCCGAGCGACACACTTGAGTCGCTGGCTGGAAGTCTTCTGACGTAAATCATTGAGTAGGCCCTCAGCTTCTTTCCAACGCTCTTGCTGTATCCAGAGAACTCCCAGAACAACTTTCGCGGAGAAGAGCGAGTACCAGTCGACTTCCCAAGACAGAGAGGACTGAAGGCCTAAAAGGAGTTTTTCTGCCGGAACTAATTCTCCGCGATCGCGCAGAAGCTTGGCTTTCCAAATCGCCAGCATGCGTTGCAAGTGCACGTCTGTTGGCGGAGCGATCGATTGGATAATTGATTCGGACGCGGCGATGTCGCCCTTCTCATTGTCGTAGTAAGCAGCGAGTAGGAATTTGGCTTTGACCGCAACGTCGGCGCACGCGACATTCGCCAGGCAACTATCAAGCAGCGACTTCGCCAGCTCTGGGCGGCGAGGCTCTCCTGATAAATAGAGAACAACTAATGCGTACGCGACTTGGGGATCTGGCTGCTTTTTATAGATTCCCTCGACGATAGTTCGATAAAAAGCCATCTCCCGTTCTTTACCCATTTCAGCAAGCAGCCGCACATAGATTCCCATGTACTGTGCATGCGCCGGGTCGAATTCGAAGGGGAGCCTGTCGAAGAATCGTCGGAACAGCGCGTACGCCTCGGGCATTCTCCAGGCGTAGAAGTGGGCTTTCGCCAACTCCAGTTGTTGAGCGTGTTTATCCATTTACGGTGAGGGGGCGAGCGCTAGACTACTTAAGTCTAACACAACCTTAACCGGCTGGAATGGGACTCCACGCAAGGAAAACGGGGAAAGCGGGTCGTCCGACAATCCGCTGCTGCATCTCGTAAAGAGATCTCTTAGAATGGTGCTATCCCATCCCTATGAAAACAGTCGCGCACCGAGGTTGTTGGAGTGATCCGTCTAATGAAAACACTCTAGCGTCGTTGCGCGCTGCTTTTGTCGACGGTTTAGATATTGAAACAGACTTGCGGCTGCATCGCGGTCGGATTGTTCTTTCTCACGATCCCGTTTCTGACGACAACTCTCCACCATCTCTCCAAGATTTGCTGCGCCTTGCCGACGATTTCCCAGCAAATTCACTTTTTTTAAATGTGAAAGAGGACGGGCTATTGCCCGCACTGTTGGAAAATAAAGAATGGCTGAATAAACGTGTCGTCTTTTTCGACATGAGTGTGCCGGAACTTGTAAAATACTCTCGTAGGCTGGATCGTCGATACCTTGCCACTCGATGGAGTGACGTAGAACGCGAACCGGTTCTGGTGGAACGCTGCGACTGGCTGTGGGTCGATTGCTTCGATTCAGGAATTGATTTCGCATCCGAGAAAAGCCGCAGTTTGATTCTAGAAAAAAACCCGGTTTTTGTTTCGCCCCAACTGCACGGGCGCAAAGCCGACGCCTTCTTGGAACAAATTGAAAAGCTTGAGCAGGAACTTGGCAGAGAGTTCCTAGTCTGTCGCGACGTACCCTTTAACCAAAGGAGCCCCCTTTGATCCGCGCGATTGTTTTTGATCTGGATGGTGTATTGGTCGATGCAGCCCCTTGGCACTATGAGTCCTTTGTAAAAGCACTTCGGGTATTCGGCTATGATCTGTCGCCCGAGGAACATGACAAGCGCTTCAACGGCCTGCCTACGTCCGAGAAACTTCGCTTACTGTCGTCGCAAACCGCTTTCCCAAAAAAGCTCCATCGACTCGTAAACGACCTGAAACAGAAATTTACTGACGAGACTTTTAATGAGAAATGTCGGCCAGCGCCGCACATTCGCCAACTGCTGGAGAATTTGAAATCCCGCGGCTACAAACTAGCGGTGGCTTCGAATAGCCGCCGCGCCACCGTCGACATGGTTCTGGCGAAAATGGAGATCACTTCCTTTTTTGACGTCATCTTGTCTCACGAACAAGTATTGCGACCGAAACCGGCACCAGATATTTACTTAACCGCATTCGCCGAACTCGCGGTCGATCCGGCGCACACTCTTATCGTCGAAGACGCACCCGCCGGAATTCAGGCTGCCCGAGCATCCGGGGCAACGGTGCTTCAGGTCTCTAGCCCTGATCAAGTCACGATTGAAAACCTCGCTACGTTTTTATCGTCGTTAGAATCTCGCGAGGAAGCGGCCAAAGCACCGCCGCGCCACGGCCTTCAAATTCTGATTCCGATGGCAGGAGAGGGCAGTCGATTTCAGCAAGCTGGCTACACCGACGCCAAGCCGTTTATTCCGGTGAAGGGTAAACCCATGATCGAATGGGTTGTGAATAACCTGCGCCCCGCGACTGGCGAATACCGCTTTATTTTTCTGTGTCAGCAAAAACACTTGGGAACCGACGGACGAAATCAGGTACTCGATCAAGTTGCACCGGCAAGCGCGCACGTCCCCGTTCCGGGGCTCACTCAAGGTGCGGCGTGCACGGCGCTGCTAGCTGCCGATGAACTCGACGACAATCTACCGCTGTTGCTGGCAAATTCGGATCAGTATGTAACAGCCGACCTCGAAGCATTCCTCCTATTCTGTCGCGATACAGAATGTGATGGAGCGATTCTCACTTTCCCTGCCAACGATACAAAGTGGAGTTACGCCGAGACGGACGAATCAGGCCGCGTCGTTCGCGTCGCTGAGAAACAAAAAATTAGCACGCATGCGACGGTTGGAATTTATTACTTCAAACGCGCCGGAGATTTCATGGAGGCAGCGAAGAAAATGATCTCAATGGACGTGCGAACGAACGGCGAATTCTACGCCTGCCCCGTTTACAACCAGCTCATTGCCGAAGGCAAAGACGTCCGGATTTTCTCCATTGGTGCCAACCAAATGCACGGCTTGGGAACGCCCGAGGACCTCAAGACATTCCTCCGTTTTGCTAGCGTCCTCAACTAATGTAACTCATCGATAATACTTCGCTTATGTATAGATGACCTTTCTTCCTCGTTGATCTATTTTGCGCATCGCGTTACAAGACTTGTTTGCTTCACGCAGATAGGCTTTCCGTGACTAAAGGTTTTTACAACCTATTGATTTTAGTAACTATCTTCTGGGCCGGCGTCCTCGTCGCCTCACCACCCGAAGATGGCGCGGAGCCACAGCCAAATCCCGACCAACCCGTTCTGCCTATGTCGCTGCCTCCGGACGTTCCGGAGCTCGAACTGATGCCAGTCCCCGCGTGCAAACAGCAGCTGGCGTTACGAGCGTTTCAACTGAACGAGTTGTATTTTAGCAGCCGGAGCGCTCAGATTTCGTCCTTGGAGCGCCAATTGTCGCAGCTCGCCGTTCTTATCGATGATTGGAAAACCATCCCCCTGAGTGGCTCTTACTTCGAAGGGATGGAGACCCGCCGAGGCATCTTAGCTAGTGCCACTGGCCAAACCATTGAAGTCTTGAGACGAATTGGCACTCTGGCTGGGGCGACCAAAGAAGACAAAATCACCGTCCACGACATCCTCAACATTTTTGACATCGCAGTGAAGTCTTCGCAGGAGGTGACCAGGATCAACTATCACGAGGATGAGACGACGCAACAAGAACCCGGTTTCATTACAACTACAATGTACCGCCAGTTACATCGCGAGTTATCGATCATTTCCGAAGTTCTTGTACGATCGAATATTCACGCCTCGTATTTTCACGACACTCGCCCACGTACACTCAAAGAAAGAATCTCTGTAGCGGCCGCGTGTAGCACGATTACAAGACTCTTTCCAAACTTCGTGAGCTGCCCCGGCATTATGGCGGACAAAAACGCGCTCGAGCTGATTATCGAAATCGACATGCAGAGCGTGATCGGGTCGTTGGCGAATTTGAATAAAAACGCGAAGGAAGCTTTTGTCGCTTTTCACGGCGGCGATCCAACCGTTCCCTTTGAACCCAACATTCAAGTTGTGTTGGTTGCTCCGACCCAGCCGTTTGCTTCGCAATTGTCTCTCGACGGGGAAAAAGGAACCGGCAGCCGCACTTTTGTTTTCGGTGAACAAGCGCCGAATTCTACCTACCTTAAGATTTCTTTCGTCGATAAAGCGGGCGGAATGCCGCTTGATAAGTTTCCAAAACTTTTAGAGCGAGGCAATACGGGCCATGCGCAAGCTGAACGCGGGATCGGACTTTTCTCCGTCGGTCGTGAAGTAGAGAGACATCGCGGAGTGGTGCACATATTGACCAATACCAGCTCTAAAGAGCGACCTGTTGGCGGAACTGAAGTCTCGCTCTATTTCCCTCTTCCCGAAAAAGAAGAACCAAAGCCAGTCGTCGAAGAAAAAAAGCCGACGATCATCGTTATCGACGATGATCGTTCGATTCACTTGGTATTAAAAACTTTCCTCACCAAAATCGTTCAGAACGATCCGGATGTGCCCGCGGCCAAGCGGGGTTATGAACTGGCGTTCTTCAAGAGTCGTACTGCCGCCATCGCGGCCATTAAAGATGGCACGATCGGAACTCCAAAAATTATTATTTCTGATTTCATGACGGGCGAAACCGACGCCACGATGGAACAATTGGGCGAAGTTGCCAAAGAGTTGAATGTCCCGATTGGCAGAATGTCCGCGATCAACATGGGCGGCGCCGGCGCGACCGCAGAAATTTTCCCGCTGCCAGAAGGCTATTCGTTCGAGCTAACTAAGCCGGCGGTTTTCAGCGATATTCGTACAACCATTCTGGACCTCTTAGCCGAACCGGAAGAGCTAGTTCCGCCGATGCCTATCCCCACAGAACCAGGGCCCTAGCCGTTCGTTAACAACGGTTAGCACGTGCCCTCCCTAGGCCAGAACCCTATTGCTGTATTCGTTACACGGGTATACCTATCAATACATGGGGAGGGGAAAGTGGGGACTTTCCTAATTTCATGGGTGAAAAACTGGGTTTGAATGAGTCCGTCGGGGGGACTCATTTCATCACGAAGAACCCTCGTACAATTGAATTAATCAAGATGGTGAAACGCGTCGCGACGACTGATGTCGCCGTGTTGATCCAAGGTGAGAGCGGGACGGGCAAAGAAGTCATTGCTCGGATTTTGCACGAGGCCTCTCGTCGCAATCACTCGCGAATGGTGTCCATTAACTGTGGAGCCATTCAAGAGAACCTGCTCTTAAGCGAGCTATTTGGTCACGAAAAAGGTGCCTTCACCGGAGCCGTGGCGCAGAAGCGCGGATTGGTTGAAATTGCCGACGGTGGAACTCTTTTTCTCGACGAAATCGGCGAGATGGGCCTTGAGGCCCAGGCAAAACTTCTGCGGTTCTTGCAAGAAGGCGAAATTTATCGCGTCGGCGGAAAAGAGCCGATCAAGGTAAACGTTCGTATTGTCTCGGCGACAAACAAGGATCTCGAAGCCCAAGTTCGCAACGGAAAATTCCGCGAAGATCTTTACTACCGAATCAACACGTTAACTGTGCACATGCCGCCACTGCGCAATCGGATCGAGGATATTGCGCTCTTAGCCGAGTATTTCCTCGACTCGGGAATGCAGACGAATGTGCGCAGTATTAGCGCCGACGCAATGGTGTGGCTCAGTCGCTATCCATGGCCAGGCAATGTGCGCGAACTTCAAAATACGATTGAGCGCTTCAAAGTTCTCGTCGAAGGAAACGAAATCACCGTTTCGGACCTACCGGCGAATATCAAAG
>Ga0163144_10010119_pt1 | contig 20154 bp, 11 predicted proteins | sample OliLak19BULKMAT1_FD_123175 | JGI IMG/M metagenome (GOLD analysis project Ga0163144, IMG submission 123175) | Freshwater microbial mat bacterial communities from Lake Vanda, McMurdo Dry Valleys, Antarctica - Oligotrophic Lake LV.19.BULKMAT1 | ecosystem: Environmental > Aquatic > Freshwater >... | reverse complement strand
GCTTGATGTCACGGTATAAGAAGTGACAGCACTTCCACCATTACTTCCTGGTGCAGAAAATGTAATTGTAGCTTCCCCATTTCCACGAGTAGCAGTGCCGATAGTTGGTGCACCTGGGACTGTTGCGGGGACGACAGAGTTGCTGGTACCAGATGCGACACTGGTGCCCCTTGCATTTGTTGCTGTTACAGTAAATGTGTACGTTACACCATTTGTAAGTCCGGTGACTATGATTGGTGAAGAGCCACCGGTGCCAGTAAATCCTCCTGGACTTGAGGTGACGGTGTAGAAAATAATTGTAGAACTACCAACATCTGCTGGAGGTGTAAAACTAATCGTCGCTTCTCCGTTTCCGCGAACTGCAACTATATTTGTCGGCGCATCAGGTACTGTTTGATAGCTAAAGTATGGATAAGTATTATTCTCATCAATATCCCAAACAAGAGAAGTAAAATCCCAATCTACAAAAGTAACTTCCTGTTCCATCTCTGCTGTTGTTTTACCTGTCATTCCTGCAGGATCCACACCATTACCAACACCGTCACCCGCAACGAAACCAGAAGTTGTTGTATCCCAATAAGTAGAGACATAAGTTCCACTAGTAGGTAGACCAGTTAAACCACCAAGGTACTGAGTTGAAGCAGATGACCCAGTTGCCCCAGTTGCCCCCCCACTTCCACCAGTTCCTCCAGTACCTGCTGTACCACCAGCACCACCACTTGCACCATTTGTTTTAGTACCAGTTGGTACACCAGACGAATAAACATTTGTAATTACAGATGAAGCCTGACTACCTAATAATCCTCCAACATGAGCGTTAGCTCCCGCACCACCCGCACCACCCGCACCACCGTTGCCATTTACTCCAGCTACGCCACCGCCTGCTGCGCCACCATTACCGCCGTTGCCACCAGTTCCACCATTGCCTGGTGTACCGGCTGTTGCAGTCACATTTCCCAAAGAATAAGCATTTGTAATTATTCCAGTATTTTGCCCAACCAAACCACCACCGGTCACTGCCCCACCAACACCACCGGCACCACCGGCACCTGCAATAATTCCTGCACCACCGTTACCAGTTCCGCCGGAACCACCGACACCACCGTTGCCACCATTGCCACCAATTCCACCCGTCGCGCCGTTGCCACCAGTCATTGTCAGATTTCCAGATGAATAACTTGTATTAAATAAACCAGTTGTTAAATCTGCGCCAATAAATCCACCCGCGAAACTAGCGCCGCCGGCGCCGCCGGCGCCGGCGGCGACTGCTGCACCACCAGAACCACCAGCAAGAGTGCCACCATTGCCACCAGTACCAGAAGAACCAGAAATACCAGAAATACCACCATTACCACCAACAGTTGTAATGTCTCCAGAAGACCAGGAGTATTGAATAACTCCAGCAGTAAAATTGTATCCAGCAAAACCACCTGCATACAAAGCACCACCGGCTCCACTGGTAGCAGTCGCACCTTGAGCACCGCCTGCGCCACCTATACCAGTTGGACCACCATTACCGCCGTTACCAGCTGTACCGCCAGAACCGCCAATACCTCCAGTGGAACCATTAACTGTTACATTGCCTTCTGCATAGTTAGCATACTGTGTTCCTATATTGTAACCAACAAATCCTCCACCATATGTAATACCACCAATAATACCAGCAGACCTTGCACCTGCGGCACCACCAATTCCACCTGTTCCAGCAGAAGCACCATCACCACCTACTCCTCCATTACCGCCCATATTACCAGAGCCACCAGTACCACCAGTTAAAGTTAACGTACCTAAACTATACGAATCTCTAATTGTTCTTCCGGTGTTATTCCAACCAGCGAATCCTCCACCGTATGCAATACCACCAGAACCTCCCGCACCAGCAGCACCACCGGCGCCACCATTAGCACCTGCTGCAGTTGTTCCATCATACCCATCAGCTCCAACACCGCCCATGCCACCGGTGCCACCGGTGCCTGCAGTACCATTTACATTTCCTGTTGCGTAAGAATATTGTTGAATAATACCATCATTAAATCCTACAAAACCACCAGAGTAGAGAGCCCCAGCAGCGCCAGCAGCGCCACCGGCTCCACCTAATCCACCAATACCAACACTTCCAGGCAATCCACCGTTACCACCAGTTCCACCATTACCACTAGTACCACTAGTACCCGTTACATTTCCTGTTGAATAACTAGCAGTAGTTATGTTAGTTGCGCTTAAATTATTTCCCATTAAACCACCGGCGAAACTTGTGCCACCTACACCACCGGCGCCACCAATACCACCAATACCACCAACGTGATTACCTGTACCTAATGAACCATCTCCACCAGTTCCGCCAGTCCCACCAGTTCCACCATTTCTACCTAATGAAGTAACTGCACCATTCGCATATGAATAAGAAATAATTCCTGTTGCTAAATTGTTACCCACTAGTCCACCAGAATATGCTACACCACCGGCACCTACTGCACCACCGGCACCACCAGTTGCAGCTGTGGAACCAGAAATGTTTCCACTAACCCCACCTGTTGCGCCAGTTCCAGGAGTACCAACTTCTCCACCATTAGAAGTAACGTTTCCTGTTGCGTAAGATATTGCACCAATAATTCCAGCGTTGCTTCCCAGAAGTCCTCCAGCATATGCTGCGCCACCGGCACCTACTGCACCACCGGAACCACCGACTCCACCAATTGCACCAGTACCACCACTGCTTCCAACTACGCCAGTTCCACCATTACCACTTGTTCCACCAGTTGCTAAAACATTACGAGTAGAGTAACTAGTAGTAATTAAAACTGCACCGACAAGCTGAGCTGACAAACCACCAGCGAAACTTGCACCGCCTCCACCACCTGCGCCACCGGCACCAGTCGCACCACCAGCTGCGCCAGAACCACCAGAACCCGCTGTTCCAGCAATACCACCGTTACCTCCATTACCGCCTGTAGAGGTAATAGTGGAACCTGTTGAATATGAATTAAAATATTTATTACCACCAGTAGTCACTGACCCGTAACCAAGAAGTCCACCCGAATTTGCTTCACCACCAATACCTCCGGAACCACCAGCACCACTTGCTCCGCCAACTGAACTCACAGCTCCATTCGCACCATTTCCACCCTGACTACCTGTACTTCCAACACCTCCAACACTAACAACATTACCAGTTGCATAAGATGCAATAGCGTCACTTAACCCAGTCGTGATTCTATTGTTACCGATAAGTCCCCCCGCATAAGCTGCACCACCAGTAGCAACAGCAACAGCACCACCACCTGCCCCACCAGCTACTGTAGTACGAGAAACTCCACCATTACCAGAAGTTCCCGCAACTCCAGCATTACCACCAGTCGCAGAAACATTGCCGGTTGCATATGTATATAAAAAATTACTAGTTCCACTTGAAAAATTACTCATACCAACAAGACCACCAACATTGGCTTCGCCACCAATACCGGATGCGCCACCGAGCGCACCAATAGAACCAATATGAGTCGACGTACCAGTTGAACCATCACCACCAGAACCACCGACTCCGCCATTACCGCCGTTACCAGCAACTACCACCACTGAACCAGTGGCATAAGAATTTAAAATTTGTAATAGTTGAGTTGTTCCAGACATACGACCCACTAAGCCACCAGAATATGTTGCTCCGCCAACACCGCCGGCCCCGCCAACACCGCCGGCTGCAGCTGTACCTGAAGATATAGAGCTACCAGATGTACCGCCATTACCACCATTACCACCATTACCACCATTACGACCAGTTATATTAATTGCTACTGAAGAATACGAATTAGATTGAATAGTTCCAAAATTATCTCCAACCAAACCACCAAATCCTCGAATACCGCCAGCACCGCCTATTCCACCTGCACCGCCTATTCCACCGACAAATGCTCCAACACCAGTGCCGCCGCTTCCACCATTACCACCACTACCATCTGACTGCTCATTTCCAGAGATAGTTAAAATTTCTGAATAAGATGTTGTTATAACACCTGTGGCTGAACTAAATCCAATCAATCCACCAGCGAAAGTTCCAGATTCTGCTCCACCTGCACCGCCAGCACCACCGGCACCACCGGCACTTCCACCAATCAAACCAGATCCACCATCACCTCCGTTACTACCATTACCAGCAATGCCTCCATGAAAAATAATATTACCTTTGCCAGATCCAATATGAAAACTTGCGTATGATGAAGTAATGTCTGAAGTTATATATCCCGCCAAGCCGCCAGTATACAGTATTCCAGATGCGCCTCCGGCACCACCAATACTTCCTGCCACCCCACTATTATTAGCACCACTTCTTCCACTAGACCCATTCGAGCCTGCACCACCAGTTGCATCTAATGTGGTTTTTGAATATGAAGCTGTTTGAATAACTCCAGTAGAATACCCAACTAGACCTCCTACATAAATTGAGCCACCTGCCCCACCTGCTCCACCTGCACCACCAATTCCAAACAAAGCAGTACCAGTCCCAGTACCACCAACTCCACCCTGAGCACTTGCACCTCCAGTGCCACCATTTACAGTAACAGTTCCTGTTTGTGCGTATGAAGTTGTGATTGTTCCTAATAAATTTTGCCCTACCAAACCACCAGCCTGTAGAGATGTTCCTAATCCAGTTGCACTTGCACCACCAGCACCACCAGCACCAGCAGCACCACCGATGTGATTGGTTCCTGCAGATCCATCACCGCCAGCACCACCAGCTCCTGCCGCACCACCAGCGCCACCAATTGCAAATACATCAGTTGTTGCGTAAGAATTATTTATAATGGCTGTTGTAGCAGTATTGCTACCAATTAAACCACCGACAGAAATTGCTCCACCTGCACCGCCAGCAGAACCAGCACCGCCAACTGCAGCAGTTCCATTTGTAATAGTTCCTGATGTACCAGCAACACCACCAACACCACCAGTTCCACCAGCACCAGATGTACCAGTTACAGACCCAGTAATATGATATGTATTTTGAACAGTTCCAGAATTACTACCAATTAAACCACCAGTGAAGTTAGCTCCGCCAGCTGCACCTACTGCACCGGCACCACCAATTCCACCAATAGCACCACTGCCTCCAGTTCCACCGACGCCACCATTACCGGAATTACCACCATTACCAGAAGTTCCCTGAACAATTCCAGTTGAACTCGAACTCACAACAATACCTGATGTTGCAAAACCTATTAAACCACCAGTTAATGAAATTCCACCAACACCACCAATTGCACCTACTGCACCGGCACCACCAACTGACGCAGAACCACCTGTTCCGCCGGCGCCACCATTGCCAGCTAAACCGCCGTTACCAGCTATAGCTGTGACATTGCCTGTTGAGTATGAAGATCCGACATAAGCATTAGTAGTTACAAATCCAACTAATCCACCACTATAAACATTTCCACCGGCACCACCAACTCCACCTACTGCGCCAGCTCCGCCAGTCATCCCAGCACCACCGTTACCTCCGGCGCCACCGGCTGATCCAATTCCACCCGAGTCACCTGTCACAGTAATATTACCTGTCGCATAAGAATTTAATATTGATGAACCAGCACCAACAAGGTCACCTATTAATCCTCCAGCACTAGTTGCAGACGCCTGAATAATACCACCAACACCACCGGCACCACCTATTCCACCAATAGCACCATTTGTGCCATTTGCACCGACACCACCAGTTCCGCCTGAATCGGCATTAATTACAATATTGTTTGTTGAGAAAATATTATCAAAAGTTACGTTCGTTAATGAGTTGTGACCAATAGCTCCACCTACAAAAATTGCTCCAGTAGCACCACCGACTCCACCGGCACCACCGGTTCCGTTTCTTCCACTAGCACCAGAGATGCCACCGACTCCACCGGCACCACCGGTTCCACCCCCAATCGAAAGGGCTACTATAATTGTTCCACCAGCACTACTTGAATCAGAAATATTTCCATTACCTTGACCTGCTAATCCACCCATTAATAAAGGACCACTAGCGCCACCTGCACCGCCTAGTCCACCAACGCCACCATTGTGTCCGCCTGTACCAGCAACCCCACTACCACCCGTGCCACCGACTCCGCCAGTTCCGCCCGATTTATTTGAAGCAGTCAAACTTCCTACTACAGTTGAGTTGTGAATCACACCTGGGTTATCACCCACAAGACCACCAATAAATGTAGCACCACCAATACCACCAATACCACCTGTTCCCGCGGTTGCGCCAATACTACCAGAGATATTTCCAGAAGCTCCACCATTACCCCCAGTTGCGCCATTTCCAGCTGCGCCACCTGATACCGTTATTGTTGTAATTGTGTAAGCTACATCTTTAATTAAACCAATATTCAAACCAACAACACCACCAGCATAACCAGCGCCACCTGCGCCACCTGCGCCACCTGCGCCACCTGCGCCACCGATTGCACCAGTGGAACTTCCCCCAGTACTACCATTACCACCAACTAACCCAGCGCCACCGTCTCCACCCACAGAAGAAACAGTTCCAATATTATTTGCTGTACTAATTGTTGACCCTAAAACACCATTGTATCCAACTACACCGCCAGTATAACTTACACCACCTACACCACCAGCTCCACCAGCTACGCCGGCTACACCGGCAATACCCGCACCACTATTACCAGCTGTGCCAGCTGTGCCACCACTACCACCAGCGCCACCAGTAGAACCAACATCTCCTTGAGCATAAGATTCAGCGCTTATAATACCAATGTTCCAACCAACTAATCCTCCAGACACACTTAACCCACCTGTTCCACCACTAATACCAGCTATACCAACTGCACCTGTTACTGCACTCGAAGAGTTACCACCATTTGCACCATTGGTGCCGACACTTCCAATACCACCAGTTGCTGTTGCATTTCCAGTTGCGTAAGATATTCCTTGAATAATTCCATTTGTAATATTGTATCCAACCAAACCACCAGAATAAGATGCACCACCAGCGCGAAGAAGGATGTTCGCAGCAACATCAGTACCACCACTAGCACCACCAGTTGCACCAGTAGTACTACTGTTACCATTTCCTCCAGAGCCAGGCATCCCACCATTACCAGCAAGAGCAATTGCATTTCCAGTTGCGTAAGAATTAGAAACTGCACCAGTATTTAATCCGGCCAATCCACCAGCGTAAGCAATTGCGCCGGCACCACCAGCACCACCGGCACCACCGACTGCACGAGTACCACCATCTCCACCTGTTCCACCTACCCCAGAAGTACCAGATGTTGATACAACATCAACATCTGAATAAGTTCCGTCTTGAATAACACCACTAATGCTATTATGACCAACTGCACCTCCTCCTAAAGAAATTCCACTAGCACCACCGGCACCACCAACACCACCTGCACCACCGATTGCACCAGTTCCACCTGCGCCACCTAAACCACCTAAACCACCAGCACCACCATTACTACCAGTTAAAGTAATAGACCCAAATTGAATGTATGAATTTGTAATTGTAGAAGTATTTAATCCAGCCAATCCACCAGCGTAAGCAATTGCACCAGCACCACCAGCGCCACCTGTTGCACCAATAGCACCTGCATGACTTGAACCGCCAGCAGAACCATTTCCAGCAGAACCTGGAGTTGCGCCATTTTTACCAACACTAGCCGTTGCAATAATTGCCCCAGATGCATAAGAATTTAAAATTGTATTAAAATTATTACCAACTAAACCAGCAGCATAAGCAATTGCACCGGCACCACCGGCACCACCGGCACCACCGGTTGCAGCAGTCGTAGAGTTAAAAGTAGCTGTAGTAGAACCACCACTACCACCAACTCCCCCATCACCTGGAGTTCCTCCAATAGCACTTATGTCACCTGTTGAATATGATACACCTTGAATAACACCAGTGCTCTGGCCAGCAATACCTCCACCATTAGCAACACCACCCGCTCCACCTGCTGCACCAGTTCCACCGACTCCACCAATAGCATTTATTCCACCGTTACCGCCAGTTCCGCCAGTTCCGCCGTTGCCGGCTGCTCCACCAGTAGTTACCACATTCCCTGTATTGTATATAGTTGCAATCGGACCAAGAACATAATTACCAATGACCCCTCCGCCAAAAGCTGCACCGCCAGTTCCACCAACTGCTCCAGCTCCACCTGCACCACCAGTAGTTGCGGCTGCACCTGTTCCACCATTACCACCATTACCACCTATGCCACCTACACCTCCGTTAATGGTAATAGTTCCACTAGAATACGAACTTAAAATTTCTCCATTTGAACTAAATCCGACAACTCCCCCAACATAAGCAATACCACCAGCTGCACCAACAGTACCTGCTATACCTGAAAGACTTGTTCCTCCTGAATTACCATTGGCGCCTGTGCCACCAGTTCCACCAGTTCCAGTAACTGTTCCTGTAGAATAATCATTTAATAGAGAAATACCGGAGTTATTTCCAATAACGCCACCAGCATAAATAATTCCACCAGCGCTAGCGGTTCCACCGGCTCCCGCCAAAGCAGCGGTTCCACCGGCTCCACCAATACCAGCTGTACCACCTGAGCCAGCGATTCCAATAATTGCTCCTGTTGTATGATAGCTGTCAGTTATTGTTAAGGTATTGTTGCCAGCAACTCCACCCATATATAGAACACCTGCGGCGCCACCAGTTCCACCAGTAATACCAGCTAAGTTTGCCAAGCCATCAACTCCAGTTCCACCAGCGCCTCCAGCACCACTAGTTCCAGTAACAGCATTAGTAGAAAAAGAATTTTGGATCGCACCAACATTACTACCAACAACACCACCACCATAAGAAGAAGTTAAGTTTGCACTTCCACCAGTTCCCGAAGCACCTCCTGCGCCATTAGTACCACTAGAACCCTTAGCACCCCCTGCGCCACCAGTTCCTCCAGCGCCACCAGTTCCTCCAGAAACAGTAACAACCCCAGTATTAGAATTTGAAATTAAAATTACACCAGAGTTAATACCAACAAGACCACCAGCATATGCGCCACCAGATGCGCCACCAGTTCCTCCTGCACCACCGGTTCCTCCAGTATGAGCTGTACCTGCTGCCGCATTGCCACCAATTCCTCCGACTTGTCCATTTTGTCCATTAGAACCAGTTGCGGTAACATCACCTGTTGCATAGTTTGGACTAGTAACACCACTAACAACACCATCAGGATTATTCTGTCCGACTAAACCACCAGCATAAGCAATTGCTCCGGCACCACCCGCGCCACCAGCACCTGCAGTTGCCGCAGTTCCTGTTGTCGCAACAGCACTCGCACCAGCTGTACCACCAGCAGAACCATTTCCAGAAGTTCCACCAGTTGCACTGACATCACCTGTTGCATAAGATGCGAATCGAATGTTGCCTAAGTTTATGCCAACTAACCCACCAGAAAAACTAGCCCCGCCAGTTGCGCCCACGCCGCCTGCGCCACCTATGCCACCAATCGCAGCTGTTCCGCCTCCGCCACCAACGCCTGCAGTTGCCGCACTACCGCCAGTACCACCAGTTGCTGTTACATTTCCAGTAGTAAAAGATGTGACAACGATGCCCGAATTTACCCAACCTATTAAACCGCCAGTGTAGCTGATACCACCAATACCTGAAACACCTACACCACCACCCGCGCCACCAATACCTGAGCCAGAGTTTGTTCCCCCATTACCCCCATTACCAGCATTTCCACCTGTGCCACCAATTCCAATTACTATTGCTGATGAATTTGAATTATTAATGCTACCTTGAGCTGAATAACCAATTAAACCACCACTATACAGAACTGCACCAGCGGCACCAGCTAAAGATGTTCCTCCTGCACCTGAGACAGTTGCGCCACTTGTTGTATTTCCACCAACCCCACCATTACCAGAATTTCCACCGGCACCACCTGTTCCAGTTACTGTTCCAGAAACACTTAGATTACTAATTGTTCCAGCATTATAACCTGCTAGACCACCAATATATAGAATATTTCCTACAACACCAACAGTTCCAGTTCCACCAGCTGTTGGAGTTATTCCATTAGTTCCTGCTGCACCATCAGAACCATTCGCACCACTAACACCCACACCAGTAATAGATGCGTTTGTTAACGTCACATCTTGAATGCTTCCTAGTGTATAACCAAAAAGACCAACATATGCTAATGTTGTGGAATTGATATATAAATCTGTAATTTGAAAACCAGCGCCATCAAAATTACCAGTGTAATTAGTAGTATTGTTGCCAACAGGCACAAAACCTTCACCCGCATTCCATCCTGATGTTACTGATGCATTAATGTCGCCATTTAATCTATATGAGTTTGCTAAGTTTGTTTTCATCGCCTGTAAACCATACACATCAAACACAATAAAGGGATCTGTGCTGATGCCTGTTCCGGTGTATCTTCTAAATGTTCCAGTTGTTATAGAAAAATTTCCTGTGGCAGAAAAAGTATCTGTAGCAGGATTTGGAGTTGTCCAAGTTGCAGCGGATGTTTGAGAATAATCTCCAGAAAGTCCGCCGGAATTACTTATCGTTAAATTAGCATTTTGAGTTATGGTTCCTGTATATCCAGAAATAGTAAGTGAGCCTAAAGTAAATGCTTGGTCAATAGTTGACGCGTTTGATCCTGTATCAAAAATAACATCAGAGTTTACATCTGGAATACTTGCTCCACTAGCTCCTCCTGAGGTTGCAGACCAGCTTGATGTCGCACTCCAGTTGGCACCAGAGCCTCCGACGAAGTATCTAACGTTTGGGTCAACGATATAATCGATATCAACATCACCAATAATTTTCAAATCAAATTCATCAGTAGGTGTAGTTAAATTCGAAAGTAGAATTCTGTATTTGCCATCAGTATCAATCAATGGGAATGTGGCTAAAAGTTGTCCATCTATTGTATACACTTCAACTGTTGCTGGAGTCGATGCATCATGAGGTCGTGCATAGATGGTGATGTCTCGGTCGCTGTTTAACAATTGCTCAAATGTTACTCGCACATACTGACCAGACAGAAGTGAGACGTAATTTTGATCAAGAGACTTAACGCTATCAAAAATATCTTCAATAGTGTTTTTATTTTCATCTAGTCTGAGAGCTTTAGATATATATATGATTTCAAAAGTCTGAGTAGACAAATGGGGCACTATCCACTCAAGATGGTCTATGTACCCATTGCCATCTTCATCAACAGCTATGAACTGCATTTCTTGATTATTATTATTCGTCCAATTTATTTTTATTTTATCTTCTTGCCCAACAAGAAAAATGTCTGGTATAACTGTGCGCACAGGAACATTTATAAATAATGTTTCATCTACATTTAGTGGTGATGAAACTATGACAGTTTTCCCATTTTCATTAAACTGTTCTTCAATGTTTGGTGTAGGTTCTAAAATTATTTCTTCTTCTGGAATTATATCAGGGTTAACGATAATTTCTGGAGTAAGTTCTAGATTTTCAATAACCTCAGATTCTGGAATTGTTTCTTCTTCAAAAATTAAATCAGAGTTGAGAATAATTTCTGGTTCAACTTGAGGTTCAGAAATTGTTTCTGGAATAGATTCCAGGGTTTCAATAATCTCTGGTTCTGAGATTATTGTTTCTTCTGGAATAAAAATAATTTCTGGTTCAACTTGAGGTTCAGAAATTGTTTCTTCAGCTTTTAATGCAACTGGATATGTTAAAAATAAAAAAAGTCCAATTAAAAAAAAACTAGTAAGAAAAAAATATTTGATTGATAAATTTTTGCTTTTCAAAATAATTTTTGTAGCTCTTTTATCTATTAATTATAGCCAAAGGCAACACCGTCAGCAAGACAAAAGTTACTAAAAAAATAACCGATTATTCTGCTATAAATTTAACAAAAATAGTTATTAGTTTTTGATTAAAAATCAAAATTTTTCACACAATTTCAGTTTTATAAGTCAAATCCTATTCCTAACCAAGAATTAGTTTAAAAACATTTACAATTATTTTTTGTAATCTAAATTAAACTCTAAGAGCTTGGAATATTTTCAAGATACTTAAAAAGAGAACTCAAAATTTTAGTTATTAATTTTAGGAAAGATATATAAACCTTACTAAACAACTTAAAAAGCTGGACTTGTTTAGTAAGGTTTAGTAACATATACTGTATATATGGAGAATAAATATCTAAATATTAAACAAGCTTCAATCCTCTTAAATGTCACAAAACTAACCCTTCGCAACTGGGATAAGGCAGGAAAATTAACTGCCAAAAGACACCCTTTAAACAACTACCGGTTGTATTTAAGAGAAGAAATAGAAGAAATTCTTAGAAAAATAGAATCTGGGCAAAAACCGATAAAGTACTCAAAAATAGAGAAAGTGAAGAAACTAGACTTTTATAAAGTAAAAGTTATCCACATAGAAAATTAAATTTAACCATTAAGCGAGTTTTCTTAATTCAGTTTCATGTTTCTGCATCACTTGCATAGATGCGGTATTTTGGTCCATTCCCCCTTTGATTTTGACTTGGATCTCCTCTGTTATGGTCTTAAAAAGCTCTGGATTCTTTTCCATCATATTTAAGATCATATCTATTTGCTCGGGTGGCACCCCCTGGGTTCGAAGCATTTTTTTAATTAAAAAGTTTTTAAACATATGTTATAATATAACATAAATCAATTATAAATTAAAATATTAAACACATGGTAAAAATAAACTTTTTAGCAATTGGAGATATGGTAGTAGATGCTTTTATAAAATTAAAAGACGCAAATGTACATTGTAAGATAGACAATACTGCGTGTGAATTGTGTGTACGTTTTGGTGACAAGGTTCCATATGAAGATGTTGAGGTTATTTACGCGGTGGGTAACTGCGCCAATGCTGCTGTATCTGCTTCACGACTTGGGCTTAATTCGTATTTAGTCACATATGTAGGTCGTGACCAAGATGGAAAAGATTGTATTGCTTCACTGAAAAAAGATAAGGTAAAAACAAAATTCATAGAAAAACAAAAAGACAAGAAAACGAATTATCATTATGTACTTTCTTATGAAGTAGACCGCACGATATTAGTAAAACACGAAAAATTTGATTACAAACTTCCAAAATTAGGAAAAGTGGATTGGATGTATTTTACATCCTTGGGAGAAAATACTCTGGCTTATCATGAAGAAATAGCACAATTTTTAAAAGAGCATCCTGAAACTAAACTCGCATTTCAACCGGGAACTTTTCAAATGAAGTTGGGGGTAGAAAAATTAAAAGATATCTATGCTCACACTGAAGTCTTCTTTTGTAATGTAGAAGAAGCACAGAGAATTTTAAGTTTAAATATTAAAGATATAAAAACATTGTCAGATGGTATTCATGCTTTTGGACCAAAAATAGTAGCTATATCTGATGGCCCGAATGGTGCTTATGCTTCAGACGGTAAAAACATTTGGTTTACCCCAATTTATCCTGACATCGCACCACCAAAAGAACGTACTGGAGCGGGAGACGCTTTTGCTTCTACATTCACCGTAGCGCTCGCTTTAGGTAAAACTATCCCAGAAGCCCTAACTTGGGGGCCAATAAACTCTATGTCTGTTGTTCAATATACTGGTGCTCAAAAAGGTCTTCTTTTTAGAGAGAAATTAGAAGAATATTTATCCAAAGCACCAAGTGATTATAAACCTAAGAAAATAAATTAAAATTATGTCAGAAAATAAACCAGAAGGGTATGTGCCGAAAGAATTAAAACCTAAAATAAACGAAGCTCCAATTAATCTTGTAGAGAACTATGAAAAACAAATGCGAACTCTGCGAGATCTTTATATAGAATTATCGCAGTTAAGACAAAAAAATGTCAATGAAAGAGAAGATACAGAAAATGCATTTGATATAACTATAGAAGAATGGATAGTAAGTATGTCTGAAAAATTCAAAGAAGAATTAGATCGAAAAATCATAGAAGTGAATAAACTAATAAAAGATGAAAGAAGTAAACTTAATTCTTTATATTAACAACTTAGGTTGCAAAAAATCTCGTACATATTCGCCAAGCTGGATGCAACTTATTACACCTTAAAAGCCTTATTTAAATAGCCTTTTTGGGTTTTTACTCCCAATTCTTCATATACTTTGACATATGAACCATCTTGGTTTTTCTTCTCAATAATCACATTATATAAACCATCTGGCACAAGACAATAATAATTCCCAATGTGATCTATAATTTTATGCAGAACTTCTTTACCATCACTAGATTTTAAACGCAAAATTCCATAAGCCACAGGTGCTCCTGTGTCTTTGAAGAAAACTGAACCTTTTACTCGTCTGCCAAATTGGGTACGATTTGAAAAAAACATTATTATATAGATAAATAAAATTATTAAATTATAAAATTTTATATTTCCACCTATTAAGGTCATAATGGATATTAAAAAACCCACATAAAAAGAAACATTTATGATTTGCCCTAGAGCTTTGTCTCCGGAATGATAAAATTTAAACTGATGCTGAGATTCTGCAGCAAATTCTCTCCAATCAAAATTGAGTCGATACATGGGAATATTATTAGTAATCACATCACCGTATTTTTTTATTTCTAAAAAATTGCCGAAATAAAGGTCATTGTAAACTACATCACTCCCCTTACCAAAAAGTTTACTCGACGGAAATATATATCCTTTTTTCTGTGCAGTTATGTGATAAAATCCCGGGTCTACCAAAAACCCATATCGCCCATCTTGGTCGGTAATAGATTTAGCTACTACTTTATTTTCAACACTGAGTAATGATAAATGTGCGCCATAAATTGGCTGTTTGGTCTCGCTATCATACACTACTCCCCACGGATGATGTCTTTTCTTTATACCTAAACCATAAATAAAAATAGACCAAATTCTTATTGCAATATCAGTAATACCGGCAGGATTTGAAAAAATAATACGTAAAAAATCACCAATACCTATAAAAAAAACAGCTAAATAAGCAAAAATTTTTGAAAAATATAAAACACTAAAAATAATTAAGAATAAAAAAAATATAAACAAAACAAAAACTTTTTTATGCATATTATTTTTAAGCATTTTTTATTTAAATTTTTCTCTTTAAAACTTTTGTAACAGCACTTTTTATAGAATCTTTACCCATGCCATAATATTCTATGAGTTCTTTTGGACTGCCTGATTGACCAAATTTATCTTTGACTCCTATAAATTCTATCGGCACAGGAAAACTTTGCGCTAAAACTTCAGCCACAGCTGAACCCATCCCCCCCATAACTTGATGTTCTTCGACTGTAACTATACACTTTGTCTCTTTTGCTAATTTTATGATTGCATCTCCATCTATTGGTTTAATAGACGTTAAGTGTAAAACTTTGGTTTTTATATTTTCACTTTCTAATTCCTTGGCGGCTAAAAGCGCATTGTAAGTGAGCCCTCCAGTGACGATTATTCCCACATCAGCAAGACCAACTTCTGGAAGCCAAAACAACTGTGCGTGCTCATGTTCATACGGAGTTTCTTCTGTGGTTATTATAGGTGTCTTCTCACGAGCTAATCTTAAATATGCTGGTCTTTTTGTTTTCGCAAGTTCTATTGTAGCTTTTCTAGCTTCAATAGAGTCACAAGGAGAAATGACATCCATATTTGGTAATACTCGCATAAGAGCTATGTCTTCGAGAGCTTGGTGAGTTCCACCGTCAGGCCCTACAGAGATGCCTGCATGACTTCCGACGATTACAACTTTTCTATCATTATAAGCAATCGTCGTTCTTATCTGCTCCCAATTACGCCCTGGAGAAAACATCGCATAACTAGAGCAAAAAGGAATCTTGCCCATCGCTGACATACCGGAAGCTACTGTCACTAAATTTTGCTCGGCTACTCCTACTTGCACAAATCTTTCTGGAAACTTTTCCGCAAACAAATGCATCTGAGTACTCTCGGTTAAATCCGCACAAAGCCCAATGACATTTTTATCCGCCCCCCCTGCTAAAAGCAGTCCTTGCCCGAAACCTTTCCGTATCGGTGCTTGCTCGCAAGCATTTTCTCCTGCATCATTGAAAACTTTTGGATTTAATTTTAATTCTGGATTTAACATACTATTGGTGCTCTGATTTTATTTTTCCTCCTAAAGTTCTAAGTTCATTGAGAGCCATTTTAGCTTCTTCTTTACTTGGAGCTTTGCCGTGCCATTTATAATCACGTTCAAATTCTTTAACACCACGCCCTGGTATCGTATGTGCAATAATCACACTTGGTTTCTCTTCCACCGCTTGTGCTTCTTCTATTGCTTCATACACTGCTCGCATATCGTGACCACCGACTTCTATTACATGCCAATTAAAAGCTTCCCATTTTGCTTTGAGAGATTCTAGTGGCATCACATCCTCAGTGTAGCCATCGATCTGAATATTATTTCTATCAACTATGGCAATCAAATTCCTTAATTTATTTTTTCCAGCGAGCATTATCCCCTCCCACGAATTCCCTTCATTGAGTTCACCGTCCGACATCATGCAATAAATAAAACGTCCTTTGTCTTTAGCATCTATCCGATCTGCGAGCGCCATGCCTGTGGCCTGTGAAAGACCAGAACCCAAGGGCCCGCTTGAGTTTTCTAGCCACGGCATGAATTCTCTATGTGGATGACCTTGCAAACGTGAGCCAAGTTTTCTTAAAGTTTTAAGTTCTTCTGTGGGAAAATACTCAGCGTGCGCCATGGTGGCATAATACACCGGAGCGATGTGACCATTTGAAAGCACGAGTCTATCACGCTCTTCCCATGCTGGATTTTTGGGATCGTGACGCAAAACATGAAAAAAAAGTAACGTAAAAATATCTGCCATACCAAGTGGTCCTGCTGTATGTCCAGACCCTGCTTCTACTAACATCTCTATAATAGAAGTTCGAATATCATTGGCTTTGAGTTCTAAAGTTTTGATTGTATCGTCAGCTAACATGGTTTAATTTTCTATGAGTTTTTCAACTGCTCTATAGTATCAATTATATCATTAGAATTGAAAATAACAGAACCTGAAATGAGCCTTTCTACGCCAGCTTCCACTAGTTTTGGTGCTGTCTCAAAATTTACACTACCATCGACAGATATCATGATGTCTGGGAATTTTTCTTTTAAGATTTTTACCTGACCCAGAACTCTTTCATCAAAATCCTGACCCTGAAAACCAATATTCTCTATACCCATCAACTGCACAAAGTCTACAGATGGAATCAAGGGGAAAATTTGTTCAGTTCCGGTAGTGGTATTTATAGCTATGCCTATTTCAATACTATCTCGTATATAAGGATCAATTCCTTCTAGAAAATGTTTAAATTCTTCTAAATTCCCAACAGCTTCGATGTGAAGAATAATTCTCCTCGGCCCTAGTTTTGTATAAATATCAAAATTTGTAATTGCATCAGACACCATCAAATCCAATTCAAATTCAACATCTTCCCAAAAAGGCATACCTTCACGCTCGTTGATGATGTTTAGAAAATGTTGATCTAGAGATTGATCCATAATATCCACATCTTTAGATGCTTGTCCGTAAAAAGGCCAGGAAATATTTTTTACAAAAATACCATCACAAATATCGATCTGGACTATGGATGCATATCCACGAACAATAGCGATTTTATCTTTTAAATCGTCATAATCTTTAGGTAAAATTGCGGGTATAACTTCTACCATTAGAATTTATTTATTCTTCTAATATGTCGCTCACCATCATCAAATTTCGTAGCTAAGAAAAGTTCGGTAGCAAATTTAGCTTCGTCTATACTTAAAAATCTAATTCCTAAAGATAAGACATTTGCATTGTTGTGCATTCTTGCGAGTTTAACAATTTCAAAAGTGTCTTCGCTTGTTTTGCCACTCACGTCTACGGCACCTAAGGGTGTTATGGGTCCATAAAATACTGCGGCTCTTATGCCTATTGTTCTATTGGCGCACATTGCCTCCCCTTGACCTGAGCCACCAAAAATAATTCCAAAACTATGCTCGTCCCCAGCCACAGCTTCGGCAACTTTTTTAATATAGTCTGGATAGTCATCAGTCTCCACATAATGGAGTGCTCCCATGTCTTCTACCTCATGCCCCAAACCACTCAAATATACTTTGAGCTCTTCCTTATATTCAAACCCTGCATGATCTGTTCCTAAAAATATTTTCATATACTAATTATACACCATATTATGGACATTTAAATGTAGGAGGTACATTTCCATCCGATAAATTTGCAGGCCAAGGAGGTCCTGTAATTTCTTTTGATTGACCATTACTATCCACACACCACAGACGATCCGTAGAATCATTGTTGCTAAGTGAAGATTTCAGTCTGATTGCAGCGACCCAACTATTTTTAGATGCACCACAAAATGAGGTATTGGGAGGGTTGGAATTATTTATTTTACTCATAACAGTTATCAAGGCCAGCCTGATAACAGGATCATAACTAAAAAGATTGTATCCCTGCCCAACACCTGGACCTGCAGCTGTTGAGCAAGTAGTACCTGCGGCATTATTTGGAAAATCGTAAGCTTTCTTATTCTGAAAATAAATTTCGGCTTGAGTTTGGACAGTTCTTAAATTTTGCTGAATAAAAGAATCAATTCCCTTCGCACGCGCAGTACTTACAGATATTAAAACAATAGAAGACAATATGCCAATAATCGCAACCACAACCAAAAGCTCAATCATTGTAAATCCTTTTCTAAAATTTTTAATCTTACTTAATTGCATTTCCTGTTTTAATAACATGCTCCACTAGCGTATATGTATACCCCATTTCGTTATCATACCAGCCCATGACTTTGACGAGGTTACCACCGACTACACGAGTCATTGCAGAATCTATAATCGACGCATGAGAATTACCTAAAATATCAGAAGACACGAGGGGCTCTTCGGTGTAACCTAAAATTTTATTCCAACGCTCTGACATAGAAGCTTTTTTTAATACTGCATTCACCTCTTCGGCTGTTGTTTGTTTTTTAGAAATAAAAGTTATGTCTACTATTGAGCCCGCAGGAACTGGCACCCGAATAGAAATACCATCAAAAAGTCCTTCGAGACTTGGATATGCTTTGGTGACTGCGATAGCTGCACCAGTAGATGAAGGAACGATATTTTGTGCAGCAGCACGACCTTCACGTAAATCTTTTTTACTCGGACCGTCTACAAGGGATTGTGAAGCAGTGTACCCGTGTACGGTATTTAAAATCGCTTTTTCAATACCAAAAGCTTCATCCATAACTCCGATAATCGGTGAAGCTGCATTTGTAGTACAAGAAGCGTTTGAAGTAATGTCGCAAGTTCCAAATTTATCTTCATTGACTCCGAGTAAAATAGTTTCCCCTGCTACTGTGCCGTCACCATCTTTGGCTGGAGCAGAAATCACAACTTTTTTTGCACCTTGATCTAAATGAAACTTTGCTTTTTCATAAGCAGTAAAAAGTCCTGTTGACTCTACTACTACATCAATACCCAAATCAGCCCAAGGCAACTTGGTGGTATCTTTTTCAGAAATTACTTTTACCTTTTTATCACCGATAATCAAATACTGGTCATTTGTCCCGTTAGATTTTTCAACTCGCACGGGATACCCCCATGTACGATACACCGTATCGTATTTTAAAAGATATGCCAAAGAATCAATAGAACCTAGGTCGTTGACTGCTACTATTTCTATCTCTGGTCTTTCCCAGGCAATTTTCAAAAATGCGCGACCTATTCTCCCAAATCCATTAATTGCTACTCGTGTACTCATAATATAAATGTAATTAATTAATAATTTCAGGTTCTACTGGCTCTTCTTGTGTTTGCTCAGTTATCACCTCTTCTTGTATTTCTTCTTCTATTATAACATCTTCTTCTAAATCTTCATTATTGTCTGTATTTTCTTCAACAGTTTCTCCTACTATTGGTTCAGCATTAGAATTAGAATTATTCTGATTACCTAGGAGTTCTATCAACTGCTCTTCAGTCACACAAGTCTCCCCTACGCACAATTTATCTGTATGCACTTCTTTCGCAAAAATACTTTGAATACCATTTTCAACATTCCCAAACCACGCCACCAACTTTGCGCCAAAAGAATTATCAACTTGATCAAAATTAAGTACCTCATTTATCTTCAAATCAATCTCTTTGATCGAAGCTACAGCATAAGGCAT
>Ga0163144_10010118_pt1 | contig 20155 bp, 12 predicted proteins | sample OliLak19BULKMAT1_FD_123175 | JGI IMG/M metagenome (GOLD analysis project Ga0163144, IMG submission 123175) | Freshwater microbial mat bacterial communities from Lake Vanda, McMurdo Dry Valleys, Antarctica - Oligotrophic Lake LV.19.BULKMAT1 | ecosystem: Environmental > Aquatic > Freshwater >... | reverse complement strand
CGGGGGGCAATGTGGTGGTCGGGCCGTTTCCATGGACCCCCCAGGCCGCCGGTGAGAGCCTCCTGTTCGGGGTCACTGCGGCTGGCGATCGCAGCAATCTCGAGACCGTGACTGCCGGACCGATCCCGACCGCCCGGCTCGTTCCACTCGACAACAACACCGCCCAACGGACGTTCTGACCGCCTGGCCCAGAAGGCGGCGAGTATCTGCGACAAGAAGGGAAGTTCGGTCGCCGCGGCCATGCCGCGTTCGACCGACTTCCACCGAAAGGTTATTAAATGGCGACACTCAACATCGACCTCCAAGAAGGGTTCACGAAAGACGAGATCCGGATCGAGGTGAACGGCCGAGAGGTCTACCACAATTCGTGTGCCACCACCCAACTCCTCGTCGGGCTGGCCGATTCCGCCCGCGTGCCTGTCCCGGACGGGCCCACGACAATCAAGATCGCGGTTCCGTCTCGCGGGTTGTCCCGGACTGAAGCAATCCAAGCCACTGGAGACACTTACCTAGGTATCTCAATTGACGGTCGCGGTTTGCAGACCCACACGTCCGGAACCCCGTTCGGCTATGCATGACGACCGGTTCCAGACCGGGACTGGTTTCCAAAGGAGATTCTCGATGGCAAGAACTATTTCTTCCGCGCCGGCCCAGTGTGAGCGGTCGGGACCGGTCAGCGGCCGATACGAGGGGGAATCGACGGCCTCGCCGGTCGCCGGACAGGAGAGGGCTCTCGACCTGCGGATCGACATCGACTCGCGGTACGCCAACTCCGCGGTCCTCAACCGGATCAGTGGGGACATGTATCAAGTCCAGCGGATCCGGATTCCGGGCCAGCCGGCCCGCACATGGCGGGTGTATCAGGAGTCGTGGGTCGTGCATGATCCGCAGGTGACCTGGGGCGACTGCCATGTGGAGATCACCGGCCAGGCGGAGTATTGGCGGGGCATCCACCCGCCGATCACCGTCCGGGTGCGGATCCCGTGGCGGACATCCGAGTTGGTCGGCCCGGCCGCCGTCACCCTCAGCCAAAACGGCGGGCAGGCGTGGGGGTTCGTGTGTGGCCGGGTCGGGGACTGGTTCCGGGAGATGAACCTGGAGGTCGATGTCTGCCAGTCGGTGAACTCGGCTTCCCTCCTCCCAGCTTACGACACCCACGCCCACGCTGATCGCCCGGCCGACACCCCTCGTCGGGTTCTGACTGTCCAGGAGTGCTACCGAGAGGCGGGGGTGCGGATGACCATCCGTGCGGATCGGACTGTGATCGATGACATGGACCCGGCGTTCAAGACCTGGTCGGCGATCGAACTGCACGACGCGATGGAGACCCACTTCAGCGAGTTCCGTGGCCCTTGGCCGAACTGGGAGATGTGGGGGCTGCTGGCCGGGACATACGACTCCCCCGGCGTCGGCGGGATCATGTTCGACGCCGCGGCAGCATATGGCGGGGCTGGCCGGGGGCCGGACCGGCAGGGATTCGCGGTGTTCCGAAACCACGACTGGTTCAAAAAACTGCCGGCCGGCGTCCCGGCGGACCAGGCCGAAGCGGAAGCCCTCCGGAAGTATCTTTACACCTGGGTCCACGAAGCGGGCCACGCGTTCAACTTCCTACACTCGTGGGACAAGAACCGGCCAGACGCCCTATCCTGGATGAACTACGATTGGAAGTACGACGCGAACCACACAGTCGGTTCGTTCTGGAAGAATTTCCGGATGCGGTTTGACGACGAGGAGTTGATCCACCTACGGCACGGGGACCGGCCGGCAGTCATGATGGGGGGCGATCCATGGGCCTCCGGCGGGCATGCCGAGGGGCCTGCCGCTGCCGAACATATGCACACCCCGCCCGGGGCGATGGCCGAACTTGAAGGCCACCCGCCACTCGAACTCCTCCTACGGTCAAAGGGATACTTCGAGTTCATGGAACCGGTCCACATTGAACTCCGGCTCCGCAACTTGCTACCCAACATCCCGCTCACCTTGGACACCCGGATGGGTCCCGAGTACGGTGGGACCACCGTCTACATCCGCCGGCCCGATGGCCGGGTGGTCGAGTACGACCCAATCCTTTGCCTGATCGCCTTGACGGAAACCCAAACCCTCGCCCCGACGCCAGCCGACGGCCTGCCCCAAGGTCAGGACCGGACCAGCCAAAGCGTCTTCCTATCGTACGGGAAGTACGGTTTTTATTTCGATGCTCCGGGCGAGTATTTGGTCCGTGCGGTCTACCGTGGTGCCGGGGACGTGTTGATCCCATCGAACCTGCTCCGAGTCCGCGTTGGCACCCCGCAATCGAAGGCGGAAGACCGCCTCGCCCAGGACTTCTTCTCCTACCAGGTCGGAATGGCCCTCTACCTTGGGGGCTCGCTCTCCCCGTTCTTAAAGACCGGCATGGACCTGATCCGCGGGCTGGTCGACGGGATCAAGGAGAAGGACTCCTTGCTCAAAACCCAACTTAGCACCGTGCTCGCCACAGCCGTCTCTGAACCGTTCCACCGTGTACAGAAGGGGAAGGTGACCAAGGTCTCTGAGGCGGACCCGGAAGAGGCTCTCAAGCTGACCGAGCCGGCTGTTGTCACCCTCCGGAAGGAGAAGTCGAAGGATCTAAACCTTGCGTACCGGGATCTGGTCGAGCAGCGGGTCGAGAACTTCATCGTTTTGGGCAATACCACTGAGGCGAAGAAAGAACTTACGACCCTTCAGAAGGACTTGAAAGCCCAGGGGGCCAACCTGAACATCCTAGACGAGATCAAGGCCGCCCACGACGCCCTTTAACGGGTGAGGCGGCCAGAGGCCAGTCGGGCAAGATAACACGAACCAGACAGGAGGTAAGGCATGGCCGACCAATCGACTTCGAACCCGCCATCTTCGATGTCGGACCTCGACCTACGGTTGAAGGAGATGGACGTTGAGGAGAAACGGAGCAAGCTCGATGCCATGAAGTGTGAATGGGGCCGGACCGTGCCCTGGTGGAGCAACTGGAACAACCCGGTCGCCCTAGCCGTCTTGGCGGCCATTATCGGCTACCTCGGCACCTTGCTTACCTGGTCTTTGGCCAATCAGTCCGAGTCGGACAAACAAGAAGCAGCTCGAAAGTCCGAAGCCAACCGGCATGTGCAGACCTTGGCGATCGAAGAGGCAAAACAGAAGGCGACGGAGCGACTGGAGCAGCAACGGCTTCAAGGAACACTAATCCTGGACGCGATTAAGACCGAGGGGACCGAGAAGACCAAAAGGGCAGCTATCAATCTGCTCCTGCTCGCGGACGCGAAACTCGTCACATTCGAGCCGGCGGCATTAGAGAAACTGGACAAGTGGTCCAGAGGTGAGGGGGGAGTGGGACCCGGCCTGCCGAGCAACACCCCCACCCTCCGAACTGAGCCGCTCGACGAGAAGGCGTACGAGAAGATACGCTTCGACGCGGAGTACGCAGTCTCGGTGCTGAACGTCCTGTTCGGCAGACGACTCGGCACTCCGTCCGTGAAGCCCACCGAGTTTGGTGACCGGAACGCATACGCCGACATCGATACCAAGACCATCCACGTGCCGCCGGCGATACAGTACATTCCCGAAATCACCTACCGTGAAGTCGCCCATTTGTATCGCCCCATGTGGGAGTATGACGGCGAATCCGGAGCATTGGGCACGTCATTCGCCGACATTCTGGCTTCGGTCGTGAAACAACGGCGGTTAGGGCAGACGGCGCAAACCGCCGACTGGGTACTGTACCCACGGGCGGTCGCGTGGTTAGCGGGGGAGGATCTGGCGAGGAGCACCGACATCACCCCACTCCGGTCGCTCAAAGCCCCAGGGACGGCCTTCGACAAGGACAGACAGGTCAGCCACATGAAGAACTACGTCAAGAAGCCTGGGGGACTGCACGACAACTCGGGGATCCCAAGCAAAGCGTTTTACGAGGCTGCGATGAAACTCGGCACGGACAAGGCTGGGGAGATCTGGGTGAAGTCCGCCATCGCGGTACCCGGTCCGCGGCCCACGTTCGCCGAGTTCGCCCGTGAAGCCGCCCGACAGGCCGAGGTTCTCCAAGGCGCGGACGCCCGCAAAGGGGTTCTCGCCGCCTGGGAGACTGTCGGCGTCGCACCCGCCAAGTGACAGCAACCGCGAGACCACGAAGGCGCGTCAAACGGACGGTCTACTTCATTGCATTCGAACCGGCATCGCCGGCGGTACACTTAACATCTGACCCGATTCTTTTGTGGAAAGAGATGCGTTTATGGCGGACAACGATCAGGGCATCGCTACTGTCTTCTTCGATCTGGGTGACACCCTTGGCGTCGCCAGCGTTGGCGGCACTCCGCGCCGGCTTGTCGGCTTCGACCTGTTTGGTTTTACGCTGGGTCTGTTACGCGACCTGAAATCGCGCGGGTTGCGGCTAGGTGTCATCTCGAACACCGGGACGGAGGGCGCGGTGGCCGTCAACGCCATCCTCCAGCCGACCGGGGTTCTCGCGGACCTCGATCCGGCGCTGTTGGTCTACAGCGCTGACGAAGGTGTGACAAAGGCCTCTCCGGAAATCTTCCGCCGCGCCGCGGATCGGGCAGGGTTCGCGACGACGCCGGAACGCTGTCTCTATGTGGGCGAGGACGCCGCCGAGCGCGTTGTCGCTGTCTCTGCCGGCTGGCAAGTCTGTTCGCATCCGCTAATGGTGGCTGAAGTGCTGGACGGTCAAGCGCTGCGGTTCGTCCGACTGACGGTGCCAACAAACCAGGCTTCCGACCCGTGGCGAGACGATCTGCGCAAACGCGCCTTCGTGCCCCAGTACATGAGTGGCACACGCGGCACGACCGTCTACGGGCTGACCAGCCAGCGCGTGGCACTGGAGTTGGTCAACATGCGATTTGGCGTCGAGATGCTCGGTGAGCCGGACCTGCCACGGACGACGGATCTGTTTTTGCTCCGCGACGACCTCGCAAGGCAAAGCGGCTTTTTGGCACCGCAGGGCGGGGCGGTTCACGCTTTTGCTGCGGCAGGAGCCGACCGCCTGTTGGTATCGGCGACCGCCGAGGGAGTCATCGCCGCGTTACCCGGCGGCACCGGCCCCGATACGTTCCATTTCCCCGCCGCCCGGCACGGGCACAACGCCCGGCTGATCCCCGACCCACTTTTGTGGGATGCCCCTGCGGCGACCGCCTCTTTAGCCGCATTCGCTGTTGCCCAGCCAGCGCTCTCGGACGAGGCAGTGGCGGCCATCGGCCAGATCACCCCGGCGGCTCTATTGCATACTGTAGAACGCTACAGCGGCCAACGCTCGCTCGATGGCAGCGTTGACGGCACGACGATCACGAGCCGGCACATTCTTTCCGCGGACAACGAACGAGCGATTGATCAACTCGTAGCCGACCTCCAGACGGCGGGGGGCGGGCGTTTTCAGATCCGCCTGCAACCATTCTCGTTCCAGGGACAGACGCTGCACAACATTGAGGCGGAACTACCTGGCAATTCGCCGGAGTTGGTGCTGGTGACCGCGCACATGGACTCGACCGCCGCTTCAGATGACCATTTTGACCCGGCGGGCGGCCGAGCGCCTGGAGCAGACGACGACGGAAGTGGCGTGGCCGCCGTCCTGGCCATCGCCGAGCAGTTCGCCGCCCTAACGGCGACCGTGCCGCCGGCTCGCACCGTCCGCTTCGTGCTGTTCAACGCCGAGGAGCAAGGGCGAATCGGCAGCATGGCCTACGCGCGCCGCTGCAAGGTTCGCGGCGAGGCGATTACGGCGGTTTGGCAGATGGACATGATCGGCTTCAACGCGACCCCGCCGCAAACGTGGGAGATCCATGCCGGCTTCGCGACGTCTCTGCCGGTGGAGGCTCGCAGCCGACGCCTGGCCGACCTGCTGGCCGCGACCGCCGCGCTCGTTACCGACCTTCCTCCGGCGCAAATCCACCACAGTGGGACGCCGGGGGGCGACGGTGCCGACGGTCGCAGCGATCACACCTCGTTCCAGGCGCAGGGTTACGCGGCCTGCGTGGTGACCGAAGACTTCTTCCTCGATGGCCCCGGCGCGGCTGCGCCGGACATGAATCCCCATTATCACCGAGCCGCCGACCTCGTCGTCGATCCCGACTACGCGGCTGCACTGACCCGAGCCGTCGCCGCGGCGGCGTGGCTTTCGACGCTTCAGGGCGGCTCGCCCAACGGACTGACTACTTCTTTTTCCTCCCAGGAATTAACCATGCCAGCAAGCCGAAAACTCGACACGCGAACCCGTAACCGTTCGGGAACCCCCTTCGGCCTTGTCGCTCCAGCGCCCCTCGCGCCAAGCCGGACGAACGCCGTCACCGGCTCGCCGACGGTCGTCCCTGGACCGGTCGCCACTGCCGCCGACAAGCCGCTGATCGAGCGGGCGCTGGCCTTCGTGCAGAGGCAGTCGGCGAGTTTCGGAGTGGGGGCCGGCCAGGTCGCCGAGTTCTTCCCCGATCCCAACGTCCAGCGGACCAACTCGGGCAGCGCGGCAGTCAACCTCAAGCAGCATTACCGCGGCTTGACCGTCTTCCAGATGTCACGCACGGTCCGTTTCGGCCCCACTGGGCAACTGGTGGACGCGGCCGGCGACACTGCCGGCATCGCCGAGGGGCTGGACATCGAGCCGAAACTCTCCGCCGATGCCGCCGTCTTACTGGCCGCCAAACACCTCGCCTCCACCGGAGCGGGCGAGACGGTCCGCGACATGTTCGGCCGCGAAACGCCTGCCGCGCAGATCGACATCAAGGAATTCCAGCCCGAGGTCATCTCCGGCTTCCCGCTGCCGTCGCGCCCGACCGTCTTCGCGAAGGGGCCGTTCGAGAACCCGATCCCGGCGTACCTGCTGATCTTCCAGTCCAACCGGTCGCGCCTCGCTTGGCACGTCATCCTCACCTTCCCCGACTACGCCGACCAGTTCGTCGTCCTCGTCGCCGCCGACACCTCGACGGGCGAGGTACTGTTCTGCAAAAGCACCATGCAGCGAGCGCTGGGGCGCGGGAGGGTCTACGAGTTCGCCCCAGCCGAGGACGGTTCGGACAATCGTCAGCTGATCGACTTCCCGCGCCCGCTCGGCGACTATCCGGTGATGCCGACGACGCCGTTGAGCGGATTCCCGCACGACTGGGTCGCAACCACCGAGGCGAGAGGCAACTCTACCCGCGCGACGCTCAACAACACGGCCACGAGCTTGCCCGGCGTGCCTGGACCGGGCGGCCGCGTCATCTTCGATCCCGCCGACCCTGTCGGTGATGACCAGAAACTGCTGAACATCTTCTACTACTGCAACTACATGCACGACTTCCTGTTCATCCTGGGCTTCGACGAGGGTAGCGGCAACTTCCAGCAGACCAACTTCAGCAGCGCCGGCGCGGGCGGCGACCCGGTGCGCGCCCGAGCCCACAGCGGCGCGGTGTTCGGCACGGCCAACATGTCCACCCCGGCGGACGGTTTGCCGCCGCTGATGAACATGGGGATGGTCGTCTCGACGGACCGACACACGGCGTTCGACGCCGACGTGGTCTTTCACGAGTACATCCACGGGCTGACCAACCGGCTCGTCGGCGGGTGGCTGGACACCTTCTCCCTGGATGCCTTGCAGAGCGGCGGCATGGGCGAGGGGTGGAGCGACTATTTCGCCCTGACCTTGCAGAACTTCTTCCGCACGGCGGAGAAGGTGGTCGTCGGCGACTGGGTCGTGGCCAACTCACAAGGCATCCGCCGCCACCCCTATGACGATGCCTATCCGTTCGGCTACGACGACCTGGCCAGTTCGCCCGAAGAGCATGACATCGGCGAGGTGTGGTGCGCCGCGCTAATGATGATGACGCGGCGGCTGCGGAGGGCCCTGGGCGACGACCAGCAGGGCTACCGTCTCGCCTGGCAGTTCGTCGTCGACGGCCTCAAGCAAACGCAGGCCAACCCGACCTTCCTCGAAGCCCGCGACATGATCCTTCGCGCCATCCAGGATATGTCGACGGCGAACCGCATTTCGTCGGCGACCCATCAGTTAGCCCGGCGGGCCGCCTGGGAGGCGTTCGCGCACTTTGGCATGGGGGCGGGCGCGATTTCCGATGACGCCAACGATGTTGCAAGTATCGTCGCGGACAACACTATCCCGCCTGGCGTCTAAGGGTGGCAACGTGTTCTGATACTCAACTGAATGTGGCGCCTGTCGCCAAAGTTTTTTCCTAGAATCCTATGGGGCGGCACACCGTGTCGTCCCTAGCGTCCAAACCGAAGAGGTGAAACATGCCGAAAAAAGAAGGGGCGTTCGGGAAGTTGCGTTGGGAGCGATCGACCGCGCAGCCGTCGGCGCTGGTTCAAGCCGACCCGGTGGCGCGGGCGTTGGCCCAGAGCGGAATTCCGCGAGCTCCCGCCCCATACGACGCGACACCACTGACGGAAGCACGCTATCTGCTGCGCGCAGCGTCGGAGGTCGAGCACGGCTTGCTGGTGCAGTACCTCTACGCGGGCTTCTCCATCGATCCGACCGCACCGGGGCCAGTGCCCGTCAATGGCTGGCCGCGTCGCTACATCAAGATCGCCATTGAAGAAATGTTCCACCTGATCAGTGTACAGAACATGATCCTGGCCCTGGGCGGCGAACCCTACTTCGATCGCGCCGACTTTCCTATCGCGCCCGGACAGGCCGCGCTCTACCCATTCCCTTTCGCGCTGGAGCCGGTATCATTGGACTCGGTCGCGAAGTATGTCATCGCCGAGAGTCCGAGCGACGTCCCTACCGAGTTGCAAGCCGAAATCGCACAGATCGCCCAGCAAGCCAACCAGGCAGTCGGCGGGACGGTCAACCACGTCGGCGCGCTCTACGCGATGCTGTACTGGCTTTTCCAACCCAGCGACGCGCCGCAAGGGCCGTGGCAGATCCCCACGACGGAGTTCCCTGCCGGTTGGCACCTGAAGCCTGAAGACTTCGCCAGCGGGGCGGCTGTGGAGGCGAGGTTGGCCACGAACGACGAGTTCGAAGGCGAGGGAATGCCCCCGACCCTCGCGACCCGAACTTTTCGCGAATCGTCTGGGAGGTGAAAAACGCAGTTGACGCGATGAACGCCATCACCCAGATCGCGGTTCAGGGGGAAGGCTGGGAAACTAATGACGACATGCTGACGCACTTCGAGGAGTTTCTCAGCCTCTACCGTGAGCTCACGCAGTTCGTGGCTGGGACCGGGCAAAGCCCCGTCCACAAGGTCCCACGCCACTCCAACACAACCCCGCCTGGAGCGAGCGATCCTCGTCTGGACGAGGGGCGAATTACGCACCCCGATTCCCTGCTTTGGGCCTCGCTGTTCAACGCACGCTATCAGATCATGCTCACGGAACTTTATCTGGCGGTGGCCCAACCGCGCCCCTCGAATCCTGGAGCGGTGGGTCGGGATGCGCTGATAAACCATGCAATCAGTGGCGAAATGCGCGGATCGATGGGTGTGCGCGGGCTGGCGCGGAAGCTGGTCACCTTGCCCCGTCTGGCTGTCACACCGGGCGGTACGGAGACTCCCGAGCGAGCCGCCGCGCCGTTCGAAATCCCGGGAGTCCTTCCCGAAGGCATCGCGCTGCACTGGGCGCATTTCCGCTCTTTGCTTTTGCAAGCGACACTACTTGCCGACGCGATTCTGGCCGTGCCGAACGGGCCGGGCAAACCGACGGACGTCGAAATGACTCGGCTGAACGCTCTCAAGACGGCGGATGCAGCCCTGTTGGCGGCGATCCCGACGGCGTGACCGGACGATCCAGGGAGTTCAGTGGAAGAGAAAGGTCCGGACTGCTGGTGGAAGATCGATAGCAGAGATTTGCAAACGCTAACTCGCGATTGCGAGGGAGGATGTATGCTCCGTTCAAGGACTAGCCAATCGTATATCCTGATTTGTTTGGCAGCCGGCCTCTCGTTGGCTGGCTTCCGGGCGATCAGCCAAGCGTCGGCAGGCGACGCGCGCGCTGAGAAGGGCGAGTGGGCCGCCGTCTTCGATTGGCCCAACGTCCCCATCCACGTCCACGTCCTGGCCAACGGCAAGGTGCTGTTCTGGGGCCGCCGCGAAAAGAACCAGGGACTCGACCCCCACGATTGCAAGCCGCGCCTTTGGGATCCCGCGAAGGCGACGGACCCCTTCTCGTTCACGGCCAACGAGCCGGGCTTCAACCTGTTCTGCTCGGGCCACACGTTCCTGGCCGACGGGCGGCTGCTCGTCGTCGGCGGGCACATCATGGACAGTCACGGCGAGAAGAAGGCCACGATCTACGACCCCGCCACGAACAAGTGGGCGGGCATCGAGGACATGAACAAGGGCCGCTGGTACCCCACCGCGGTGACCCTGGCCGATGGCGGCGTGCTGGTCTCGTCGGGGCAGATCCAGGGCAATCAGGGCAACAACAAAGTCCAGCAGGTCCTCGATCCGGGCAAGGACAAGTGGCGCGGCATCGTCGAGCACAAAACCATCCCGCTCTACCCGCGGATGCACCTGGCACCGGACGGTCGGGTCTTTTTGGCCGGGCACCTGCAGACGACCCAACTGCTGGAAACCCGCGACCCCAGCAAGTGGCAAGTGGTCGGCAAATCGAAGGGCCAGCAGCGCGAGGACGGCTGCTCGGTTTTGTACGACGCGGGCAAGGTCCTCATCGTGGGCGGCGGTCGGCCGCCGCAGAAGACCGCCGAGGTGATCGATCTGACGCAGGGCACGCCGGCCTGGAAGGACGCCCAGAGCATGGCGTTCGCCCGCCGCCATCACAACGCCACGCTACTGCCCGACGGGACCGTCCTGGTGACGGGTGGGACCAGAGGCGACGGCGGGCCGCACCCGTTCAACGACCTGAGCAAGCCCGTCAAGGAGCCGGAGTTGTGGGATCCGGCAACTGACAAGTGGATCACGCTTGCCCCCGAAAAGGAGTCGCGCCTGTACCATTCTACCGCCGTGCTGCTGCCCGATGCGCGCGTGCTCAGCGCCGGGGGCGGCGAGTACCGGCTCGACAACGGCCACGAGAACGCCGCCAAGGACTCGCTCCGCAACGGACAGATCTTCTCGCCGCCCTATCTCTTCCGGGGCAAGCGCCCCGAGATAAGCTCCGCGCCTGAGTCGGTGAAGCACGGGGATACGTTCGAGGTGGGGACGTCCGAACCGGATAAGGTCGGGTATGTCAACTGGATTCGGCTGCCGTCGGTGACGCATTCACTGAACATGAACCAGCGCTTCAACTTCCTGAAGTTCACCACGGGCGACGCGAAACTGAAGGTGACGGCACCGGCCGATGGCAAGGCGTGTCCGCCAGGGCACTACATGCTATTCGTGCTGAATAAGGACAAGGTGCCTTCAGTCGCCAAGATCATCCGCATCGACTGAGCCACCACGGACACCGTGAGAATGAACATGCGTTTGTACTTCGTAGAGTGCCTGCTCCTGCTGTCGCTGTCGATATGGCCCTCTGCGGCAGTGGCCCAGGTCGTCGAGGTGGTAGTCGGAGTGACGCCCACCTGCCCCTACGGAATCGCCGGGTGTTGGCCCGGCGCGCACGAAGGGCTGAAAGCGCTCACCGGGGTGGAGTCTGTTGCCGAAACGCCGGACAGTTACAACTGCACCGGGACCGTCTGCCTGAAGCACGCCGGCCTGCCGGATATAGACAAGTGGCCCAAAGAGTTCGCCGACGTGGTGGGTAAGGTGTTCGTCTTCCGCGGTGTCGAAGTGACCGTCAAGGGCGTCGTCGAAGGCGAGGGCGACGCCATGGCCCTGCGCGTACCCGGCGTGAAAGAGCCGATCCCGCTGGGTCCACTGCGCGACAAGCTCCAATGGAACTTCCGCAAGCGGGCGGCCCGCCAACCCGAGGACGACGAGCGCGACGCCTGGAAGCACCTCGCCGCCGCCCGTAAGAAGGACGACACGTTTGAGGTCGTCGTCACCGGGCCGCTGCGCAAGACCGACAAGGGGTTCGCCCTACAGGTCCGCGAATTCTTTCCCGAACAGCCGGCGCGTGTGCGCCGGAGAGACTGAACTCGATCACTTGTGAACCAAGAACCAGGAGAGATTCTCATGTCCGACAGTCCGAAGCACAAACACGGCCGCACCCAGTTCTTCATCGAGGGCGAAGGCTACGCGGCTTCCGCCATGCCGTCGCCCCGGACGAAGGCGATGATTCCGGGGGTCGCCGCCGCGATGGACGCGGCGGCCCCCCCGCCGCCCGACCCGAGCCGGGCCTTCCGGTTCTGCCGGCTGTTCCCGGACCTCGCTAAGTTCGAGCCGAACGAGGCGGGACTGATCGAACTCGGGGGAGCCCTCGAAGACCCGTTCGTGCCGGGAGCGATCGACACGCAGATACCGGCAGGGTTCACCTACTTCGGCCAGTTCGTGGACCACGACATCACCTTCGACCGGACCCAGGGCATCCCCGCGGGCTCGCTGGAGCCGGGGGACATCGAGTCGGGGCGGACCCCCGCCCTGGAACTCGACAGCGTGTACGGCCGCGGGCCCAAGAACTCCCCCGAACTGTACGAGGCGGACGGGGTCCGGCTCAAGATCGGCACGACCACTGGCCGTCCGGTCTTCGGCGTGACTGCCGTTTTCCCGAACGACCTGCCGCGCCTCCCCCCCGACCACCCAACCGACCCGAAGCAGGCGGTCATCGGCGACCCCCGCAACGATGAGAACTTGATCGTCGCCCAGACCCACATCGCCTTCCTCAAGTTCCACAACAAGGTGGTAGACCACCTGAAGGCCGCCGGTATCGGCGCGGGCAAATTATTCGAGGAGGCCCGCAAGACGGTCGTCCAGCACTACCAGTCAATCGTCATCCACGACTTCGTCCGCCGTCTGGCCGACCCCGCCGTCTTCGACGATGTCTTGGCCAAGGGCCGGAAAGCCTACTCCACCAAGGGCGCTTCCAAGGCGACCCTGTGCATGCCGGTGGAGTTCTCCGTCGCCGCCTACCGGCTGGGCCACAGCCTGATCCGGAACCGGTACCAGTGGAATCGCGTGTTCAGTACGGGCGGCGTGGCTGCGGGCGCGGTTGCACTGCCCCCGGCCCTTTCGCTATTCTTCCTCTTCTCCGAGGTGTCGGGCATCCCACCCTTCGGGCCCGGCGACAACGCAACGCTGCCGAGCGACTGGATCGTGGACTGGCGGCGGATGTACGACTTCAGCGAACAGCCCGGCGGATCGCGGCACCCGCAGCTGAACTTCGCCCGGCTCATCGACACGAACCTGGCCAGGGATCTGCAGACCCTGCCGGAGTTCGCCCTCGCGGAGCAGGAACATTTGAAGTCGCTGGCCGTTCGCAACCTGCTCCGCGGCCGGCTGCTCGGCCTGCCGACGGGCCAGGACGTGGCCGCTAAGCTGGGTGTCACGGCGTTGACGCCGGCCGAGGTCGCGTCGGGGAATCACTCGACTAAGATCATGGCGCACGGCTTCGACCAGAAGACGCCGCTGTGGTTCTACATCCTCAAGGAGGCCGAGGTGAGCCAGCAGGGAAAGCACCTAGGGGCGGTCGGCAGCCGTCTCGTGGTCGAGACGTTCCACGGCTTGGTCGAGGGGAGCGACTACTCCATCCTCAAGCAAGCCGGCTGGAAGCCAACTCTGCCGGCCGCGCAGGTCACGCATTTCACCATGAACGACTTACTGCTGTTCGTGAACGACATCAATCCGATCGGGGATTGACCGCCTGTGCGCGCTGGGGCGCATTACCGAATCGATACGTTCGCGCGTCTGTTACCTTCACCCCAAGACCTATGAGGTATTCGATGTCCATCAACTTCATCCCGAATGACCCGAACGACACCAAGCTGCCCATGCGGGTGATCAGCCCGCGGCCGAACCGTCCGGCGAACCGGGCCGGGTTCACTTTCTTCGGCCAGCAGCCGGAGGACACCTTTGACCCGACCACCCAGACCGACGGGTTCCTGTTCTGGCAATGCCGGGAAGCCGCGCTCGCCGCCCTGGAGGCCTGGGAAGACGTCTCGGGAGGCACGTTCGCTAGCTGGCAGGGCCTTCAGGGACCCATGAAGAAGCTCGAACTTCGCCCCGACGATGGGGTGGAACTCAACGCATTCTACAACCGGGTCAGCCTGAGCTTCTTCCACTTTCCCACTGGGGGAGAGACATTCTTGTCCGGGGCCAGTACCGACGTGGTCGCCCACGAGGCGGGACACGGTATCCTCGACGCCATCCGGCCGGACATTTGGGACTCTGCAGGATTCGAGGTGAACGCCTTCCACGAGGCGTTCGGCGACTGCGTCGCCATCCTGACCGCCCTACTCGACGGACCCACACGGGCCGCCGTCCTCTCGTCACTCACCCAGAAGAACCTCGTCGAGGTGACGGCCGAGAACCTGTCCGCGGGAATCAAGAAGGTCGCGCCGAACCACAACGCATCGGTCCCACGGCGGGCCCTAAACAAGTTCAAGTGGCAGCTCCCGTCCACCTTGCCGGACTTCGATAGCACAGGGGACGGACCGGGTAAGCTAATCAATGAGATCCACAGCTTTGGGCAGGTGTTCAGCGGGTGTTTCTACGACACGATCGTGAATCTCTTTCAGGCGAACGGCGGATCCACTGACGGACAGTTGCAGTCGGCCACCCGGACGGCTGGCCGTCTGCTCGGGCGTGCGGTGGCGACTGCGCCCGCAGATGTCCGGTTCTTCCGGGAGGTCGGTCGGGCAATGGTCAAGGCGGACGAAACGGATAACGCCGGGGCCAACCGGGACGCGGTCAAGGCCGCGTTCGAGGGCCACGACATCACGCTTGGAACCGGGGCGATGCTGGCACCGGTCGCTGCCCTCGCGGGCGCGGCTCCGAGCATCAAGGCGGCAGCGGCCACGTTGGGGGCGGCGGGCAAGAAAGATCTGCTCGCCCGGATCGGCGCGGTTGGCGGGAAGCTGGCCATGTCCGCCTTGCGGATCGGCACGGAGACGGTGGCCGAGGCGATCCATGAACGGTTGGTCCCCCTTGATGGGTTGAGTACGAAACTGAAAGGGGTGGTGGCGAAGGCGACAGAGTCGGTTCTGGTCGGGGACTCGAACGGGCGGGCGGCCATCCTCGGAACCTTGCCGGAGCCGTCGGCCACCTTCGACGAGGTGGCGACATTTGTGCGCTCGCTGCTGAAGCAAGGCGCAATTGACTTCGGGGGCAAGAAGGCGGTGGCAGGGGTCGCCAAAACTCGGGTCGATCCCGTCACCCACGAGATCAAAATGGTCAACGGGCAGAAGGTACTCACCCGCGTCCGGTTCGCCTGCCGGTGCTGCGGTCCAGTTGCCCGAGCGCTATCGTCCCGAGTAACCGCGGCGGATTAACCGCAGTCGTCCAGCGGCGTCCCGCTCGACGACGTGCGACACCCCAAAAGCGGGTGTCGCCGCGCCTGAGACTGCGACCTTAGAACTCTTCACCAAGCCAGCGACGAAGTTGAGTGCATCGGCCACCTCCTCCGGACTGGGGCTGGCCGCTGCCGCATTGGCCACCCGTCCATCCGGGGTCAGTTCGACGGTCACTTCGGTCTGTAGTTCGACGTACAGCCCGTTGATCGGCCCAAGCCGCGGGTCGTTGAGCTGGACCAGTCGGCCGGCCCGGCCGCGGATGGTTCGCCCGTCGCCCCCGGTCGGGTTGAATCCAATTAGTCCCTGCCGGATGGCCAGGGTCGTCGCTATCGCCGCTGCCCTGTTCCCCGCGTGCTCACGGGCGATCAGCTCCGCGAGCGTGGTCGGGGCGTCAGCCCAATCGTCAAACCCTGCCATTCCGCTCGTGGCCGGACCGAACCGAACCGGGGTAAGTCCATGTTCCTCACACTTTTCCAGGTGAGTCGTGTTCTCGGTGACGAACAGGCACTCGGCGAGGGCCGCTCCAGTTCCCGAACGCTCCACTGCTATCTCGAAGATGATCCGGTCCGGCTTGGGAACCCCGCTCCGCGACGAGATCGTCACGCGAGACTCGAACGGCTGGAAGAACCCGGCCAGTCCGCTCGGCCCGAGTACTTGGTTGCGGTATTGCTCCTCCAGGGCGGCGACCTTCTCCTCGGTCCGCGGCGGAGCGGGCATGTGGTAGTCCGAGATGACACCCAGAACGAGCGGCTGATTGTCGACAGTCTCGAAACCAGCGATCGCCGCGAGCGCAGCGACCGCCCCGGGGAACGGCAGACCATCGTGGATGAGCGTCTCGCCAACGTCGAAGAACGCGATCTTTATCATGAGATGCCTCCCAGGTGGTTCGAGGCGATTGTTTGCCATGATGCACCGACGGCGGGACTTGTCACGAACTTTCGCTGCTCGTATGACCTGCGAGACGCGAGGAATTCTCAGCGCGACCCGTGGCGACACTATGGACACCGACCCGCGAGCACACCCTTAAGCTACGAGCATAGAGGTAAAGAGGCGATGGAGACCGGTCTTCACAGGTGATTAGCTTCGGCGAAGCGGATGTGCAAGCGATAGGCTATAGACTACGACAGCTATCACCACCCAGAACGGGCCGCGGGACGAATGGCCCCTCACCGAACCTAACGGGCGACAGACGATGGCAAACCTTGGCAACGCCTGGCATATTCCCGGCGGCCCCGAGCCAGAAGGCTCCGCTGGCATGCGCGACCCGGTAGGCGGCGTCTTCGCCGGCTCGACCGTCACCGTCTTCAGCGGGAACCAGTTCCGCGGACATGGCAACCCCGGCAACCAACTCCAGGCCGGCAGCAAACTGCTCTTCCGGGCCGCCAACGACACCGCCTGGCGTGAATTGCCGCTCACATTCCGCCAGGCGTCGGGCAACAACAAGTATTTCGCGGCGACCATCCCGGCCGGCACGTTCGCCGACGGCTCCGCCGTCCAGTATTACTTGCGGATCGCCTACGACGACCGCGACACCACGTTCCTCCACGCCGGCGGCACCGGGTCGGCCGCCACGGCTGACGAGGGCGCGGCCCGAGCCGCGCCGTTCGGCTTCCCCGTCGGCCCGTCGGGGGAATTCCTGTCCGTGGACTCTGGCGTGCTGCAGGCTCGCGTCTACCGCGGCACCGGCCACATCGAGCTGAGCGGTCCCGACCTCGGCGGGGCGCCCCAGGTCGTCAGTTTCGCAGCGATGGCGGTGCGTGCCTCCGGTCGCACCGATGTCATCGGTCGCGTCCTGTCGTCCTCCACGTCGCCGACCGGCCTGGAACTGACGCAGGACTTGGGCGGCACCCCGGTCCACGCCCGGCTCGGCTTCCCGCGCGACGGCGTGATGCGTTACGAGGTCATCGACTGGGCCGGAGTGGCACCTTCGCAGACAGCCGTCGCCGCGCAGTCCGGCGACGAAGAGCACTTCTACGGCTTCGGCGAGAAGTTCAACTCGTTCGACCAGGCCGGCAAGGTCGTGCGAATCATGACCTCCGACCATCCCGGCGACAAGGGCGACCATTCGTACAAGGTCATGCCCTGGTTCGTGAGCACGCGCGGCTACGGCTTCCACCTCGACTCCACCGCCGAGAGCCTATTCGACATGCGGCGGAAAGGCGGGTTTGCCGTCGCGAACCTCTCGCCGTCGCTGGCGTTCGACGTGGTGTACGGCCCACGCCTGACGGACGTGCTGTCGCGCTTCACCGCCCGCGTCGGCCGGCCGCCGCTGCCGCCGCCCTGGGCGTTCGGGCCGTGGATCTCGACGGACGTCTGGCGCAACGGCGGCGAGGTTCGCTATGCCGTCACCCGGCACCAGGAGCGAGGCATCCCGGCGTCGGTGTTCGTCTTCGATTCGCCGTGGGAGGTTTCCTACAACGACTTCAAGTTCAACGCCGAGCAGTTTGGCACGGTGGAGAAGTTCCGCGACGAGGACGGCGTTGAACACGACGGGTTCGACATGAGCGGCGGCATCGGCGAGCTAATGACGTTCCTGCAGCGCAACGGCCTCAAAGCGGTATGCTGGATGGTGCCGTTTATCAACACGTCCTCGACTAGGGCCGACCGCGACGACCACGGGGTCCGAGGCCAGAACTTCGGGCAGTCGCCGAACTACCAGTCCGGCAGCGACGGCGGGTTCTTCGTGCGGGCCTCGAAGAACGGGCCGCCGCTGAAGGTGCGCTGGTGGAAGGGCGAGGGCAGCCCGGTTGATTTCACCGACCCCGCCGCTCGCGACTGGCTCGCCAACCAGCTCCGGGCGCTTCTGGACAGCAGCTCCGTCACCACCAGGACGGGGCGGGAACCAGCCATCGGCGGCTTCAAGACCGACGATGGCGAGAGCCGCAGCTCTGATGGCAACGTCTACATCCCCGAGAACGCCACTTACGCCGACGGGCGCACTGGCCGCGAGATGCGCAACGCTTACTGCATCGAGTACCACGGCGCCGTCTACCGCGCCCTGCGCGCCGCCGTCGGCGACGATGGCCTGATCTTCGCTCGCAGCGGGTTCACCGGCACGCAGGCATTCCCCGGCTGCTGGGCCGGCGACAATGCCCCAAACTTCGGGGACGAGAATGGCATGCCCGGCGTGATCGTCGCCGGCCTGTCGGCGGCGATGAGCGGCTACTCGATCTGGGGGCACGATGTCGGCGGCTACCTCAACGGCAACTTCTCCGCGGTGTCGCGGGCGAACCTGTTCATGCGCTGGGCGCAGTTCGGCTGCTTCTCGCCGATCCTGCAGATGCACCGACAGGTGAAGAAGCGGCAGGGCGACCCGGACGCCGCCGCGCTTGGCCAGTATCCCTGGGGCTACGGCCGCGAGGCGGAGGAGAACTACCGCTTTTACGCCGTGCTGCACACCCGGCTGTTCCCGTACATCTACAGCTACGCCAAGGAGGCGAACGAAAAAGGGCTGCCGATCATCCGCCCGCTGGTGCTTCTGGATCAGGACGATCCAGAGACGCACGGCGTGGAGCACACCTATCGGTTCGGCAACGAGTTCCTTGTCGCCCCGGTGATCCGACCGACGCCGGCGGGAGAGGCGACCGAGAGGGAATTCTACCTGCCGCGCGGCACCTGGCGGGATTACTGGACCGGCGAGGGGCACGCTGGCGGGAGCGAGGTCCGTTGGCGGAGCGCCGACCAGAAGCGGTTCCCGCTGTTCGTGCGCACGGGGGCGATCGTGCCCATGCTGCTCGACGACGCGCGGACGCTCTGCGGCGCGGACTACGTCAATGACCCGACGGTGCGGACGGCGGGCGATGGGCTTTGGCTGTTGATCTACCCGGCATCGGCCAACTCGGCGTTCACGGTATACGATGGGACCGAGGTGCGCTGCGAGTCGGAGGGGAACGACCGGGCCATCGTACTCCAATCTATACCCCGCTCCGTCGTCCTCAAAGTCTTCACAAACCAGCCAGACGCCGTGAGCCTCGACGGTGCCTCTCTGTCGCTCGCGACGGTGCCGGCGGGGTTCGACTCCTCAAACACGAACTGGGACTTGCCGCCGGCCCTCAACTCGGCCGCGGAGGGATGGGCCTTCGCCAGCGGGTTCTTGTTTGTCAAGTTCCGGCACGTTGGCGGCGTGGTGCGGGTCCGGTTCTGAGTGGAGGTTCAAAACTCCGGGCAATCGGCGTCGATCCAACCTTCGAAGAACTTGATGTGTTCTGGCGCGACATCCGGTCGTCCAGACGGCATCCGCGCATAGGTCGAGCCGTCGCATGGCTTGTCTTCCTTTGAGTGCTTTGATCAGGTTGGAGTTTCGTTGCTCGCCCCGCCAACGCCGGTGAGGCGGCAGAGTGCAAGAGGCAATCCGGGGGCGTTCTGCTATGGTGAGGCTCCGGGGTCAATCTGTCGGACAACCAGTTCTCAAACCTGACCGGGGCGGTTTTTGAGATATTGCCGATTCAAGACTATTACGTTGGGCAGTTGAAATGCGAATGCTGGATCGCCGATTAGTTAGTCGTTGGCTTCGCGATGTGCTCATATTGAGGTATCAATTGCGGGCGGTGCCCGCATTGCCCTCCCTTTGCCCACCCGGCTTTTGCCTACGAACGTCGAGCGTCTTGCGTGAACGATCGACTCACGGAAAAAACATGGCTCAATTGGGCAACTACATTCAGGCATTCTGGTTACTGCTATTGAACCGTCCCCGAATCGTGCTGTCCCAAGCGGATACGCCTTGATGGAAAAGTTCAACTGGCGTCCTGCTGCCTCCACATTGCCAACTGTATCCTCTGGATGACAGGTGGCGACATAACCCTGGCACTGGCCAGGGTTTTTGTTTTTCTCTTCCGATTCGCCAATGTCAGCGAGTGTCTCCGAATGACT
>Ga0163144_10010116_pt1 | contig 20156 bp, 17 predicted proteins | sample OliLak19BULKMAT1_FD_123175 | JGI IMG/M metagenome (GOLD analysis project Ga0163144, IMG submission 123175) | Freshwater microbial mat bacterial communities from Lake Vanda, McMurdo Dry Valleys, Antarctica - Oligotrophic Lake LV.19.BULKMAT1 | ecosystem: Environmental > Aquatic > Freshwater >... | reverse complement strand
TGATTTTCTATTTTTACCCAATTACCCCATTTACCCAATCACCGGCTGCGTGCCCTCACCAAAACACCGGCCTAAAAAACGCCACCCCCTGCCGCCCTTCCCTCCGGTACTTCACGTAAAAGGTTTGCCCCAATTCGTTTTCGTAGCTGAGGTAAATCCGGGGTTCGCGCAGGCCGGGCGGGGTGAGGTTTTCGAGCAGGGCCACTTCCCGCTGCCGGTTACGATTGCGGCGGTACTGCTGGAGCAGGCTCGGCGGGAGGTCGAGCAGGGTTTTGGTCTCGAAGGTCAGCGACTGCCCGGCGGGCACGCGCACGCGTTGCCCGTTGGCGAAGGGTTCGACGTAGAGCAGGTCGGTGAAAATCTGGTGGTTTTTGTCGAAATGAAAACGGATGTTGAAAGCGTCGAATTTCGAGTCGTTCTGCACCGTCAGGTAGTGCAGCCAGCCCGCTTCCCACTCGGCATCCGGGCGGCCACCCCGGTAGGTGGACGTATCCACGCGCAGGCTCAGGCGGGGTTGAATTTCAATCCGGGTTTTGAGTTGGCGCTGAAACAGCCACAATAACGCCGAGCCGACCAGCCCTCCGATGCTGATGGATTTAAGGTCGATGACCTGGTCGATTTCCTGGAGTACGTCCCACATAATTTTGGCGGTTTTACAGCATCAACGGTTTTCATTCGTACTTACCCCGTCGTACAACGTCGGGAAACCCTCTGAAAACGAGGGCTTTGCGTTGCTTCGCCGGGGCAGCGAGTCAGTGGTCACTCGCGGGAGGCGAGGAGCGAAGGGGGGCGATGAAAAAGGAGTTGGGTTCATGTGAAAGGGAGGATTGGAGCGGCAACCGCCGGGGTTCTTTTGCAAAAGTCGTAAAAATAGAATGCCAATATATTTGACTTGAAATATATTTTTCAAAATTTAACATATAACAATTGGATAAACTCCGACGAATAGGTCGATTTGGGCTTTCTCAGGAAAGTACGGGAGTTAGGTGTTTCTCACAGATTTCTACAGATTTGTGGCACAGATTTTCACGGACGATGACTTTCTGTGTGCGTCTGTATCTTAAAATCCGTATAAATCTGTGAGAACCCTTTTTCTTTACCTTTTCCTTACCACCTCTGGCCTCGCCCAGGAAAAGTGGGAACCAGCCATTAAAGCCTTCGAAAAAAAAGACCGGGAAACGCCCCCGCCGAAGTCTCCGATTGTGTTCGTAGGCAGTTCGTCGTTTGCCTTCTGGACCGACGTGCAGGCGTATTTTCCCGAAAAACCCATCCTCAACCGGGGATTCGGCGGCTCCGAACTCAGCGACGCCCTCCACTTCGCCGACCGGGTGATTCTGGCGTATAAACCCAAGCAGGTGGTGATTTACGCGGGCGAGAACGACCTGGCCATCGGCAAGAAAAACGCGACGGACGTGTACCGCCTCTTCGTGCGCCTGTTCACCAAACTTCGCACCGCGCAGCCCAACCTGCCCATTGCCTTCGTGGCCATCAAACCCAGCCCCTCGCGCTGGAAGCTGAAACCGGGGATGGACAAAACCAACCGGCTCATCCGGCTTTACCTTCGGCGGCAGCGAAACGCGGCCTTCATCGACGTGGTGCCCGTGATGCTCGACCCGGCCACGCAGCGGCCCAAACCCGGCATCTTCAAATCCGATAGTCTGCACATGAATGCCGAAGGGTACAAGCTTTGGGCGGAGTTGCTGAGGCCCGTTTTGCGGTAACCGGCCTCGTTTTGCGGTTGCATTCGTTCCAAAAAAAGCCACCCCGAAATCCAGGGTGGCTTTTTGACAATATACGAGTCAGTGGAGTCGGGTGACCCGGCGCTAAGACCACCGGGCGGTGGATTACCCCTACTGCGGAGCAGGATCTTGCCAAACAAAATGTACTGGCGTTGTTCCGAAGTGGATGTCCTCCTTCAACAAGCTCAGGAGGACAAACTAGTTACGCTTTTAACAAATCACCACCGCCACCGCACCCCGGCGTGCAGCCCTACCCAATTGGTAGTTTCACCGAAGCCATAGTCGGTTTTCCAGGAGGTAAAACCGGGTATCCGGGCAGCGAAGGCGGGGGAGTAGTGGGAATCGCCCTCGGAGCGGGTGTAGAGGTTGAACGTTGGCCCGACGATCAGCGACCAGTGCCGCCCCAGTTCGCGCTCAACGAGGAGGTTTAGCCTGAACAAATCGGTGCCGTACGCGGGGTGCTCCGTTTCGGCCACGTCGTAGGCCAGTACCTCCGAATTCAATCCCCAACTTCCCGACCGGTTGAGCCGCCACGAACGCCCGAGGCCAAAGCCCGTGCGCCAGAGCAGGGTCTGGTTGGGGAACGAAGGCCTAAACCCCGCCGTGAAAACGGTATAAAACGCCCGCATCCCGGTTCGGAACGTCACGTTGAGAGGGAACACTTCGTCCGCCGAAAGCTCCAGGTGGTGGTAGCCGTTCTGGTGGACGTAGCTAAAAAACCCAATCGGAACGGTAGCCGACGAATCGGCGACGTTGATGAAGCCCAGTTGCCGACCGCCGAGCACCTTCCGGGCCACGTTGAGGAAACCCGCTATTTGCCAGCCGCGCTGAGTTTTTCCCGAAAAATTAGAGAATCCGGCCAGTTGAAAGCCGTTGTTGTCGCTCAACGTCGCGTTGGCAAAGCCCGCAACCTGCGCACCCCGGTTGCTCTGGCCGCTGAAGTTGGCGAACCCAGCCAGTTGAAATCCCTCGTTGCTGCCCCGGTTGAAATTGGTGAAGCCCGCTACCTGCGCCCCCCGCATCGAACCCGTCACGGCGTTGGCAAACCCCGCCACCTGCACGGCGCGGAGGTTTTTCCGCGTAAAATTCACGAAGCCCGCCACGTGGACTCCCTGGGCGTCTTCCCAGTTGGAATTTAAGAATCCGGCGATTTGCGGCCCGTGAGTTTCGCTGAAATTCTGGTTAAAAAATCCCGCCACCTGCACACCCCTCACCCGTCCGCGCACCAGGTTGCCGAATCCCGCCACCTGCACGCCCGTCACCGGCCCGCGAACGAGGTTCAGCAGCCCGCCCACTTCCAGTCCTTCGACACCGCCGGAGTACCCGGCCAGCACGTTGAGCGAAAACCGGTTGACGACCGAGCCGTTCACGTTGAGCCGGTGGTTGGTGCCGAAGTAAGGCAGGAATGATACCTGTGCAAACCGCCGGATGGTGTCGCTGATGGTTTCAGCAAGGGTTTGTTGTTCGGGCGAAACAAACGCACGCACCAGTCCCGCCGTCTCGAAACGCTGCACCGAATCGGTCTCCAGGCGGAATGGCAGGGGCCGCATGGGGTCGGGGCTGGGGATGGGTTTGGGCGCGAGGGCCACGGCCCGGGGGGTTTCGTCGGGAAAACGCACGACCAGCGACTGGGGCAGGTACCATTGGCGCTCCACGCGCAAATCGGCCTGTACGGAGCGGGCGGGCAGGCGCAGGCGAAAACTGCCGCTGCCGTCGGTGAGGGTGGCGGCAAGGGTGCGGCGGTCGTACACGCTGGCCTGGGGAAGACGCTCGCCCGTGCGACGGTCGCTCACGGTGCCGGTCACGACGTAAAAACGCGGCCCCAAGTCCTCGGGGTCCGCCCGGCGCAAAATGACGTAGTCACCCCGGTTTTTGTACTTCAAACTGCCCCTGAACAGTTGGTCGAGCACCTGCCGAACGGGCACGTTGGTGGCCACGAGGTCCACGCGGCGGTCTGAATCGAAGAGGGTGGAGGCGTAGGAAAACGAAAAATTCCCCTGCCGGGCCACGGCGCTGAGCGCGTCGGCCAGCCGGGCGTTGTCGAGCCGCACCGTGACCTTACGCTCCAGGGGGGATTGGGCGAGGGCAAGCGGGGTGAGAAACCAAAAAATGCTCAATAAGCAATGTTCAATTCTCAATGGCCATTGGGAAAATACCTTCATTGTATCGCGCGGCGGACCGCATTGAAAAGTGAGCGTTGAACATTGCTTATTCTTCGACCTGTCACTCCCCGCACCCCTTCCCCACCAACAAAATCCGCCCGTCGGCTCCGCGCTCCACCGTTAGCCGAAACGTGTCGGTCAGCACGCCGAGCACCCCGTCGAGCGATTCGTTCTCGAACGTCACCGTCAGCGGGCAGCGTTCCAGGGCGCGGCTCAGCGTGATGTCGGCCCCGTAGGTGTGGTTGAGCGCCTCGACCACTTCGCTCAGCGGCGTGGCCTCGAACATCAGCACGCGGGTTTTGTAGGCCAGGGCGTTGGGGTTGGGGCGGGGCGCTTTCAGAATCGTGTCGGCGGTGGCACGGAAGGTGGCGGCTTCGTTTTTGGTCAAAAGCAACGTTTGTTTTTTGGCAGAAAACCGGACGGTACCCGTCGCCACGTTCACCGCCACGTCGGGCGAACGGGCATCGACGTTGAACGAGGTGCCCAGCACCCGCACTTCGGTGTCCGCCGCTGCGATGACGAAAGGCCGGTCAGCGTTGGGTTTTACGTCGAAAAACGCCTCCCCCGTCAGGGTCACGGCGCGGGTTTTTTCGTCAAAACCGGCAGCGTAGCGCAGGCGGGAAGCCCGGTGTAGCGTCACCCGTGACCCATCGGGCAGCGTGATTTCGCGGGGCGCGTTGCCCGAAGCCACTTCGACGGGCGGCAGGGTGGGCGGGAACGCCAGCCGGTAGCTCAGCCAGCCCAGTCCCAGCAACACGGCCACCGAAGCGGCCACGCGCCAAACTCCCCAACGGCTCGCGGAGTTTAGCGGAACCACAGGAATTTCCGGTTCGGTATCCACCGGAGCGGCGGTTTTCATCTGCCCGCGCAGGCGTTGCCATGCCGCATCCACGTCCACGGGGCGGGGCGGCGGGCTGGCGGCGGCCTCCCAAATCCGGCGCAGGCGGGCCAGTTCGCGCCGGTTGGCCTCCGACTCTTCCAGCCAGGCCCGCACGGTGCGGGCTTCGGCCTCGCTGGCTTCGCCCGCTAAAAAGCTCGATAAACGGGTTTCATCCACGAGGTTAGTTGTTGAATTGTTGATTTTTGACTAGTTGAAAAAGTGAATTGCTGGAGGTTTCTATCAACAAGTCAACAATTCTCCAATTCAAAATTGCCAGCGCGGGCAGGTAGTCGGCGAGTTGGACGCGCAGGATTTTTAACGCCTTGCCAATCTGATTTTCGACGGTTTTAACCGACAAGCCCAACTGGTCGGCGATTTCCTGGTACTTCAATTCCTCAAACCGGCTCATTCTAAAAATTAACTGGCATTGCGCGGGTAGTTGGGCAATGGCCGCTTCCACGTGCGCTTCCAACTCGGTTCCGATTACCTGTTGCGCCACGCCCTCGTAGCCCGGCTCGGCGGTGGCCGTGACCAACTGCCGGTGGCCCTCGCGGATGCGCAGGTGCTTAATCCGGTTGAGCGCCTGGTTGTGGACAGCCCGGTACAAATACGCCTTCAGCGACACGGTGATGTCGAGGCTGGCGTGTTTTTCCCAGAGAATCAAAAACACGGTCTGGGCCACCTCCTCGGCTTCGGCGTCGTCGCGCAGAAACGTATACGCGTAGCCGCAGAGGCTGGCGTAGTGCGTTCGGAACAGGCGCTCGTAGGCCCGCTCGTCGCCCCGGCGGAGGGCAATCAGGGTTTCATCAGCAAGGGATTGCACGGGATTCATCGGGACTTCGGGAAAAGCCGCAAAGCTACCCGTCCTAAGCCGTTGGTTAATCAGGGACTCGTTTCTGCGGTTGAGACAACCGGACGAGCGGCGACCCCTACGGGGGGAGGATGTTTTTTTTAGATTCCCCTCCTTGATAAAGGAGGGGTGCCCCGAGTACTCGGGGCGGGGTGGTTCCTCGGCGGATGGGAGTAACTCGCTGGCAACCGAACCACCCCCGCTCACGCACAAAACCCACCGCACCCCCTCCTTGAAAAGGAGGGGAGTCCTTCCCCCCCCCTCAAAACGCCACCCGGTAACTCAACACCGGAATCAGCCCGTTCAGGTAGGCGGTTTTGACCTGGCCCGTTTCTACGTCGAAAAACTGCCCGGCCACGTTGGCGCGGTTGGTCAGGTTCTGGATATCGAGCGAGAGGGTGCGGGTGCTGCGAGGGCGGTCTTTTTTCCAACTCAGGCGCAGGTCGCTGCGGAAGTAGGCAGGGAGTTGTTTGGTGAAAAGCTGGTCTTCGACGTACACCGTTTCCTCTTTCCGCTGCGAAGCGGCTACGTCGATGGGTGAGTCGCGGTAGCCGCCGTAGTACACCACCTTCAGGTTGAGGCCCAGGGTGCTGTTGCGAAACAGGCCCCGGTCGCCAGTCACGAATTCTTTTCCGGCCAGAAAACTGCTCGCGAAGCGCCCGTTGTAGCGCGTGTTGCGCCACACCCCGTCCGACCCCGCGTAGCGCGAATCGTAGAGCGAGGATGACCAGAGAAAATACACGCCCCGGTTCAGAAATTGCTCGACGGTGAGTTCCAGGCCGGTATTCCGGCCCCGGCCCCCGTTGCTCAGGCGACGGGTGGCAAGGCCGTCGAAGCGGTTGAGGAGGGCGAACGCATCGCGCTGGTCGGCGCTGACGGGGACGTTGAAGAGCGATTGGACGTAGGCCTCGGTTTTTACCCGGAGGTGGTCGGTCAGGAGCCAGTCGTAGGCGAGCACGAGGTGGTGAGCACGGGTCAGGCCCAGGTTTCGGTTGAGCAAGGCCCCCGTTTCGGGGCTGCGGCTGAAGTAGCTGCCGATGGTTTGCAACTGGCTGTGCAGGCCGTACCCCAGGCTCAGCGATTGCCGGGGCGCGAAGGCCCAGCGGACGGAGCCGCGCGGTTCGAGCGCCTGGCTGCCGTTGAGCAAGAGCCGGAGGTAATGCAGCCCGGCGTTGAAGGTTAGGCGCTCGCTCAGACGGTAATTCGCCTGGGCGAAGGCTTGCAGGCTGTGCGTCTGGTCGGCAGTCTGGATGGTGGTTTCGAGGCCATTGTGGGCCGGGACGTAGCCTTTTTTCAGCAAATCGAACCGCAATTCCGAGCCGATGAAGCCCGTCCGGAGCGTGAGTTGGGGGTTGAATTTGTAGGTCAGCGTACTGGAGAGAATCCTTTTTTGGGTGAAATACGATTCTTCCGAGCGCAGCTCAGGCTGGTAGCGCTCGTCGAGACGCTCGTAGCGGTCGGTGCTGCGGTAGCCGGAAGCCAACAGCACGGTTTTCAACAGCGCCTTCCGACCCAACGCCAGCGAATGAGTCACGCCCGCCGCGCCGGTGTTGGCCGTGAACCGGTCGGCGTAGCGGTCGAAGGAACTCGTCCACTGCGTCGAATCGGCCACCGCTTTCGTGTCGCTGGTGCTCAGGCCCCCAAAGCCGAAAACCGTGAACGTGCCCGCCCGACGGGTGGGCAGAAAGACGTTGAACGAAAAATCCTGGAACACGGTCGAGGCCGATCCGATGGAAACGCCTAGTTTCGACAAGAGCCCCAGCGTGGAGTAGCGGTAGTTGAACAGGTACGACCCCTTGTATTTTTTGGAAAACGGCCCTTCGCTGGCCACGTCGATGCCCAGCACGCCCACCTGCACGGTGTGTTCGCGCCTGGTGGTGTTGCCGCGCCGCAGGCGCAAATCGAACACGCCCGCCAGCGCGTTGCCGTATTCCGCCGGAAAGGCCCCGGTCATGAAATCGGAGTTGGTAAGCAGTTGGGCACTCAGGATGGAAATGCCGCCCCCGGCGGTGCCCAGGTTGGCGAAGTGGTTGGGGTTCGGAATTTCCACGCCTTCCATCCGCCAGAGCAAACCCGTCGGAGAATTACCGCGAATCACGATGGTGTTATTGCCGTCCTCGGCCCCGACAACCCCGGCGTAGGCGGTGGCCATCCGGGCGGGATCGTTGATGGCGGCGGCAAAGCGCTGGGTTTCTTCCACCGAAAACGTGCGGGCACTCACGGCGGCCATTTCGTTGAGGGGCTTGTCTTTTTCGAGTGCAGGCCGCACGGTCACCTCGCCGAGTTGGGTGACGGCCTCTTCCAGGCTGACGTTCAGCACCAGTTCCTTGCCCGCTTCCACGGCGATGTTGGTCAGCACCCGGTCCTGGTAACCCAGGCTGCTGAGCCTAAAACTTTGCCGTCCGACGGGCACCCGGTTCAGTCGGAAACTGCCATCGGCTTCGGTGAGGCTGCCTTTGAGAGGCGAGGAATTCAGCAGCACGACTGTCGCGCCGGGCAGGGGCGTTTGCAGGCTCTGGTCCACGACCGTGCCACGCACGGTTTGGTTGAACTGCTGGGCAAGGGCTGAAGATTGAAGAAAGGCACAGAGTGCGGCCAATGTTAGGAAACGAGTCATCGGGTTTGGGAAATTTTGCCCGATGACAGTTGGGGAGGAAGTAACCCCCATCCACGCCGTAAATTTTTAACAACGCCCTTTCGCCCCGCCGACGATACCCTTTCCCGAATCCGATTTCAGCCCTGCGTTTGGGCCATTCATTTTCCAAAAAACACCACGGACTTCTGCACACGGCCAATCCCGTCGTCCATGTCGTTTTTGGTAAGCTGGCTCCGCTCCTTCGACCCCGGTTTACCCGGTCTCCTCCGCCCGTTATTATCCCAAATCCGCCAGCCACCAAGTCCGGCTGGCCGCCCCGTACCCAGTGCCTTACTTTTGGGTCACGGCTCAGGCACTGGCGCTTGATATCCCTTCCAACGCACTCATGCAAAACGTACTTTTTCTCTTCGTACTAGCGGCAGGGCTGGTACCCCATTCGATGACCGCCCTTTGTCCCCCCATCCTCACCAACGGCAAGTTGCACGGCATTCTGCCCGTGGTCAATCAGCGCGTTCGCTACTCGGAGGTAGTCGATTGCGGCAGCGTGTCACAGGCCGAGTTGTTTCGCCGCGCCCGGTTGTGGGTGGCGCAGTCGGGCCATTCGGCTCAGGATTCGTTCACCCTGAGCGACAAAGAAACCGGTGATGTTGTCGGTCGGGTTACGCAGGTGGTCACCGTGCCCCGTTCGGAAAACTCCCCCGGTGGCGTGTACACCTTCCGGTACAACCTGGTGGTGGAGTGTACCAACCGCAAGTACCGGGTCACCCTGGGCCAACTCGAATTGGAAGACGGAGCCGGAGGCCGACCCGCGCCGATTGAAACGTACTGCCAGAAACCGGGAAAAGACCTTCAGGTAATCTACGCCGAACTCGATACCCAACTTCGGGGCGTGCTGAAGGGGCTTCAGGACGGGGTGAAGGAGTACCAGGCGTTTTGAGTAAGCGGGACAGGTTCTCTTTCTTTCCTCAACTTCCCCACACCGTCGCCGCCAAAAACTGATTCTGAAATTTCCCTTGCGGGTCGAACTCCCGCGCCAGCGCCCGGAAATCGGCCAGTTTTTCGTACCGCGCCTGGAGTTGGGCGGCGGGTACCGTGAACAGTTTGCCCCAGTGGGGCCGCACGCCGAAGGGAGAAAGTTCGCGCTCGATAACCGGCAACAACTTCCTCACGGCGGGCCAGTCCTGCTGCCAGGTGAAGTGAATCGCCACGCTCGCCTGCCGGTAGGCGGTACTCATCCAAAACTCGTCGGCGGCGATGGTGCGGATTTCCGAAATCATCAGGTGTGGACTGACCTGCGCGTGGAGTTTTTGCACCGCCAGAATGGCCTCGACGGCGTGTTGGCGCGGCACGAAGTACTCCGATTGCAATTCCTTGCCGCTGCTGGGCGTAAAGCCCATCCGAAAGTGCGGCATCCGCTCGTACCAGGGGCCGGGCACCCCCATCTGTTCGGTGCAGTTTTCGGCGGATAATTCCACAATCGGGTGAAGGTTGCGGGTGGCGAGTCTCGCCCCGAAAAACTCCGGCGCGGCGGCGGTGGGCTTCGTGCCCGGTTCTACGCGGCGTTTGATCCAGACTTCGTTGCAGCGCTCCGCCCGCCAGTCGGTGAACAGGCTGACGCTGTCGCCGCCCGATGTGATGTAGTCGAAATGGAGTTTTAATTGCGAAAGCGGCAGGTTTTCGTACACGTCCTGCCGCATCTGAAAGGTGGGTTGCACGTCGAGTGTCACTTTCGTGATGACGCCCAGCGCGCCCAATCCCACCACGGCCCCGCGAAACCGCTCGCCGTCCCGTTCCCGCGAAAGCGTTATGACCTCGCCCGCTGCCGTGACCAGTTCAATCGCCGCCACCGCCGTGGACAAATTTCCATTTTTATCCCCCGACCCGTGCGTGGCCGTGGTACAGGCCCCGGCAATGGAAATGTGCGGCAAGGAAGCCAGGTTGTGCAGGGCAAAGCCTTTTTCGTGCAGCGTGGGGCACAGTTGCCCGTAGCTCATCCCCGCCCCGACCGTGACCGTGCGGGCCTGCGCGTCGAGGGAAATAAGCTGGTCGAGGGGCCGGACGGAAATCAGGTTGTCACGGCTGTCGGCAATGCCGTTGAAGCAATGCCGGGTGCCGAGGACTTTGAGTTTTTTGTGTTGCCTGACCAGGGCCTGCACATCTGCGACGGACTTGGCCGGGAAAAGCCGGTTCGTGCTGTACTCGTAATTTCCCGCCCAGTTTTTGAGTTTTTCATCCCTGGCCCAGGCGGTCAGCGGGGCGAGGATTGGAGTGACCATCGCGGCGGCGGAGAGGTGGAGGAAGGTGCGTTTTTTCATGGGTTTGGAGGTTTTCAACGCGTGTGATCCCGAAGGTAAGCGGATTGCTGGGTTTTGGGCAAGTACCGATTCCCCTCTTTGATCAAGGAGGGGTGCCGCGTAGCGGCGGGGTGGTTGAGTCGGATGAGCGAGCTACTCCTCGCAGCCTAACCCACTCCGGAAGAATAAACTAACTTGCTGGCAACCGCTTAACCACCCCGCCCCTACGGGGCACCCCTCCTTAAACAAGGAGGGGAATCGTTGCTGCCCCACCCTCCATTTCCCTTCCCCGTAATTCCTAAATTTCCCCCTCCGCCCCCTCTTTCACCTTCTTTTTCGCCTGCCGCAGCCGGTACTGAAACGTCAGGTTAATCTGGCGCAAACGGCCCTGGGAGTCGGTTTCGGTGTAAAAATTCGGCCCTTCGGCGATGCTGCGGAAGCGGCGGGAATTGAACACGTCGAGGACGTTGAGGGTGAGGGTACCGTTGTTTTGAAGAATGTCGCGGCTCAGCGAGAGGTCGAGCGTGGCGATGGCTTTGCGGGTGCCCTGGGGGATTTGCTGCGGGGCTTCGTAGTTACTGCGGAGTTGAAAATCGGTACTTTTCGACACCGTAAACCGGGAGGTCAGGCGCGCAAACCCGCTGAAGGTATTGCTCCGGTAACTGGCGTCGAGGTTGCCGCCGTCGATGATGGCGCGGAACACGTTGAGACTGCCGTCGAGTTTCCACCAGGGCTGCGGCGCGTAGCTGCTCGTGAGTTCGGCCCCGAAGGCGTTTTCGGTGGCTAAATTTTCGGGCTGGGTGGTCGAGAAGCCCTGCTCGTTCACCCGGCGGATGCGGATGATTTTGCCGTCGGTATGGCGGTAGTACAGCGAGGCCGTGACGGAGCCTTTTTCCACGTACTTGATGTGCCCGATTTCAAAAGCGTTGGTGAATTCGGGGTTCAAATCGGGGTTGCCGCTGAAGAAGTTGCGGTTGTCGCTGAACGTCATGAACGGACTTAGGTCGTTGTACTGGGGCCGCCGCACCCGGCGGCTGTAGCTTAGTTGCAGGGCGTGCTGATGCGGCAATTCATAGGTGAGGTGGATGCTCGGAAACAGGTTGGCGTAGCTCCGGGGGTTCACCTCGGCGGTTTGACGAAGCGTGGTTTTCACGTCGGTCCACTCGGCCCGGAGGCCCGCCTGGTAGGAAAATTTCCCCGTTTTGTTTCCCACGATGCCGTACACCGCGTTGATTTTTTCTTCGTACAAAAAGTCGTTGGTCAGCCCCGGCAGGGGCCGGAAATTCCCGTCGGAGCCGCGCTCGGTCACGGAGTAGTCGTTGGTCATGTCGCGCGAACTGGCCCGCAGGCCCGCTTCGGCTTTGCCTTTTCCGCCGAAGGGCCGCACGTAGTCCACCTGGAGCAGAATCTGCTTTTCGGTTTCGTCGTTGGGTGCCCGTTGCAGGCTGGCCGGAATACCCGAGGGGCTGCCGTCGGGGTTTATCGTTTTTTGGGCAAAGAGTTGGTCGGACTTTTCCCAGTTGTCGAGGTAGCGCAGATCGGCGCTGAGTTCGTGGCCTTCGCGGGCGAAGGTTTTTTTGTACGTCAGGGCGTACTCCGAGTTCGGCTCGGTTTCGGTTTCGTCCTGGGTGCGGTTGGTGATGCGTTGGAGGTTGCTCAGCGTCCCGACGTAATCGAGGTAATTGAGGTCGGTAAACCGCTTGCCCTTGCTGATGCGCCAGGTGTAGGCGGCGGTGAGAATGCTTTTCGGACTGAAGAAATAGTCGAGGCCCGCCCGGGCGTTGTTGTTCATCCCGTCGAGGCGGCTGGTCGAGGTCTGTTGAGTGATGAACGTCGAGTCGTTCCGGTACACTTCCTGGTAGAGCCGGTTCCGGCCCGGCGTGTTGCGGTAGGAGGCGGTGTAGTTGATGAAAAAATTGAGGTTTTTGCGCCGGTAGTTCACGTTGGCCGCCAGTCCGAAGTTGCTCGGGTAACCCGTAATCACGTCGAACGAGCCGTTGAAGCCTTCCTTCCGCTCTTTTTTCAACACGATGTTGATCACCCCGCCCATGCCTTCGGCTTCGTAGCGGGCCGAGGGATTGGTGATTACCTCGATGCGCTCCACGCTGCTGCCTTGCAACTGCTGCAAACCGCTGCCGCCCTTAAGACTCACCAGCCCGGAAGGTTTGCCGTCGATGAGAATCCGCACGTTGCTGCTCCCGCGCAGGCTCACGTTGCCTTCCACGTCCACGGCCACCGAGGGCACGTTGGTGAGGATATCGGCGGCGGTGCCGCCCGCGTTGGCGAGGTCTTTCCCGACGTTGAACACCCGCTTGTCGAGCGACAATTCCATCGAACTTTTCTCGGCCTGCACCACGACTTCGTCCAGGGTTTTCGACGACGAACTGAGGCTGAGAATCCCCAGGTCGAGCGGAGAAGTCTCGGGCGATAGGCGTAAGGCGCCGCTTCGGGCCGGTTTGTACCCGACAAATTCCCCGGCGGCGTAGTACGTCCCGGCGTTGGCTTCAAGGGAAAACTGGCCGCTTTCGCCCGTAATCGTCCCCGCCACGAACGAGCTATCGGCCTGCCGGTACAACCGAACCGTGGCGAAGGGCAGCGGCGCGGAGGTTTGGGCGTCGTGGATTTTGCCGGTTAGTTTTAATTTGGCTTCCTGGGCCTGGAGGGGGATTTCGGATAGGAAAAGGAAAAGCAGGAGACCAAGGAATCGGAGTGTTGAGGAAGTAGCGCGGTGCGGCATCTGCAAAAAAGGTTCGGGCGGTTCTGAAAGTAGAAAGGGGTTGTGACCTAAATTTTACCCGGAAAGGTTGCCTTCCCTGTTTCTAAAAAAATTGTCATCCTGGAAGGACCTTGCTGGACTACCGTTCCACTTTCAGGAAACTAAACGGTAGTCCAGCAAGGTCCTTCCAGGATGACAACTGCCTTGGGGTACTTTCTTACTTCAACGGCACGCTCACCTTCGTCCGGTCCCAGGCCAGCACCATCGCGGGCGTTTTTTCGTCGAACGAAATCAGGAACTGCTCCAGCGGTGCGTCGGTCGTTTCGCTGGGTACCTGCACCTGGAGCGCATCTTCGGCGACTTCGCGGCTGGCCTGCTCTTTAAAATCCTCCCCCCAGCCGTACTGTTTTTTGTTGAAAATCACCGTCCAGGTGTCTTTTTCAGGAATCGTCCAGAGCGTGTATTTTCCGGCGGGGAGGGGCTTGCCGCCGATGCTCAGGTCTTTGTTGGTCGTGAACGTCGTGGCCTCGTTGGCCCCCGTCCGCCAGACTTTTCCATAAGGCACCAGGCCGCCGAAAACCTCCCGGCCTTTTTTCGAGGGTCGGCAGTAGAAAACCGATACCTCCGTGCCGTTCGACTTGTACTCCGCCGTGGCTTCGGGGCTGGCTTTCTTGGTGTTGGCCTGGAGGACTTTGAAGGCAATGAACAGCCCAACGACGAGGACGCCAACAACGATGGCCGTCCATTTCAGAACTTTTTTCATGGGGATGGAAGAAGGTGAAGGTGAGGGGGTAAAAGTAGGGAAATTTCAGCACGACTCCCCTCCTCGAACAAGGGTCCGGCTAAACCCGACCACCTCATCTTTTCCCAATGAAATCTCAACCGAAAACGCATCAATGCCTTCGTTGAATCCGTACATGAAAAATTTTGCACTTTTCATTTTGAAGGGGTTTTAACCAAAAATGAAGCTGTTTAGGATTTTGATTTTTTAGGTGCAGGGGTCACGCTGAGCGGAGTCGAAGCGCTACCCCGAGTACTCGGGGCCAACGCGCTTCGACTCCGCTCAGCGTGACCCCTGCACGCCCTTCGACCGTGCGACGGAACGCTCCGCGTGACCCCCGCACGATTCAGCTACTTTTTTTGAAATCCTAAACAGTTTCAATCACTTTGGAGTTAAGCTCCGCTTTGCCGCCGTTCCTGTTTTTCCTCCGGCTGTCTTCCTTGGGAAAGCCCCGATTTGAGGCTTTTTTCATTTCAACTCGTTTCAGAACCCGACAAGGCGGGGTTGCGTAGGTATGCAGGTCACGGAAAAACGGGTACTTTGCTAGGGCGATGTGCAACCAATCGAAACAAAATGGCGTATCCTGATCATTTACTCTAGGAAAGTCAGCCAGCCGACAACGGATTCTGAACCAACCCGGCACCTTTGCTTCGTAAACCAACGACTCGTCCCCATTTCCCAATGAAAAAGCTCCTCGTCACCCTGCTGCTTCCGCTGGCGCTGGTCGCCTGCAAGAAAAATCCGGATTTCACGATCGTCGACGAACCGCTGCCCGTCAGCCAGGGCACGAACGGTACCGCGCCAATTCCTTCGGAGACCATCACGCAAACGAAGGGCGAGTTCATGAACAGCGGCGTTTATGCCACCTCCGGCAAGGTTAGCGTTGTGAAAGACGCCGCAGGCAAGGAATTCCTGGCCTTCGAGAATTTCAAAACTACTTCCGGGCCCGACCTGCGCATCTACCTGGCCGAAAACACCGGGGCTAAAAACTTTATCGAAGTGGCCAGCCTCACCAAACTAGGCACCTTCAGTCTTCCGCTTCCGTCGAATGCCAACACCGCTCAGCGGAAGTACGTGCTGATTTGGTGCCGCTCTTTTTCGGTGTCGTTTGGTAGCGCAGAATTGCAATGAGTTTAGTGTAAAACCCAACGCTCAACGCCAACTCCTTTTCCTATGAAACACTTTATTTTCCTCCTGGCTCTGCCGCTATCGGCACTGGCCCAGAAGCACTACACCACCGCCGACCTGGCCATCGCCGGGGGTAGTGGGGTTTTTTCGCCCGCCCTGTCGCTCAATCGCCACTGGGGTTTTGGCGAACACGGTCGCTTCAAAGTTGGCCTCGGGCTGCGCCTGACTTCTAATTTTGGTCAGAATATCGACTACGTCACGGCCCCGGCCAAACTGACCTCCAACTCCAGCAGTTTCGCTGCGCTGTTTACCGAAAGCATCGTGGCCAATTTCGATACCCTCCGGATGCCCCGCGCCCAGACCAACGCCCTCAACCTGGCCATCCACCTCCAGTACACCTTCGGGAGCCGCTTCGACGTGGGCTTCAACATCGACGCCGTCGGGGTGACGTTTGGAGGAAAGAAAAGTGGCGAATTCATTGCCCGTTCACAGGGCCGTCCCCTCAGCATCGAGTCGGCGAAAGTCACGCCCTTCAACCTGCTGCTCGTCAGCGACAGCGACCGGGGTAGCCTCAACTCCGAACTGTACGCCCGCTACTGGATTCGGCCCAAAGTGGGCATCCGCGCGGGTCTGAGTTTTCAGTTTTCGGAATACACCACCGATCGCAAACTGACCTTCGACAACGACCGCTTCCGGGCCAAAACGCTGATGCCCCTGTTGGCAGTTTCGATTAAATTGTAACGCAGTTTTCCGTAAACATGCATGGCCCAGTTTTTTAACCGATCCGGCCTTCGCGCCTGCATCCTGGCGGCGCTCTGGCTCGTCGGTATCGCGGCGACGGCGCAACCCACCTGGCGGCCCACCGGAAGTTCGGTCGCGTTCAAAGCGAAACAGTTTGGCGTCGAAGTGGATGGCACCTTCAAAGGCTTCAACGCTATCTTACGCTTCGACCCGGCCAATCCGTCGAGCGGAAGCCTCGTAGGCAGCGTCGACACCCGCACCGTGGACACTGGTAATAAATTGAGAAACAAACACCTGAGCGAGCGGGAATCCTTTTTCAACGTCGAAAAATTTCCGGTTATTCGCCTGAAATCGACCCGGTTGGAAAAAGTAGGAAACGGCTACGCGGGCACCTTCGAGTTGACCATCAAAGACGTAACTAAATCGCTTCGGGTGCCGTTTACGTTTGAAACGACCGGGAAAACGGGCGTTTTTGCCGCGACCTTTCCCCTCAACCGCCGTGATTACAACCTCGGCGGCAACACCCTCGGCATGAGCGATAATGTGACCGTGCGGATTACGGCAACCACCCAACAGGAATGACGCTTTTACAGCAACGCAATCTCGATTTGATCGACCAACTCAGCGACCTGCTCAGCACGCTGCCCGCCGCTGCCTACACCCAGCCGCAGCCCCTGTTGCAAGGCAGTTCGGTGGGTCAGCACGTGCGACACATCACCGAGTTTTATCAATGTTTGCTCGGGCAAACGGCTCAGGGTACCATCAATTACGACGCCCGGCGGCGCAACCTCCGCCTCGAAACCGACCCGATGGCCGCCCGCCGCGCCCTGCACGAAGCCGCCTTCGTGCTGATGGGTACCCTGACGGATGCCGCGCTGATGCTGGAAGACGGCGAAGGCGTGCGGGTGCAAACGAGCCTGTTTCGCGAACTTACCTACCTCATCGAACACAGCGTCCACCACATGGCCATGCTGAAAGTGGCGCTGCACGTGGCCCTGCCCGATTTTTCCCTCCCCGACACCTTTGGCGTAGCGCACTCCACGCAACGGCACCAGGCGCAGGGAGCTGGGAGCGTGTCGCAACGGGTGAATGCGTAGGAAAAAAAGCATCTGCGCGTTACGCCCTGCCCCAAGCCCCTTGCTTTCTCATGTGCGTCCTCACCTACCTACCCACGCCTGACGGGTTTATCCTGACCAACAACCGCGACGAACACGCCAGCCGCCCCCGTGCGCAGGCTCCCCGGCGGTACGTGCTGCACGGGCAGGAAGTGTTTTTCCCGAAAGACCAGCAGGCCGGGGGCACCTGGCTGGCTACCTCGCCCCGCCAAACGGTGTGTTTGCTCAACGGGGCCTTCGAGCCGCACCACCCACAGCCGCCGTACCGGCAAAGCCGGGGGTTGGTCGTACTCGATTTTTTTGGCTTTTGCTGCCCGGCAGGCTTCGCCAAAAAGTACATCTTCGAAGGGCTGGAACCATTTACTCTACTGGTTTTTGACTCGAATCAGACCTTGAAAATCACCGAATTACGGTGGAATGGGGAGCGGGTTTTTCAACGGAAAATCGACGCCACCCAGCCCCGCATCTGGTCATCGGTGACGCTGTACCCCCCCGACGTGGTGGAGGCCCGCGAGGGCTGGTTTAGCGACTGGCAACGAGCCAATCCTGTTTTCGAGGCCGGGAGTATCTGGGATTTTCACCACCACGGCGGCAACGGCGACCGCCGCAACGACCTCGTCATGGCGCGGCCCAACGGCATTCACACTTTCAGCGTGACCCAGGTTCAGAAAGCCGGAGAAACCCTCTGCCTGGCCTACCGGGATTTGCGCTCCGATGAAGAGTGGCGGTTGCGGGTGTTGTGAAGCCCGTTTTGAAAAGTAAGAACAAGAAATGAGGAATAAGAAATGAAAAGGTGAAAGGCCGTTTTTACCCTTTTTCATTTCTTATTCCTCATTTCTTGTTCTTCATTTAACCGCTGGCGGTTAGTTTTTCTTCAAAAAAATCTTCCTGCGTGTGGGGTAAAAAAGTGCAAACTTGTCGTAGGGTTGTACCAGAAACTCCCCACCTGCGATGCTCCGTCGGCTGCCCGTTCCCATACCTGAACCCATCCCGCTCCGGCCCGAGCCGGATGCCGACGCGCCCCTTCGCCCCGACGACCCCGAACTTTTCATTCGCCGGGGCTTCGATCAAGACCCACAACTCGGCTGTGAACTGCTTTACCGGCGCTACTACGCCAATTTGTGCAGCCACGCTACGCGGCTGGTACTCTCGAAAGAAGTGGCCGAAGACCTGGTGTCGGAGGTATTTCTGGCTTTCTGGAAAGCCCGCACCTTCGAGCACATCACCACCTGCTACGGGGCCTACCTCTACCGGGCCGTGCGCAACCGCGCCTACAACCACCTCCGCTACGAACTGGCCCGCACCCGCCCCCTCGATCTGCCCGACGAGGCTGCCTTCGCCCAACCCGAAACCCCGGAAACCCTGCTGCATTTCCACGATCTCAGCCAGCGCCTCGATGCCGAAATCGCCGCCCTGCCGCCGCAGTGTCGCCGGGCGTTTTTGCTTCACCGTTACGAAGGCAAGCGCTACGCCGACATCGCCGACGAACTTCAGGTGAGTGTGAAGGCCGTCGAACACCTCGTGAGCCGGGCACTCAGCCGCTTGCGGGCGGGGTTAGCGGGGGAGTGGCTCGTGGTCGTACTGCTCGTTCGCTTCTTTTTTTAACCCCCGCGTGGGGTTTCCCTCCCTCGATTTGTCGTACTGTTAACCTTCCCGAAACGGCCATGTCCGAACCGCTGCCGAAATCCCTGTTGTTCGATTTTTTCGACGGAAAATGCACCGCCATTCAACGGCGATGGATTACCGAATGGCTGCAAAATCCAGAAAATCAATCCGCCTTTTACCTTGCTCTCGACGAGTGGGAGGGCGAGCATCCGCAGTACCCCGCCGACGTGGACGCGGCGCTAATCCAATTTCGGGCGATGCTTCAAACCCCGAAACCGGTTTTTCCCGAATCCCTCGAAGTCTTGGCGTCCCGGCGGAACGTGTTCCGCGCTTCCTGGCTCTGGGCGGCGTCGGTGGCGCTGCTGTTGCTGGCGGGCGGTTTTCTGGGCCGCGACGCACTAATTTACGAAACCCACCGCACGGCCTACGGCGAAACGCGCTCGTTCCAACTGGCCGACGGCAGCACCGTGGCGCTCAACGCCCACTCTGCGCTGCGGGTGCCGCGCTGGGGGTTTGGCGACGAAACCCGCGAAGTGCGGCTCGACGGCGAAGCCGAGTTCAGCGTCCGGCACCTACCCAACCACCAGCGGTTTGTCGTGAAAACAGTGAGTGATTTTTCAGTGGAAGTGCTCGGCACTGAGTTCGTGCTGTACGCCCGCGAGGCCCGGCGCAAGGTGGTGCTCAACCACGGCAGCGTAAAAGTGACGTACCAGCCCGGCAAACAACTACTCATGCGCCCCGGCGACTGGGTGGCCCTCGACGCAACGGGGCACCTGCAACGCCGCAAAACCGACAACCCGGCCCGGTTTGCTGCCTGGAAGCGGCACCAGTTCAATTTCGACCAAACCCGCCTGGCCGACATCGGCGACCTCATCCACGAACACTTCGGCCTGACCGTCCGCATTGCCGATTCCACGCTGGCCGAGCGCCGGGTGTCGGGGGTTTTCCAGGCGGAAAAACCCGACGAACTCCTTGACGCGCTGGGCGAATTGCTCCAGTTTCGGGTGGAAAAAACCCGCGAAGGCATTGAAATTCAGTCGTTTTCTAAAAACTAATTCTCTAAATCCATTTCATGAAACACCCTGTACTTCGTAGCCTGCGCCGACTGGGCTTGCTGCTGATTCTGACGACAGGCGCGCTACCCCTCCGCGCCCAGCAACTGGCTTCGGCCCGGCAACTGCCCGCTGTCCGCCCCGCCGCCCCGGCGGAGCGCAAACTCAAGGACGTACTCAACGACTGGGGCCGCGCTCACCGCGTGAACATTTTGTTCGAGGAAAGTACCGTCGAAGGACTGACCGTTGCCCAGGCCCCGAATGCTCGGGGGTCGTCGGGTCGGCTGGAGCGTCAACTCGAAACGTTGCTGCGGCCCTTCCGGCTGACGTTTCGGAAGCTGAAAAGCAATTCGTACCTCGTGACGCCGCTGGGGAAACCGGAAGAGGCGCAACCCGCTCCCATGCCGGGGCAGTCGGGCCTCGCGGTTCCTGCGGAACCCCTCGCCGCGCCGGTGGAAGCCCGACTGCCCACCGCGCCGCAACCCACCGACGTGACC
>Ga0163144_10010115_pt1 | contig 20156 bp, 18 predicted proteins | sample OliLak19BULKMAT1_FD_123175 | JGI IMG/M metagenome (GOLD analysis project Ga0163144, IMG submission 123175) | Freshwater microbial mat bacterial communities from Lake Vanda, McMurdo Dry Valleys, Antarctica - Oligotrophic Lake LV.19.BULKMAT1 | ecosystem: Environmental > Aquatic > Freshwater >... | reverse complement strand
GTTCAGTCAGCTTCGCCACGATCTGGCGGGGCTCAACGCGGCGTACTATTTGGCCGAGTTGCTGAACGATCTGACGGAGGACTACGATCCGCATCCGCCGCTGTTCGACGAAGCGGTGGAGACGTTGCGGAACCTCGGTCAGCCGGGCATGCCGACATGGTCTCGCCTGGCGCGGTTCGAGCTTGTGCTCCTCAAGGAGTTGGGGTTCGGGCCAAACTTGGAAGAATGTATCGGGTGTTCGATTGCGGTGGGAGGATCGGGTTGGGCATTCAGCGCCGCTGGGGGCGGAGTGGTTTGCCCAAAATGCCAGGACAGCCAGCGGGATCGCCGCGTGCTGAGCCTGGAGGCGCTGGAGGCGCTTACGCGTCTTCGGGATGAACCCGAAGCTTGGCAGTCCATGCAAGATCCGGGGCTGCGGCGGGATCTCAGGCAGATCCTCAATCTTTTTGTGACGTATCTTCTGGGGCGTCAGCCGCGACTGCTACCTTACTTGGGGAGTTAGATCGTGACCAAGGCACTAATGGTAAACCGGGTCCACGCCCGCGCAGCCGGCAAGGGGGCAGGCTCTCGCGGATGGATGTCGGCAGCGATATGCCTTTATTGCCTTATGGGCAGCGGCTGTATCTCCGTGCCTTGGCAGAAAAAGGCGGCCAACGATGCGGGACTTACCGGACCCAGCGACAGCATGGTGTTGCGCGGACAAGGTCTGGAAAGAAACCGCGGCGCCATCGATCCGGCGCTCGAAGCCGAGTTGGACGCCGGCCACCGAAACTTTTTGGATAAGGACTTCGCGAAGGCCGAGAAGCGGTTCGCGAAAATCCTCGAAGGCAAGAAGCTCCCCGTGAACGTGGCCGAGGAAGCATTGTTCTACGAAGGCGAGTGCCAATTCCAGGCGAAGAACTATCGCGCCGCGGAACCGACCTTCCGCAAACATCTGAAGAACTATCGCAACGGTCAGCACGCGCAACAGAGTATTCAGCGTCTCTTCCAAATCGCCGACTATTGGCTGGAAGACACACGCGTGGAAATGCAAGCCAAAGCCGACGGCAACACCAAGTGGTACGCCCAGCCCGTTAGCTTGGGCATCCATTTCAGCAAGGACATGCCCACGATTGACGTCGAGGGCCACGCCATGGTCGCGCTGGAGGACGTGCGTCTCAACGACATCGGCGGAAACTACGGCGAACAGGCCTGCTTCTACATCGCGACGGTGAAATTCTTCCGCGAGCGGTACAAGGACGCGGACTACTACTTTACCCAACTTTACGAACACTATCCCAACAGCAAGCTGGCGCCCAAGGCGATCAAGCAGGCGATCATCTGCAAGCAAATCTGCACCGGCGGATCGTGCTACGATTGCCGCTCGGTCGAGGAGACGCGCAAGCTGCTCGACATCGCGCCGGCCGCCTATCCCAGCCTCCTCGCCAAGGAACAGGACTGGCTGGAACGGCAATTGGTGGCCGTCAATCTGCAGCAGGCGGATCGCGATTTCAACATCGCCGAATTTTACGGCCGAACGGGGCATCCGGGATCGGCGTATTTCTACTACGAGATCGTACGGAGATCGTATCCGAACACGGAATACTCCCGGAAGGCCACGGAGCGCATGCTCGCGTTGCGGGATCGGGTGGAGCGCGAACAGGGACCGGGCGCCGCGGCGGCGCTGGAGCAAGGCCCTGGAACGGTCACGCCGGGCATGGCGCCGAGCCTGCCGACGCGCATGCCGGGCGGTCCGGCGCCGAGTGCGGGGCCGATGACGCCTCCGGGCGTGGGCGAACCCCGCATGCTGCCGCCGACCGTTGCCCCGCCGCCACGCTAAGCCGACAATCGCCGTCACAAAAAAACAGATCCCCGAAGGCGGGATACGGGTACGAGACAGGAACGAGGACACGGGCATGAATCTACCAGCGCGATCGCGGATGCCGATGCTTGTCGGCATCACGCTTCTCTTGCTCAGTGTGCCCGCATGCCAGAACGGACACATCAACATCCTGGGCTACACCACCGAACCGGTGTATGACCCCAATATCCGCACGGTCTATGTGCCGATCGCCGGCAACATCAGCTTCCGCCGCGGCATCGAGTTCCAGTTGACCCAGGCGGTCATCCGCGAAATCGAAACCAGCAGCCCGATGAAAGTAGTATCGTGTCGCGAGGAGGCGGACACCGAACTTCTTTGCAAGATCGTCAACTGGCGCAAGAACGTCATCAACGCCAATCAACTGAACGAAATCCGCGAAGCCGAAGTCGGCGTCGCCGTCGAAATCGTCTGGCGTGATTTGCGAACGGGGGCGATCGGCGATGTGCTCTCACTGCCCAAGGACAAGAAAATCGCCACGCCGCCGCCGCTTCTGGTGCAGCCCACGGGCACGTTCATTCCGGAATTGGGCGGCTCGGCCGTCTCGGCGGACAAACAAATGATCGACAATCTGGCGCGCGGCATCGTCTTCAAGATGGAAGTCGCCCGCCCCTGGTAGTTAAGGGAACCTCATGCATGCCTGGGCGCTGCGAGATCGGACATTCTCCATTGGCCCGCGCGCCCTGATTCTCGGCATCGTCAACGTCACGCCGGACAGTTTCTCCGACGGCGGCAAGTTCTACGGCCAAGACGCCGCCATCTCCCATGGACTCGCATTGATCGAGCAAGGCGCCGATCTGCTCGATATCGGCGGCGAATCGACGCGGCCTGGCTCGCATCCTGTTTCGATTGACGAAGAGATAGGGCGTGTCCTTCCCGTCGTGAACGAATTGGTAAAGCGCGGCGGCGTCCCCATTTCGGTCGACACCTCAAAGGCGGTAGTCGCACGCCGGGCGCTGGAAAGCGGCGCCCAGGTCATCAACGACGTGACGGCCCTCACCGGCGATCCGGCCATGCCGGAAGTGATCGCCAAATATCAACCGGGCGTCATCCTCATGCACATGCAGGGCACGCCGACGACAATGCAAAACGATCCGCGCTACGACGACGTCGTTGCGGACATTCTCGCCTATCTTAACGCGCGCATCCAGGATACCGTCGCCCTGGGACTGCCCATCGAGAAGATTGCCATTGACCCGGGAATCGGTTTCGGCAAAACACGTTCGCACTGCCTGGAGTTGCTGGCGCGCCTGGCCGAGTTTCGCGCGCTGCATCGTCCGCTTTGTTTGGGGGTGTCTCGCAAGGGTTTTATTGGTAAAGTCGTCGACCGGCCCGAGGGCGAGCGTCTTATCGGTTCGCTTGCCATCGTCGCCGACGCCTTGGCGCACAACGCGGCTCAGATCGTGCGGGTCCATGACGTGAAGGAAACCCGAGACGTCGTCCGCATGGCCGCCGTGCTCAACGAGGCCAGAAACGCCAGACCGCGGCAAGGAAGCTAACGGTCTAACGCGACGCGGCGAGCGCGGACTCCTTCGCAATCGCAACTTCGGACCGGCCAAGGAGGGTTCCCGATGTTTCACCGCCTGGCACAACTTTATGACGCGCTCGGTCCGCGCGACGCCGTGCAGATCGTCATCCTTGCGGTCGTGCTCTTCGGCGTCCTCCGCTTCCTGAGCAAGACGTCCGGCGGCATCTCCTCGCTGGGTCGCGGCCTCGCCCTGTTCACCGTCGGGCTCTTTTTGCTGGTGCAAGTCGTCATCGCGGCCCTGGATCTTACCGAGCTTTCCACCGTTTTGGATTACTTGCTCTCCGCCATGTTAATCGGCATGATCATCATTTTTCAGCCGGAGTTGCGCCGCGGCCTCATCATGCTGGGACGGAGTAAAATTTGGCGCGGTTGGTCGCCGATGCGGCATTCCATCGCCGATCCGCTCGCCCATGCCGCGGAAGCGATGTCGCGCGACCACATCGGCGCCCTCATCTGTATTCAACGCGAAGTGCCGTTGGATTCCTTCGCGGACACGGGGGAACGGATCGATGGCAAGATCTCGGCGCGGCTGATCCGCAACCTATTCATGCCGAAAAGCCCGTTACATGACGGCGCCGTCATATTGGCGCAAGGCCGCATCATCGCCGCGGCTTGCCAGCTTCCCATGCGGGCGGCCGAACGCGTCTCCGAGGCGACCACCAAGATCGTCATGGGTATGCGGCATCGGGCGGCGTTGTTTATGAGCGAGGAATCCGACGCGATCATTCTCGTGGTGAGTGAGGAAACCGGCCGCATTTCCCTGTGCTACGGAGGCAAGCTCGAACCCGTCCCTAGGGAGAATCTCGCCCGGCGCCTGGCCGACCTGGTCAGCACTCCGTCTCCCGCCTTGCCCGTGCAGATCAAGGCGGCTTGATTCTGATCTTGAGAATCGGTATCGGAGTGTCACTTCCTCAATTCCGCGGGCCTCGGCCAAGCCGCCGCCTGCCTTTCCCTGACCTTCGGTGCCATCATGCGATGGATACGAAATCGATGGCAAACCATGCGCGTGCGACATCTCTTCCTTGAGATGCTCGTTTCGTTATGTCTGGCGTTTCTGGTCTGGTTCTACACGCATAGCCGGGCGCAAGTCACGCTGGAACACATCCAGATCCCCGTGCAAATCCAGTTGGCCGCCTCGCAGCGCGACCTATTCTCCATGGAGGTCACCGGCGATGCCCGCGTGGTCGCCAGCTTCAGCGGACCGGCGTCGCGCATGCGCGAATTCAAGAAACGCCTCCAGCGCGGCCAAGTGCAAGCGAATATGGTCGTGACGCTTGGCGACGACAAGCTGAACGAAACGACCTGCAGCGAGACGGTCCGGGTCGAACCGGCGCACATTCCCGTGCCGCCCGGCATCCAGGTCGACATGGGCGAGCACAATTCCATCGCCATGACCTTGCACCGCATGACGGAGCGCGTCCTGCCGGTGCGCTTGGACTATGCAGTCGATGCCAAAGTCTCCAGTGTGAAAGTGGAACCCTCTACGGTGCTCGTGCGCGGCCCCCAGGCCGTGCTCGAAAAGGCGTTATCCATCAGCACGCAACCCAGCGCCCTGGAGATTCCCCCGGAAGACTCGCCGGATTCGATGGTGCGGGGCAAGGTGGAATTGGTTTCGGAAATCGACGGCCGACCGATCTTCACCAATCCCAAGCAGGTCGCCTTCCGCTGCAAGGTGCAACCCAAGCATCGTGTTTATGAAGTGACGGACGTGCCGGTCCTGTTCCTGTGCCCTTCTCAGTTTCCGTATCGCCCGCGCTTCACGACGGACAAGGCGGGAAAGATTTCCATCCGCGTCGTCGGTCCCGCGTCGGATGAGAAACCGCCCGTGTTGGCGTTCATCGAATTAACGGGAACAAACTTGGCGCGCGGCAGAAATCTGGAGCCGGTCCGGCTACAATTACCAAAAGACTTCACGTTGCTCCACAACAGCACCCCGATCATCGCTTTCTTCCTCGACGAATCCGACCGCCCCGTGACAATCCGCAGCGACACGACATCGCAGGCGGCGAAGGAATAGGATTGGTGCGAGGGGGCGGGTGATAGTCACGAAGTTGTCAGTTGTCAGTCGTCAGTCGTCAGTTGTGAGGAGCATCCATCAACTGGCAACTGACAACGGACTACTGACAAATACATTCGCGCCTTTCTTCACCTTGGAATGATGAACAATGGATTTGCAAAGTTATGCCGTTGACCTGGCGAGCAGGGCGAAGGCGGCTTCCAGGCACATGCTCGTTGCGAGCGGCGCGTGCAAGAACACCTGGTTGCTCGCGGCGGCTCAGGCGATCGAGGACGAGACGCCGTGTCTCTTGGAGGCGAATCAAAAGGATGTCGACCTGGCGCCTCAATACGAATTGACGCCGGCGCAGGTTGATCGGTTGCGATTGACTCCCGCGCGCCTGCGCGCGGCGGCCTCGGGTTTGCGCGAAATCGCCGCCTTGCCCGACCCGAATGGTAAAATCCTCGAAGGAAGCGTGCGGCCCAATGGTCTGCAAGTGCGGAAGGTCAGCGTGCCGCTGGGCGTGATCTTCTTCATTTACGAATCCCGGCCGAACGTCACGCTGGACGCGGCCGGCCTATGCGTCAAGAGCGGCAACGCGGTGATCCTGCGCGGCGGCAAGGAAGCACTGCATTCCAACACGGCGCTATACGAGGTGTTGGCCGCGACGCTCGAAAAGGCCGGCCTGCCGCGCGACGCCGTGCAACTGGTGAACACGACGGATCGCGCCGTCGTCGGGCACCTGTTGCAATTGAACAAAGAGATCGACTTGGCCATCCCGCGCGGCGGAGAAAGCCTGATTCGCCGCGTCGTCCAAGAAGCGACCATGCCGGTGCTCAAGCATTACATCGGCAATTGCCATGTGTACGTCGATCGCTCAGCCGACCTGGACATGGCCCTGGCGATTCTGATCAACGCGAAATGCCAGAGGCCGGGCGTTTGCAACGCGGCGGAAAGTTTGCTGGTGCACGAGGATGTTGCGCGCACGTTTCTGCCGCGCGCGGGCGAAGCGCTGCGCGAAAAAGGCGTCGAGCTAAGAGGCTGCGCTCGAACACTCGCGCTCGCGCCTTACGCGAAACGCGCGACGGATGAGGACTACTCCGCGGAGTTTCTGGACTTGATTCTGTCGGTCAAGGTCGTGGATAACATAGAGGACGCCGTCGCGCACATCGCTCGCCACGGCTCCGGGCACACGGAAACGATCATCACGAGCGATTTGCGGTCAGCCGAGCGATTTCAACGGGAAGTCGATTCCTCCGCAGTCATGGTGAATGCCAGCACGCGCTTCAACGACGGCTTCGAGTTGGGTCTGGGCGCCGAGATCGGCATCAGTACCGACAAATTTCACGCCCGGGGCCCATGCGGATTGCAGGAACTTTGCACCTATAAATATCTGGTGGTCGGCGACGGCCATGTGCGCCCGTGATCGAAAAAGATTGAAACGCGAATTGCATCCGGCGCGAAAGGAAGCGATGATGAAGTTCCCTCCCTTCGATGGCTCAGTCTGAATCGAGTGAGTGAAAAATGGTCGTTGCGGTGTTGATAATGGCGTTCGTCGTGCCGCTGTTGCTCGCGGGAGCGTTTCTCCTGGGCCGGAGTTGGCGCGCCCGCGCTGCGTGGACCAATTCGTTTTCGCCCGTCACGCGACAACATTTCGAGATTTTCCAGACCGGGCAAGTCAACGAAGATGCCGTGCATGCCGCCAAAGTGCGCTTCGAAACCCTGTTGGAACAAGGAGATGTCGCAACGGTGGAGGCGAGCCTACGGCCTGGGATGCACTATGTTTTTCAGATTCGCGCCTTGACGGAAATCGGCACGGAAAGTGCTGGCTTCATCCTCGAACGGCAATTGCAGCGCCGTCTTACCGAAGACAAACTTGAGCAAGCCTGGTACTGGATCGACCTTGCCAACGGTCTGCGCAATCTGAATCGCGAAGAGAGCCTGCCCCAGCTGCTGCGCTGCGCCGACCTCGCGGTCGAGGCGCCGCTGGGACATTTCTTCGCGGCCGAGACGGTGTGTTTCCTTGGCTTTGGCGGATACCTCAAACAACCCGACTCGGTGCTGGGCAAAGCGGCCCTTAAATTACTGCACCGCGCCTTGGAAGGACTTCGGTACGGCCTACAGCCAATCGTCGTCATCGAAAGTCGGTTGGGAGAAGTGCTGGAGACCCTTTGGGAAGAGGAGCCGCGACCGGGCAATCCTTTGCTTACGCGCATCGCGCATGAGACCTGTCGCTTCCTGCGGCGCGCGGGGCATGCTCGTCTTACCCTTGCCGACGAACGTCCCGAACAAGAGGCATTCGATTGGCAGGTGAGCCGCATTGAGGCCATCGAGCCGAACCTTCAGGAATACTTGGCCAAATCGCCTGGCTTGCTTTTGCGCCGCATGGGTCGCACCAGCGAGAAGGACATGCCGGAACTGTTGCAGACGCTGGAAGAATTGCGTGTCGACGTATCGGGGGCGATTCTGGGCAAGATCGGTAGTTTCAGCCCTCCCAACCGAGAACTCGGCATCGCGGTGCTCACTTGGTCCAAGGATCCCCGCGTCGGTCCTTGGCTGCGCGCGGAATGCCGACGACTGGTTAATCCGGAACGACGGGCACGAAGGCGCCGTCGCGCCTCCGCTCCGCGTCATCCTTCGGTGCCGCCGGAAATCCCCTACCGCATGGTGCTCTGCGCCCTCAAGGGGCATCCTTCGGTTGAGTCGGAAAAATTACTCACATTGGCCGCTCAGGATTGGGATCCGACCTTCCGTGTCGCCGCTCTGGCGAGTCTCGGCTGGTGGGAACCGTTCGACCTTAAGTCGGTGCGTTCGTGCCTGGAGCAAGGACGACGCGATCCTAGTTTCGAGGTGCGCCAGTCGGCGCGGGCGGCGCTCGCGCGTTTAGGCGAACGCCACGCTCTGCACTGGTTCCGCCAGGGCCTATCCGGCGAGGATCCCCATTACGTTCACGAAGCGATCCAATTCATCGCTTCGGAGAATCTATTTCTTCTTTGGCCGGATCTGGATCGGCTCGCGGATTCCCCCAACCCGGAAATCGCCTATCACGCGCGGGAATCGCTCGAACGCCTTTGCGAGGAAATGGATTGGTCGAAAAGAAGTTAGCACGACGCGCCAGCGAGTGAATTCACTCGCTGGCGCGTCGTGCTAACAAGGTTGCAAGAATTCACCGGCCGGCGCGTCGTGCTAAGTCATCCATTTCGACTGAATAACCTGCATCGATTATTCCGATAAAGGACGATGAGCCAATCTCGTTCCGAGGAAAATCGACGCCGGCAATGAAGATTCCCTGTTGCGCCATCTGGATCGGACTATGCCTGGCCTTGGCTGGGTGTCAGGGGTTGTTCGGACCCAAGGGGCCGCCGCGCGATCCCCTGCTTTCGGTTCATAAACCGTTGGAAGGTAGAGCGGTCGCCGGTCCGCCGACGGTCATCGCCTATTCGGAGCCGGAAATGCCGCGACATGCCGGCGCCATAGAAGATCAGCCGGCCTACGCCGGTTCCACGCCGCGACGCATCCCCGGCGTGCTCACCAACCGCGTGCGCAACCCCCATCTACGCGACGCCCCGAAGGAACCGTAGACTGTTCGCATGTCGACGCGCGTCAGGTCCGCCTTAAAAATCACAGCGTTGCTTCTCTTCCTTGTCGGCGTGGTGCTGCTCTTTCGCTTCCCATCGCTGGGACAGTACGTCTCCATCGCGTATCTACAGGCCACGATTGACAATCTCGACCCCGTCGCCGCGCGCCTCGCCTACTTGGGCATTTACATTGTCGGCACCGTGCTTTTGTTGCCGGGAACCTTGATGAGCTTCGTCGGGGCCGTCTTGTTCGGCGTTATCGAGGGAACGATCTACACCTGGATCGGCGCGACAATCGGCGCCGTTTTGGCGTTCCAGATGGCGAAATCCCTGGGACGCGGGTTCGTCGAGGGCCTGCTCGGCGGGCGTCTGGCCGCCCTCGACGAACGTTTGCGCGAGCATGGCTTCACCAGCCTGTTGGTCATTCGTCTCGTGCCCCTTTTCCCTTTTAGCGGCCTCAACTTCGGTTGCGGCCTCACTTCGATTCGCTTCTCCGACTACCTGCTCGCGACGATGGTCGGCATCCTGCCGGGCACGTTCGTGTATCAGTTTCTGTTCGCGCGCTTCGGTAGAAAGATCCTTGAGGAAGGTTTCGCCTGGGAAGACTTGCTCGATCCGATGCTTGCCCTGGCCCTGGGTTTGTTCATTGCGTTCATCGTCGCGGGGAAGATGCTCTCCACGCGCCTGAAGCGTAAGGCGTCTCCGACGCAATAATTCCGTCCCCCGCCCTTGCCAACGCCGCGTTTTCCGGCAAGCTAATGCCAACCTCTCATTGAAGGCAAATTACCCACGCGGACAGGCGAGCCTGTCCCCGGAGACTCTGAATTCCCACGGAGAACAAACATGCAAAGCCGGCTGTGGATTCCGCTGTTGCTCGTCTTGGCCCTCCCTTACACTCTAGCCGCGGAAGAAGGAATGTGGCTCTTCAACAACCCGCCTCGCAAGCTGCTCAAAGAGAATTACAAGTTTGACATCACGGATGCCTGGCTCACGCATTTGCAACGTGCGTCCGTCCGCTTGCCTCACGGATCGGGATCGTTCGTCTCCGCCGACGGGCTCGTCATGACGAATCACCACGTAGCGTCGACCGCCATCCAAAAACTGTCGACGAAAGAGAAGGATCTACTCAAGCTAGGCTTTCTCGCGAATGGCCTTACCGAAGAACTCAAGTGCGTCGGCGAAGAACTGTTCATCTTGATGGAAATCGAGGACGTGACCAAGACAGTCAAGGGCGCCGTCAAGCCGGGACTCTCCGACGAGGATGCGTTCGCGGCCCGGCAGGCGATCATCGCGACGATTCAAAGCGATTCGGAAAAGAAGTCGGGTCTGCACAGCGAGGTTGTGCAACTCTATCAGGGCAACATGTATCACCTCTATCGGTACAAGCGTTACACCGATATTCGCCTCGTCTTCGCTCCCGAGCAACAGATCGCGTTCTTCGGCGGCGACGCGGATAACTTTGCCTATCCCCGGTACGACCTCGACGTCACGCTCTTTCGCGTCTACGAGGACGGCAAGCCAATCAAGGTTGAGCACTTCCTCAAATGGAACGACGCAGGCGTGAGCGATGACGAGTTGGTGTTCGTCTCGGGACATCCGGGCAAAACGAGCCGACTGCAAACGCTCGCCGAGTTGGAATACCTGCGCGACAAGGGCTATCCCTACCTGCTGCAACGGCTCAATCGATGGGAAGTGATGGGCATGGTATTCGCCGGCCAGGGACAGGAAGCGGATCGCCGGGCCAAGGATTTCCTGTTCGGCGTTGCCAATAGCCGCAAGGCCCGGCTGGGCGGATTGGCCGGTCTTCAAGATCCGGCGATGATGAAAAAGAAGACCGCGGCGGAAAAGAACCTGCGGGAAGCCGCCGCCAAGAACCCTGAACTCAAAGATGTGGGTGGCGCCTGGGATGTAATCTCCAAGGTCCAAAAAATCCGCGCGAAAAATATCTCTCGGCATACGTTGCTCGAACAGGGGGCCGCATTCAACACGAGCCTGTTCAGCTACGCGCGGACATTGGTTCGCGCGGCCGACGAGTACGCCAAGCCCAACGAGAAACGGCTCGAAGAGTTCACGGATGCCAACAAGAAACGCCTCGAACTCGGCCTCTTTTCCAAGCGTCCCATCTACGAGGACTTCGAACTCGCCAAGCTGGAAGACGCGCTGGGCTGGATGACGGAGGAACTGGGCAATAACGACCCGATGGTCAAGAAGATCCTCGCGGGCAAAGCGCCGCGGCAGCGCGCCATCGAGCTGATCCAGGGCACGAAGTTGACCGATCCGGAGCTGCGCAAAAAGCTGTACGAAGGCGGCGAAGAAGCGATTGACGCGTCCGATGACGCCATGATCCAGCTTGCGAAATTGATCGATGCCGATGCCCGCAAAGTGCGCACGATCATCGATACGCAGGTCTCCGAACCGAGCCGGCAGGCGTACGACAAGATCGCCCAGGCCAAGTTCGCCGTGGAAGGGACGGACATCTATCCCGATGCGACCTTCACGCTCCGCCTTTCGTATGGCTCGGTGAAGGGATACAAGGAAGGAAAGAAGGACATTCCTTTCGAGACGCACATGGGCGGCGCATTTGAAAAGTCGGCCGCCAATGACAACAAGGCGCCTTATGATCTGCCCGAAAGCTGGCTCAAAAATAAGGACAAAATCAACCTGAAAAAGTCGTTCAACTTCATTTGCACCAATGACATCATCGGCGGCAACTCCGGCAGCCCCGTGGTCAACCGCAAGGGCGAAGTCGTCGGCCTCATCTTCGACGGCAACATCCAGTCGCTCGTGTGGGACTTTGTCTACACCGACGACGACGCCCGCTCGGTGGCGGTGACGACGCCTGCCATCACGGAGGCGCTGCGTTCCATTTACGGCGGCGGCACTTTGGCCGACGAATTGATAAGCGGAGCGCGAAAGTAGCCCCATCCCGTTAGCACGAAGCGCGAGCGAGTGAACTCACTTGCTGGCGCTTCGTGCTAACCAATTGAAGAACTCACTTGCTTGCGCTGCGTGCTGACCATTTGCAGTTGCATCAAACAATCCGACCCTCGCACGAACCTGCTCCGACCAGAACCTTGGAGAAGAAATCCTCCAAGATGGCGGGGTCAACCGGTTTGCTGAGGTGCAAATCGAACCCGGATTGGAGAGACCGCGCACGGTCCGCTTCGCGGGCATAGCCGGTGATCGCAAGGAGAAACGTGCGCTGCATTCCCGGCATTTCTCGCAGGCGGCGCGCGACTTGCAGGCCGTCCACCTTGGGCATCCCGATATCGAGCAAGACGACATGCGGCTGAAAATCGGCGGCGACGACGAGGGCGGCTTCGCCATCCGTGGAAGTCCGAACCTGGTGCCCCAGGAGCGTGCAAAGCATGCGCAAGCTATCCACCGAATCGGGACAATCGTCCACGACGAGGATTCGCAGGGCGCCGATCATGAGCGAGGGTTTCATGGCGATCCCGTGTGAATGAGGTTTCTTCCCAAAGCCAATGATACTCGGGCGCGGGGACAGATACAAGATTTCCCGGTCGCGCGAACTGCGACAAACGGCATTCGCTGTTTGGCAATTAATGGAGAGTTCGACAGATGCGCCGACTTATTCTCTCCCTGATCCTGTTGCTTTTCGCCACGCCTGTTTGCGCGGAGCGCCTACGCGTTCTCGTCGAAACCGACATCGGCGGCGATGCGGACGATCAGGCGTCTTTAGTTCGTTTTCTGCTTTATGCGAACGAATGGGACGTCGAGGGAATCATCGCCGATCGCGATGCCAGGGCGTTTCACAAAGACCCGGTGCGCGACCATCTCGGCCTGTCCGTCAAGAACGGTTGGGAACTGGCGCAGGCCTACCTCAAGGCTTACGGTGAGGTGCATCCCAACTTGAGCCGGCACGATCCCGCCTATCCGACGCTCGAGTATTTGCGAAGCCGAACCGTGTCGGGGCACAACGGCACGGACGCCGGCGTGAAACTCATCCTCGATGCCGGCGACCGCGACGATCCTCGTCCGATCTGGTACGGCAACTGGGGTTCCAACAGCGGCGCGGTCAGCAATCTGCGCCGCGCCTTCGACAAGGTCAAGAAGGAGCGCAGCCCCAAGGACTACGCCGCCTTCGTGCGCAAGTTTCGCATCGTGACGCTCGACGGCACAGGCGCGAGCCGGGCGCGACACGATGACCTCATCACGCTGCATGTTGAGACCGGCTATCCCACCATGGACGGCGGCCGCTGGTATCACCGCCTGCGACCGCTCACCGAAAAGGCCGGCGGCTTCGACGTCACGCGCGACATCAAAAATAACCATGGCCCGCTCGGCACCCTTTACACCACGCCCAAGGAAGGCGATAGCTGGAGCTTTCTCTACCTGGTTCCCAACGGTCTGAGCGATCCGAACCAACCGACCTGGGGCGGTTGGGCGGGCCGCTATGGTTGGCGCGGCGGCGACGCCGACAACAAGGGCCCCAAGGGCAAAGTATTCTACTGGGCCAACCAGCGCGACACCCTGAACGGCAAAACCCATCGCGACAACACGGTCCTCCGCTGGACCGCGCAAATGCAAAACGACTTCAAGGCACGGCTCGATTGGTGCGTCGCCAAACGCTTCGCGGACGCCAACCACGCCCCCGTTCCTCATTGCCAGGGCGACAAGAGCCGCGACGTTCTTCGCGTGGACGCGCCGACGGGAAAAGAGTTTTCGCTCAGCGCCGCCGGTTCGACCGATCCGGACGGCGACCGCATGCGTTATCGATGGTATGTGTATCTGGAAGCGGGGACGTTTCGTGGGGCGGTGCGGTTGGATGACGCTGACAAGGAGTCGGCGCGGCTCCACGTTCCGGAAGGCGCGAAGGGCGAGACGGTGCATGTGGTCTTGGAGGTGACGGACGACGGAACGCCCGAATTGACGCGATATCGGCGCGTTATCGTGCGAGGCCGATGAACATATTCCCCCTATACTTCGCCGTCCCAATGCGACTGTGAAGAGTTGGTGAAATCCCATTTCACTGGTTGGCAGGCCCGTCGGCACAAGGTAAAACACTTCTTTGAATGTGGTTCGGGTTCAGCCCGGCACTCATCTTCCACGGCGAGCTTTCTAGCGGAGTTCGCATCAAAAAACTCTCCATACCCTTGCAATGACGCATTGGGTGGTTCCGCCCAGGACAAGGACGGATGTTTAATTCCGCGCGGGAATTGCGCGCGCTCATCGGCATGCCCCAACAACATTAGTTCGCGCCGAACTCCTTCGGAGACTCGAAAATGAAAAATCGCATCGGCATTTGCACCCTCGTCGTCGCGGTCGCAAGCCTTTCGCTTTTTGGCTCCGGCTGCGGCCGGTCCGACAAGGGCGGAAAAACCCTTCAGGTGGCGCTACTCGAAAATAAGTCCGGGGAATTCATCCCCTATAGCAATGAGGCAGCGCAAAAGGCGCTGAGCGGGGCCGAATTTCCCGCCGATTTGATCGTTTGGGCGGAAGATCCCACCGAGAAGGGCTCGTACCCCATCGTGACTTATACCTGGATGCTTTGTTTCGAAACGTATGCCGACAAGCAAACGGCTGAAGCGATGAAGACAATGATCCACTATTGCCTGGACGAGGGCCAGAAGCACTCGGAATCGCTGGGGTACATTCCTCTGCCCGAGGGCGTGGTCGCGAAGGTAAAGGCCGCCGCCGAAAAGATCAAGTCCGCCGGCGGTACCGACGGAGACAGCCGACTCAAGGGGGCCGGCGCGACGTTTCCCGCGCCGATCTACCAAAAGTGGTTCAAGGATTTGAAGACTGCCAAGGATGTTCAAGTCGACTACCAGGCCAACGGCAGCGGCCAAGGCGTCAAGCTGTTCTTGGATGGCGTCGTGGATTTCGGCGCCAGCGACGCGGCCATGTCGGCCGACGAAATCAAGAAGGCGAATGCGCTGGCTTCCGCGCCCAAGGGCGTGGTGTTGTTGCCGATGACCGCGGGCGCCATCGTTGTCGCGTACAACCTTCCCGAAGTCAAAGATCTTAAGTTGCCTCGTGATGTTTACGGAAAGATCTTCACCGGCAAGATCACCAAGTGGAACGACGAAGCGATCAAGAAGGCCAACCCCAGCGCGACCCTTCCCGACAAAACCATCAAGGTGATCACGCGCCAGGACAGCAGCGGCACGACCTATGTATTCACCAAGCATCTCTCGGCGATCAGTCCGGAGTTCAAGAGCGAAATCGGCGTGAACAAAGCGCCGTCCTGGCCCAACACCTTCACGGCCGCCAAGGGCAACGACGGCGTGACCGCACAGATCCAGGCGACGCCCGGGTCCGTGGGGTACATCGAATACAGCTTCGCCAAGGCAGCCAAATAATCGTTTCTCGGGCAGCGGCATCATTGTCTCTGCCCTCCGTTTCGATTCCAATTTGAGAAACTAACGTGTCCACCCTCAATACGCCGAATTCCCCGCAACCGTCCGCCCGCGCTCCAACGGGGGCCGAGTACGCAATCAACGGCACCTTCCGCGCCGTGTCTTATGGCTTCGCCGGCCTCGTCGCGTTGTTGCTCGCCTTTATCGTGTTCGAGATCTTCCGACTGGGTTGGCCGGCGATGAGCGAGCGCGGCTTGGCGTTCATCACTGGAACGATTTGGGATCCCAACAAAAACGAATACGGCGTACTGCCTGAGATTTGGGGGACGATCTACAGTTCGGTCTTTGGACTCCTCATCGGTACTGTTCTCGGTGTTTCCGTTGCCATCTTTTTGGCCGAAGGATTCGTCGCCAACGGAGTCTTCGCGATTCTCTCTCTTGTAGGACTTCAATATCGCCCGTTCTGGAGTTCCATGCCGGAGCGCGTGGAGATGTTTTTGAAGTCGCTCATCCAACTTCTAGCCGCCATCCCCAGCGTAGTCTACGGCCTTTGGGGCATCTTTGTCATCATTCCCATGATTCGGCCGATCGGCAACTGGTTGCATGAAGGCCTCGGCTGGATCCCCTTCTTCGGCACGGAACTGAGCGGTCCGGGCATTTTCCCCGCCGGCATCGTCCTTGGCATCATGGTCTTGCCGATCATCACGTCGATCAGCTACGAAGCGCTGGTGGCCGTGCCGCACAAGCTGCGGGAGGCGTCTTACGGCCTGGGCGCCACGCGCTGGGAGACGATCCTCGCCGTCATTGTTCCGACCGCGGCGCCGGGGATATTCGGCGGTATCATCCTGGCGTTCGGGCGCGCCCTGGGCGAGACGATGGCCCTTGCCATGCTCGTGGGCGGGGCACGGACGATATCGCTCTCCCTCTTCGCTCCGGCGAACACACTCGCCGCGTTGATCGCCAACCGCTTCGGCGACGCCAACACTCCCGCGGACGTGGGATTACTACTTTATGCCGCACTCGTTCTCATGGTCATTACGCTGATCGTGAACATGTTAGGCAGCCTAGTCTTGCAGCGCATCGCCGTCAAGTCTCCGACCGCCACGACCAAGGGAGCGAAACAATAATGGCAACCGACCTCAAGGCCGCCCCCGGCGCCGATCCCTTCGACGGGATCAATTTGGCCGATCTGGAGAAGAGCCTGTTACGGCCTCGCAATCTCATCGGCGCTTTCCTGACGGGAACCGTGATGGTTTTCACGTTCCTCGCGATCTATCCGTTGTTTTCCGTCTTGTTCGCGGTCATCGCCCGGGGCGGCGAGCAGATCAGCCTGTCGCTTTTCACCGAACTTCCGCCCTCCGCGATGGAGGCAGACGGCGGCATCGGCAACGCCATCGTTGGCACGCTCGTGATGGTCGGCATCGCGGCGCTTTTCAGCGTTCCGATCGGCATCTTCGGCGGCATCTTTCTCGCGGAAGTTGGGCCGGATACCAAGTTCGCTCAGGTCGTGCGTTTCTCCGCGAAGGTACTCACGGGATTTCCGTCGGTGCTCGCGGGGGTGTTCGCTTATGGCGTAGTCGTGTTGGCGACCGGCCAATTTTCCGCCTGGGCGGGCGGCTTCGCTTTATCGATTCTCATGGTTCCCGTCGTGATCCTGACCACCGAAGACGCGATCCGCATGGTGCCGGCGAAGATGCGCGAGGCGGCCATCGGCATGGGTTGCACGCAAGCCCAGGTCGTAAGGCATGTGTTATTGCCGACGGCGTTTCCGGGAATTTTGACCGGCGTCATGCTCGCGATTTCACGAGCGGCCGGCGAAACGGCGCCGCTGCTTTTCACGGCGCTCTTCAGCAACAATTGGCTCGAGTCGACCACCGAGCCGACCGCGTCGCTCGCCGTGCTCATCTTCAATTTCTCCGGCTCGTTCGCGCGAAATCAAGTGCAGATGGCCTGGGCCGCCGCCCTGGTTCTCGTCGTCCTCGTTCTCATTACCAACCTAATCGCCCAGACGCTCGCGCCCAAACAGGTCCGTCGCTAGGAGACCTCCCATGACCGTTGCCATCGAATCCTCGACCGTTCCCGCCGCCCATCAAAACGGCGACACGATCATCGACTGTCGGTTGCGCGAACTCTACTACGGCCAATTCAAGGCCGTTCGCGATACGCACATTCCCATTGCGAAGAACAACATTACCGCGTTCATCGGCCCGTCCGGTTGCGGCAAGAGCACGGTTCTGCGCTGCCTGAATCGGATGAACGATCTGATCCGCGGTTTTCGCTTCGAGGGCCATGTCCATTTCCAGGGCAAGGACATCTATCAAAAGACGATCGACGCGGTCGCCGTGCGCCGCCATATCGGCATGGTGTTTCAGCAGCCAAATCCCTTCAACATGAGCATCTATAACAACGTGGCGTTTGGGCTGCGCCTCAACGGCTACCGCGGCAGCATCGCCGAGCGCGTCGAAGTCGCGCTCAAGAGCGCCGCTCTCTGGGATGAAGTCAAGGACAAGTTGAAGCAGAACGGCTTATCCCTTTCCGGCGGACAACAACAGCGCCTGTGCATCGCGCGCGCCATCGCGACCGAGCCGCGCGTACTTCTCATGGATGAACCTTGCTCCGCGCTGGATCCCATCGCGACGCGCCGGATCGAGGAATTGATGCTCGAACTCAAGACGCGGTTCTCCATCGCCATCGTCACGCACAATCTGCAGCAAGCCAAGCGCGTCGCCGACAAGACGGCTTTCCTTTATGTCGACACCACCCAGGGCGGACGCACGGGATACCTCGTCGAATTCGCCCGCACCGACGAATTGTTCGAGAAGCCCCAGGAAAAATACACGCAACAGTATATTCGCGGGGAGTTTAGCTGAGAGGTTGAACGGAAAGCCCGCGAATGCACCTCGGCGGATTTGCGATGACGCCTTTCAAGCGGACATTCAATTGAGGTTCTCTCCGATGCGCCCCATGCGATTCCTGTCGGTCGTTTTTGTGTTTGGTCTATCCTTGACGTTAGCCTCCTGCGGCGGCAAGGCGGGAAAAAGCGTCCCGCCGGGAACAACGTTACTGCAAGGCGCGGGCGCGACATTCCCCAATCCGCTCTACCAAAAATGGGCGCGCGACTTTTCCACAGGCGACTCCAAGACCATTGTCTATTACGACTCGGTCGGCAGCGGTGAAGGCATCCGCCGCTTCCTCAAGCAGGATGTCGCGTTCGGCGCCTCGGACCGGGCGATGTCCGATGAGCAGATGGCTAAAGCGCCGCACGGCGTAATGCTCGTGCCGATCACGGCCGGCATGGTCGCGCTCGCTTACAACTCGGATGGATTGCCGAAAACGCTACGGCTCAAACGCGATGTTTACGTCGATATCTTTCTGGGCAAGATCACGCGCTGGAACGATCCGCGCATCAAGGAAGCCAATCCCGAATTCAAGTTTCCCAACAAGCAAATCGCGGTGGTCACGCGCATGGACAAGAGCGGCACCACCTTCGCCTTCACGAATCATCTCGCGGCAATCCGTCCCGATTGGAAGGCGGGACCGGGCGTCGGCACGGAGATCGATTGGCCCTGCAAGCCCATACAGGTGAACGGAAACGAAGGCGTCGTCGGCATGATCCAGCGAAACGCGTTCGCCATCGGTTACGCCGAATACGGACAAGCGAGCCGCGCGGGACTGGGTTTGGCGGAGCTTGAAAACAAGGCGGGTGCCTTCGTCGCTCCGCATACGGAGACGGGCATCGAGGCGCTGCTCAAAACGTCGATGCCCGAGAATTTCCGCGTCTTCCTCCCCGACCCGGCCGGCGAAAAATCATACCCGATCATCACCTACACCTGGATGCTTGTGCAAAAGAAATATGCCGACGCCGAGACGGCACAGGCGATTCGCGGTTTTCTCACGCACTGCCTGACGGACGGTCAAGCACAATGCCTAGCGCTGGGTTATGTGCGCCTGCCATCGGAGATCGCCGGCCGGGTTGTCGCGGAGGTGGCGAAGATCAAGTGATGTCCGCGCGGATACGGGAGCGGCGGATTCGCCACTACAAACGCGACACCAGGCTCTTCTTGATCGACTCGCCCAGATTGTTCTTGCCAAGGTAAATGTCCCAGACCGCCCGCGCGAAGTTGGGGCTTTCGATCAGGACGTGCGACTTGCCGACCAATTGAATCTGCAAGCCCGTCTTGGGGATATGCGTCAACCACACCTGATCGCCTTTGCGGGTCTCGTTCGCCTGGAGAAACTTCACCAGGGCGTCGACCTCGTTGCCGAAGCGAGGCTCGGCGTAGTTTTGCCGAACGGCCGACCGAAACGCCTCGGCCATGTCCTTGCCAGACACGTCGCGTTCCATGATCAGGTGCAGGCGTTTGACGCAGTCCGCGGCGGCCAACTCCTCGGCGCTGCGAACCGCCGCGCCTTCCTGGACATAGCTGCCGATGGAATAGACGTTGAAGAGCAGCTTCTTGCGGAGGGCGGCGCCGGTGAGCACCAGCTTGACTTGCTCGCCGCCGGCCCGGCCCTCGACGACGATGGGCGTGGTGAATTGCGTGCCGCTGCCCTGGACGCCGACGTTTTCCGTGGCCAAGATCATCGAGCCGCTTAGCCCGACCAGAGCGCCGACCGCGAGCAGAAGTTTTTTCGAGACCATTGCTACCCTTTCCGAGAATGGATGACACTTCCAACGACCACAACCGGACATATCCGGACGGGTAATTTGGGACAAGTCGAACATTGGGATGTGATCGCCTCCCGCGATCATGGAATACAATAATGTCTTCCGCAGGCGCCCGCATGGCATTCGTTTTCCACTGGTGTCAAAACGAGCCCCCTTTGAAGGCGACTCTTGGAGGAATGAAAATGGCCCGCATTCGCTTGCCCG